>OGIH01000028.1_pt1 | contig 115639 bp, 100 predicted proteins | sample 1571721 | NCBI WGS metagenome assembly OGIH01 (sample SAMEA2582068, study PRJEB24529) | metagenome | biome: Human gut stool | place: China | collected 2011
TTGTGTCAGAAAATGGACTGGCAGAACATATCTCATTCACATCAATTTGCAATTCGTTTGCAAGTCTTAAAGCAAAATCAAATCGAATATTGGAATCTTTTTGAATGATTGAATATAAGGTTGTAGCACTGATTCCAGTTGCTTTTGCAATTTTACGGACATTTATAAGTGGTTAAGAGATCTGATGTATGCGTAGAAAATGGAAAATATGTTACAAATAAAACGAGAATTTGAACTCGAAATTTGGGAAAAATAATGAAAATAACTTGACATTTGAAAATAAGAGATGTATTCTTAAGATAAATTCAATAAACGGGAGGTGGATAAAAATGTTTAATCTTGAAGAATTGAGCTTGGAGTTTGTAGAGATTTCTGAATTAAAAACCTCTAAGAACTTATTTGGACCAGTTATGTACGGAACAGGTGTGAGAATGTAGTTTGTAGAAAAGACTTGCTCTATGTAAAAAGAAATATAGAGTAGGTCTTTTTTATTTAAAAAGGATTATAGGAGAGAATATATGAATAAATTAACTACAGCTGTATGGGAAATAACAATGGGTTGTAATATGCGTTGTAAACATTGCGGTTCAAGTTGTGCAGAAGCGCTACCCGATGAGTTGAATACATCAGAAGCTCTTGAGGTGTGTGACCAATTAAAAGATTTGGGATTAAAAGTTATTACATTATCTGGAGGGGAACCTACGACACGTAGTGACTGGCATATTATTGCGAAAAGATTAGTAGATAATGGCATAATAACAAGTATTATTACAAATGGTTGGTTGATTGATGAAAACTTTATTCATAATGCGATAACATCAGGAATTAGAAGTGTCTGTTTAAGTATTGATGGTCTTGAAAAAACTCACGATTTTATACGGAGATCGGGATCATTCAATAAAAGTATTAAAGCATTGAAAGAATTAAGAAAAAATAATATTTCGACATCAGTAATAACTTCAATAAATAAAGAAAATATATGTGAATTGGAAGAACTATATCAATTATTAAGTGATTTGGGAGTTAATAGTTGGCAGTTACAGATTGCATTACCAATGGGGAATTTTGCAAAACGCCCAGAATGGCTTATAGAACCTCAAGATATTCTTTCTATTATTGATTTTGCATATAATAAAATTGGAGGTAAGTTGTTAATTGTTTTGGCAGATTGCATAGGTTATTATAGCAATAAAGATATAAAAGTAAATGAGAATTTTCTTAATGATAATTGGTCTTGGACAGGTTGTGGAGCAGGAAAGCATGTAATTGGTATTCTGCATAATGGAGATATTGTTGCTTGTACTTCTATTAGAGATAAAACATTAGTAGCGGGAAATATTCGTGAAAAATCTTTAAAGTCGATTTGGGAAAGTCCGGACTCTTTTAAGTGGAATAGAAATTTTGATAGTAGTAAGTTAAAAGGATTTTGCAGAGAATGTCGTTATACAGAACGATGCTTAGGAGGATGTAGTAATAGTCGTTATTGCATTAACGGCTCATTTGAAAGTGAAAATAGATACTGTGCATATAATGTTGAAATGAAAAAATGGAAAAAATATTTGGAATCACTTAATGATATATCAGAAATTGATAATGTTATAGAAAAAGCAGCGGCTTTAAAACATCAGGATCTTTATAAGATAGCTTGCGAAATTAAACAATCTAAATTATGATTAGAGAGGTAACAAATATGAATAAACATGAGTTATATCATAACCACAATTATGTTTATCTGCTGACTTCTAATATTATTAACCGCTGTGGTGATTCATTAGATACAATACTTTTTACATGGTTGGTATATTTACTTACAAATAGTGCAGGGTGGTCTGCGATTATTTTTGGTATTAATCAAGCTACTTCTGTAATTATTCAACCATTTATAGGTCCATTAGTCGAGAATATGAATAAAAAGAAAGTGTTAGTACTTTCAGATATAGCTCGAGTTCTGTTAGTTTTGTATATATTATATGTATATACACAAAACATGCTTTCACCATTAATATTGGTTTTTATGACAATATCCATTTCATTAATAGAAGCATTTCATATGCCAGCAGGGGTAGCAGTTATTCAGCATGTACTTCCTAATGAACATTATGATAAAGGTGTAAGTGTCAATGTGTCTTGTACCAAAATAGCAGTATTAGTTGGAACTGGCTTGTCAGGCATAGTGATTAGTTCATTTGGAATAGGTATTTCTTTAGCGATAGATGCTTTGATATTTTTAATATCAGCGTTGCTTATAGTAAAAATAGAATTTTCTGTTCAAGAAGAAAAGAAGACAAACCGAATAATTGGCAGAGAATATTTAATTTCGCTTAGAGATGGATTTAGTTATGTATTTGACCATAAGAAGCTATTAAAACTATGTTTTTTATGTATTCTAATTAATTCAGCAGTGGTTCCATTTGATGCACTGCTCGCCCCGATTGCAAGAGAAATGTTTAGTGGAGATGCCAAAATTGTTTCATTACTAAGTGTAAGCGTAACTATTGGTACTATTTTGGGATCATTGACTTTTGCAAAAATGAAAGAGGAGAAAAAAAATAATACACTTGTTACATTTTGTGGAATTGTTTTAGGTGTATACTATGTTTTTATTGCATTTGTTTCAAAATATATTGCAAATCCTATAACTCAAAAATTACTGTTGCTAATCGGTTCGATAATAATTGGTGCAGCATTGGGATTAATGATTACTTATGTACAAGTGAAATTTGTAAAAGAAGTTACTAAAGAATATATAGGACGTGTTTCTGCAATTCGATTTTCACTTACATACGCATGCGCGCCAGTGGTATCTTTTGTGATTAGTATTATATACAAAGTTACTGTTGTTGATACAAGTTCACTTTTTGTGGGATTTGGTATTGTAATAATAATTCTTTTTCTTTTGGCAAATAAGATTACGTTTTCTCCTTTGAAGAAAGGCGATAAAAGTTATTAGAAATTATTTATATGAAAAACTGGCTGCTTTTTGGCTATAAATTAAAGCTGATAGAGAAGAGTATAAACAACAGAAGAGAAGCTTTTTGACTGAGGCTTCCGGTGCCAAAACGGTGCCAAGAAATCAGGCAAATAAAAATAAATAGTACAAATCAGTCGTTTTTCACTGTATTTTGGAGAGAAAACCATAAAAAATATGAGGTAAAATGATATTAAAGTATCGTGAGGGTGGATGTACAGTAGGATCTGGACGTGTTGCTACAGTTATCGAGTAATATACGCGAAAGCAATGAATAAAGTGCCAATCAAGGCGATAAAAAAAGAGACTGCAAGCTTGCTTGCAAGTCTCTTTTTTTATCGCCCTGGAAGTGGGCATTTTACGAATGCCCGCGAACGAACGACGAAGTCGTGAGATTGGCGCATATACAAGAGATTTGTTAGCGCAAGATAACATTGTGTCCAAACGTAAGGTATCCCAGAAGCCTCGTGTTTTTGGGGGGATTCTGTTTCATTTTTCAAGGCTGTTCTTTGATAATTTGAGAATAGAGTTTTGAGGTAGAATGTGATAGAATGTAAGAAAAAATCTATATTTATTTAGATAGATGAAGCATCAATAACTATGAAATGCTAGAAAAAATAATGATGTATAAGAAAGGCGGTCTATATGGGAAAAAGAATAATTTCTGTGTTATTAATTGTTGGGATTTGCCTATCTGTGACTGCATGTTCGCCAGTGGAGAATCTTTTTGATATTATGAATCGGGTTACTGATAATGATAATCCTTTGAGTGGAAAAAGTACAGATGAAAGAATTATTATGTCCTTGAAAGATACATATCCAGAACATACTTTTTCAGCAATAAATTCATTTGACAATGATAAGGGAGAAGGACTTTTTTCTGACGAAAAAGGAATAAAATTCAGGGTACACAATCTTATTTATAATAATACATATCATTTTGGTTGTGAAGATGATTATTTGGCAACAATCTTAAATGAACAAAATTATATTAGCCAGGCATCAGATATAGCTACAAAGTATGGATATGCTTTAGCATATGATGAAGAAAATGAAATTGTATCTATCCAATATGCGGAAGATTTTCAGCAAACAGATGATTTTTCATATTATTCAAAAATGGTGTATGAAATTCTAAATGTAGTGGAGATACCAACGGTTGTTGATCCGGATACTGAGTTTTCAACGGGAGAAGTTAATTATTATAGTAGCCCTTGCATGGGGACATTGTTGTGTGATATTACCTATCATACTTCCAAAACAAGTTTGAGGATTAGCTTTGAAGATAAGGATTTATCTGAAGAACAGATCCAAGCAAAATTTAAGGAAGAATACCAATGGCTAAAAGAAACACAAGAATAACAACTTAATATTCTGGTGAGGATAGACGATGAAAAAAAGATAATAAGAATTATTACATTTATATGGAAGTTGTTACAGCGAATAAGGAAAATCCAGAAAATAAAGGAATCCAGATTATTGATTTAGCAACGAAAAAAGCATATGATGACAGATATTTTCTATGGCATTCAAAAAAGGAAATTTATGCGCAGGAAAAGGCTTGTGAAGTTCTAGGAGATGAAATCATTAAATTAGAAGTGTGTAATGAAGAAGTGATTGAGACGATTTATGAAAAAAATTCTGAAGAGAATTAAATTGAATTTTTATTAGTTGGGGGAGGAGGACATGAGGATGCTGTGCAAAAAATGTCATACAGAAATGACAGTAATGCAAGAAGACAATGTAAGTGGGTTGATTTGTCCGAAATGTGGATGGAATATAATCACAACAAAGATTGATGACATTATGCTAGATACACAGCTATATCAATTATTTGTTTTAAAGAATGAACATATAAATAGGAATCAAATTCGAATATTATCAAAAATATCGGGGATGCGGAGTGTATTTCTGTGGAGGAAACGATTGAGAGGATGAAGGGGGAAGAACAGAATGGAAGATGTTATAAGAAAATATTTTCAATGCTGGTTGGATAAAGATATTAATGATGTAAAAGAGATTTTTAGCGATGATATTATTTACAGTGAGTGTTATGGTCCAGTATATAAAGGCATTGGACAGATAATCAGATGGTTTGATGATTGGAACCGGAAAGGTACTGTTTTGCAGTGGGATATAAAGCGTGTGATTGCGTCAGGGAATACAGCTGTTGTGGAATGGTATTTTGAGTGTGACTACGAGGGCAATGTGGATGGTTTTGATGGGGTTACTATTGCCGAGTTTGATGCGGATATGAAGATTTGTGATTTGAAGGAGTTTCAGTCGAAGGCAGAGCATAATTATCCGTATGGGGAATGAAAAGGAGCATTGAAGAACTATGAATTTCGAAAAGTATAACCTTTTTGAAGAATGTGTGGCAAAAATGTTTTCCGAAGAAGAATTTGTTGTATCCAGGCAATACAGAACAGAGAAGAACATGGAAATAGACATTTTGTTGAAAAGAATGAAATTAAATATTGTATTGAGATAAAATATTCGCCGATACAAGATAATGCCGTTAGGCAAATACATACCATTGCAAAGGAATGTAATGCGGAAGCTATATTAGTGACGATATATGAATTGGAGTTAGATCATGTACTTGCATAAAGAAACTGAAATATAACATATTGAAGCCTCTTGCGGATGAGTTAGGGCTTGTGATTCGTAACTTCGACTCTGATTGATAAAGTTTTTGCTGTATGCGATTACTACCTACAGAGCATGGCTCACAGAAATGCAAGACATTTGTATGATATTTATAAGCTGACAGAGCGTGTGGAACTTGTGATGAAGATTTTTACAAAGAAGATTACAGGGAGACTACTCTTAAGTTGATTTCGGATTCTTTGGAGTATGAAATGTTGAAAAAGCATTATAAAGAATTGGTGGAGAAAATATTTACCTAATATGTTTTCTGCCACAAAAGGTGCAAAATGGGGTAGGAAACGAAGCAATGGGTAGAATATGTAATTGACATAGCGGTCTGAATGGCATATTATTCATACAAAGGTCTCCATTCACCTTATGGTTTTGAACTATAGAAGAGATGAACATTAAAGAAATTATTATGTTATAGTTTGGACTGGTCGAAAGACCTGATAAACTCAGGAGGCACACAATGGTTAAACACATTATTTTATGGACACTCAAGGATGAGTACACAGAGGCACAGAAGAAGGAAATACGTGCCGGCATAAAGGAAGGCTTAGAGGGACTTAAGGGACAGATTCCGGGAATGATCGACATTTCAGTGCGCACAGATTATCTTCCGACATCTACCGTAGATGTGATGCTTGATACTACATTTGAAGATGCTGATGCACTTGCGGCATACGCAAAGAATCCTAAGCATGTTGCAGTGGCAGATACCAAGGTGAGACCGTTTACTGCAAATAGGGCATGTATGGATTTCGAGGTGTAATAGCGGGAATTAGTGTATTTGACTATAAATCGTTTCTAAAATTAGTCGATATGTCAAAAATGACGAATATTGTCAAATTATCATTGAAATAGTACTATGGTAATGATATAATAATCTTACTGTATAGAACGAAACCTAAATGAGAAAGGGAGAATTACATATGGGTGAGGAAGCTAAAAGCAAAATAACGGAAATGCCACTTCAGCAGAGATTGAAATATGGCTATAAGAAAGTGTTGGATATGCTGCTTGTATCGGGAGGCATATCAATTGTTGCAGTTTTATTGGTTTATTTTGGTGCAAAGACTAATATCTTTGGCGCTGAGTCAGGAACAGTTGCTACATTTTTCCTGATTATAGGACTGGCCAATGTAATAATAGTTGGAATTGTAGCTACAATGATTGCGAAAAAAATCAGTGATCAGGTTATTGATTCTGTGCTTGAGCCATTACAGCAGATTGAGGTAGTGGCAGGAGAGCTTGTTAATGGAAATCTTCACAGCAATCTGGAGTATCATTCAGATGATGAGGTTGGCAAACTTGCACATGACCTTAGAAAGTCTATCAGGACACTTGGCACATATATTGATGATATCGACCAGACTATGAGACAGTTTGCAGATGGCAATTTCAACTTTAAACCACAGGTGGAGTGGAAAGGCGATTTTGTAGGAATTAAAGAATCAATTGTTGCTTTTGAGGAGAGCATGTCAGATACAGTAAGTGGTATCCAGAGAGCAGCAAATGAGGTTTCAAATGGTGCTGAGCAGGTAGCTGCCAGCTCAAGTGATCTGGCGCAGGGCGCAACAGACCAGGCCGCCGTTGTAGAGGAGCTTACAGCCACACTTGCTTCTGTAGCGGATCAGGTAGCTGAGAATGCCGAGCATGCAAAGGAAATAAGCCAGAAGGTTGACGGACTCGGAACTGAGATTATGGATAGCAACGGACAGATGCATGAGATGGTTACATCCATGAATGAAATCAATGAGGCATCTCAGGAGATTGGTAAAATCATCGCAACAATCAATGAGATTGCATCACAGACAAACCTTCTTGCACTCAATGCTTCTATCGAGGCAGCCAGAGCAGGAGAGGCAGGAAAAGGCTTTGCAGTTGTTGCAGATCAGGTTACTGTACTTGCTGAGCAGAGTGCAAATGCTGCTAAGGAGTCAGCAGCTCTTATTGAGTCTTCAGTCAAGGCTGTTGAAAAAGGAATGGTTATTGCAGGAAAGACAGCATCGCAGCTTGAGGAGGTTGCAGGCAATTCCAAGACTATCACAGATGAGGTTAATGGAATCGCAGAGACACTTGAGACACAGACAGATGCTATCAAGCAGATTAATAATGGTGTAGAGCAGATTAACGATGTAGTTCAGACTAACTCAGCTTCTTCACAGGAGTGCGCAGCTGCAAGTCAGGAGATGAGCAGTGAGGCAGAGAGCTTAAATGAGCTTATCCGTCATCTGAGAGTTGCTGAGCAGTAAGCATATTATATTGAATAGAATTATTGATGGTCACGATCAGGAGTGATTTGACGGTAACCGGATGTTACTGTTAAGACTGAGATGTGAAGCAGCAATATTAATATCCCCACGTTTATTTCCATGTATATGGCGAAAAACGTGGGGATATGTTATTATATGAGTATGACATTGAAAGATAGAATACCAAAAGAATTTTATAGCTTATTCCGCACGAAAAATATGGATGCATACATGCAGATAGTTGTTGCGTTATATGAGGAGAATAACGAGGTCTATGCATCACTGGGACTGACACGTGAGGAGTGTCAGATAATCATAGCGGATACCATATCAAAAACAGGCATTGTATGGCAGACTGATTATAATGAAGATGAGAGTGACAAAGATAGTGGCAGCATGGATAATCATGATGATTATAATCCTGATTCCGAAATTGATGTTATATATGACCAGGCCAGTTTCGCATACACCCTGACACCATCCGCTATATTGGGCAGGCTTATAAACTGGGGCTGGATCAGGAGTGATTTTGATGAAAAGCTCAACACATATGTGATTGCATTTCCTCAGTACAGCCAGATGTATGCTGAGCTGTTTAAAAAGCTGCTTGTGGATGATGACAGCAGGGAGCGCGAGAGCATTCTGGCTGTTTACAGTGCGCTTTTTACATATTTTTCAGATCCGGAAAAAAATAATGATATTCTGAAAAATGCGTTGTATACGTCAAAAAATCTTGGTCAGCTTTTATCAAATATGCAGGATGGTATGAGGGCATATTTTGATGAGCTGTCACGTATGAAGGATTTTATAGGTATACAGAAGGTACTGATTAAGGAAATTAATAACAGTGATAGCAGACGTTATGCCATCCTTACAACCACGGATAGCTTTTATCGTTACAAGGAGGCTGTAAAGGAGCTTATAAGTAAAATCCTTAATCAGAACGATGATAGGAGGGCTGAGCTTGAGGGAATTCTTTCGCAGACTACACCCGGTACGTTTGAGAGAAAACGCTATGAGTACAGCGTGGAGTACTGTGATAAGGCAAGTGAGCTTGTCTATAAGGTGGAGCATGAGTTTGACCTGATTGAGAGAAAGTACAACAAGCTTATTGAGCAGAAGACGATTTTTGCAAAGAGGGCGCTTGCAAGGATACACTATATCCTGCAGGAAGGCGCAGATGACGAGGATAATATAGTAAAGCTCATTAACCTGATAGATAAGAGTGATAAAACAGATGAGATACTTGGGGCTCTTCGAAACAGAATGAAGTTCACCAGACAGTTTTACAATGTAACGGACGACAGTTTTCCGGGAAGAAGAGAGAGAGGAAGAAGTGAGTTTGTTCCGTTTGTTATTGACGATGCTTCGGCAGGCGAAGATGATATGGCAGATTTTGTGCCAAAGCCATTATATACTAAAAAGGAGCTTCAAAGCTTCAGAGATAAAAATATGCGTGATGGCATGTTTGTGACAGATGAACAGACTGTAGAATCCATGGAGGATCTGGAAAAGCTTCTGTTTTTATGGCAGGAGGAGACCAATGAGCGCATGGGTGAGGATACGGTGAGTCTGGATGGAGAGATAACAAAGAGCGATGGTGTAAGCTACTCAAGGCTTGTAATATCCAAATCGGACTCTAAACGAGAAGCATAGAAAAGAGAGCAATGTATGTTTGAATATATGGAGAATGTTTCGCCAAATGAGGCAGAAAATATTAGAAAAACTATTCAGGATCTGTTGAGGCAGACCTGTATTTTGCAAATGAAGTGTGACCCCGTTACATTGATTCAAAGAGACAATCCAAGGTATCAGGTGTGTCTTAGAAACAGAGAGTTTATCTCTGATTATCTGGCTGTGCTTGACTGCGAGCTGGTTCATGACCAGCAGGAGCATCTTTTCAGGATAACGGGTGATGGTGTCATGCTCGAGAAGATGACTCTTCTTACTGCAAGGATTGTCATTATAATGAAGATGATATACAGGGATAAAATCATGGGAGAGGGGCTTAATGCGACAACAACGAATCTGGCAGAGATTCGTGAGTATGGCAGAAATACCAATCTGATTACCAGAAAGCTCACTAATCAGGAATGGTCAGACGCTCTTTTGCTCATGAAAACACATCAGATGATTGAACTGCCGGGGGCTATTGCAAACCTGGAGGACAACACACCAATCTATATTTATGGCACAGTAAATATATTCTGCTCAGCCATGGATATAAATGAGCTTGTGCGCATGTACAGTGATGAGGTGGAACTGATTAAGTATGATAACGGGTCGGCTGCAACACTTGAAGCTGCCGGATTGAATACAGAAGGCAGTTCTGTAAACCATACCCATGAATTTGCCAGGAACAGTGAAATGGAGGAGTTACCAATTGAGTCAGTCTAAGAAGATATTTACCAGAATGTGTCTAAACAACTGGGGCGGAATAAATCACAAGGTTTTGCAATTTAATGAGTATGTCAATTTGTTCAGTGGTAAGAGTGGCTCGGGAAAATCAACCGTCATGGATGCGATTCAGGTAATTCTCTACGGCAGCTTCAGCCCCACCTTCTTGAACAAGGCTGCAGATGATGCAAAAAACAGGAGAAGTGTTCTGAGCTATTTGAGGGGTGAGCAGAAGGATGGCTCCGCAAATCGTGGCGACTGTGATTTTTGTTCGGTCATAGCGCTTGAGATAGAGGATACAGGCAGTCATACATTTACATGTATAGGAATAGCATTTGAGGTACGAAAAAACGATTCTGAGATTAAGAGATTTGTGTACTTCAGTCATTCGGGCAGGATGCCGGAGCCTTCATATGTGACATCGGACGGCTTTTGCTATTCAAATAATGATATTAAAAAGCTTGTAAATACTCGCTCACAGTCAGCTGACAGACGCGCCAGAGGGGATGTAAACCGTATTTACGCATCGAAGGAGGCATACCTTGGCACATTATATGATGTGATTTTAGGATATATTGACCCGAATCGTTTTATCACAATGGAAAAAAGTGCTATTGCACTCAGAATGACAAATGGAACAGGCCAGTTTATACGTGATTATATGTTTCCAAAGAGTGACTCGGGCACGATAGAGACTATCAGTGAGCAGCTTGATGCATACAGACAAATCAGGGAAAAAATAGAGGATATGCGCAAACGTATTGAGCTTCTCAAGGAAATAAAGGAGTCAGGGCAGGAACTGGTAAATATCCAGAGCGATATTGTCATGGCAGAGACAATGATCAGGTGCATAGATATCGAGGATATGCGTGCAAAGATTCAGGCAGCTGAGGATGATAAAAAGCGTATCGAAGAAGAACAGGACAGGCTTTCAGAAAAGGCAGATGATATAGCCGGGCAGCAGGCAGATGTGCAGCAAGAGTATATCCAGGTATGTGCGGATTTGAAATCGAGCGACTTAGGAAGCAAAAAGGATCAGCTTAGGGAGCTTGGGAAGAGAAGTCTTATGCTTACCGACAACAGCCGTCAGTGGATTAAAATCACAAACGGACTAAAGGCCTGGGATGAGGATGAGGTCATCACAGATTATGTGAGCAATGCAGTTTTAAACCTCATTGAAGAGATTGTGGATGGCGACGTCACAGAGGCAAAATGTCAGGAACTTCATCTAAAGCTTGAGTCTATAAAGAAGGATATCGAGGATGAGCTCGAGGACAATACTTCGCAGAAAAATGAGATAACAAAAGAGCTTAAAGAGAAAAAACGTCTGGTCGATGATATGAAGAACAACCGCAAGTCGTACAGTGAGAGCCTGCGTTCGGCAAGAGCTGCGCTGCAGAGAGACTTAAGTGATAGATTTGGCGAGCCTGTGAAGGTACAGGTATTTGCGGATATGTTTGACGTAAAGGACGAGGAATGGAAGAATGCCATAGAAGGACGTATGGGCAGGCTCAAGTTCTCACTTATCACAGAGCCGCGTTATGCGCATACTGCTGCTGTTATTTTCAGGGACATGAAGCAGTTTGAGGATGTCGACCTCATCAATTCCAAGGCTATCATGGACAGTGAACCAAAGGCCATGGATGGTTCGCTTTATGAGGCAGTGGATACAAAGGAAAAGTATGTAGATGTCTGCCTGAAAAGATATCTGGGACATATTATAAAGTGCCGGAGTGTTGACGAGCTTGAGCAGGTACGAGATGGAGTTACACCGGACTGCTACTCATACAGCAACTTTATTTTCAGACATCTGAAGAAGCGCGATTATACTACAAATGCCTGCATCGGAGGCAGGGTATCCAAGGCAAGACTTGCCGAGTATGAGGCAGATGTGGAGAGGCTTGAGAAGGACCAGATACAGCTTATGGGTATTATTTCAAGTCTCAAGGCACAGAGGGATTTTGAGTGCTTAAAGGGGGAGCCGGAGTATTTTGTGGGCCTTTCTGAGGCGTCAGATGAGCTTAAAGCAGTTAATTCGCAGAAAAATGAGCTCGAAGAGATTATTAGGACGATGGAGAATGGGCAGTACAAGGAGCTAAAGGAGAAAAAGAGGCTTCTTGAGAAAAACATCGATGCACTTAAGAGTGCTTTTTCACTGAATCAGCAGCAGATAAATGAAAAGATAAGCCAGCATGAGAAAATCACAGGTGCAAATGAACAGCGGAGAGCACAGCTGAAAGATATGTTACAGGGCTATGTTGCCCGAGAGGAGCTTGAGAAGCAGGTGCAGGATATGCTGCAGCATAGCTCAGGAGCATCGGTCAAGAGCAAACAGCGTGAGAAGCTTATTGAGCTGCAAGGCGCAGATGGAAATGGTGGCAGGCAGCAGTCGTGTGTGGAGACGTTGCAGACTGCCCGCTACAGGTATATAAAGGAGTTTCCGTCAGGTCAGTTCAGCGGAGCCGAGAAGTCAAATAAGGCATATGAGGAGCTGCTGGAGAAGTACGAGAAGGATTATGAGCCGGAATATGAGAGTGAGTTTGAGGAGCAGTGCAAGGTGATTTACAAAAGTCTCAGAGAGAATGTCATCGGTACAATCCACGGTGATATCAAGGCTGCAAAGCGCCATGCCTATGAGATAAACAGGCTTCTCAGGGAGACTAATTTCTCAGACAGTACCTATCAGATTAAGATAGAGCCGGCAAAGAACGAAAACGGTCAGTTCTATGATATGCTTATGGCGGAAGAACTGGACAGTAAAAATCCGGATAATGGCGGAATAGCTGGACAGATAAGCTTTGGTGAAGATGATTTTTATAAGAAATATGAGCAGAAAATTAGACTTTTGACAGACAAGTTCATGCCGCCAAGGGATGAGGATGAACATCTGCGAATGCAGAAGCGCAAGGAAATGGAGCAGTATGCGGATTACCGCAATTATCTGTCATTCAGCATGTATGAGCAGGTTACGGACGAAAACGGCCGTGTCATCAGGGAAAACTTTGTAGATGACATGGCAGGACGTGATTCGGGCGGCGAGGGACAGAACCCTAAGTATGTTGCGCTTCTTGCGGGCTTTGCGATGCTTTATATGCAGCAGAGCAATCGTGATTCAAAGATTAAGCTGGTGCTTTTGGATGAGGCATTTTCCAAGATGGATCAGGAGCGAAGTGCGGTATGTCTCAAGTATGCAAGGAAGATGGACTTGCAGCTGATTGTCTGTGTACCGGATGAACGTCTGCAGTCGCTTATCCGAAATGTGGACTGTGTCTATGGTTTCAGGCGGCATAATAATCAGATTTCTATGATGCATATAGACAAGGGCGATTATCTGAAATTGATGGAGGGATAGATATGGCATATTATATAGCAGAAGGTGCCGTTGTTAAGGGTCAGGTGACAATGGCTGACGGAGCAAGCGTATGGTATAATGCAACAGTAAGAGGCGATTCAGAACCGATAGAAATCGGCAGAAATTCGAATATACAGGACAATGCGGTGGTACATGTGGACTTAAGCCACAGTGTCATAATCGGTGACAATGTGACAATAGGACACAGCGCAATTGTTCACGGGTGTACTATAGGTGATAATACACTCATCGGCATGGGTGCCATCGTGTTAAATGGAGCAAGGATTGGTAAAAACTGCATAATAGGTGCGGGTGCTCTTGTCACCCAGGGCACCGATATTCCTGACGGAAGCCTTGCATTTGGTTCTCCGGCAAAGGTAGTCAGGGCACTGACCGCTGATGAGATAGAGGAGAATCATCGCAATGCCATGCATTATGTGGAGATTGCGAGGGAGTCGCTGATTTAATATTGGGCGGATTATTTACATAAACTTTGCAAATGGGTGGTAGCGGTTTTTACATAAAAAAAATAAAATCGTAATCTGGGACATACAAAACAGGGAAGGTATAATTTATGAAAGCAAAAGAAAACAATACACAAAAGAAAACCAAAAAGCTCTCATCAAAGGAGCTCTCATGGGTATTATATGATGTGGGAAATTCCGCATACACACTGCTTGCGTGTGCGCTCATACCGATATGGTACAAAAGCCTTGCCGTTGGAGATGGTGCAGGGCAGATTTCATCTGACAGGGCAACCGCGTATTATGCGGTGGCAATAGCTGTGATGACAGTTGTATCAGCACTTATAGGGCCTGTCTGTGGCGCGATAGCAGACCATATGCGCATCAAAAAGGCTATTTTTTCAACGACCGTAGTTGTAGGAGTGTCGGCATGCATACTTAACGGTTTTACACCCACATGGGTGCTGTTTCTTGTTATCTATGTGCTTACAAAGATATTTTACAATGCATCGCTGGTGTTTTATGACTCGATGCTTGTCGATGTGACGACAAAGGATAGAATGGACGAGGTGTCTTCCTACGGCTATGCCTGGGGATATCTGGGCTCGTGTGTGCCGTTTCTTGTTTCACTTGCAGCGTACATCTGTGGACCGGATATGCTTGGATACATATCAAACCGCCTATCGATGATAATAGGCTTTGCGGTTACAGGAATTTGGTGGTTTGTTGTTACAATTCCATTGTTTAAGAGCTATAAACAGGTGAATTATGTATCGGATACAGCAGACAAAGATATTCATAAGAATTTTGAAAATGATGTATTTATAAGAGACAATATCAAAGAGAAAAGCAAAACAAACAAAAATCCGGGAGTCCTAAGACTTATAGCTGACGCATTTGCACAGATTTTTGGAACAATCAAAAAAATAGCTACAAAAGATAAAAAAGTAGGACTGTTTTTGGTTGCTTTTTTCCTTTACATAGATGGTGTAGGAACTATAATAGATAATTGTATAAACATAGGAACTGATTTAAAGCTCGATTCAGTGGGACAGGTAGTGTTTTTACTTTTTACACAGATAGTGGCATGCATCGGTTCACTTGTTTTTGGAAGACTGTCACAGACATACAAAACTACAACGCTTTTGTATGTCTGTATTGCGGGATATTTTGCAGTTTGTCTATATGCACTTACACTGCATGATCTGATTGGCTTTGGAATCATGGCATTTGGTGTGGGATGCTTCCAGGGCTCATTGCAGGCGCTGTCACGCTCATATTTTTCAAAGATTATTCCTCCTGAGAACTCGGGAGAGTACTTCGGAATCTATGATATTTTTGCAAAGGGAGCTTCGTTTTTAGGCTCGCTTGTCATAGCGGCAGTAAAGCTTGCAGGCGGCACGATAAATGTGGCGGTTGCAACTATGGCAATATTCTTTGCAGTGGGATTTGTATTTTTAAGGCTTGCAGACAGATATGATGCACCGAGGCATGAAAATAACTAAAATAAAAAGTAACGAAAGAAGGCTTAAAGCATGATAAACACAGAGGGAACAAAGGTCTGGGCACACAGAGGAGCATCCGGATATGCACCGGAGAACACACTTGAGGCATTCAAGAAGGCAGAAAAGATGAAGGCTGACGGTGTGGAGCTTGATGTGCAGCTCACAAAGGATGGAGAGCTTGTGGTCATACACGATGAGACCGTGGACAGAGTGAGTGGAGAGAAAGGCTTTGTAAAGGACTATACACTAAAGGAACTGAAGCGCCTCAATGTGTCAAAGCACATGCCGTCCTATGACAAGAAGACTCGTATTCCAACACTCGATGAGGTGTTTGACCTGCTCAAAAACACAGAGATGACCATAAATATCGAGCTCAAAAACGGTATCGTACAGTACAAAAATCTGGAAAAAAAGGTGCTGGCGCTCGTGGAAGAGTATGATATGCTTGACAGAATCTGGTGCTCGTCGTTCAATCACGAGTCGATTGTGCGCATGAAAAAGCTTTGCCCTGATATGAGGTGCGGTCTGCTTTTTTCTGACATTATAGTAAATCCGGCAGAGTATGCAAGCGAGCTTCATGTGGATGCGCTCCATCCGGCAAACTACCATATGCAGGATGAAAACTACATTGACAAGGCGCACGGAAGAGGACTTAGAGCTCATGTATGGACTGTAAACGAAAAGCATGAGATGAAGGCACTTGTCAAGGCAGAAGCAGATGCAATTATCACGAATTATCCGGATATTGCCGTAGAAATAGTAAAAAATGCCTAGAAGATATATAAAAATGCACAGGAATCTATTTTATGTAAAGTTGAGTAAAGAATTGTAAAGTTTTTACCTTAATTTTACATAACTGCGTTTTGGACTTTACATTAGCTTGATACTATTAACTTGTTGAATAGTTATTGATTAATTTTAATAATTTATCATGCTAATGGAGAGATTAATTATGTTGAAAAAGAAATTACTAAAGAAAACGGTCGTCATAGGAATGATGGCAACGATGATAACAGGCTGTTCACAAGAGGTACAAACTACCCATGTGGATGGCCTTAATTCGTTGGGAAAAATTGAGGTTGTTTCGCGAGAAGAGGAATCCGGAACGAGAAATGTCTTTGCAGAAAAGACAGGGATTTTGGATGAAACAACCGGAAAGGATAAGGCTACAGACCAAAGCATTGTAGCAGATAGCAATGAAACAGCATATGAAAAGACCGCAGAGGACAAAAATGCTATCGCATATGTGTCATCGGGTGTGGAGCTTGATGATAACAAGGTAAAGACAGTCACCATATATGGCAACGATCTTACAAGGTCATTTTATTTGGCTTACAAGGGAGAGCTAAACGATGTTGAGGATGATTTTGTGCGTTACATATCAACGCAGGGACAGGAAGTGGTCAGTGAGAAGTATACTGCAGTTGCGAAGCCGGGCTCATTTCTGTCAGACAAGGCCGGCGGAGAGATTAAGATTGGCGGTTCTACATCAGCGACACCACTTGTAAAGGAACTGGCCGACAAATATATGGAGATAAATCCAAATGCTAAAATTACAGTTACAGAGACTGATTCAGGCAACGGACTGACAGGAGCGATGGAGGGAACATATGACATCGGAATGTCATCGCGTGAGCTTAAATCATATGAGAATGAGCTTCTCACGAAGGTTGAGATTGCGAAGGATGAGGTACATGTGATTGTAAATAAGGAAAATCCGATTGAGAGGATTTCGATAGAGCAGCTTGGAGAGATTTACACAGGAAAGTTAACCGAATGGGCACAGCTAAACGGCAAAGCGGAGGATAAGTAGATGAATGAAACGGTAAAAATTATATTTGGCCTGTTGGGAGGCCTGGCAGTATTTATATACGGCATGAACATGATGAGCGAATGCCTGCAGAAGGCAGCAGGAGAGAAGATGAAGGCAATTCTTGCGATGCTCACCAAAAACCCGGTGCTTGGAGTGCTTGCAGGAGCGCTTACTACAGCAGTGCTTCAAAGCAGCAGTGCTACAACAGTCATGGTAATCGGCTTTGTCAGCGCGGGACTTATGAGCTTACCGCAGGCAATTTCAATTATTTTAGGTGCTAACATCGGTACGACGATGACAGCACAGATTATCGCATTTAAGATATCTGACTATATTTATCTGATAATATTTGCAGGCTTCATATTAAGCTTTGTATGTAAAAAGGAAAAAGTAAAAAATATCGGACAGACAATATTTGCATTCGGTCTTTTATTCCTGGGAATTGAGACTATGGGAAGTGTTATGAAGCCGCTTGCTTCAAGCCCATTTTTTGTAGATATGATTGGAAAGGTAGCACATATTCCTGTACTGGGTGTTGCAGTTGGAGCACTCATGACACTTGTGGTGCAGAGTTCAAGTGCAACAATCGCAGTATTGCAGAACTTTGCATCTCAGGCAGGACCTGACGGAGTGACAAGCATCATAGGACTGGCAGGAGCTATCCCGATTCTCCTCGGTGACAATATCGGAACTACAATTACGGCAGTGCTTGCGTCAATCGGACAGTCAAAGGATGCCAGAAGAACAGCCTTTGCACACTGTGTATTCAATATATCCGGAGCAATTTTATTCCTTTTTCTTGTGAAACCATATGCTGCCCTGATACAGTTTATTTCACCAAAGGGAAATGAGGTGGATGTCATCTCAAGACAGATTGCAAATGCACATACAGGCTTTAACCTGACAATGACGCTTATCTGGATACCGCTTATCCCTGTAATGGTAAAGATAGTTATGAAGCTTGTGCCGGAAAAAACCAGCGTTACAGAGATTGCAATGGGTCAGCCAATGTACCTCGATACCAAGCTCATCAGCCAGCCGGTGGCCGCAATGCAGCTTGTTGCAAAGGAAACGCTCAGATGTGCTGATATTGTTGAAGAAATGTTTGTAAATTTGCATGAATGTATTGACAAAAACGGCAAAAATATCGAAAATGAACTTGAAGAGAGTGCACAGACATTACAGAAGCTTTATGTGTCAATAAACGACTATCTGGCTTCCATGTACTCAGAGGGTGTACTGACAGAGGAACAGGCATCACAGAGTGCGGGAGTGCTTTATGTACTGTGCGATATAGATAGAATTGGAATATTATTAAACGAAATAGTCAATACCATATCTGTGGAAAATAAGAGCAAGCACAAATATTCAAAGGATGCATTAAAAGAGCTGAGAAAGGCGATGGCACAGATTCATGAGATATATACTGCTTCAATAAGAGCCATTTCAGGTGATGGAAGCATGGATATTGAGGCCCTTCAGAAACAGAAGGATGAGGTTATGGCGCTTGATGAGAGGCTGCGTAAAAACCATATCACCCGTGTCGGAAAGGGCAAATGTGATTCAAAGCTTACAGCTCAGTACAACGAGATGCTTCACAATATAGACCGAATCGGAAACAGCTGTGTGAATCTCGTGGAGGTCGCCAATGATAATGTGACCATGCAGTCATTTTTCATAGATGATGATGACAACGGAGAGGTACGTATTGCATAGGGAAAGAGTTTTGAAGGCACTTGCACAGCTGCTTGTCGGGGTGGAAAATAAGCTTCATCTGGCAGACAGAAGGAGACGCCGTGAGGATAAACTGATAGAGCGGGCAAGACTGCTTGAAATGCAGCGGGCACAAAATAAAACGAACTTAAAAGACGCAGACGCGAATGGAAAAATATCATATAGAATAGGAGCATATATGCAGATGAAAAAACTGGAAGAAGTTTACACAAACAGGGAGCTGTCATGGCTACAGTTCAATGAGCGAGTATTAAATGAGGCGGGCAATCCAAGAGTACCGCTTGCAGAGAGACTGACCTTTGCATCAATCTACCAGACAAATCTGGATGAGTTTTTCATGGTAAGAGTAGGATCACTCATGATGCAGATGAATTCAAAGGAAAAGATTTTCGAGAACAAGACAAAGATGTCGAGTGAGGAACAGGTATCGGCAATCCTTGACAGAGTATGCGAGCTTGAGAAGAAAAAAGCAAGGATTTACGAGCAGCTCATGGGTGAGCTTGAGCCAAAGGGCGTGCGCATAATCAATTTCAACAAGCTGTCAAAGGATGAGGGTGATTTACTGGAGGCATATTTTGATGCACACATTGCACCTTTCCTCTCACCAATGATTATAGGAAAGCAGCAGCCGTTCCCATTCCTTGCCAATAAACAGCTCTATGCGGTAGTGCTTTTAACCACGCAGAAGGGAAAGAAAAAGACAGGCATCGTGCCATGCTCAAACAGCGTATTCAAGCGTCTGATCGAGATACCTACAAGACCGGGCACATTTATGCTGTCAGAGGAACTTATTTTACACTTTGTATCAAAGCTCTATCCAAAGTATGTAATCCGTGAGAAATCAATCATGCGTGTGACACGTAATGCGGATATCGATGCGCAGAGCATGTATGATGAGGATATGGATTACCGTAATATGATGGAGGAGCTCATCAAGAAGAGAGTGCGTCTTGATCCTGTAAGAGTCGAGCTTTCAAGAAAAATCAACCGCAAGGCGATTGACGAACTCTCTAGCTTCCTTGAGATTGGCAAAAAGCATTTTATCAGTGTAAAAACACCGCTTGATATGTCATTTGTATTCCAGCTTCAGCACTATCTGCGAGACAAGCAGGAGCTTTTCTTTGAGAAGCGTACACCGCGTGACACACCTGAGCTTTCGCTTAAGGAGAGTATACTCGGTCAGGTTGAGAAAAAGGACGTGCTTCTTTCATATCCGTTTGAGAGCATGAAGCCGTTTATCAAGATGCTTAACGATGCAGCAGAGGACCCAGATGTGGTTTCCATCAAGATGACACTTTACAGAGTGGCAGACAAGAGCCAGATTATTGATGCACTTATAGAGGCTGCAGAAAACGGCAAGGAGGTTATCGTGCTTGTCGAGCTGCGTGCGAGGTTTGATGAGGCTAACAACATAGAGATGTCACACCGCCTTGAGGACGCAGGCTGTCAGATACTTTACGGACTCGGTGATTACAAGGTCCACTCAAAGCTCTGCCTCATCACAAAGAAAAAGGGCGATGGCTTTGAATACATCACTCAGATTGGTACAGGAAACTACAACGAGAAGACCTCGCGTCTTTATACAGATTTATCCCTCATCACTGCAAATCAGGAGATTGGAGCAGATGCATCAAAGGTGTTTATGGCGCTTCAGAGAGGTGAGACTGTTTCGGACGGAGATGTAAAACATCTGCTTGTTGCCCCAAAATGCCTGCAGAATAAGATTGTTGACATGATTGATGAGCAGATTGCCAATAAGAATGCGGGAAAACCGGCATACATCGGAGTTAAGATTAACTCTCTCACTGATAAGGTGCTTATAGACAAGCTTATCGATGCATCACAGGCAGGCGTGAAGGTAGAGCTTATTGTCAGAGGAATCTGCTGTGTGAAGCCACAGGTTGAGGGTGCCACAGAAAATATCACTGTAATAAGTGTTGTAGGAAGATATCTTGAGCATTCACGTATATACAGATTTGGTGTGGGCGATGATGAGAAGATTTACATTGCGTCAGCAGATTTTATGACCAGAAATACAGTAAGACGTGTGGAGGTTGCAACACCTGTATACGATGCACATGCTAAGGACAAGATCCGCCATATATTCGATACAATCATGACAGATGACGAGAAGGGCAAGGAGCTTTGCGCTGATGGTGAGTATGTGGACAGAAAGATAAACAGCACACCGATAGATTCGCAGGAGCAGTTCTTTGAGGAAGCATATAAGAACGCCGAGAACTGATAAATTAATTTAATATCGTAATAAACCAGCCTCACTGAGATTTCTCAGTGAGGTATTTTAATTTAACAATTAATTAACAAAGAAGTTTGTATAGGATTTTACAAAGGTTTTACACCATGCCGCAAGCATTTCGTGTAGAATAGTACATGACAGATTTGTAGAAATGCTACAAGTATATTTTCGTGAAAATGTAGAAAGGCATGGCATGATGGAAAACGAAACCATAAATTACAAAATCAGGTCGGCATACGCTTTGATGCGAAAATCGGAAAAAAAAGTGGCAGATTATGTGCTTGAGAATGAGCTGGCATGCAGTAAAATATCTCTCGAAAAGCTTTCGAAGCGGAGCAATGTAAGCCAGCCGACAGTAGTAAGGTTTGTAAAGGCACTGGGATATGACAGTTTTAAGGAATTCAGATATAATCTGCTTGAAGAGATAACTGAGCGTGACAAGGAGAAGCGGACCGGTAATGTATTGCAGAATTACAGCATAGAGCCGGGGGAGGCCATGAAATTCATTCCGGCAAAGGTTATTGCGTCGTCGGTGGAAACGCTTGAGAACATGCTAAAAAGTATATCGTGTGATGAGTTTACACAGATAGTGAAAATGATATCAAAAGCGAAGAAAATCGTTATCTGTGCCGTGGAAAATTCCACAGCTGTAGCAAAAGATCTTATGACAAAACTGCTTTATCTGGGATATGACTGCAGATTTGATGAGGATTATTACATACAGCATGTTATGGCAGGGGCACTGACACCTGAGGATGTGATGATAGGCATATCGTACTCCGGTCAGTCGAAGGATACCGTGGACATAATGAAAGCTGCCAAGAAAGCCAGAGCACAGACGATAGCAATCACAAATTTTGAAAAATCACGGATAGCGAAGTGGAGCGATGCAGTGCTGTGCAGCTCGCAGAAACAGTGGATGTACGGAGAATGCATTTTCTCACGGAGTTCACAGATGGTAATAAATGATATGATATATGCGGGGCTTGTTGCAGACAATTATGATAGCTGTACACAAAACCTGGATAAAAATAGTGAAATAATACAAAACAGAGGATATGACATGTAGTTTTTCTACAAAATGTCATATCCTTTTTTGTTGCGAGCATTTACATTTTCATTACAAAAGCATTACTGCGATTTGATTGTATTTGAAATATAGTACACCTATACTTTAGGCTGAAAGGAGCGCAGAACATGCTTGAATTAAAACACATAAAAAAGTCATACGATGGTGTGACGATATTAAATGATATCAATTTAAAAATTGAAGACGGTGAGATAGTTTCAATACTTGGACCTTCCGGCTGTGGCAAGACGACACTTCTAAATCTGATACTTGGACTTATAGGGGCAGATGACGGAAGTATCGTATTTAACGGCGAGGATATCACAGATGTAGCGATGGAAAAAAGAGGTTTCAATATAGTATTTCAGGATTATGCACTTTTTCCGAATCTTAATGTAATAAAGAACATCAGATACGGACTCAAAAATCATCCGGATATCTCATCTGAAAAGGAAATAGATGATCTGATAGAATTGCTTGGTTTAAAGGAACATCTCAATAAGAAAATAGATCAGCTTTCAGGAGGACAAAAACAAAGAGTGGCACTTGCAAGAACTCTTGTGATGAAACCGAAGATACTTCTTCTGGATGAGCCGCTCAGTGCACTTGACGGAGTGATAAAAGAATCTATTAAGGAAAAAATAAAGCAGATTGCAAGAGAATTCAATCTCACAACTATTATCGTAACACATGATCCGGAGGAAGCACTTACACTGTCAGACCACGTGATGATAATAAATCAGGGTAGAATTTCGCAGTACGGACGTCCTGATGAAATCGTAAATACACCGAAAAATGAATTTGTTCAGAAATTCATTTTGCAGCAGCTTATGATAAAAAGAAGCAATATTTACACATTGTTTGCATCGCCTGATGTGATAACGGGTGTTGGAGCATAGAGGTGCAGACAGTGAGAACGAAAAATAAAGAGATAAAAGTAATATTTACGCTTATAGTAGTGTTATTTGCAGTTTTTCTGGGGTATCCGGCAGCAGGGCTTTTGGCGAAATCCTTTGCCGGAACCGATGGAATTACACTTTCGATATATAAAGAAGTACTTACACAAAAAGGTTTTCTGACAACACTTGTAAATAGTTTTAAGGTAGCCGGGACGAGTGCGACGCTTACAACGATTATAGCATTTTGCATGGCATACACCATTCATTATACGAACTGTCCAAAGGTGATAAAGGCACTTGTTAAAGTGGTTGCAGCACTTCCGATGCTTCTGCCGACACTTACATATGGATTTGCAATCATATATTCATTTGGTAAACAGGGACTTATAACGAGACTTTTCGGAAAACAGCTTTTTGACATATATGGTTTTAACGGACTTTTGATAGGATATGTAATATACACACTTCCGGTCGCGTTCATGCTGATAAACAACACAATGGGATATGTGGATAAAAAGTATACAGTTGTTTCACGGCTTATGGGAGATAATGCGGTAAGGAACTTTATGATGACCGTCATAAGACCTTTGCTTGGAACTTTTGCGGCAGCATTTATCCAGTCATTTTTCCTGTGTTTTACAGATTTTGGAATACCGGCTTCGGTAGGCGGTAAATATGATGTTATTGCAAGCGTGCTGTACCGCCAGATGCTCGGAAGTGTACCGGATTTTGGCAAGGGCAGTGTGGTTGCAATGATGATGCTGGTGCCGTCGGTAATAAGTATCCTGATACTCAATTATCTGGAAAAATACAATATACGATACAACAAAGCGTCTGCTGTGGAGCTTAAAAAGAGCACAGCAAGAGATGTGGGGGTTGCCATACTTGGAGTGTTGATAAGCGTGTGTGTTTTATCAATATTTGCGGTAATTTTTGTGATACCTTTTGTCACAGACTGGCCGTACAAGGTGTCATTTTCTCTGGTGCATGTAAAAACCGCATTACTGAATGATGGGCTTGCAGCAGTTTACAAAAATTCGATTCTGGTAGCACTTGTAAGTGCACTGATCGGAACAATAATAGCTTACGGCGCTGCGATAGTTACAGCAAGAAGTACGGTAAATGCGAAGCTTAAAAAAGTCATAGAGTATATCGCTCTGGTGACAAATACCATACCGGGAATGGTGCTCGGATTAGCATTTTTGCTTGCATTTTCAGGCACCGGGTTGCAGGGAACATTTGCAATAATAGTTATCTGCAATGTTATACATTTTTTCTCGACACCATATCTTATGATGAAAAGCTCGTTGGAAAAAATGAATGCTTCATGGGAGACAACAGCGATGCTAATGGGAGATAACTGGCTTCAGACGATCATAAGAGTTGTCACACCGAATGCGGCATCGACTCTTATAGAGGTATTCGGTTACTATTTTGTCAATGCGATGGTCACTGTAAGTGCGGTTATATTTATAGCCGGAGCGAGAACAATGGTCATAACAACGAAGATAAAGGAACTTCAATATTACAACAAATTCAATGAAGTTTTTGTGCTTTCATTGTTGATACTTGCTACAAATCTGATTGCAAAACTGGTATTCGGATTGCTGGCAGATATAAATAAAGTAAGAGAATTTAAGGAGAAAATTAAGATGAAAAAAGGAACATTAAAACGAACCGCATGCGCAGGGCTTGCCGGAGTAATCGGGCTGTCAACACTGTTTTTAGGTGGATGCGGCAGCAAAAGCAGCGAGGATTCACAGGTGGTAATTTACTCAAACGCAGATGATGAGGCAGTGGACGCGATGAAAGATGCGCTTGATTCAAACGGATTTGAGGGACAATATATTTTCCAGACTTTCGGTACATCTGAGCTTGGAGGAAAGCTGCTCGCAGAGGACAAAAACATAGAGGCAGATCTTGTTACCATGAGTACTTTTTATGTGGAAAGCGCTCAGAATCAGAACGAGATGTTTACAGACCTTACATTTGATCCGAAAACCCTCGAAGAGTACCCGGCATACTGCACACCTATTACAGCACAGGAAGGTACGATCATTGTAAACACAGAGCTTATGAAGGAAAACAACCTTGATACACCTTCATCACTTAAGGAACTTGCCGATCCGAAATACAGCGGACAGATTGCGGTAACTGATATTGCATCATCATCAACAGCATGGCTTCTGATTCAGGGGCTCGTGTCAGAGTATGGAGAGGATGGAGCCAAAGATGTACTTAAAGGAATCTATGAAAATGCAGGAGATCATATCGAGGAATCAGGCTCCGGACCGCTTAAGCTTGTAAGAGCAGGAGAAGTGGCAATCGGGTTTGGACTTAGACAGCAGGCTGTTGCGGACAAAGAATCAGGACTTCCGATTGATTATATTGATCCTGCTGAGGGAAATTTTACACTCACAGAATCAGCAGCAGTTGTTGACAAGGGGGACAATACAAATCCTAAGGCTATGGAGATGGCAAAGTGCATCATCGAAAAGGGACGTGCAAAGCTTTTGGAAAGCTATCCGATTCCTTTATACGAGGGCGAGACAGTTGCCGATACAGAGAAATCAGGTAATCCAAAGAAATTTGCAGAGCCGCTTACAGTTGATCTGTTAAAGAAACATCAGGCACTTTCAGAGGAGTGCAAACCACAGTAGTAAATAATAAAAAGAAAGAAGAAAAAATATGAAATATTATAAGTTATTAACACCGGGACCACTTACCACAACAGATACAGTAAAAAAGGAGATGCTTTTTGATCATTGCACATGGGATGATGATTACAAGGTTATCACTCAGGGAATCCGCGCAAAACTTTTGAAACTGGCACACGTTTCAGAGGAAGAATACACAGCTGTTCTTATGCAGGGAAGCGGAACTTTTGGAGTGGAATCGGTAATCACAAGTGTGATCGGTGGCAAGGAAAAACTGCTCATATGCGCAAACGGAGCTTACGGCGAGCGAATGGAGGATATTGTAAAGCACGCAGGTATTTCCTATGAGATATATCACGAGAAATATGACCGCGTACCGGACGCACAGAAGGTGGCACAGATATTGGAAAATGATCCTGCTATCACACACGTTTCAATGGTTCACAGCGAGACAACCTCGGGCATATTAAATGATATCGAGTCAGTAAGCCGTGTTGTAAAAGAACACGATAAGACTATGATAGTAGATGCCATGAGCAGCTTTGGTGGTGTGGATATTCCTGTAGGAGAATGGGGAATTGACTTTATCATAAGCAGTGCGAATAAATGTATACAGGGTGTTCCGGGATTTTCATTTATCATTGCCAATAAAGAAAAGCTTATCGCATCAAAAGGCAAGGCAAGGAGTTTATCGCTTGATCTGTACGAACAGTGGGAGACTATGAACAAAGACGGCAAATGGAGATTTACTTCACCGACACATGTTGTTCTTGCGTTTGCACAGGCACTTCGCGAGCTTGAGGCAGAGGGCGGAATTGTAGCAAGAAATAAGAGATATACCGACAACAATAAGCTGCTTATCAGCGAAATGGCCAAGCTTGGAATAAAGCCATACATCGATTCGACTCATCAGGGACCGATAATCACAACATTTTACTATCCGGAAAATCACAAATTCTCTTTTTCGCAGATGTATGAGTACATCAAGGAAAGAGGCTATGCAATCTATCCGGGTAAGGTGACGGAGGCTGATACATTCAGAATTGGCAACATTGGTGAAATTTATGAAGAGGATATCAGAAAACTCATGGAGATACTGCGTGAATTTCTGAATCAGTAAATAGCTGGAAAATGACAGATTGGAGAAATGACAAATGAATACAGAAAACAAATTTGATGCAGTTATTCTTGACTGGGCAGGCACAACCGTGGATTACGGCTGTTTCGCACCTGTTCAGGCATTCGTGGAGGTGTTTAGGCATTTTGGGATCGAACCGACTATGGATGAGGTTCGTGCGCCTATGGGAATGTTAAAACGCGACCATATTAAGACAATGCTTTCCATGGAACGTATATCATCAGAGTGGCAGAAAAGGTATGGACGTGCATGGGAAGAAGCCGATGTGGATGCGCTTTATGATATTTTTGAAGAAAAACTTCTTAGTATTTTAGATGGATTTGCAGATGTAAAGCCGTATGTACTTGATACAGTAAAAGAGCTTAGACAACGTGGGATAAAGATTGGCTCTACAACCGGATATACAGACCGGATGATGGAGATAGTCGTGCCAAAAGCAAAGGAAAACGGTTACGGACCGGATGTGTGGTTTTCACCGGATTCGACAGAGGGCAAAGGCCGCCCTTATCCGTATATGGTATTTAAAAATATGCAGGCGCTTGGTGTTATGGATGTTAGACGTGTGATGAAAGTCGGAGATACTGTTTCTGATATAAAAGAGGGGAGAAATGCAGGCGTGTATACAGTTGGCGTTATCGAAGGCAGCTCGGAAATGGGACTTACCAAAGAAGAATTCAATAACATGGGCGAGATAGAACAGACTGCAAGAATCGAAGCTGTAAGGGAAAAATTCCTAAATGCCGGAGCAGATGATGTAATTCTAAATATGAGAGATTTGCTGGCATTTATGTAGTGACTTCTTTACGCTGATTCATTTCTGGTGTATTATAATATATAAGAAAAATTCCAGTGGGATTTTCAATATGTAATAAAAAGGAATGATAATAATGGGCAAAAAAGAAGCAAAGACAAATGCAATCAGAATTCTTGAAACAATGAAGATTCCATATGAGGCACGCACATACGAGTGCGATGACTTTGTGGATGCAGCTCAGATAGCAGACAAGCTGGGGCTTGACCACGCAGGCATGTACAAGACTATCACGACAGTTGGCAAAAGCGGTGGATACTATGTGTTTGTGGTACCGATAGATGACGAAATTGATTTCAAAAAAGCCGCAAAGGCAGCAGGTGAGAAGTCCATAGAGATGTTGCATCTCAAGGATTTGACAAAGGTTACAGGCTATATAAGGGGCGGCTGTACATCAATCGGAATGAAAAAGCAGTATCCTACATTTATCCATGAGGCAGCTAAGGAGCAGGACAAAATCACGGTCAGCGGAGGCAGGCTTGGGCTTCAGATTACGCTGTCACCGGATGATTTGTGCAGGGCGGCAAAGGCAGAGTATGCAGATATCATAAAATAATTAAAATGAGAGTTCTTTTTCCTAGGCTTTTACACGTCAGTGTGTTATAATAAAAGAAGCTTGCGATTGCTAAGACAGATGGTTTGGCGAATAAACCTACAATGCAATCGTAATAATAGAACTAAAGCAGAGGAATAATAGAGATGGAAAAAATTATTTTAACAGGAGACAGACCAACAGGAAGACTCCATATAGGACATTACGTGGGCTCACTTCGCAGAAGAGTTGAGCTTCAGAATTCAGGAGAGTATGACAAAATATTTATCATGATTGCCGATGCACAGGCACTCACAGACAATTTTGACAACCCTGAGAAAATCAGACAGAATATCATAGAGGTAGCACTTGATTACCTCTCAGCGGGACTCGACCCGGCCAAGTCTACACTGTTTGTGCAGTCACAGATACCGGAGCTTACTGAGCTTACATTTTTCTACTCAAATCTCGTTACAGTATCGAGACTTCAGAGAAACCCTACAGTAAAGAATGAGATTAAGCTAAGAAATTTTGAGGCAAGTATACCGGTTGGCTTCTTCAATTATCCAATCAGCCAGGCAGCAGATATCACTGCCTTCAAGGCTACAACTGTTCCGGTTGGAGAGGACCAGCTCCCAATGATAGAGCAGACCAGGGAGATTGTCAGAAAGTTTAATTCTATCTATGATGAGGTGCTCGTTGAGCCGGATGTGCTTTTACCTGAGAATGAGGCATGCTGCAGACTTCCGGGTACAGACGGTGGACAGAAGATGAGCAAATCATTAGGCAACTGTATCTATCTGGCAGATACAGAGGCAGATGTAAAGAAGAAAATCATGAGCATGTATACAGATCCGACACATATCCAGATTTCAGATCCGGGACATGTGGAGGGCAATACAGTATTCACATATCTTGATGCTTTCTCTAAGCCGGGACATTTTGAGGAGTATCTGCCGGAGTATGCTAACCTTCAGGAGCTTAAGGACCACTATACAAGAGGCGGTCTTGGCGATGTGAAGATTAAGAAATTCCTCAACAACATCATGCAGGAGGAGCTTTCACCTATCCGCGCAAGAAGAGCAGAGTATGAGAAGGATATTCCGGCTGTATATGAGATACTAAGGAAGGGCAGCGAGACAGCAAGAGAGGCTGCTGCACAGACAATGGCAGAGGTTAAGCGCGCCATGAGGATAAATTACTTTGAGGATGCAGAGCTTATAAAGAGCCAGAGTCAGAAATACGCTGAGAAGTAATATCTTTTATTTCAAAGACAATACGTTAGTGATGTCAAAATATTTTGTGGCATTATGTGCGTCATAAAAGCCACGGGGAGGCACCATGGTCAAGTTTTACAGGACAGATGACAAATTAATACATGAGCTGGATACGCTGCAGGGAGGTACCTGGATACAGATGGTCAACCCTTCTGTAGCAGAGGGACAGATGGTAGCGGATGACCTGAATGTCGATATTGAAGACGTACTTGCAGCACTCGATGAGGAGGAGAGCTCACGTATAGAGCTGCAGGATGGGTATACGCTGATTCTTGTGGATATACCTTCGATAGAGACTAGGCATGACAAGGAGTCATATACCACAATCCCACTTGGCATCATACTTACAGATGATGAGATAGTGACAGTCTGTACAGAGGATACACCGGTGCTTCAGGTATTTTTAAATAACCGTGTAAAGGAATTTTCCACCAAGAAAAAGATGCGCTTTGTATACCAGATTCTTTACAGGATATCTGTACTGTATCAGAATGATCTGCGCATCATAGACAAGATGCGTACTGAGATTGAGGAGAGAGTCGGAGAGGATACAGAGGAGGACGATTTGATCGCGCTTCACGAGCTGGAATCTACGCTGGTATACTTTGCCACATCACTTCGTGCCAATGGAGTTGTGTTAGAGAGACTGACCAGATACAAGCGCCTTGAGCAGTATCCGGAGGACAAGGAGCTTCTCGGAGATGTAATTGTCGAAAATAAGCAGGCTATTGAGATGACGGGAATTTACAGGGACATCATAAATGGTACCAGAGAGCTTATGAGCACGGTCATTGACAACAGACTTAACAATGTCATGAAGTCGCTCACAATCATCACACTTATCATGGCTATCCCGACGGTTATCTCAGGAATCTATGGTATGAATGTCAGCTCAAAGTGGGTACCGCTTGCGACGGCCGCACATGGATTTATGATTATAATAGGTATTATTGTCATCATATGTGTGCTGATACTGATTTTATTGAAGAAAAAGAGAATATTGTAATATATTGCGTATTCATTAAACGTATTCATTAAAAGGCCGCAGTATTTCATAGAAAATAATGAAATACTGCGGCTGATTTTATTTTAGAGCTGATTAGCAGATACTTTCAAAGCGTCCGCTTGCACCACAGGGCAGCACAAGTCCGTTTGAAGAAACCGGAAGACCGATTTCGCTTGCGGTTACTTTACCATCAAACTTTTTAAGCGCAGTGCTTATCATATAGGTGAGCACTGCAGGCTGCAAGCCTGTCGTATAGGAATTAATAAGGAAGAAAAGCGGCTTGTCGGTAAGGAGCTTTGCACAAAGTTGCACAAGCGGATATACGCTTTCCTCAATTTTCCAGATTTCACCCTTAGGACCTCTGCCGTATGACGGCGGATCCATTATGATGGCATCGTAATGATTGCCACGGCGGATTTCGCGCTCGACAAACTTCACACAGTCATCCACAAGCCATCTGATAGGCGCATCACCAAGACCGCTGCTAACAGCGTTTTCCTTAGCCCATGTGACCATGCCCTTTGAAGCATCCACATGTGTGACAGCGGCGCCTGCGGCAGCGGCAGCAAGAGTGGCACCTCCGGTGTATGCAAAGAGATTTAATACCTTTACATCACGACCGCTTTTTTTGGCATCATAAATCTTCTTTGAAAACCAGTCCCAATTGGCGGCCTGCTCAGGAAACAGACCGGTGTGCTTGAAGCTGAAGGGTTTTAAGTGAAATGTCAGCTCCTTATTAATAGGAAGAGAGTAGTTTATGGTCCACTCCTGCGGCAGATCAAAAAACTCCCACTCACCGCCGCCTTTTTTGCTTCTGTGATAGTGACCGTTAAGCTTTTTCCAGTTCTTATTAGTCTTTGGAGTGTCCCAAATTACCTGAGGATCTGGACGCAACAAAATATATTTAGACCAGCGCTCAAGCTTTTCACCGCATGAGCAGTCAATAACCTCGTAATCTTTCCATCTATCTGCTAACCACATATGTTTATATTCCTTTCTTATCTGCGTGTAAAAAATAAACTACACGTTGCTTGCATTTAATCGTGTTTCTTCTATAATAATATACGTGCAAAAGTGTAATTTTTCAATGGAATATTACCCTAAATAAAAAAATAAATTTTTTTTGAAAAAAGTATTGCAATTATTGGAAACGTCATGTATAATATCACTTGCTGTGGCATGATAGCTATGAAGTTTGAAGTTACTGTCCATGAGACAGAGAATTCGGCGGAGCGAATGTCAAGTTAGGAAACTGACGGCAAGTCACTGTACAGAACAGATATGGTCTACAAAATGTAGAAACAACGTGTGAAAGTCCACAGGACACACACGGAGATGTGTACAGTCACCGCTTGTCGTACTGAAGTTAAAAGTGCGAAAAGGAGGCGGCTTTTTTTATGGCAAGTCAAGTAATGAGAATTACTCTCAAGGCGTATGATCACGAGTTAGTAGATTCAAGCGCAAAGAAAATCATCGAGACTGTAAAGAAGAATGGATCACAGGTGAGCGGACCGGTACCTCTTCCAACAAAGAAGGAAGTAGTTACAATTCTTAGAGCTACTCACAAGTACAAGGATTCTCGTGAACAGTTCGAGCAGAGAACTCATAAGAGACTTATCGATATCATCAATCCAACACAGAAGACAACAGAGTCTTTATCAAGGATTGAAATGCCAGCTGGTGTTTACATTGATATCAAAATGAAGCAGAAATAAGCTTCAACAATTAATTAGTATATCCCCGAATGGTTTATATAGAAGATACAGTGCGAAAGCATAACGATCTAATAGGCTGCTCTAGGATGAACGGTTCCGCTACTTGTTCCGGCTAATTCTTCGCGGGCTGGGTTGACAGGCAAGAGGCGTTCCGCTGTAGAAAACAGGAGGTAAAGAAATGAAGAAAGCGATTTTAGCAACAAAAATCGGTATGACACAGATCTTCAATGCAGATGGTGTATTAGTACCTGTAACTGTATTAGAGGCTGGTCCATGTGTTGTAACACAGATTAAAACTGTTGAGAATGACGGTTACAGCGCAGTTCAGGTTGGTTTCGGCGACAAGAAAGAGAAAGTCGTTGAGAAGGATGCCAACGGTAAAAAGAGCGTAGCACACAGACATGGTGTTAACAAGGCTCAGATGGGACACTTCAAAAAAGCAGGTGTTTCAGGAAAGAGATTCGTTCGCGAGTTCAAATTCGAAAACGCAGATGAGTACAATTTAGCAGATGAGATCAAGGCTGACATCTTCGCAGAGGGTGACAAGGTTGATGTAACTGCTATTTCAAAAGGTAAAGGTTTCCAGGGTGCTATCAAGAGATTAGGTCAGCACAGAGGACCAATGGCTCATGGTTCTAAATTCCATCGTCATCAGGGTTCTAACGGTGCTTGTTCTTCACCAAGTAAGGTATTCAAGGGAAAAGGAATGCCTGGACACATGGGGAGCGTAAAGGTTACAACTCAGAATCTTGAGGTTGTAAGAGTTGACGCAGACAAGAACTTACTGTTAATCAAGGGCGCAGTTCCAGGAGCTAAGAAAGCTCTCATTACAGTAAAAGAGACTACAAAATCTGGTAAATAGTGCAAAGTAAGAAAGGAGGAACTTTACGATGGCTAACGTAGCTGTATATAACATGGAAGGCAAAGAAGTCGACAAGATCGAGTTAAATGATTCCATTTTCGGCGTAGAAATTAATGAGCATTTAGTTCATATGGCTGTTCTTCAGCAGCTTGCAAATAAACGTCAGGGAACTCAGAAAGCTAAGACACGTTCTGAAGTTCGCGGTGGCGGAAGAAAACCATGGAGACAGAAGGGAACAGGACATGCACGTCAGGGTTCTACAAGATCTCCACAGTGGACAGGTGGTGGAGTTGTATTCGCTCCTACTCCTAGAGATTACTCATTCAAGCTCAACAAGAAAGAGAAGAGAGCAGCTCTTAAGTCTGCACTTACATCAAGAGTTGTTGAGAACAAGTTCGTTGTAGTAGATGAGCTTAAGCTTGATGAGATTAAGACAAAGAAATTCGTAGAAGTATTAAAGAACCTCAATGTTGAGAAGGCACTCGTTGTATTAAATGATATGGACGAGAAGGTTATCGCTTCTGCAGCAAACATCCCTACAGTTAAGACAACTCAGACAAATGAGCTTAACGTATTCGATGTATTAAAATATGACACAGTAGTAGTTACAAAGGCTGCTGTAGCAACAATCGAGGAGGTATATGCATAATGGCAAACGTACAGTACTATGATGTAATCCTCAAACCAGTAGTAACTGAGAAGAGTATGAATGCAATGGCTGAGAAGAAATACACATTCCTTGTTCACCCGGATGCAAACAAGACTATGATCAAAGAAGCAGTAGAGAGAATGTTCGAAGGAACAAAGGTTGCCAAAGTTAACACAATGAACTGCGAAGGCAAGAACAAGCGTCGTGGAATGGTAACAGGAAAGACTGCTAAGACAAAGAAGGCTATCGTACAGCTTACAGCAGACAGCAAAGATATCGAGATCTTCGCAGGACTGTAGGCCGAAAGCAACTTCAAAATGATATGCGTCAGAAAAGACGCGATAATGAAAACATATCGAAAGGAGAAACAAAATGGGAATTAAGACATATAACCCATATACACCTTCCAGAAGAAATATGACTGGTTCAGATTTCTCAGAGATTACAAAGACAACTCCTGAGAAGTCACTTGTTACTTCTTTAAAGAAGAACGCTGGTCGTAACAATCAGGGTAAAATCACAGTTAGACACCAGGGTGGTGGAAACAGAAGAAAATACAGACTTATCGATTTCAAGAGAAATAAGAAAGACGGTATTCCAGCAACTGTAATTGGTATCGAGTACGATCCAAACAGAACAGCAAACATCGCACTTATCTGCTATGCAGATGGTGAGAAATCATATATTCTTGCTCCGGCAGGACTTACAGACGGAATGAAGGTTATGAGCGGTGCTCAGGCTGAGGTCAGAGTTGGAAACTGCTTACCACTTGAGAATATCCCAGTTGGTACACAGATTCACAACATCGAGCTTCTTCCTGGAAAGGGCGGACAGCTTGTTCGTTCAGCAGGACTTAGCGCACAGCTTATGGCTAAAGAAGGCAAATATGCAACACTTCGTCTTCCTTCAGGAGAGATGAGAATGGTTCCAATTCAGTGCCGTGCTACAATCGGTGTAATTGGAAACGGAGATCACAACCTCGTAAATATTGGTAAAGCCGGACGTAAGCGTCACATGGGTGTTCGTCCAACAGTTCGTGGATCTGTTATGAACCCTAACGACCATCCACACGGTGGTGGAGAAGGTAAGGCACCTGTAGGACGTCCAGGACCATGTACTCCATGGGGCAAACCTGCACTTGGCTTAAAGACCAGAAAGAAGAACAAACAGTCTAACAAGATGATCGTTCGTAGAAGAGACGGTCGTGCAATCAAATAATTAGGAGGTTGAATAAATGGCACGTTCATTAAAAAAAGGACCATTTGCTGATGAAAGCTTACTTAAAAAAGTAGATGCTATGAACGCTTCTGGTGACAAGTCTGTAATCAAGACATGGTCACGTCGTTCAACAATCTTCCCTTCATTCGTTGGACACACAATCGCTGTTCATGATGGAAGAAAGCATGTTCCTGTATATGTTACAGAGGATATGGTTGGACATAAACTTGGTGAGTTCGTTGCAACAAGAACTTACAGAGGACATGGAAAAGACGAGAAGAAATCAGGCGTAAGATAAGATTTATTGAAAGGAGGTTTCATCCATGGCAAAGGGACATAGATCCAAAATCAAGAGAGAGAGAAATGAAGTTAGAGATACAAGACCTTCAGCAAAGTTATCTTATGCTAGAGTGTCTGTACAGAAAGCTTGTTTCGTTTTAGATGCTATTCGTGGAAAGAGTGTTAACGAAGCACTTGCAATCGTAACATACAATCCTAGATATGCTTCAAGCTTAGTAAAGAAATTATTAGAGTCAGCAATCGCTAACGCAGAAAATAATTATCCGGAAAAGAACTATAAGGCAGAGAACCTTTACGTTGCAGAGTGTTTTGCAAATAAAGGACCAACAATGAAGAGAATTCATCCTAGAGCACAGGGTAGAGCTTACAGAATCGAGAAGAGAATGAGCCACATTACAATCGTGCTTGATGAAAGATAGGAGGCAATCATGGGACAGAAGGTTAATCCTCATGGCTTAAGAGTTGGCGTTATCAAGGACTGGGATTCCAAATGGTATGCAGAGGGTGATTTCGCTGATTACTTAGTAGAAGATTATAATATCAGAACATTTTTAAAGAAAAAATTATACGCAGCTGGTGTTTCAAAGATTGAGATCGAGAGAGCTTCAGACCGCGTTAAGGTAATCATTTATACAGCTAAGCCGGGTGTTGTAATCGGTAAGGGCGGAGCTGAGATCGAGAAGATCAAGGCTGAGGTTCAGAAGCTTACAGACAAGAAATTAGTTGTTGATATCAAAGAAGTAAAGAGACCGGACAAGGATGCACAGCTTGTTGCTGAGAACATCGCTTTACAGCTTGAGAACCGTGTTTCATTCCGTAGAGCAATGAAGTCTTGCATGGGAAGAGCTATGAAGGCCGGCGTTAAAGGAATTAAGACAACATGTTCAGGTCGTCTTGGCGGAGCAGATATGGCTCGTACAGAGACATACAATGATGGAACTACTCCACTCCAGACAATCAGAGCAGATATCGATTATGGATTCGCTGAGGCAGATACAACTTACGGCAAGGTTGGCGTTAAGGTTTGGATCTACAAAGGCGAGGTACTTCCTACAAAAGCAAACAAGGAAGGAGGAGCTAAGTAATTATGTTAATGCCTAAGAGAGTAAAACATCGTAAACAGTTCCGCGGTTCCATGGCAGGAAAAGCTACAAGAGGAAACAAGATCACAAACGGTGAGTACGGTATTGTAGCACTTGAGCCATGCTGGATCAAAGCAAATCAGATTGAGGCTGCCCGTGTAGCTATGACTCGTTACATCAAGCGTGGTGGTAAAGTTTGGATAAAGATTTTCCCAGAGAAGCCTGTAACACATAAGCCTATGGGTGTTCGAATGGGTAAAGGAAAGGGTGCCCTTGAGTATTGGGTAGCTGTAGTAAAACCAGGTAGAGTATTATTTGAAATCTCCGGAGTACCGGAAGACGTAGCTAAAGAAGCTTTACGTCTTGCTACACACAAATTACCTTGCAAGTGTAAAGTAGTTTCTCGTGCAGATTTAGAAGGCGGTGAGTCAAATGAAAACTAGTGCATACGTTAAAGAGTTACAGGCACAGAGCGTAGAGCAGTTACAGGCACAGCTCGTTGATGCTAAAAAAGAACTTTTCAATTTAAGATTCCAGAATGCAACTAACCAGTTAGATAACACAGCAAGAATCAAAGAGGTTCGTAAGAACATCGCTAGAATTCAGACTGTTATCACTGCAAAGGCTGCAGAATAGTTTATCCTATCAGAAAGGAGATTTTAGACCGTGGAAGAAAGAAATCTTAGAAAAACACGTGTTGGTGTTGTTGTAAGCGATAAGATGGATAAGACAATCGTTGTAGCTGTAAGAGATAACGTAAGACATCCTCTTTACAACAAGATCGTTAAGAAGACTTATAAATTAAAAGCTCATGACGAGAAAAACGATGCAAAGATCGGTGATACAGTCAGAGTTATGGAAACAAGACCTTTATCTAAAGATAAGAGATGGAGACTTGTAGAAATCATGGAAAGAGCAAAATAATAAAAGGAGGCTACAAGCATGGTACAGCAGGAAAGCAGACTCAAGGTTGCTGATAACACTGGCGCTAAAGAGTTACTTGTTATCCGCGTTATGGGTGGATCTACCAGAAGATATGCGAACATCGGTGATGTAATCGTTGCTACTGTTAAAGATGCAACACCAGGCGGTGTTGTTAAAAAAGGCGATGTAGTTAAAGCCGTAGTAGTTCGTTCAGTAAAAGGTGCTCGTCGTAAAGACGGATCTTATATAAAGTTTGATGAGAACGCAGCAGTAATCATCAAAGATGACAAAACTCCAAAAGGAACACGTATATTTGGACCAGTAGCTCGTGAGCTTCGTGAGAAACAGTTCATGAAGATTGTTTCTCTGGCTCCGGAAGTATTATAGGAGGAACGTCAATGGCAACTATGAAAATCAAAAAAGGCGACCTTGTTAAGGTTATCGCTGGAAAAGATATCAACAATGAGGGCAAGGTAATTGCCGTAAACGCAAAGAACAATACACTTCTTGTTGAGGGAATCAACATGGTTACTAAGCATACAAAACCAAGTATGTCAAATCAGCAGGGCGGTATCGTTCATCAGGAGGCTCCAATTGATGCTTCCAACGTAATGCTCATCCATGACGGAAAGCCTACTCGTGTAGGATTCAAGATGGATGGAGACAAGAAAGTTCGCTTTGCTAAATCAACAGGCAAGGTTATCGACTAATTGGAGAGAGGAGGATTAAGACATTGAGTAGACTTAGAGAACAGTACGAAAATGAGATCAAGGACGCAATGATCAAAAAGTTCGGATACAAAAACGCAATGGAAATTCCAAAGCTTGACAAGATCGTAGTTAACATGGGTGTTGGTGAAGCTAAGGAAAACGCTAAGGTTCTTGAGGCAGCCGTTAAGGATATGGAAGCCATCACAGGACAGAAAGCAGTTACAACTAAAGCAAAGAATGCTATAGCTAACTTTAAAATCAGAGAAGGAATGCCAATCGGATGTAAGGTTACATTACGTGGTGAGAAGATGTACGAGTTTGCAGATCGTCTCATCAACTTAGCATTACCTCGTGTACGTGACTTCAGAGGTGTTAACCCTAACGCATTTGATGGCCGTGGAAATTATGCCCTTGGAATTAAAGAGCAGATCATCTTCCCTGAGATCGAGTATGATAAGGTAGATAAGGTTCGTGGTATGGACATTATCTTCGTTACTACAGCTAAGACAGACGAAGAGGCACGTGAGTTACTGGCACAGTTCAATATGCCATTCGCTAAATAATCGGAGGAATTCTAATGGCTAAGACAAGTATGAAAATCAAACAGCAGCGTGCACCAAAGTTCTCTACAAGAGCTTATACACGTTGTAGAATTTGTGGACGTCCACATTCAGTTTTAAAGAAATACGGAATCTGCAGAGTATGCTTCCGTGAGTTAGCATACAAGGGACAGATCCCAGGCGTTAAAAAAGCTAGCTGGTAGGCATTGAACACTTGATGAGTGCACGCGTAAGCGTCGCACGAATCTAGTGAGAAAGCCCTTCCCGAGACTTAATGGCAACGAGCGTAAGTGAAGTTGGCATGTTAGTCGAGTGGAAGCCTGGGAGAAAGCCCTAGGCAACAGCTGTTTTTATAAATAACTATATTAACAAACATATTTAAGGAGGATATCGTTCATTATGATGATGACAAGTGATCCAATCGCAGATATGCTTACAAGAATTCGTAACGCAAATACTGCAAAACATGATACAGTAGACATCCCAGCTTCTAAGATTAAAGTAGCAATCGCTGGAATCCTTGTAGATGAGGGATTCATCGAGAAATACGACATCGTTGAGGATGGAAAAATCAAGACAATCCATGTTACATTAAAATATGGTGCTGATAAGAACGAAAAGGTTATTACAGGCATCAAGAGAATTTCTAAGCCAGGTCTTCGTGTATACGCAGGCAAGGATGAGATTCCTTCAGTACTTGGTGGACTTGGAATCGCTATTCTTTCAACTAACCAGGGTATCGTAACTGATAAAGAGGCTAGAAAGCTTCAGGTTGGTGGCGAAGTTTTAGCATTCGTTTGGTAAACATTGAACACTTAATGAATGCAAGCGTAAGCGTAGCATGAATTTAGCGAAGGGAACATACCCCTAAAGATCTTAATTTATATTAAGTATAATTTATCAAGTATCCATATTCGATGCATCCATGATGTATAGTAGGGATACAGCAAGTAACATCTTAAAGTATAACCTGACCACAAGGTCAGAAATACTAAATAACTATTAACCTAATATCAAAATATAGGAGGTACGGGCATGTCACGTATAGGAAGAATGCCAATCGCAGTTCCTGCTGGAGTAACAGTTGAAATTGCAGAAAATAATCATGTGACTGTAAAAGGTCCAAAGGGTACTCTTGAGAGAACTCTTCCATCAGAGATGGATATCAAATTAGAGGGTGAAGAAGTAGTAGTTACAAGACCTAATGATTTGAAGAAAATGAAATCCTTACATGGATTAACAAGAACACTTATCCACAACATGGTTGTTGGTGTAACTGAGGGTTATACAAAGACTCTTGAGGTTAACGGTGTTGGTTACAGAGCTTCTAAGGCTGGAAAGAAACTTACTCTTAACTTAGGATATTCTCATCCGGTTGAGATGGAGGATCCGGAAGGACTTGAGTCAGAGGTTCAGGATAACAAGATCATCATTAAGGGTATCGATAAAGAAAAAGTTGGCCAGTACGCAGCTGAGATCAGAGATAAGAGAAGACCTGAGCCATATAAGGGCAAGGGAATCAAATATGCTGATGAGGTTATTAGACGTAAAGTTGGTAAGACTGGTAAAAAATAATTAAAGGAGTGGACAAGTAATGGTTAGTAAGAAATCAAGAACAGAAGTTCGTGTAAAGAAACATAACAGAATGCGTAATCATCTTGCTGGTACAGCACAGCGTCCTCGTTTAGCTGTATTCAGAAGTAATAACCATATGTATGCTCAGATTATTGATGATACAGTTGGAAATACACTCGTTTCTGCATCAACACTTGACAAGGATATCAAGGCAGAGCTCGAGAAGACTAATAACGTAGATGCAGCAGCAAAGCTTGGTACTGTAATCGCAAAGAAAGCATTAGATAAAGGTATTTCAACTGTTGTCTTCGATAGAGGCGGTTTTATTTACGCAGGAAAAGTTAAAGCATTAGCTGAAGCAGCAAGAGAAGCTGGCTTAGATTTTTAGGAGGAGACAAACATGAAACGTGAAATCATTGACGCTAGTCAATTAGAATTAGTTGACCAGGTAGTTGACATCAAGCGTGTAACAAAGGTTGTTAAGGGTGGACGTAACATGCGATTCACAGCTCTCGTTGTTGTTGGTGACAAGAACGGCCATGTAGGTGCAGGTCTTGGAAAAGCAGCAGAAATTCCTGAAGCTATCCGCAAGGGTAAAGAGGACGCCATCAAGAGCATGGTAAATGTTAAGTTAGACGAGAACAATTCTATTACACATGATGTAACAGGAAAATATACAGGTGCTTCCGTATTATTAAAGAAGTCTCCTGAAGGTACTGGTATCATCGCTGGTGGTCCTGCACGTTCAGTATGCGAGATCGCTGGTATCCAGAATATCCGTACAAAGTCTTTAGGATCAAACAACAAGCAGAACGTAGTACTTGCTACTATCGAGGCTCTTAAGCAGTTAAGAAGCCCTGAGGATGTTGCAAAGCTTCGTGGTAAATCTGTAGAAGAAATCTTAGGTTAGGAGGAACGCTAAAATGGCAGATAGAGTTAAAGTTACATTAATCAAATCTACAATCGGTGCTGTTCCTAAGAACAAGAAGACTATTGAGGCTCTTGGTCTTACTAAGTTAGGCAAAACTGTAGAGTTACCAAACAATGCAGCTACACAGGGAGCTGTTCGCAAAGTAGCACCATACGTAAAAGTAGAAGAAGTTTAAGAATAAAATAAGGAGGTACCGTGATGGATTTATCTAATTTAAAAGCGGCTGAGGGTTCAGTTCATAGTGATAATTTCAGAAGAGGTCGTGGACACGGCTCAGGAAACGGTAAGACTGCTGGTAAGGGACACAAGGGACAGAAGGCTCGTTCAGGAGCTCCAAGACCTGGTTTCGAAGGTGGACAGATGCCATTATATAGAAGATTGCCTAAGAGAGGTTTCAAGAATAGAAACACTCTTACAATCGTACCTATAAATCTTTCAGCTCTTGAGAGATTCGATAACGATGCAGTAGTTTCAGTTGAGACATTAATCGAGGCTGGAATCGTTAAGAATCCTAGAGATGGCGTAAAGATTCTTGGAAATGGAGAACTTACTAAGAAGCTTACAGTTCAGGCTAACGCTTTCAGTGCTAGTGCAAAAGAGAAAATCGAAGCTCTTGGTGGAAAAGCAGAGGTGATCTAATGCTTAAAACACTCCGTAATGCGTTTAAAATAAAGGATGTCCGTAATAGAATCCTTTTTACATTCATGATGCTTATTGTCATCAGAATCGGAAGCGAGCTTCCGATTCCTGGTGTCAAGGGCTCCGTATTTCAGAGTTGGTTAAACAGTAAATCAGCAGATGGTTTAGGCTTTGTTGATGCTATAACAGGTGGATCATTCTCACAGATGTCAGTATTTGCGCTGAATATTACACCATACATTACATCTTCAATCATTATGCAGTTGCTTACAATTGCTATACCTAAGCTTGAAGAGATGCAACGCGATGGCGAGGATGGCAGAAAGAAAATTGTTGAGATAACACGTTATCTTACAATAGCATTAGGCCTTCTTGAGTCAGTCATGATGGTAATTGGTTTTTACAGACAAAATTACCTTACAGAAAAGACACCATTGACTGTTATTATGGTCGTTACTTCACTTACAGCAGGTTCTGCTGTGCTTATGTGGATTGGAGAGCGTATTACAGAAAAAGGTGTTGGAAACGGAATATCAATAGTATTGACAATCAATATTATTTCACGTATTCCAGAGGATTTAAGTACACTTTGGTCACAGTTCATTGCTTCAGCAGCGAACATTCCAAAGGCGATTGTTGCAGGTCTTATCATAGTAGCAATAATTGCTGCAATGGTAGTATTTGTAGTATTGCTTCAGGATGCACAGCGTAAGATTCCTGTACAGTACTCTAGTAAAATAAGAGGCAACAAGCAGATGGGCGGTCAGCAGACATGTATTCCACTAAAGGTAAATACCAGTGGAGTTATCCCGGTAATCTTTGCACAGTCTCTTATGCAGACACCTGTTATCATTGCCAGCTTCCTTGGAAAAGGCAATGGAAATGGAATAGGCTCTAAGATATTAAAAGGATTATCACAGTCTAACTGGTGTGATCCAAAGGAGCCGGTATATTCAATCGGACTTATTGTTTACATTGTGTTGATTATAGCATTTGCTTATTTCTACACAAACATTACATTCAATCCGCTTGAGATTGCAAACAATATGAAGCGTTCAGGTGGCTTTATACCCGGTATCAGACCTGGAAAGCCAACCAGCGATTACTTAAATCAGATATTAAACTACATTGTATTTATTGGAGCTATTGGACTTGCGTTTATCGCATTTGTTCCGATATTCTTCAATGGAGTATTCAACGCAGATGTATCCTTTGGTGGAACTTCAATCATCATCATTGTCGGAGTTGTTATTGAGACATTGAAGCAAATTGAATCACAGATGAGAGTTCGATACTATAAAGGATTTTTAGATGATTAATTGTACATTGGAGATACTGAATTCAGTATCTCCATTCGTGCTATCAACAAGTTTTGTATAAAAGGAGAAAATTTTTATGAAGATCATCATGTTAGGGGCACCTGGTGCCGGTAAAGGTACACAGGCAAAACAGATAGCTGCAAAATATTCTATACCACATATCTCTACAGGAGATATATTCCGTGCAAACATCAAGAACGGAACAGAGCTTGGTAAGAAGGCAAAGACTTATATGGATCAGGGAGCACTTGTTCCGGATGAGCTTACCTGTGACCTTGTTATGGATAGAATACAGCAGGATGATTGCAAAAACGGATTTGTATTAGACGGTTTCCCAAGAACAATTCCACAGGCAAAGGCGCTTGATGATGCTCTCACAAAGATTGGGGAGAAGATGGATTATGCCATCGATGTAGATGTTCCTGATGAGAACATTGTTAACCGTATGGGTGGAAGAAGAGCCTGCCTCAATTGTGGTGCAACATATCATATCGTTTTCAACCCAACAAAGGTTGAGGGCAAATGTGATGCATGTGGCGCTGACACAGTACTCAGAGATGACGATAAGCCTGAGACAGTTCAGAAGCGCTTAGCTGTATATCATGAGCAGACACAGCCACTTATCGAGTATTATGACAAGCAGGGCATTTTAAAGTCTGTAGACGGAACAAAGCCTATGGATGAAGTATTTTCAGCCATTGTAGGTATTTTAGGTGAATAATAATGTCTGTAACTATAAAATCAGAGCATGAGATAGAGCTGATGAGGGAGGCCGGCAGGATTCTGGCGGCCGTTCATCAGCAGCTCGGTAAAGAAATCAAACCGGGAATGTCCACTAAGGATGTGGACCGGCTGGGCGAAGAAATGATTCGTAGTTATGGATGCGAGCCGTCTTTCTTAGGATATTGCGGATATCCGGCCTCCATATGTGTTTCAGTAAACGAGGAGGTTGTACATGGTATCCCGACTGATGAGCGTATCTTACAGGAGGGCGATATCGTGAGCCTTGATGCTGGTGTTATCTACAAAGGATACCACTCAGACGCAGCCAGAACAGTAGGCGTAGGAGAGATTTCAGAGGAAGCAAGACTTCTTATAGAAAGAACACGTCTCAGTTTTTTTGCAGGAATAAAGAATGCAGTTGCGGGAAACAGACTGTATGATATTTCAGGAGCCATACAGCAGCTTGCCGAGTCTTTTGGATACGGAGTTGTATATGACCTTGTTGGTCATGGCATAGGAAGTCATTTACATGAGAATCCTGAGGTGCCGAACTTCAGACCACAGGGCTTTAGAAAAGGGCTCAGACTTAAGCCGGGCATGACACTGGCGGTTGAGCCAATGATTAATGCAGGTTCACCGCATGTGGTGTGGATGGATGACGAATGGACAGTGGTTACTGAGGATTTATCGTTGTCGGCACACTATGAAAATACCATACTTATTACAAAAGGAAAGCCAGAGATACTTTCTCTGACAGAGGATGAAAAAGCAGCCGGATTTCTGGAGCTAATCTAATAATAATCATAACGAAACCCAAGGATTTATTTACAGGAGGAATCAAAATGTCAAAAGCAGACGTTATCGAAGTTGAAGGTGTTGTAGTTGAGAAGTTACCAAATGCGTTTTTTAAGGTAGAGCTTGAGAACGGACACCAGATTTTAGCTACAATCAGTGGAAAGCTTCGTATGAATTTCATCAGAATTTTACCGGGAGATAAGGTAACAATTGAGATGTCACCATACGATCTGACAAAGGGCAGAATTATCTGGAGAGATAAGTAATTTTACAGATATTTTTTTAAAAAAATATATTGACTTCCCTTAAGTGTCCGTGTATAATGCTATCTGGACACTTTTGGAAAAGTACCTGAAAAGGACTTTTATAGAGAAAGGAGGATTTGCTGTGAAGGTAAGATCATCAGTTAAACCTATTTGCGAAAAGTGCAAAGTTATCAAGAGAAAAGGAAGCATCAGAATTATCTGTGAGAATCCAAAGCATAAGCAGAGACAGGGTTAATTAGTACAAATATTTGACCCTGTTATTTGTGCGTTTGGTTTATTAAACCTTTTTTCACATCATTATGTGCGGCTGCAGCGAGATATTTATCATCGCTGTTCATAATAAACAGAGGCATTCTGGTTTCATATTATAATACCGAGTGATATGGAACAAAATGCAAATATGGGAGCGCATATGGCTACACACATTTCAGGACGTGCAACCGTAGCTGTAGATGCATATGTGTTTCGGAGAGCATACATCAAGTTGCAGATGTATCGTTACTATAGTAAATAACTAAAAATTATGGAGGTGTAAACACACATGGCTCGTATTGCAGGTGTAGATTTACCAAGAGAAAAACGTGTAGAAATCGGCTTAACTTACATCTACGGAATCGGAAGAGTAAGTGCAGACCGTATCCTTGAAGCAGCTAATGTTGATCCAAGCACTCGTGTTAGAGATCTTACAGATGACGAGGTTAAGAGAATCAGCGCTGTTATCGACGAGACAATGACAGTTGAAGGTGATTTAAGAAGAGAAATCGCTTTAAATATCAAGAGACTTCAGGAAATTGGATGCTATCGTGGTATCCGTCATAGAAAGGGACTTCCGGTTCGTGGTCAGAAGACAAAGACTAATGCAAGAACTCGCAAGGGTCCTAAGAGAACAGTAGCAAACAAGAAGAAATAATCACTTAGATAATAAGTGAAACGCCACTTGAGCGTAGTGTGCGTTTGGTTCTGCGGACGAAGAAGCAGAGCTTCATTATAACTTAAATAAAGTTTAGAAAGTAGAAAGTAGGTTAGTTTAAATATGGCTAAGAATGTTGCAAAGAAAACAACTAAAAAGCGTGTAAAGAAAAACGTTGAACGCGGACAGGCACATATTCAGGCATCTTTCAATAACACAATCGTTACTTTAACAGATGCTGAAGGAAATGCTTTATCATGGGCAAGTGCCGGTGGTCTTGGATTTAGAGGTTCAAAGAAATCTACTCCATATGCTGCACAGATGGCAGCTGAAACAGCTACAAAGGCAGCTTTAATCCACGGATTAAAGACAGTTGACGTATTCGTTAAAGGACCTGGTTCAGGAAGAGAGGCAGCTATTCGTGCCCTTTCAGCATGTGGTCTTGAGGTTACATCAATCAGAGACGTTACTCCGGTACCTCACAATGGATGTCGTCCACCAAAACGTAGAAGAGTCTAATCAGGAGGTATAGATTAAAATGGCAGTTAATAAAGTACCTGTACTTAAGAGATGCAGATCACTTGGTTTAGAGCCAAGTTATTTAGGATATGATAAGAAGTCTAGAAGAAACCTTACAAGAGCAAACAGAAAGGTGTCTGAGTACGGACTTCAGTTAAGAGAAAAGCAGAAAGCTAAATTCATCTATGGTGTTTTAGAGAAGCCTTTCCGTAACTACTACAAGAAAGCAGATCAGATGAAAGGATTAACAGGTCTTAACCTTATGACAATCCTTGAGTCAAGAATTGACAACGTAATCTTCCGTCTTGGTTTCGCAAGAACAAGAAAAGAAGCTAGACAGATCGTTGATCACAAGTTCGTTACAGTAAACGGAAAAGTTGTTAACATCCCTTCATACCTTGTAAAGGCTGGCGATGTTATCGAAATTAAAGAGAGCAAAAAGAATACTCAGAGAATGAAAGATATCGTCGAGGTAGCTGGCGGAAGAATCGTTCCAGAGTGGTTAGACGTAGATGCTGAGAAATTACAGGGAACTGTAAAAGACTTACCTACACGTGAGCAGATTGATGTTCCTGTAGATGAGATGCTCATCGTCGAGTTATATTCTAAGTAAAATTAGGTTGATTTGCCGGGGATTTATTTCCCGGCTTATCCACTCTTTGATAACATATAACAACGATACCCGAGAAGGAGGGAATTTGAAGTGTTCGATTTTGAAAAACCAAAAATTGAAATCGCAGAAATTTCAGAAGACAAGACATATGGCAGATTTGTTGTAGAGCCATTAGAGAGAGGTTACGGTACAACACTTGGAAACTCTTTAAGACGTATCATGCTTTCTTCTTTACCGGGCGCTGCAGTAAGCCAGGTCAAGATTGATGGTGTTTTACATGAATTCAGCTCTATTCCTGGTGTTAAGGAAGATGTTACAGAAATCATCATGAATATCAAGAACCTTGCAATTCGCAATAATAGTTCTACAAATGAACCAAAGGTTGCATATATCGAATTCGAAGGTGAAGGCGTTGTTACAGCAGCCGATATTCAGGTTGATTCAGATATCGAGATTTTGAATCCTGAGTTAGAGATTGCACACTTGAATGGTGGTGCAGATTCTAAGCTTTACATGGAGCTTACAATCACTAACGGCAGAGGTTATGTCGGAGCAGAGAAGAACAAGAACGAGGATACACCAATCGGAGTTCTTGCTGTAGATTCAATCTACACTCCTGTTGAGCGTGTTAACCTTACTGTAGAGAATACCCGTGTAGGTCAGGTTACAGATTACGATAAGCTTACATTAGATGTATTTACAAATGGTACATTGGAGCCGGACGAGGCAGTCAGCCTTGCAGCTAAGGTGTTAAGTGAGCACTTAAATCTGTTCATCGATCTTTCAGAGGCAGCACAGCAGGTTGACGTTATGGTCGAGAAGGAAAACGATGCTCAGGAGAAGGTTCTTGAGATGAACATCGATGAGCTTGAGCTTTCAGTTCGTTCATACAACTGCTTAAAGCGTGCAGGAATCAACACTGTTGCAGAGCTTATCAATAGAACACCTGAGGACATGATGAAGGTTCGTAACCTTGGTCGCAAGTCTTTAGAGGAAGTTTTAGCAAAATTAAAAGAATTAGGTTTAGAGTTAAATCAGACTGAGGAATAATTCATTAGAATAATCCTTGCACTGATTCTTCTAAATAAATTGGTCATATATAAATATTAAATATCATATTTATGTTTATGTGTGACAAAACTCATAGCGGCAGGGCCAGTAAGACCAAAGAGCGTGACCGTGTCTGATACATGAGTGGCAACTGATTTGAGCATTTGCTTTTTGAAATAAGGCAAAGCTTTATCACAACAAGATACGATGTCTGGCAGTAAGACCGAAGAGCGTGACCGGATGTCCCACAAATGGAGGAAATTAAAATGGCAAAATATCGTAAGTTAAGCAGAACATCAAGCCAGAGAAAGGCTTTACTCAGAGGTCAGGTTACACAGCTTCTTGTTAACGGAAAGATCGTTACTACAGAGGCTAAGGCTAAAGAGGTTCGTAAGATCGCTGAGGGTCTTATCGCATTAGCAGTAAAAGAGAAAGACAACTTCGAAGAGGTTACTGTAACAGCTAAGGTTGCCCGCAAGGACAAAGATGGCAAGAGAGTAAAAGAGGTTGTAGACGGAAAGAAAGTTACTGTTTATGACGAAGTAGAGAAGAAGATCAAGAAGGATTCTGCTTCACGTCTTCATGCCAGAAGACAGATGCTCAAGGTTCTTTACACAGCTAAAGAGTCTGACGGCACAAAGAAGGGAACAAAGACTATCGATGTAACAAACAAGTTATTCGATGAGATCGCTCTTAAGTATGCTGATCGTAACGGTGGTTACACAAGAATCGTTAAGATTGGACAGCGTAAAGGTGACGGAGCTTTAGAGGTTCTCCTTGAGTTAGTTTAATATTTAATCGGTATAAATCTTAGACTAAATTAAACCAGAGATTTGAGTGGATGACACTCACTTCTCTGGTTTTTTATATTACTAAGATAATTATTCAAACTATTGAGAAAAACTGATGCGTCTTATTTGCATGTATAGTTCGACTGCCTTTGGTTTGAATTCGTGCTGTAACGCATAAAAATACCCCTTTCACTGGATATCCAGTAAGAGGGGTATATATTAATTTCACACGGCTTTTTATAAATGTGCTTAATTATTTATTTTTTGCTGCAGCTTGCTCGTCATTGTACTTCTGAACACACTTCTTGATTCTGTCATATGGTGAGAGAAGATCACTGATAGAACAGTCGTGGTTTAATGTATCGATGAGGTATGCGATGTATTTGCTCATGTCACAGCTGATATAGTACTCCTTAGAGAGAAGCTCAGGTGACTGGTAGATAAGGTTTGTTGTAACTACTCTGTAGATGAGACCCTCCTCGTAAGCCTTGTCAAATGAAGCAAAGCCGTTTGTGAAGAGACCGAATGTAGAAACAACAAAGATTCTGTTAGCTTTACGTTTCTTGAGCTCTCTTGCTGTATCAATCATACTTTCGCCTGAAGAAATCATATCATCGATGATAAGAACATCCTTACCCTCCACATTTGTTCCGAGGAACTCATGAGCTACGATAGGGTTACGTCCGTCAACGATACGGCTGTAATCACGACGTTTGTAGAACATACCCATGTCTACTCCGAGTACGTTTGCAAGGTAGATAGCACGGTTTGTAGCGCCCTCATCAGGAGAGATAATCATAAGATGGTCAGCATCAATAGTGATATCCTTTACGTTCTTTAAGATGCCCTTAATGAACTGGTAAGAAGGCATTACATTCTCAAAGCCGTTCAGAGGAATAGCATTTACCACACGAGGGTCATGAGCATCGAAGGTGATGATATTGTCTACACCCATGTTGATAAGCTCCTGAAGAGCCAATGGACAGTCAAGAGACTCACGGCCTGTACGTCTGTGCTGACGACTCTCATAAAGGAAAGGCATGATAACTGTGATTCTTCTTGCTTTTCCGCCGGCTGCAGCGATAACACGCTTTAAGTCTGCGTAGTGGTCATCAGGTGACATGTGGTTTGTCTGACCGCATACTGTGTAGGTAAGACTGTAGTTTGTTACATCTACCATGATGTACAGATCATAACCACGAACTGACTGGTTGATAACACATTTAGCCTCGCCGGAACCGAATCTAGGTGTAGAAGGCTTGATAATGTAGCTGTTTTTGTAGTAGTCCTTGAAAGCACTCTCGTTAGCATGCTGGTGCTCTCTGTGCTCTCTCCAGCCCTGTAAGTATGCATCTACCTTCTGGGCAAGACCTATACAACTGTCGGTTGCAACAAGTCCAAGTGTACCGGTTGGCATAGTCTCCAAAATTCTCTCATCGTTTGGCATTGTTATTCCTCCATATAACCATATAATAAATAAACTAAATATATATAAAAAGCGCTATTTGGAAAGACGCTTTTTAATTCGTATGTCATCTCCGAAGAGCTTGATAAAACTATAATTGCTTGAAATTCTTGAAAGTGTTCTCTCGGAGTAAATCTCTGCTATCTGCTCCAGATTCAGATTAGTGGAAATAATAGTAGATTTCTGTCGCAGTATACGCTCATTTACACAAAGGAAAAGCTGTGATGTGGTAAATGAGTTGGAAAGCTCGGTTCCGAGATCGTCTATGATAAGTAAATCACAGTCGAATATATTCTGGTGCGCTGCGATGGCATCTGCATCCTTTTCAAACACACCTTTGCTTAATATATCAAATAATTGGAATGCTGTAAAGTAAATTACGGAGTAACCTGCATCTAAAAGCTCTTTTGCTATGCAATTAGACAGAAATGTCTTTCCGACACCGGTATTACCGTAGAAAAATATGTTTTTAGGTTTTTTTTCAAAATTGTCTATAAATTCATGACAGTTTGTCACTGCAAGCTTTGCTGTGGCAAGAGCAGACAGTCCTGTCGCAGGATTTTCCTGCTCATCTGAGTAATAATCGAATGAGAGCGTGGAAAAATTCTCTCTTGATAAAATTTCCCTGATATTGGACTGCGAATAAACGGTATTGATAATAGCCTGCTTGAAGCAATGACATTTCTGACCATCTATATACCCGGTATCATGGCAATCTGGACAGGTGTAAATAGGCTCAAAATAATCAAGCGGATATCCGAGTGTGGATAGCAGTGCAGCACGCTCCTCCTTATAGTCCTCGATTGCAAGGCGTAAAGCGGCGAGAGCATTCTCATCACCATCCATAAGCCTGTACGCCTGCCTGACAGATGCGGATGCAATCTCTGAGTCAATTTCCCTGAGGCGGGGCGCCTTGCGATAGGCTTCCTCAATACGCTTGTCATGTATGTATTTGTTCTGAAGCTGGCGTTTATCGTAGCCTCGCATTATCTCATCATATTGAGCATTGGTAAGTGCCATATATCCTCCTTGGGATGTGTAAATCTAACTTGAAAAATCATACCGTAGAATTCAGAAACAGCTTCTCCAGCTTGTCGTAATCATTGTTGCGCTGATTGAAGTTGTTAAATTTATTCTTGGAACTTGAATTATTGCTTTTTGGTTTTGAGGAACCGTTTGCAGCATTTGTGCCTTGTGATGAGCCTGTAGCAGAGGCTTTATTGGCCTTTGCAAAGTTGGCATCAAGCACTTCAACATCCTTTAATGTATGTACATCCTTTTTTCTCCAGTTCGCGAGTATCGAGTCTGTGTACTCGAAGCTTGGCTTCTGGATAGCTGAAATAGTTTTACTGCAGGCGGCTTTTACAAGCTCTATATCGAAACCGTATTCGCCGACCCATTTGTTGATGAGTGACACCTCAGAGTCAACCAGATTGCGGCCTGTGATGCCTAGAGCCTTCATTACAGAATAGTAAATCTGTGAATGAGCGGCTGCATCGTCCTTTGCCTGGTCTACGGTCTTTATGCCGGCATCGGCCCAGCCGAGAGCGACCTTGTTCATGTACCTAAGGCTTGAATGTCCCTTGGTAATGCAATACTCCACGAGATATTCCACCAGGTCGGTAGAAAAATGAAGCTCGTCCAGCCAGTAGAGCACCATATTGGTGTCTGTGGATGAGAGCGTATGCTTCAGATATGTCTCTATAATAAAGAAAAGCTCTGAAATGTCAGGATTCTTTCTAAACTCCTTAATCTCATCAAGTGTGTATTCCTTCTGTGAAGAAGCAGGCTTGTCAGTAGTCTGGCTCTTAAGCTTTTCCACAACAGAATCCTGCATCCGAATATCCGCGGTAGAAATATTCTGTGTAGCATTATTAACCACGCTGTTTTGCAAATTATTCTGCGTAGCATTATTAATAACACCGTTTTGCAAATTATTCTGCGCGGCATTATCAGCCACAGCGCTTTGTATATTACTCTGAGCAGCCTGCATACCGGATACAGAAAGACTGCAGAGGTTGATTCCAATAATCTGACCATCAGCGCCGGTTTGCACCTGCAAAATGCCCTCAGAGGCCCAGTAATTGAGGGCACGTATGATGTCGGCTTCAGTATTGCTGAAATGATCGGCAATCTCTGAAATAGTTGCTATGCCTGCCCCGGAGCCTGTCGCACGGAGCAGATAAAGGTATACCTTGACAAACTCACCGTTTGCCTTTGGCATGTATTGATCTATAAAAATATCTGACACAGTAGTGAATGATGTTGCTATGTCACTGCTAATGTTTATCGCTGTCATATAAAAAACTCTCTTTCGCTTAACCTGTGAGCAATTATAGCACAATATTTTAATTGTGTGAAGATGGTAAAAGTGCTACAAGCCTTGTAAACTCGGGCTTTCCGAGTCCACAAAAAAATGTGGATAACGTGGATAACTGTGTAAAATAATTGAAAAATCAATGTATCACAGGGTATATAAGCTGTTGAAAATTATTTAAAAAATCCACACACAAAATGAGAGTTGTTAACATTTTGTATGTGGATAACGTGGATAACTTATTTCTTAAGCAGGTCTTCGCCGATTTCTACTACATTTCCGGCTCCCATTGTTATCAACAAATCGCCGTTTACACAATTTTCTGATAAAAATTTCTCGATTTCCTCAAATGATGGGAAATAGTGCGCATTCACACCTTTTTCGAGCAATAAATCAAGGATATCCTTAGATGAGATACCATATGTGTTCTGCTCACGCGCAGCATAGATATCAGCAAGCACCACAACATCTGCCATTGAAAGAACATCGGCAAAATCATTTAAGAATGCCTTGGTTCTGGAATAGGTGTGTGGCTGGAAGCAAAGGACAAGCCTGTCATGTGGATATTTCTGTGCGGCTGTCAGTGTTGCACGGATCTCGGTTGGATGATGAGCGTAGTCGTCAATGATTGTGACGCCGTTTACCCTGCCCTTGTACTGGAAACGTCTGTCAGCACCGCCAAATTTGTCAAGGCCTGCGAGGATAGATGCCTCGTCGAGACCGAGTGTTGTGGATAAAGCTATGGATGCGAGCGCATTGCTTACATTGTGAGCGCCCGGAACAGAGAGCTTTACGTCGAAAAGAGGACTACCCTGTCTCATAGCTGTAAAAGATGCACAAGCTTTATCGTCATAGGTTATATTTTCCGGATAGAAATCATATTTTGAATCAAAGCCATAGGTAATAATCTTCTGAGGAAGACCTGCGACAATCTCTTCATAGCGGTCAATCTCACCGTTGATGATGGTAGCACCGCCTGCGAGAGTGTTTGATGCATACTCGCGGAAGGAATGTCTGATGTCGTTGATATCCTTGAAGAAATCCAGATGCTCAGCCTCAATATTTAAAATAATGCTGTAGCGTGGTCTGAAATTCAAAAAGCTGTTTGTGTACTCGCATGCCTCAGAGATGAAATACTCTGAATCGCCCACACGCAGATTGCCGTGGATAGATGACAAAATACCGCCTACGGAAATGGTAGGATCTGTCTGGGCGGCGAGAAGAATCTCGCTGATCATGGATGTAGTGGTAGTCTTGCCGTGTGTACCGGCTACAGCGATAGAATAATCGTAATTGTCCATAATCTGTCCGAGGAGCTCGGCTCTGGTAAGCATCGGAATACCGGCAGCCTTTGCTGCGGCAAACTCAGGATTGCTTTCGTGGATAGCTGCAGTGTAAACCACCAGGTCGATACCGGAGGTGATATTGTCTGCGCTCTGGCCATATATGACTTTTATGCCCTTGGCCGCAAGAGTTTTTGTAAGGTCTGATTCCTTTGAATCGGAGCCGGAAATGGTAAAGCCCTCCTCATGCAGAATCTCTGCGAGACCGCTCATGCTGATACCGCCGATGCCTATGAAATGGATGTGTATTGGTTTGCTGAAATCTATTTTATACATTAATTTTACCTGCCTGATTTATTATAATTTATATTGTAACTATTAGGAATCGCTGAGAACAAAAAGCCGATGCGTCATGATTGCATGTAAGCAACAGATTTTCTTGTTCTGAATAGTTACTTTATATTAATTATACAACTAAATATAGTATTTGCAAAGGAAAAATAAGATGAAAGCAGGCATGACTTTCAAATGATAAGAACCATAGCAGGTTAACCAGATATACGATGAATGACACTTGTGCAAAATGTCGAAAAAAAAGAAAAATATTATTTGATTTTGTGAAAAATGTTGAAGTGATAATGCGGCTGTGGTATAATTTTTTTATAAAAATAATTCATCCGGACCATATGAATTTTATGGGTTTAAAGTATATGGCAGTAACTGCAATTTATGCAGCAGCAACTATAATTTATATGGAAACAATTGTGATTTATTATGGAAGCATTACAGATACGGTTATTACAGAAACAAGTGGTGGGGACCGGATGGGCACAACAAAAATTAGGACAGACGAGGAGTGATAACGTGATTAAGAAAGAAATGATAGCCATGCTTTTAGCAGGCGGTCAAGGCAGCAGACTTGGTGTTCTGACAGCGAACGTAGCAAAACCGGCAGTTTCGTTTGGTGGAAAATACAGAATCATAGATTTTCCACTTAGCAACTGCATCAATTCAGGCATTGATACAGTGGGTGTACTTACACAGTATCAGCCACTCAGACTTAACCGCCACATCGGAATAGGTATTCCGTGGGACCTCGACAGGAATAATGGAGGAGTGGCAATACTGCCTCCTTATGAGAAGAGCGGCAACAGCGAGTGGTACACAGGTACAGCCAATGCAATCTACCAGAATATGAGGTATATAGACAGTTACAACCCGGACTATGTGTTGATACTGTCAGGAGACCATATTTACAAGATGGACTATGAGGTGATGCTTGATTTCCACAAGGAAAACAATGCAGATGTGACCATAGCAACCATGCCGGTGCCTATTGAGGAGGCCAGCCGATTTGGGATCGTCATAGCCGATGATGATAAGCGCATCAATGCATTTGAGGAAAAGCCGGTTCATCCGCGCAGCAATCTCGCATCAATGGGCATTTACATATTCTCATGGCCGGTGCTAAAGGAAGCATTACTTGCACTAAAGGATCAGGAAAACTGTGATTTTGGCAAGCATGTCATACCATACTGTTTTGAAAACGACAGACGTATGTTTGCATATGAGTTCAACGGATACTGGAAGGACGTAGGTACACTGGGCTCATACTGGGAGGCCAATATGGAGCTTGTGGACCTCATTCCGGAGTTCAATCTGTACGAGGAGTATTGGAAGATTTACACAAAGAATGATGCAATCGAGCCACTTTATATAGCCAAAGGAGGTCATGTGGAGCGAAGCATCATGGGTGAGGGCTGTGAATGCTATGGTCATGTGGAGCATTCTGTCATAGGTGCAGGCGTCAAGATTGGAAGAGGCGCAGTAATACGTGATTCCATTATCATGTGTGACACGGAGATAGGCTCCAATGTCACGATAGACAAGTCCATCATTGCCGAAAATTGCAAGGTAGGCGACAATGTGACACTTGGCTTCGGACAGGAGAAGCCGAATGTATTAAATGAGAGCATATACTCATTTGGGCTGGTCACTATAGGAGAAGATTCTGTGATACCGGACGGGGTAAAGATAGGCAAAAATACAGCAATCTCCGGTGTTACATACGAAGAGGATTACAAAGACGGTGTGCTTGAGGGCGGAGAAGTTATTATCAAGGCAGGTGACGGAAAATGAAGGCAATAGGAATAATTTTGGCCGGCGGCAACAATAATAGGATGAAGGAACTGACAGCAAAACGAGCAGTACCAGCCCTGCCGGTAGCAGGCAGCTTCAGAAGCATAGATTTTGCGCTCAGCAGCATGTCAAACTCACATATACAGACTGTCGCAGTACTGACACAGTACAATGCACGCTCACTGAATGAGCATTTAAGCTCAGCAAAATGGTGGAATTTTGGCAGAAAGCAGGGGGGCTTATTCCTCTTTACACCTACAGTCACAGCGGACAACAGTGACTGGTACAGGGGCACGGCAGATGCGATGTATCAGAACATTGATTTTCTCAAGAGACGCCATGAGCCATATGTCATCATCAGCAGCGGTGACTGTGTATACAAGCTGGATTTCAACAGAGTGCTTGATTTTCACATCGAGAAAAAATCAGACATTACAGTGGTATGCAAGGACATGATGTACAACGACGATGTCAGCCGTTTTGGTGTGGTACGCATGGATGATGAGTCAAGAATCACAGAGTTTGATGAAAAGCCAATCGAGGCCTCATCCAACACCATTTCCACAGGTATCTATGTCATCAGAAGACGACAGCTCATAGAGCTTTTGGAGGCAGCAGCCGAGGAAAACAGATTTGATTTCGTAAATGATATCCTCGTGCGCTACAAAAATGTAAAGAAAATATATGGCTACAAGATAAATTCATACTGGAACAATATCGCCGATATTGATGCATACTTCAAGACCAATATGGATTTCTTAAGACCGGACGTCAGAAGCTATTTCTTCAGGGAGGAGCCGACCATCTGCTCAAAGGTGGACGACCTGCCACCTGCCAAGTTTAATCCGGGTTCAGACATTTCAAACAGCCTCGTATCAAGTGGCTGTATCATAAACGGCAGCGTGGAGGATTCGGTGCTTTTCAAGCAGGTATTTGTGGGCAAAAACACCACAGTGAAGAATTGCGTGATACTCAATGACGTCTACATAGGCGACAATGTGCACCTCGAAAATTGCATCGTAGAGAGCCGCGGAACCATCAATCCAAACACCTGTTATTGTGGTGAGGATGGAGTCATGATAGTAAAAGAAAAAAATGTAAGATATGTAATTTAAAAACAGACCAGGGGGACAAAAATATGCAGATTACAGACATCAGAATTCGTAAGGTAGAAAAAGAGGGCAAGATGAAGGCGGTTGTGTCAATCACAATCGATGATGAATTCGTGGTACATGACATCAAGGTAATCGAAGGAGAAAAGGGACTTTTCATCGCTATGCCAAGCCGCAAGGCAAACGATGGCGAGTACAGGGATATAGCCCATCCGATTAACTCTGCCACACGCGAGAATATCCAGAATAAGATTCTTGAAAAGTATAAGACAGAGATTGAGAATGCATAAAACCAAATAAAGCTTCGAGCTGCGAGGGAGGATTTTTTTGACCCTCAAATCAATATATTTCACACAAACCGGTCTATCCGTGGTACAATAAGCCACAGAAAGACCGGCTTTTTAGAGTATAGCTACAATAAAAGAGGATAGACAAACAGATATGTACAAGACGAAAATAGATAATCTGGATTTAAAACAGATTGCTGACAGTGGTCAGTGCTTCAGATGGAAGAATACAGGAGAAAATGAATACACAGTAGTGGCATTTGACAGGGCGCTTCGGATTAAACAGGACGGGAATGAGTTTGAGCTGGACTGTGATGAGGCTGACTGGAACAATATATGGAAAAGCTATCTGGATATGGATACAGATTATGCAGGGATTGCAAAGCTTATAGCAGATGGAGATGACGCGCATCTGAAGGAGGCATATGCATATGGCAGTGGTGTGCGCATTTTAAGGCAGGATTTGTGGGAGATGATTGTTACTTTTATGATTTCCCAGAATAATAACATAAAGCGAATCACAAACAGTGTGGATTTACTTTGCAGGCGGTGCGGGCATAAAATAGACGGCAGTGCAGAGGGGGAAGAACTGTATACATTTCCAAAGCCGCTTGAGGTACCGGATGAGGTATTTGATGACAGGAGCATGGGCTTTGGCTATAGGGCACCGTATCTGAAGGAAATATATGAGTATGGCGCTAATAATCCTGACTGGCTTGATAATCTGCGCAAAATGAGCTATGATGAGGCGATGGAAAGCCTGCTTACTCGCAAAGGAATTGGCAAAAAGGTGGCGAACTGCATATGTCTTTTTGGTTTGCATCATGTGGATGCGTTTCCGATAGATACGCATGTAAAGCAGCTTTTGGACAAATATTATAGTGACGGCTTTGATTTTGAGCGTTACAAGGGTGTGGCGGGAATTATCCAGCAGTATTTGTTTTATTTTGAATTGTAAATGATATGAGAAAGAGAAAGGATAAACGATGTACGTTATAGTAGGACTTGGAAATCCTGATAAAAAATATGAGCATACAAGACACAATATCGGATTTGATGTGATAGATGCGCTTGCGGATAAATATAATATAAGTGTGACAGACAAAAAGCACAAGGCGCTCTGTGGAAGCGGAGTGATTGAGGGCATGAAGGTGCTGCTCGTGAAGCCGCAGACATACATGAACTTAAGCGGCGAGTCTGTTGCTGAGGTAATGAATTTTTATAAGCTTGATCCGGATGAGGAAATGATCGTTATTTTTGATGATATTTCGCTCGAGCCGGGGCGTATCCGTATCCGTAAAAAGGGCAGCGCCGGCGGTCACAACGGGATTAAGAGCATCATTGCAATGACCGGCACACAGGGCTTCAGCCGTATCAAGGTCGGTGTTGGAGAAAAGCCGCAGGGCTGGGATCTTGCTGACCATGTGCTCGGGCGTTTCAGTTCTGAGGACAGGGAAAAGGTAGAGGAAGCTATAGGTCATGCGATGGATGCAGCAGTTCTTATGATGCAGGGCGAGACGGATAAGGCTATGAACATATATAACTAGCTTTAAATCGACAAGGTGATTTTGAACAGACAGAAATGGAGAATTGAAAGTGAAAGCATTTACAGAGCCACTCCTTTCCCTTGCGGGCTTTGAGGAGATGACAAAAACGGCAGAAAAATCGTCCGGACTTATATCTGTCACGGGATGTATAGATGCGCAAAAATCACAGATGATATATGCCTTTGGAGGTCACAGGAAAAACAAGCTTATTGTGACCTTTGGAGAGCAGAAGGCGAAGGAACTGTACGATGAGTACAGTTTTTTTGACAAAGAGGTGGTGTATTATCCATCAAAGGATGTGCTTTTTTACCAGTCGGATATCAGGGGAAATCTCCTGACAGCAGAGCGTATCAGGGCTTTGAAGGCTATCCGTGAGCAGGAGAGAGTGACGCTTGTGACCACCTTTGATGCGCTGATGAATACGATGGCGCCGATAGAAAAGATGTGGGAAAACGTGCTTGCACTTGAGCAAGGACAGCTTTTGGATTTGAAGGAAATTCAGGCTGCTCTTATCAGAATGGGCTATGAAAAAGAGTATCAGGTCCAGACGATGGGACAGTTTTCTGTCAGGGGCGGTATTCTTGATGTTTTTCCGCTGACGGAGGAGAATCCTATCCGAATCGAGCTGTGGGGAGACGAGATAGACACCATCAGATATTTTGACTGCGAGAGCCAGAAATCCATTGAAAATATTGACAGGGTGAGCATATATCCGGCGGCAGAGATTGTACTTAGTGATGAGGAAAAGGCCGGGGGAATTGAAAAGCTTAAGGCAGAGGCAAAGCGTGTATCTGACAAGCTTAGAAAGCAGATGAAGACAGAGGAAGCACACAGAGTGACTGTGATGGCAGACGAGCTTACCGAGGAGTGGGGAGAGCTGTCCATGTATGCGGGCATGGATGCTTTTTTGTCGTACTTTTTTGACGAGAGAGTCGGGCTTTTGGATTATTTTAAGCCATCGGACAGCCTTATATTTTTCGATGAGCTGACCAGATGTACAGAGCAGGGAAAGCTTACCGAGACTGAGTTTTCAGAGAGCATGAAGCAGAGACTTGCGATGGGATATATACTTCCGGGGCAGATGAACGGTCTTTTTACAGAAAAGGAGATTGTGGCAAAGCTCGAGAAGTATTCGTGTATCGCACTCGCTGCGCTCGATAACAAGGCAAACGGACTGCACCAGCTGGGAAGCTATGGTATTCACTGTCAGAGTGTCAGCCCATACAATAACAGCTTTGAGCTTTTGATAAAGGACTTAAAGCGCTATAAGAAAAACGGTTACAGAGTCATTCTTTTATCCGGTTCAAGGACAAGGGCAAAGAGGCTTTCGGAGGATATCACAGACCAGGGAATCACATGCTTTTACACTGAAAACTACGACCATGAGCTTTCTGAGGGGCAGATTATGGTCTGCTACGGCAAGGTGAGAAGAGGCTTTGAGTATCCTATCCTAAAGTTTGCCGTGATTACGGAGTCAGATATTTTTGGGGCGAAGCAGAAGAAAAAGAAGCGCCACCGCACATATGAGGGCGAGAAAATACAGAGCTTTACCGATTTGTCGGTGGGGGATTATGTGGTGCATGAAAACCACGGACTCGGCATTTACCGCGGTATTGAAAAGCTTGAGGTGGACAAAAAGATAAAGGACTACATCAAGATAGAGTATCAGGGTGGCTCCAATCTCTATATTCTTGCTACCCAGCTTGATATGATACAAAAATATGCCGGAAAAGATGCCAGAAAACCAAAGCTTAATAAGCTTGGCGGTCAGGAATGGACCAGGACGAAGAACCGTGTCAGAGGTGCGGTAAAGCAGATTGCAGGAGACCTGGTGAAGCTGTATGCCCAGCGTGAGCAGCAAAACGGCTATGCCTTCGGCGAGGATACGGTGTGGCAGAGAGAGTTTGAGGAGCTTTTCCCTTTTGATGAGACTGAGGATCAGATTCTTGCAATTGAAGCCACAAAGACTGATATGCAGAGTCATAAAATAATGGACAGACTGATTTGCGGTGACGTGGGCTACGGCAAGACGGAGGTTGCAATCCGTGCGGCCTTCAAGGCGGTGCAGGACAGCAAGCAGGTGGCATATCTTGCCCCGACAACCATTCTTGCACAGCAGATTTATGATACGTTTTCGCAGAGGATGAAGGATTTTCCGGTGAATGTGGATTTGATGTGTCGTTTCAGAAGTCCGGCGGAGCAGAAAAAGACGATAGAGAAGCTCAAAAAGGGTGAGGTTGATATCATCATCGGAACACACCGTATACTCTCAAAGGATGTGCAGTTTAAGGATCTGGGGCTTTTGGTAATCGATGAGGAACAGCGCTTCGGAGTGACTCACAAGGAGAAAATTAAGCAGATGAAGGTCAATGTGGATGTGCTCACACTGACCGCTACACCGATTCCGAGGACGCTCCACATGAGTTTAATCGGCATAAGGGACATGAGCGTGCTTGAGGAGCCGCCGATGGACCGTGTACCGATTCAGACATATGTCATGGAGTACAATGATGAGCTTGTCAGAGAGGCAATTAACAGGGAGCTTGCCAGAAACGGACAGGTGTACTATGTGTACAATAAGGTGCGCGACATAGCAGACATAACAGCAAAGCTGCAGGAGCTGGTGCCGGATGCGACTGTTGCATTTGCGCACGGACAGATGAAGGAGACTGAGCTTGAGCGCATCATGTACCGTTTCATCAATGGTGAAATAGATGTGCTTGTATCCACGACCATTATAGAGACAGGACTTGACATCTCAAACGTTAATACAATGATTATACACGATGCGGACAACATGGGGCTTTCACAGCTTTATCAGCTTCGCGGACGAGTCGGCAGATCTAACCGTACTGCGTATGCGTTCCTCATGTACAGGCGCAACAAGATGCTAAAAGAGGTGGCAGAAAAGCGTCTTGCAGCGATAAAGGAGTACTCAGACCTTGGCAGCGGCTTTAAGATTGCCATGAGAGACCTTGAAATCCGCGGTGCGGGCAATCTGCTCGGTGCGGAGCAGAGCGGACACATGGAGGCAGTGGGTTACGATTTGTACTGCAAGATGTTGAGCGAGGCTGTAAAAGAGGCAAAGGGAATCGAGGATATCAGTGACAAATTTGATACGACCGTGGATATTGTGACCGATGCTTATATTCCGGCAGGTTATATTGCAAACGAATTCCAGAAGCTGGATATATACAAGCGTATTGCAGGCATAGAGACAGAGGAAGAGAAGGATGAGATGCTCGAGGAGCTCATAGACAGGTTTGGTGAACCACCAAAATCAGTGCTCAGCCTGCTTCGCGTGGCAAGGCTTAAGGCGTTGGCACATGCCGTATATATCACTGAGATAAAGCAGACAGGCTCACTGATAAAGCTTACCATGTTTGAACGGGCAAGGATAAATCCGGAGAAGATACCAATGCTTGTTGCCCGGTATAAATCCTCCATCAAATTCAATATGGCAGAAAACCCATATTTCACATTTGATTTAAAAAATGGCAGCGTGGCGAAGAAGCGGGATGTGCTTGATGTGGTGGAGGAACTGATTTCGCAGATGCGTAAGGAGCTTATTTCGGCTGAATAGTTAACCGAATTTTGGAATCATGTAGCATATAGCATAGGAAACACCACATGCTTTACGCGAAATTGACGATAATTTACAAAGTTTAGAAAATGCTTGCCAGCAGGCCCGAAAAGCTCTATAATATACGAGCGATACTATACCAATTTTAAAGAGGATAGATACAATGAAAGCGAAAAAAGTAATAGCTATGTTATTAGCTGCAACACTCTCAGTTACAGCTTTTACAGGATGTGCAATAAATAAAACCGCAACAGTTGCGACATTAGATAAAGAGGATATCAAGCTTGGGCTTGTTAATTTTATGATAAGGTACCAGGAGGCCGGTTATGATGACATGTATATACAGTACATGGGCGAGGGCTACTGGGACAAGACAGTATCAGGCAATAATACTGTGCTTGAAACATGGAAGAAAAATGCTATCGAGGAGGCTCATGAGCTTTACACATTAAAGGCGCATCAGTCAGATTACGATGTAGAGGTTTCTGATGATGAGAAAAAGGAAATCAAAAAGGCCGCAGAGAAGTTTATGAAGGCAAATTCCGATGATGTGATAGACGAGATGAGTGCTACAGAGGAGATTGTCGAGGAATATTTAGAGCTTCGCCTCATAAAGAGTAAGATGTATGCTGCAATCATCAAAAATGCTGATTCAAGCGTGACGGATGAGGAAGCCAATATGGCTGCATACACCATTGTGAAGCTTGATTACAAGGGTGCATATGATTCTAATTACAAGTATCAGACATATACAGATGAGCAGTCAGCACAGATAAAGGCACAGGCAGATGCAGTGGTAGAGGCGCTTGCAGGAGGATCATCCTTAGAGGATGCAGCCAAGGCAGCAGGCACTAAAGCCACAACAGGCACATACGCCACATACGTTGATCCGGATGCGGAGAAGACAGATGATTCAGATAAGAAATCAGATGACACAGAGTCTAAAGAGAGCTCAAAGTCATCGGACAGCAAGACAAAGGACAGTGTATACACTACAAACAATCTTGATCAGAGCGTTGTAGATGCACTCAATTCCCTCGAGGAGGGACAGACCTCAGACCTCATCACTACAGACAGCACTTACTATATCGTAAGGCTCGACAAAAAGACCGATGATGAAGCAACAGAGTCAAACAGAAAAACCGTAAAGGGCAATAAAGAGGACAAATATTACAATGGCATCCTTTCAGGATGGCAGGACGATGAAAAATGGTCTGTAAAGCAGAAGCAGCTTGACAAGATCAAGATTCACAATTATTTTACTACTACCAAGAAGGACAAAAAGGCAGCAGACACAAGCGCTACAGAGAGCACACAGCAGTCAGAAAGCACCAATAGTACAGATACAGAGAATACTGAGGCAGTAGATGGAACAGAAAACTAATATCGTACTTATAGGCATGCCGGGAGTTGGAAAGAGTACCATAGGCGTAATACTTGCAAAGGTGCTGGGATACAGCTTCCTGGATGCGGATTTACTGATACAGGAGCAGGAGGGAAAGCTTCTGCGTGAGATAATTGAGGAAAAGGGCACGGACGGTTTTATAGAGGTAGAGAACCGTGTCAATGCCTCTATCAGGGCTGATAGGGCCATTATAGCTACAGGCGGTTCGGTGGTATACGGAAAAGAGGCCATGGAGCATCTTAAGGAGATAGGCAGAGTTGTGTATCTCAAGGTTTCTTATGCCATTTTGGAAAAACGACTTGCAGACATAAAGGGTAGAGGTGTAGTATTAAAGAAAGGGCAGACTTTAGAGACCCTTTTTGAAGAGCGCTCAAAATTGTATGAGCAGTATGCAGACATCGAGGTTTCCGAGGAGGGGCTTGATGTGGAGCAGACAGTGGAGAAGCTGGTGGAGGCACTTGAATTGTAGAGCTTATCTATCGGTTTATTATAAGATAATAGTAGTAGCTGCTGTGTCAGCTATAGACAGCAGCAACGGCACAAATGACGGCTTAAGTATGCCGTTATAAATGAAATTTGTAGTTGGATGTATAACAATAGTGTAAATTGAGAATAGTATATTAGGAGGAAGTATACTCCTGAATTCATAGAGGTGGAATATGGAACAGTACGTAATCAAAGGTGGAAATCCTTTATACGGTGAAGTTGAAATTGGTGGAGCTAAAAATGCTGCACTTGCTATTTTGGCCGCTGCCATAATGACAGACGAGACTGTAACAATAGATAATTTGCCAAATGTAAGGGATATCAATGTCTTACTTCAGGCAATCGAAGAAATCGGCGCACATGTGGAGCGCGTGGATATACACAAGGTAAAGATAAACGGTTCATTTATCAGGGGCGTAAATGTCGATAATGAATTCATCAGACGAATCAGGGCATCATATTATTTAATTGGTGCATTACTTGGAAAATACAAGCATGCAGAGGTTGCGCTTCCGGGAGGCTGTGATATCGGAAGCAGGCCGATTGACCTTCATATGAAGGGCTTCCGCTCCATGGGAGCAGACATAGACATAGCTCATGGCCTTGTCATCGCCAGGGCGAAGGAGCTTAAGGGCACACACATATATATGGATAAGGTTTCTGTAGGTGCCACAATCAATATTATGATGGCTGCAGCCATGGCAGATGGCAAGACTGTTATCGAGAATGCGGCTAAGGAGCCTCATGTTGTTGACGTGGCAAACTTCTTAAACAGCATGGGAGCAAATATCAGGGGCGCAGGAACCGATGTTATCAGAATTGTAGGTGTGGAGAAATTACATGCTACAGAGTATTCTGTCATTCCGGATCAGATTGAAGCCGGTACATTCATGTTTGCAGTTGCGGCAGCAGGAGGCAACGTGCTGGTAAAGAATGTCATTCCAAAGCATCTTGAGGCCACCACAGCAAAGCTGTTGGAGGTAGGCTGCCAGGTAGAGGAGTTTGATGACTCAGTCAGAGTAATATCAGACGGACATTTAAAGCATACACAGGTCACCACACTTCCATATCCGGGCTTCCCGACAGATATGCAGCCACAGATGGCGGTGCTTTTGGGTATCGCTGAGGGCACCAGTACAGTGACAGAGAGCATATTTGAGAATCGTTTCAAGTATGTTGACGAGCTCACCAGAATGGGAGCTGATATAAAGGTAGAGAGCAATATAGCAATCATCAGCGGCGTGAAAAGATACACAGGTGCCAGAGTGAATGCACCTGACCTAAGAGCAGGAGCTGCGCTGGTTATAGCAGGTCTTGCAGCAGAGGGCATCACAGTGGTTGATGATATCTACTATATCCAGAGAGGCTATGAGGCGCTCGAGGAGAAGCTTACAAAGATTGGTGCAAAAATTGCCAGGGTAGAGGATGAGAAGGAGCTTCAGAAGTTTATACTCAAGGTATCATAATAGATATATACGTAAAGCATGAAATGTAAACACAATATAAATGCAATATATAAAATAAGAACCGGCAGCATCTTACTGTAGATGCACGGTTCTTATTTTTGGTTATTTTATAATTTTTTAAGTAACTACTCCGTACCCCTTTTGATTATAAATGGGCTTACATCACAGATTTGATGAAAAACTCGCGGTTTGTGGATAAATCAAGTATACTGCCGTCATCAAAACGTACAATAGGGCGTGACAGTTCATGTGGGTTGAGCATCACAATATTACAGAACCGGCTGTCGTTGAGCATTACACGGTTGCTCTGGTATGTGGTAGCAAGCTTTTTCAAAAACAAAAGCAGGAACTTTGTATTGTACTTTGTAAAACCTTCACTCTCAAAGCTTGATATGACAGCGAACGGACAAAGTGGTGCGCGATAGCGTCTGGCAGCAGTCATGGCATCATATACATCGGCGATGGCTGTTATCATGGCAAAGTCGTCAATCAGTGAGCTGTCAAGCTGTGAAGGATATCCTGAGCCATCACAGCGCTCATGATGCATGAGGGCTGTGCGCTTTATTCTGGAGTCAATCTGCAGATCCTTAATCAAATCAAAACCAAACTGTGGGTGCTTTTTTATGAGCGCAAATTCTTCATCTGTGAGCTTGTCAGGCTTGTTTAGCACATCATCGGGAATCTTGCATTTACCGATATCGTGAAGTACTCCTGCGATAGTAAGCGTATTCACATCTGTCTTTTCCATATGAAGCCATCGTCCGATCATCCTTGTAATAAGCCCTACATTCAGACAGTGTGAGTACAACGGGTCTGCAATGGTGCGCATGTTGTAGAGCATGTCAAAGGTCTCGATTGTAGTGCCGCACGATGCGGAAAGGTCAATGACAGCAGTAAGAAGCGCAGCCTCATCAAAGGATTTTTCACCGGCACAGATTTTGCCAAAGGTATCCTTGATTCGATTTATACAAGTGATGTATTTGAGCTGGAAGCCTCGGAACTCTTCTGAGGCCTGAACACGCTGGATGTTGGTCACCATCTCATGTGCGCGGGTTTTGGGTACAGGTTTTACCTTGTCTCGCTTTGCTGTATTTTCGCCGGCTTGCGGTGCTGCTGCATCGAATGGGTTTTGAATTGAGATGCTGCCTACCTTATATAGCTTCATTTTGTTGATGAGCTGACGGGTGAGTGGTGTGCCGGGCAGTGCAAGTATCTGCCCCAGAGGGGTCTTTATCGGTTCTGCTGCCACCATACCAATCTGCGCATCTTTTATGCTGATTTTAATCATGAGTTACTCCAAAAATTTATTTTGATATTGTGTGTTTAGTACTATAAATATAAATTTAAGTATAATTGCCAAAATTATGAAAGTCAATAAAGAAGAAAGAATAATTGCATAAAATAGCTTATAAATAATGAATAGGGTATCGAAAATGGATTATTGATAAATCTGTATCGAAAATGATACTTGACATATATATCATGTGGTAGTAATATAGCTGACAGAGATTTGAAAAATTCTATATTGTAACTTCTCTTATTCAGAGTGATGGAGATACAAAGGATCTATGAAGTCACGGCAACCCCGTTAGAAAACAGGAAGGTGCCAACCTGAGCGAGTAATCGAACAATAAGAGGATTTTTATTATCTTAATTTTAATCCACTTATTTGCAGTAAGTGGTTTTTTATTGGAAAAATATTGGTCACACAGTATGAAAGGAGCAACAGATAATTAATGGAGAAATTATTATTTACATCAGAATCAGTAACTGAGGGACATCCGGATAAGCTCTGCGATGCAGTATCAGATGCCATCCTTGATGCATGCATACAGCAGGACCCGATGAGCCGTGTCGCATGTGAGACAGCAAGCTGTACAGGCTTCATCCTTGTAACAGGAGAGATTACCACAAAGGCGCAGCTTGATATCCCTGCAATCGTCAGAAAAACAGCACTTGAGATCGGATATGATGACGGAAAGAAGGGACTCGACGGAAACTCATGTGCAGTAATGGTTTCAATCGACAAGCAGTCTGCTGATATCGCCATGGGAGTTGACAAGGCACTGGAGGCAAAAGAGGGCGAACTTACAGACGACCTCGACACCGGAGCCGGAGATCAGGGAATGATGTTTGGATATGCTACAAATGAGACCAAGGAGTACATGCCATACCCAATCGCACTCGCTCACAAGCTTGCATTCCAGCTCACAAAGGTTAGAAAAGACGGCACACTTACATACCTTCGTCCGGACGGAAAGACACAGGTTTCAGTAGAGTATGATGAGGCAGGAAAGCCGGTAAGACTTGAGGCAGTTGTACTTTCAACACAGCACGACGAGGATGTTACCCAGGAGCAGATCCATGAGGATATCAAGAAATATGTATTTGATCCAATTCTTCCAAAGGAAATGATTGACGATGAGACAAAGTTCTTTATCAATCCTACAGGTCGTTTCGTAATAGGTGGACCACACGGAGATGCAGGTCTCACCGGTCGTAAGATTATCGTAGACACCTACGGTGGATATGCACGTCACGGCGGCGGAGCTTTCTCAGGAAAGGACTGTACAAAGGTAGACCGTTCAGCAGCATACGCAGCACGTTACGTAGCAAAGAACCTTGTAGCAGCAGGATTTGCTGACAGGTGTGAGATTCAGCTTTCATATGCTATCGGTGTTGCACAGCCAACCTCTATCATGGTTGATACATTCGGCACAGGAAAGCTTGCAGATGACAGAATCGTTGAAATCGTAAGGGAGAACTTCGACCTTCGTCCTGCAGGAATCATCAAGATGCTTGACCTCAGAAGACCTATCTACCGCCAGACAGCAGCATACGGACACTTCGGACGTACAGATATCAAGCTGCCTTGGGAGGCACTTGATAAGGTTGAGGACCTCAAGAAGTATCTCTAAACAAAGTCCTATATATATTAGAAAGAATTTAGAGAAAATTTAGACAGAAGTTATCGGATATATGATATAATCAAGTCATGGGACTGACATTGAGTCGGTTTCCATGGCTTTTTATTTTCAGGAGGAACGGATATGAGCAGAATTTTGATAGTAGAGGATGAGGTTGCAATTGCTGATCTTGAGAAGGATTACCTGGAGCTGAGTGGCTTTGAGGTAGAGGTGGAGAATGATGGCACAAGCGGTCTCGCAAGGGCTTTGGCGGAGGATTTTGATCTGTTTATTTTGGATCTTATGCTGCCGGGCATTGATGGCTTTGAGATTTGCAAACAGATTCGTGAGAAAAAGAACACACCGATACTCATGGTTTCAGCCAAGAAGGATGACATCGACAAGATAAGAGGACTCGGACTTGGTGCAGATGATTATGTCACAAAGCCATTTTCACCATCAGAGCTTGTTGCCAGGGTAAAGGCTCATCTGGCCAGATATGAGCGCCTGATCGGAAGCGCCACACCTGAAAATGACATCGTTGAAATTCGTGGCATCAAGATTGACAAAACAGCCCGCCGTGTTTGGGTAAACGGAGAGGAAAAGCAGTTTACCACAAAGGAATTTGACCTGCTCACATTCCTTGCGGAGAATCCAAACCATGTATTTACCAAGGAGGAGCTTTTCAAGGAAATCTGGAATATGGATTCAGTCGGAGATATTGCGACAGTCACTGTGCATATCAAGAAGATTCGTGAGAAAATCGAGATGAACACTGCAAAGCCACAGTATATTGAGACTATTTGGGGTGTTGGATACCGCTTTAAGTTGTAGTGACAATTGGGAAAAAATAATAGATATTGTAGAAGTTATAGGACATATCAAATCCAAGTTGGGTGAGATATGTCCTTTTTCATATTAAAATAAGATGGGATAAAATAGTAAAGCTGCATTTATAGTTTCATTTGTAGTTTCAATAAACAATGTGATTGATTAATGATTTAACAGGAATCTTATGAGATAGTTATTTTGCAGGGAAATAGAATAGTTATATTTCCTGCATATATAAAAAGTAACCATGGTTATTGCAGAGTATAGTAACCAATTATAAACATATAAAAAAGGAAATGGGGAAATTAGTAATGAATGTTTTAGTTAAAAGTTCTAATGGAATTACACAGGTATCGGCAGATGCTAAGCTTTTATCGCAGAGAAAAGTCTTTATTGAGGGAGAAATATCTCCTGAGACTGCATGCGAATTTATTAAGAAAATTATTGTGCTTAACGCAGAGAATCAGGAAAAATTTATTGATGTATTGATTAATAGTCCGGGTGGGGAAATAAATTCAGGGTTGGCAATGTATGATGTAATCCAAAGCAGTAAGGCTCCAATCAGAGTGTTTTGTATTGGACGAGCATATAGTATGGCTGCGGTCTTGTTTGCCAGTGGAAAACATGGAAGGTATATGCTACCTAATTCTGAACTCATGATTCACGAGCCGTTTCTAGAAAATCGTATAGGAGGCAACAGCTCATCAATCAAGTCAATTTCTGAAAGCCTTTTGGAAACAAAGAAAAAGATGAATAGTATTCTATCTAAGCATACAGGAAAAAGTGAGGAAGAGGTAGAAAAAGCTACAAGATATGATCATTATTATAGTCCAAAGGAGAGTAAGGAATTCGGACTGTGTGATCAGATTGTTAATTTTAGTAAGATTGTGGAGGATTAAGTTATGGAAAAATCAGGACTGTTTTATGTATCCAGACAGGTTATTTTTGTATTGATTGGGATTATGTTTATGATAGTAGGAGCACATATAGATATTGCTAAGGGGTTGTATAAATTATCAAAATTTTTGTATGTGACAGCTATTATGCTCCTGATTTTGCTTGTAACCCCTTTGGGCGTATCATCGCATGGAGCTACCAGATGGTTGCGTGTACCATTCATACAGTTACAGCCGGTTGAGATAGCAAAACTTGCTGTAATTGTATTATTGGCTGCCTTCATTTATAAGAAAAATCGTTATTCCAAATCTATTAAGTTCACAATATATTGCTGGATTGTCGGGATTATTCCTGCTTTGTTGACTTTAAAAGTCAGTTCAGATTTATCAAGTGCGCTGGTAATAATGGCAATCACATTTGGGCTTACATTCATTTTTAACAGGACTAAGAAAATGCATATTGTGGTATTACTTACCGCAGTCGGTTTGATTGCAGGATATATTTTGCACATAAAAAGCAATTTACCTGATCCAGCGCATATAGATTATTATTCATATAGAATAGCTCGTATAGTGGCCTGGCTGTATCCTGACAGGTATTCGGATGCCGCATATCAGTCGCAGACTGCATTATATAGCATTGGATCAGGAGGATTCTGGGGTGTGGGACTCGGAAGAATGTATGTAAATATCCCGGAAGGACAGACGGATTTTATTTTTGTCCTGCTTACTCACCAGCTTGGAATTTTCGGCGGAATATGTCTTATTTTATGCTATGTGTATTTACTTTTTCAGATATTGAAAATCGCGTTGAATGCATGTTCATTGTATGAGACTATTTTGGTTATCGGTATTCTGGTACATATTGCAACCCAGGTGGTCGTGAATATGGGGGTATGCACATCTTTATTGCCGAATACAGGCCTGCCTCTAGTACTAATATCTTATGGAGGGAGCAGCATATTGACCAGCTTTGCGGAACTGGCTATATGTGTTTCAGTTTCAAAAAAGAGTGTGGTTAAAGTGAGTAAAAAGATTGCTAAAGAGGAGTTGGGATAATATGGATATAATTGTTTGGATTTCGAGGATCGCGACATGTATATTGTTTGTTGTGGTGATATTTTTGATGGCGCAGGGAGAACGGATAAGTACTGCGGTTTTGGATGTTGCTTTATTATTGGGGATAATTACTATTTTTATAGGTGGGATAAGGCATGATCGGAAGTGAAAGTAAATCACATGGGTGATATTTTTGCAACATTCAATCTATAATGTTATAAAAATATAACATTATAGATTGACAATGCTTTGATGTGTGATAAAATTAAAGTACACAAAATGGAGGTGGATCATGAACGAGATTTTAGGGGAAAGAATAAAAGCTCTTAGAAGTGGAACGCATTTAACTCAGGAGCAAGTTGCGGATAGGATTGGCATAAGTCGTCAGAAATATGCCCGTATTGAAAATGGAACAAATAATATTACTCTTGAAATTCTGGCTCAGATTGCAAAAGTCCTTGGGGTTCAAGTGGCTGATATAACCAGAGTATTAGATGAGACTCCTGTTATAGCATATAGAAACGGTGATATATCTGGTTCATCAGAAAAAATTACAGATATGTTGGATTTGTTTTATGCGAATAAGCATCTTTATACGAAATTACAGCATGATGATATTGGGTAGAGGTGTAGAGGAATGTTAGATATCAGGAAAAGGGATATTCGGAAAAAAGCTGATCAAATAAGAAGAAACATGAGAATAAGCAATTATGGAATCATGAATCTTTACAAAGAGTGTGAATCAGTTGGATGGAAGGTAATAAGATATCCTTTAGGTGAAAATGCGGACTTAGGGTTTGCAATGAAAAAAGATAAGGATATTATAATTTTTACGAATTCAAGTTCGAGATTATCTAGAGAGATTTTTACACTTGCGCATGAAATAGGGCATGCGGTATTACATATGGATAAAATGAATTCTTTTATAGATAATGGATTAACTCTTTCGGATCATAATACAGATGAGAGAGAGCAGGAGGCAAATTATTTTGCTGCGTGTTTACTTATGCCGGAAGAGGCTGTTGAGAAGTTTATGGATATAGAGCTGCTTGAGGAAAAACAGCAAGGACTTACAGCAATTGATATTGCAAAGATTATGTCTGAGTTTAACGTGAGCTTTGAGATGGTGCTTAACCGATTAGAGAGTATAGGAAAAATTGACTCAGTTGAGAAGGCTCAATTGGATAATCAAAAAAATGAGATTAGAGTGAGAAATCTTTTAAAAAGCGCAGGGGGGAATGCAACACTGAATGAGCCTAGTAATGTGCTGGATATTCCTTATGAATACATAGAATACGTTATTTATAATTACAATCATGGAGCTATTCCAAAAGAAACATTAGTGAAAGCACTGGATTGTTATAAACTAACGATAGACGATGTGAGCGATAAAATAAATGAACCTGTAGAAGATGATACTGATTTGGATGATTTGATAGGAGGTCTTAGCGATTGAAAGCCTCTTTAGACACGAATGCAATTATTCATTTTTATAAAGCTGGCTTAGAAAACATTATTTTCTCAATGTTTGTTGATGGAGTAATAATTTATGAGCAGATCAGAAATGTTGAGTTAGAGAATCATGGAGAAGAGATTTTAGAGCGGGTAGATGAAGATATTGCTAATGGGAAAATAAAAATATATACAGATGCATTATTAAAAGAGCTGGCTGTATACAAAATGTTTAAGATCAATGTAGAAGAAAATAGACTGCTATATCAGGCAGGGGATTTGGGCGAGGTATATGCAATTTCACTGGCACAGACCATAGGGGCATATTCTTTGATTACGGATGACACTAAACCGGGAGGTCCATATGCATCGTTACTTCAATTAGATTATGATATTATCCCATTTAATTTTACGGATATTTTACTTTTGAGATACTTGATGGATACTGCTGATGCTGAACAAACAGTTAATGATTTTAACAGTATAAATGAAGAGTCAATGTTAAACTGGTCGTTTGCATCTCAGATTAAGAAGTTTATTAAACGATTTGTAAGTGATCCATATAAGGATGAAGAAAGAGAATGGATGAATAGGTTTATAGAAAAGTATAACATTAGATTAAAAACAAAATTTTTAGAGCTTCGTCAACTTATTGAATAAGTCCTCCATTTTTTAGAGAAATTTTAGATAGAGTTTTTCCTCAATATGATATAATAAGCCATAGGATTAGCACAAATACGCTGATCCCATGGCTTATTAATTTATTAAATTTATTTACATGGAGAAAACCTATGAAGATAAAAACAAAACTTGCTATATCATTCTGCATAATTATTTTTGTGCCTGTTGTGCTCACCAGTATAGTGCTTGTGGGCTTCAATAAGATTCAGCTAAAGGCCATAAACAAGACATATGGCATGGAGGATGCGGGCATGCTCGCTCTCACTGACACGGTGCAGTTTCTGAACAAGGTGACAGGGCGCACATATGATGAGCTCGAGAAGACATCGCTCATAGAACCATCCAGGCTTCTTGATAGTGATTATCTGACTAAGATAAATAAGAAGCTGGAGAAGAAGTATTCATATCTCATAGTGAAAAGTGAAGGAGAGCTCATTTTCAATGGTGGAATTGATAATGATGATATTTTGAGAAAGCTTCCGCGAATATCCAATAAGCAGAGCAGCTCTGATGTGAGCAGTTATATGGACAGTGATGACAAGGTGCTCATAAAGCAGCTCAATTTTCGTGACAGTGATGGTGACGAGGCGAGTCTTTACATAGTGACATCAACTGCGTGCGTGATCCCTGAGGTCAGGACTGTTTTGATAGAGGGAGCATTTGCACTAGTATTGATACTTCTTACTACGGCTGCCATGCTTATAGTGTGGATATACAGGAGTATCATCACACCGATAGAGAGGCTGCGTATTGCCGCTGAAAATATCAAGGATGGCAATCTGGACTTTGAGCTTGAGACGAGTCCGAGCGACGGAGAGATTGGCGAGCTGTGTACTGCGTTTGAGCAGATGCGTGCCCGCCTCAAGAAAAATGCCGAGGAAAAGGTGACGAATGAGTCTGAAAACAGAGTGTTAATCAGCAATATCGCACATGATTTAAAGACTCCTATTACTGCGGTAAAGGGCTACGCCGAGGGCATACTTGACGGAGTGGCAAACACCCCTGAAAAGGTAGATAAATACGTCAGGACCATTTACAATAAGGCAAACGATATGGATAAGCTCATTAATGAGCTGACACTTTACTCGAAGATTGATACGAACAGGATTCCATACAATTTTGCGAAGATAAATGTCACAGATTATTTTAACGACTGTGTTGAGGAAATAGGACTTGATCTTGAGGCGAAAAATATAAGGCTTTCATATGAGAATCACGTGGATAGCAACGTGCTTATCATTGCTGATCCGGAGCAGATTCGCCGTGTGATTAATAATATAGTTGGCAATTCGGTGAAGTATATGAACAAGACACAAAGCTATATAGATATCAGGATAAATGATGTTGGTGACTTCATACAGGTTGAAATCGAGGACAATGGACGAGGAATCAACCAGAGAGATATGCCATATATTTTTGACAGGTTTTACAGAGCGGATGCGTCGAGAAATTCGGCTACCGGAGGCAGCGGCATAGGACTTTCCATCGTAAAGAAGATTATAGAGGATCATGGCGGCAAGATATGGGCTACCAGCAAAGAGGGTGATGGAACTACCATGTTTTTCGTAATCAGAAAGTATCAGGAAACACAGGATATGAACCGGCAGTAAACAAATAAACAGGATATTGACATAAAAAGTAAAACTATAATTAAAAATAACAATTAGATAATAAAATTTAAAATTAAGAGCTCCCGAGTGACAGCACAAATAGTGTTGTCAGCCGGGAGCTTTAATGTATTTTTTATTTAAAATAAGTTAAGGAAAAACACATAAAATATTTGAAAAATAAAGTCTGACGTAGTAAAATAGTAACATTGCACGAAAGAACCATGGAGAAATCGAAAGGGGGACAAACATGCATAAATTCAGACAAAAATATATAGGAGACAAAGCATTTTATAAGCGCTATCTCATGCTGGCCATACCAATGATAATCCAGAATGCAATCACAAATCTGGTAAGCTTTCTGGACAACATTATGGTAGGACAGCTTGGTACAGAGCAGATGTCGGGAGTAGCAATTGTAAACCAGCTCATATTTGTGTACAATCTGGCTGTATTTGGGGCGGTGTCAGCGGCAAGTATATTCGGAGCACAGTATTTTGGCAAGGGAAATCATAAGGGGCATATGTATTCCTTCAGATTCAAGCTGTATGCAGCGCTGCTTGTTACAGCAATAGCGATGACACTGTTTATCACGAACGGAACAGGTCTCATATCACTTTATCTGACAGATACGGCAGGAAACGGTGCCACGGAGGTAGCACTGGCATATGGAAAGGAATATCTGGAAATTGTTATGATAGGTCTCATACCGTTTGCGGTGACACAGGCCTATGCGACAAACATAAAGGAAACAGGACAGACTTTTGTACCGATGATTGCAAGCTTTGCAGCAGTTGGAAGCAATGCGGTGCTTGATTTTCTGCTCATCTTCGGAATAGGACCGATACCAAAGCTGGGTGTGGCGGGAGCCGCTATTGCCACGGTGATGTCGCGATATATTGAGACAATAATAGTTGTGCTGTGGGCGCATAAAAACAGGGATAAGAACAGATATCTCGAGGGCGCTTACAGAGGAATAGGAATGCCGTTTGGTGAGTTTAAGACTATATTCATCAAGGGACTGCCACTCATGCTCAATGAGCTTTTATGGGCAGCAGGCATGACAACGGTTACACAGTGCTATTCAGTACGAGGACTCTCGGTAATCGCAGGTTTAAACATTGCGACAACGATAACAAACCTTTTCAATATCGTGTTTATACAGCTTGGCGCATGCATCAGCATAGTTGTAGGGCAGTATCTTGGAGCCGGTGAGCTTGAAAAGGCAAAGGATGCGGATAACAAGATGATAGTGTTCAGTGTGTTCTGCTGTTCTGTAATGGCGGCGGTCATGCTTCTGGTAGGCGGATTTTTCCCTCAGATATATAACACAACAGATGAAATCAAGTCACTCGCAACAAGCTTCATAGCGGTATCAGCGATAATTATGCCGTTTTGTGCATTTACACATTCGTCGTATTTCACACTCCGCTCAGGAGGCAAGACACTGGTCACATTTCTGTTTGACTCCGTATTTACGTGGGTGATAGTGGTGCCGGTGGCATTTGTGCTTGCCAAATACACAGCACTTGGCATAGTAGCGGTGTACTTCCTCGTGCAGGCCACAGAGCTGATAAAGGTAGTCATCGGATACTTCATGGTGAAAAGCGACGTGTGGCTCGTGCAGATGGTATAGGAATGTAAGTCATTATCTTGCGGAAAAGTAAAATAAAAGTTATACTGTAGCAAAAGTCAGCATAACAGTTCTAACCCAGAATGAAACGGAGCATAAAATGAGCGAAGAAAAACAGCACAAGCGCCGCGTGCACTATAGCGGAAAATATCCCAAAAAATTTGAGGAAAAATACAAGGAATTAAATCCGGAGAAATACAAGGATACAATTGAGCATGTCATCAGCAAGGGAAATACCCCTGCGGGCATGCACATATCCATAATGGTAAAAGAAATCATAGATTTTCTGGACATAAAGCCGGGACAGACAGGCTTTGATGCCACACTCGGATACGGTGGCCACACAAGGGCAATGCTTGAAAAGCTTGAAGGACAGGGACATATGTTTGCTACAGATGTTGACCCAATCGAGTCTGAAAAGACAAAAAAGCGTCTCGCTGAAGCCGGCTTTGGAGAGGATATTCTCACCATAAAGCTTCAGAACTTCTGCACAATAGATGAGATTGCAAAGGAAGTAGGAGGCTTTGATTTCATACTTGCAGATCTTGGAGTTTCATCAATGCAGATAGATAATCCTGAGCGTGGATTTTCGTTTAAGGTGGATGGACCGCTTGATCTGCGTCTTAATCCAAAAGCCGGTATCAGTGCGGCAGAGCGTCTTGCCAATATATCCCGTGAGGAGCTTTCGGGTATGCTCTATGAGAACTCAGATGAGCCGTATTGCGAGGAGCTTGCAAAGGCAATCACAGACGAGATCAGGAAGGGCAACCGCATAGATACGACCACAAAGCTTCGTCACATTATAGAGCAGACACTCGATTTTCTCCCTGAAAAGGATAAGAAGGACATAATCAAAAAGACCTGTCAGCGCACATTCCAGGCGCTCCGCATAGACGTAAACCATGAGTTTGAGGTGCTATATGAGTTTATGGAAAAGCTTCCGGGAGCATTAAAGCCCGGCGGAAGAGCTGCCATCCTTACCTTCCATTCAGGAGAGGACAAGCTGGTCAAAAAGGCACTCAAGGCAGGATATAAAGCAGGAATATACAGCGACTATTCCAGGGATGTGATTCGCCCATCAGCACAGGAATGTGCTCAGAACGGACGTGCCAGGTCCACGAAGATGCGCTGGGCGGTCCGTGCGGAATAGAAAAGAATAAAAATAGTTCTAAAACACTATTGCTTTATTAAGAAAAATAGTCTACTATGAACGTGTTATATGACTGACGGATAAGTGGAATAACCACATGAAATATAACAAATAAGAGCCGACCGTCTGGGCAATAAACCCGGACAGTTGGCTCTTTTTGATTATAAAATCAGCCATAGTCGTATAAATAACCGGGGAATGTATCTCAAAAGAAACAACATGGATATTGACAAAAATACTGTAGTAAGTATATACTAACCACAGTTAAACAAAACTAATCAAACGAAGTAACATTCACACATTTTAAGGAGGATATTACAATGATAGAAATGAAAGAGTGGGATGGATTTGAAGGACGTCTTTGGAAAGAGGAAATCAACGTCCGTCAGTTTATTCAGGATAACTACACTCCATACGACGGAGATGAGAGCTTTTTAGCTGATCCGACAGATGCTACAAACAAGCTGTGGGATGCGCTTCAGAAATTACAGAAAGAGGAGCGTGCCAAGGGCGGAGTTCTTGACATGGAGACAGAGGTTGTAACAGGAATCACAGCTTACGGCCCTGGATATATAGATGAGTCATTAAAGGACCTCGAGCAGATTGTAGGTCTTCAGACAGATAAGCCGTTAAAGAGAGCATTCATGCCTTACGGTGGAATCAAGATGGCGGTGCAGGCTGCTGAGACATATGGTTACAATGTAAGCGACAAGCTCAAGGAGATTTTCACAAAATATCATAAGACACACAATACAGCAGTATTCGATGCATACACACCTGAGATGATGAAGGTTCGTCATGCAAAGATCCTTACAGGTCTTCCTGACACATACGGCCGTGGACGTATCGTGGGCGATTACCGTCGAGTAGCATTATACGGACTTGATTACCTCATCGAGGAGAAAAAGAAGGATAAGGCAAACTGTGGCTGTGGACAGATGACAGATGATGTTATCCGTTTAAGAGAGGAAATCGCAGAGCAGATTAAATGTCTTGAGGATATGAAGAAGCTTGCAGAGATTTACGGATACGATATCTCAAGACCTGCAACAAACGCAAAAGAGGCAGTTCAGTGGTTATACTTCGGATACCTTGCAGCAATCAAGACACAGAATGGTGCAGCAATGTCAGTAGGACGTGTATCTACATTCCTTGACATTTACATCAAGAGAGATATGGACAAGGGCATCCTCACAGAGCAGGAAGCACAGGAGCTCATCGATCATTTTACAATGAAGCTTCGTATGGTTAAATTTGCACGTATCCCTTCATACAACCAGTTATTCTCAGGTGATCCTGTATGGGCAACACTTGACGTGGCAGGAACAGGTGTGGACGGACGTTCAATGGTTACAAAGACAGACTTCCGTTTCCTCCATACATTAGAGAACATGGGACCTGCACCGGAGCCAAACCTCACAGTATTCTACTCATCAAAGCTTCCTCAGACCTTCAAGGATTATGCAGCCCGCATCTCAATTGAGACAAGCTCAATCCAGTATGAGAACGATGACGCAATGAAGCCGGTATGGGGCGATGATTATGCAATCTGCTGCTGTGTATCTGCAACACAGACAGGTAAAGAGATGCAGTTCTTCGGAGCACGTGCAAACCTTGCAAAATGTCTCCTCTACGCTATCAATGGTGGTGTTGATGAGAAATCAGGTGAGCAGGTAGGACCAAACTACGCACCTATCACAGCAGAGTACCTTGACTATGACGAGGTAATGGCGAAATACGACAAGATGATGGACTGGTTAGTAGACATCTATGTAAATACATTAAACCTTATCCAGTACATGCATGACAAATATTACTATGAGGCAGCAGAGCTTGCACTCATGGACACAGACTTAAAGAGAACATTCGCAACAGGAATCGCAGGATTCTCACACGTAATCGATTCTCTTTCAGCAATCAAATATGCAAAGGTTAAAGTAGTACGTGACGAGAGCGGACTGGCAAAGGATTTCGAAATTGAGGGAGAGTTCCCTAAATACGGAAACGATGATGACCGCGCGGACGAAATCGGTGTATGGCTTCTTAAGACATTCATGGACAAGTTAAAGAAGCATCACACATACCGTGATTCAGAGCCTACAACATCAATCCTTACAATTACATCAAACGTAGTATACGGAAAAGCTACAGGAGCAATGCCTGACGGACGTAAAGCCGGAGAGCCACTCTCACCTGGAGCAAACCCATCATACGGCGCAGAGCAGAACGGACTTCTCGCATCCTTAAACTCACTCACAAAGCTTCCATATGAGTGGGCACTTGATGGAATCTCAAATACACAGACCATCAACCCGGGAGCACTCGGAAACAACGAGGGAGAGAGAATTGACAACCTTGTAAACGTAATGGACGGATACTTCGATCAGGGAGCACATCACCTCAATGTAAATGTATTCGGTAAAGAGAAGCTCATCGATGCAATGGAGCATCCTGAGAAGGAGGAGTACGCAAACTTCACAATCCGAGTATCAGGATACGCAGTTAAGTTCATCGACCTCACAAGAGAGCAGCAGCTCGATGTAATCTCACGTACATGCCACGAGAGAATGTAATATAAAAAAATATCCAACATTCCAGAATGTGCAGGCCCAGTGCCTGCATATTCTGATTTCCAAATAAACTGCATATGTACTAAATAACACCACAGCGTAAGGAATTTTCAGCAACCCGCCAGCCGGGACTTTTCAATGCTCAGGTTCTTCGGGCTAAGAGGCTGTATGAATTATGATTTAGGTTTTCTATGTTTGACGCGACCGGCTTTTACGCGCCTTCCATGGCGCATAACGCCTTGCCCATGCGTCCATGCATGGGCATAGCTGGCTGTGTTCATAATTCTAACAGCCTCTAAGACCTGCGAAATTCGCATTGCAAAGTCCCGGCTGGCGGGTTGCCGAAAATTCCGTACCATAAAAATAAAAGTAGCAGCAACAACAACCTGAAGGAGGTAAAACATGGGAGAAACACTAGGAAGAGTACACTCGGTAGAAAGCTTCGGCTCAGCAGACGGCCCGGGAGTGAGATATATAGTCTTTTTGAAGGGCTGCAATATGCGCTGTAAATACTGCCACAACCCGGATACATGGGCCAAATGCGGCAAAAATGACGGTGCAAAGCTGATGACACCGCAGGAGGTGCTAAAGACCGCCATGCGCTATAAAGCGTACTGGAAGCAAACAGGCGGCATCACAGTAAGCGGAGGTGAAGCACTTTTGCAGATAGACTTTGTCACAGAGCTATTTAAGCTTGCAAAGGAAAAATGTGTAAACACATGCCTTGACACATCAGGAAATCCGTTTACCGTGGAAGAACCGTTTTTCGGCAAATTTAATGAGCTGATGAAATATACAGATCTCTTCATGCTGGACATCAAGCATATAGATGACGAGGAGCACAAAAAGCTTACGGGACAGACAAATAAGAATATCCTTGATATGGCACAATATCTCTCAAAAAACGGTAAAAAAATGTGGATACGTCATGTGCTTGTGCCTGGAATCACCACGGATGAGAGATATTTAAAGCAGCTTAGAGAGTTTATCGACACACTTAAAACGGTGGACAGGGTTGAGGTGCTGCCGTACCACACACTTGGGGTGTTCAAGTGGAAGGAGCTTGGTATACCATACCAGCTTGAAGGGGTGGAGCCTCCTACAGAGGAACAGATAGAATGTGCAAAAAAGGTTTTAAATTGTCGGAATTAGTTTTTTAATACCATTGCTAACAACTCATTAAGTTGATAAAATATAATAAGTAACTATTATTTTACACCGATGCTGCCTTCGTTTGTATGTGAGGTGACACTTGGCTATATGCTTGCGTATCGCAACTGTAAATGTGCTGAACAGTTAAAATTTAAAATAACAATTTGCGGGAGTTACAACATGGGAAAAACAGATATCATTTACGAAGACAACGACATAATCGTCTGCTACAAACCGGCGGGAATTGCTACACAGACCAGGCGTATAGGGCAGCAGGATATGGAGAGCTTCATAAGAAATTACAGGGCGGCTAAAAATGAGCCGCCTTATGTCGGCATAGTGCACAGGCTCGACCAGCCGGTAGAGGGAGTGATGGTATTTGCCAAGAATCAGAAAGCAGCGGCTTCTTTAAGCAGACAAATAAAGGAGCATACAACCGAGAAATATTATCGTGCGGCAAGCAGAGGACAGGGAGTGTCAGGAACAGCAGTGGAAGAGGAAGAGGCATGGCATACTCTCACAGATTATATCTCATTCGACAAGCGTACCAATACATCAAAAATCACAAGCGAAAAAGACAGGCTGGCAAAAAAAGCAGTGCTTCAGTACAGGGTGATATCAGTGACACCGGATAGGGACAGCTCCCAAAATGAATGCATTAGAACAGAATTTGACATAAAGCTGCTCACAGGAAGGCATCATCAGATACGTTTGCAGCTTGCACATATCGGCTATCCTCTGATTGGGGATACAAAGTATGGGAAGCCTGCCTCAAATAACTCAGGAACGGGAAGCAAATCAGGACGCACCGGTGGCGGTGTAAGGGAACAGCTTGCACTTTGCTCCTACAAGATTGTTTTTGACCATCCTGCTACAGGGGAGAGAATGACATTTGAACTACCATAGTGCTGTTGGGAATAATATGAATTAAAAGACCATACATTCAGAAAACAACTGAGTGTATGATCTTTTTTTATATGGAGAAAAAATACTGTTGACAATATTGTTTATATCATCTATTATAAGTTCATAGGTTAGTTACTTAAGTAATTAACCATATAACTATACCGCAAATATGAGCGAAATTAGCTGCGTAGCAGCGATGCTAAACAGAGTGTAGATAAAGCACAAGTATCGTGCGCTTTTGCGAATGAGTGTGGTGGTTTTGTATAGTTACGAAAATAAAAAGTACAACAAGCATAGCATAGAGAGGAGGCGGAGCATGTGAACGAAATTCTGAATCAGGAGAAATCAATCTATATTCAGATAAGCGAAATGATAGAAAACGACATACTGCGGGATGTGCTTTTGGAGGATGAGCGCGTGCCGAGCACAAATGAGCTTGCAAAGCTGTATGCAATAAATCCGGCTACAGCGGCAAAGGGCATAAATATACTTGTGGATGCAGGAATTTTGTATAAGAAAAGAGGGATTGGAATGTTTGTGAGTGACGGAGCAAAGGAAGTAATAAGGACAAAGCGGAAAGCCCAGTTTTATGAGAATTATGTCAGTGAGATTGTGAATGAGGCAAAGACACTTGGTATTACAAAGGCTGAATTAATAGCAGGAATCGAGAAGAATTTTGAAGATTAAAGGAGAATAATATGGGAACAATAAAATGCACTGATTTATGTAAAAATTACAGGCAAAAGAAGGTTTTGGACAATGTAAATCTCACAATAGAGGAGGGAAAGATTTATGGTCTGATAGGACGAAATGGCGCCGGCAAGACAACACTGCTTTCCATCATTTCGGCGCAAAATCCGGCTAGCTCAGGAGATGTTACCCTCGATGGGGAGCAAATCTGGGAAAATGAGAAAGCTCTCTCTGATATATTTTTTTCGAGAGAACTTTCTGCTAATACAATGAGCGGAGCAAACAACTTAAAGGTAAAGGAATATTTGAAATATGCGCAGTGTTTTTTAAAGAATTGGGATAATGATTACGCAAACGAGCTGCTGGCACGTTTTGGCCTGGATAAAAATCAGAGTATAAATAAGCTCTCAAAGGGAATGATGTCAATGGTTACAATAGTTGTGGCACTTGCGAGTAAGGCAAAATTCACATTTTTGGATGAACCGGCAGCAGGTCTTGATGTGGTGGCACGCAATGATTTTTACAGGCTTTTAATAGAGGAGTATACGCAAAGTGGCAGAACCTTTGTCATTTCTACACATATCATTGATGAAGCATCAGATATTTTCGAGGAGGTAATCATCGTAAATAATCAAAAAATTGTCTTAAAAGAAAACACAGCAGAGCTTTTGGAGCGGGCATACCACATAAGCGGAAATAAGGAAGATGTGGATAAAATGCTTACACAAAACCCTGATATCGAAGTGCTTGATACACAAAACTTAGGACGAAGCAAGGGAATATCAATTCTCACGGCAAAAAACAAATGTTTAACAGCCACGGAGAAATTGTCAGTACAGCCAATGACACTTCAAAACCTGTTTGTTGCCATATGTGAGGAGGGCAGATGATGAAAAACAGCATAATATTCTGGGGAAAAATGACATTAAAAAGTGTGTTATTGGCGGTACTCAACTTAATAGTTTATTTTCTGATTTTTAATTTTTTAATGGGCGGAAGTGTTTTCAATGATAAGGGGTGTATGGCCGGTATCTGGTTTTTAACAGTAATACTGGTTGGCTTTGAGATTAATAGGAAAAACGGGGGAATTTCGCTTACAATTGCTTTTGGAGCCACAAGAAAAAATGCATTTATTGGATATATCATATCGGACATTGCTATGATAGCCATCTTTAGTGGATTTCAGATGCTTATAGCAGCTTATACCGGTGAAAAAAATATTCAGGCTTATATTTTTAATATAATTATATGTGCAGCAACCGGGCAGGCAATCGCCGGGAGTATGAATAAAGATAAATATATGGTTTTATATATAATTGTTTCAATTATTTCCGTTGTGGTGGCTGTTGCCTGGTTGGTATTTAACTATATAGCTGAAAGTAACAGCTTAAATATTCCGGTAATGATATTCGCAGTCGTATACTATGCATGGATGGCGGTTTGTACAGAAAGAAGCACAAGAAGGCTTGAAGTAAGGGTATAGACAGAGGGAGGATATTATGAGAAAAACAATAAATAACTTTATATATATAAAAAGGAAAGAGATAGCGATAATGATGATAATAGTCGCTATAGCAATAATCGGGGGCGTGGTGGTATTTGATTTCTTTGCGTCAATGGGAGATGGTGAAACTGTGCAGCTGGGAATGGTAATGGCGCTGAGTGCATATGTGATTTTTGATATAATATGTGAAGGGATTACATTTGGACAGCACTTCACTCTTTGTCTGCAGATGGGAGTGACCAGAAAGAAATTTCTTTCATCATATGTTGTTTTTAAAGTTATAAAAAATATGCTTGCACTGTCAATTATTGCAATTCTCGGTGCTGTGGAGCGCGTTGTAAGCAAAAATCTGGTCAGTAAGTTACTAAGAGTCAGATTTGTGGATAATTACTCACAGGTATTTTCGGGAAGGGCATTGGTAGTGACTATATCTCTGGCGGTTTTATTGGCATTTTTGGCTGTATTTGTGGGCGCTGCATTGCTGCGGTTTGGCAGAATTGCTTTCTGGGTATTATGGGCATTTTGGATGATAGTTTTTCTTAAGTCACCTGATAATATAAGTGTGCCTGCCTTCTTTCATGCGGATATATGGGTGTTTGTACCGGTATGGCTTGCAATTTCTGCTGCGATAGGCATACTGCTGTATCTGATAACCTATCATTGTTTTATAAAGGACCAGAGCGTTAAAGCGTAGATATCGTAGAATATAACGGCTAATCTAAAGTAGAACTTTGGATTAGCCGTTTTTTGAAGTTAAACAATATGACGTAGCTAAAAATAAAAACCAGAAAATTTTCGTCTACATGACGAAAAACAGAAAAATTTTTAATGTTTATCGAAAAATATTCTATAGTGATTCCCGAAATATTTTTGTATACTAGCCTTACCAACAAAACAAAGGGGGACAAAAATATATGAAGAAAAAATTTGTTGCAATCATGATGGTAGCTGCTATGGCAGCGTCAATGGCCGCTTGTGGATCAGATGGGGGTTCTTCTGATACACAGAAAGGGGGAAGCAGCACAACGACATCAGATGTTGCAAACAAGGACAAGCCACTTGTGTGGTTCAACCGTCAGCCATCAAACAGCTCAACAGGAGAGCTTGACATGACAGCACTCAACTACAACAAGGATACCTATTATGTAGGTTTCGATGCTAATCAGGGAGCTGAACTTCAGGGAGAAATGGTAAAAGAGTATATCGAGAAGAACATCGATACGATTGACAGAAATGGGGATGGAGTTATCGGATATGTACTTGCAATCGGTGATATCGGACATAACGATTCAATTGCAAGAACAAGAGGTGTTCGTAAAGCTCTTGGAACAGGCGTAGACAAGAGCGGCGAGATTGACAGTGCACCGGCAGGAACAAACTCAGACGGAAAAGCAGCTGAGGTTCAGGACGGCAAGATTACTGTAAACGGCAAAGACTATGTAGTAAGAGAGCTTGCTTCACAGGAGATGAAGAACTCAGCAGGAGCTACATGGGATGCAGCTACAGCAGGAAATGCAATCGGAACATGGTCATCATCATTTGGCGAGTCAATCGACGTAGTTGTTTCTAACAACGATGGAATGGGAATGTCAATGTTCAATGCATGGTCAAAGGACAACAAGGTTCCGACATTCGGATACGATGCCAACAGTGATGCAGTAGCAGCTATCGCAGAGGGCTATGGCGGAACAATCAGCCAGCATGCTGACGTTCAGGCTTACCTCACACTTCGTGTACTTAGAAACGCACTCGATGGTGTAGATATTGATACAGGTATCGGCACAGAGGATGATGCAGGAAACGTATTAAGCGATGATGTATATGTTTACAAGGATGATGAGAGATCTTACTACGCATTAAACGTAGCAGTTACAGCAGATAACTACAAGGATTTCACAGATTCAACAGTTGTATGGGCACCTGTTTCAACACAGCTTGATTCAGCAAAGCACCCTACAAAGAAGGTATGGCTGAATATCTACAATGCTTCAGATAACTTCTTAAGCTCTACATATCAGCCACTCTTACAGAAGTATGATGATCTCTTAAATCTTGATGTTGAGTACATCGGTGGTGATGGACAGACAGAGTCTAATATCACAAACAGACTTGGAAATCCAAGCCAGTACGATGCATTCGCAATCAACATGGTTAAGACAGATAATGCAGCTTCTTATACAGCTCTTTTGAACCAGTAAAAGTATTTAAAGCACTTAGTTGGGGAGGGAAAAATCTCTCCCCAAAATAAAGTGTATACAGACGACAGCAAATATAGAGTTAGGAGCAGGAAGTATGGGCGATAAGAATAATGAAAACATCTTATCGATTCGTGGCATGAGCAAGTCATTTGGACGAAACAGGGTTCTTGACCACATCAATTTAGATGTGAAAAAAGGTACTGTAATGGGTCTCATGGGGGAGAACGGAGCCGGTAAGTCGACAATGATGAAATGTCTTTTTGGTACATACCAGAAGGACGAGGGAACTATATATCTGGACGGAAAAGAGGTAAGCTTTTCGGGTCCTAAGGATGCACTGGAAAATGGAATAGCGATGGTGCATCAGGAGTTGAACCAGTGTCTTGAGAGAAATGTCGTAGACAATCTGTTTCTCGGAAGATATCCGGTCAATTCATTTGGTATGATTGATGAGGGACGCATGAAAAAAGAAGCGTCTGAATTATTCAGAAAGCTGGGAATGACAGTTAATCTCGAGCAGCCGATGAAAAATATGTCAGTATCACAGCGACAGATGTGTGAGATTGCAAAGGCAATATCATACAACTCAAAGGTTATAGTATTGGATGAGCCTACATCATCACTTACGGTACAGGAGGTTGAAAAGCTGTTCCAGATGATGAGGATGCTTCGTGACCAGGGTATTTCACTTATCTATATTTCTCACAAGATGGATGAGATTTTTGAGATATGTGATGAGATTTCAGTTCTTAGAGATGGAAATCTGGTCATGACAAAGAGCACAAAAGAAACAAATATGAATGAACTGATTGCAGCGATGGTTGGACGAGTACTGGAGAACAGATTCCCTCCGGTAGACAACAAACCAAAGGATGTAATCTTGTCAATACAGCATCTTTCGACAAAGTACGAGCCACATCTGCAGGACATCACATTTGATGTGCATGAGGGGGAGATATTTGGACTATACGGACTTGTCGGAGCAGGTCGTACAGAGCTTCTTGAGACGATTTTCGGAATCAGGACAAGAGCTGCGGGACGAGTATATTTTAAGAACCAGCTTATGAATTTCACCTGTGCAAAGGAGGCTATGGACTATGGCTTCGCACTTATCACAGAGGAAAGAAAAGCAAATGGACTTTTCCTTAAGGGAAACCTCACCTTTAACACGACAATCGCAAATCTCGGTTCCTATAAGAAGGGACCGGCACTTTCAGACAGTAAGATGACAAAGGCCACCTCTGATGAGATAAAGATTATGCACACAAAGTGTATGGGACCGGAGGATATGATTTCAGCTCTCTCAGGAGGAAACCAGCAGAAGGTTATCTTTGGTAAATGGCTTGAAAGAGGACCGCAGGTATTCATGATGGATGAGCCTACAAGAGGTATTGATGTAGGTGCCAAATATGAGATTTACGAGCTGATAATCAATATGGCAAAGCAGGGTAAGACAGTCATTGTAGTTTCATCTGAGATGCCTGAGATCCTTGGTATAACAAATCGTATCGGAGTCATGTCAAACGGACGGCTCTCAGGAATTGTCAATACAAAGGAAACCAATCAGGAAGAACTGCTGAGACTCAGTGCAAAGTACCTATAATAAAGGGAGAAGACAGATATGGCTAATAGTAAGATTTTAACGGCTGAGCAGGAGCGCACTCTGCGCCAGCCTATCGACGAATATGTTGGTGGAATACAAAAAGAAATTGATGAACTCAGAAAAGACGGAACTACAAAGGTTGTAGAGTGTCAGTCAGCAATAGCAGGCATCAAGAGAGATAAGACTCTTTCAAAGGGTGAGAAAGAGTCGGAAATAGCAGCATGTGAGAAAGAGCTTGCAAAGGCAAAGGCTGTTGAGGCAAAGAACAAGGATGAGATTTCTAAGCTCATCGCCAAGGCTGAAAGCTACTTAAAGGAAAACTTTGACTCAAAGTATTACAATGCTGTTAAAGCAAGCTGTGAGGCAGAAAAGGCAGAGGCACTTGCTGCTCATAATGAGAGAATGGCAGAGCTTGATAAAAAGCATAAGGCTGCTTTGGCAAAGACCTCAGACAGAACTGAGATAAAGGAAGAAAATTACGTACACAAGAATCGTATTTCCAATGAGAAGCTTGAACTTGAGAAAGAGTATCAGAGAATCAAGGACAGAAAGCATGAGGCATACAGCTACAAGTATCATCTGATTGATATGTTACGTCTTTCAAAGTTCACATTTATGGAGACAAGGGCACAAAAATGGGAGAATTACAAGTATACATTCAATAGAAGAAACTTCCTGTTACAGAATGGTCTCTATATTGCGATTATACTTATATTCATTGCATTGTGTATCATAACACCTATAAAGAAGGGTACACCTCTTCTGACATACAACAACATACTGAATATTCTTCAGCAGGCTTCACCGAGAATGTTCCTAGCACTTGGTGTTGCAGGACTTATCCTCTTAACAGGAACAGATCTTTCTGTTGGACGAATGGTTGGTATGGGTATGACAACAGCCACAATCATCATGCATCAGGGTATCAATACAGGCTCTGTATTCGGTCATATATTTGATTTTACAGGAGTGCCTACAGGTGCAAGAGTGGTTATCGCATTACTTGCATGTATCGTGCTTTGTACATTCTTCACAAGTATTGCAGGATTTTTTACAGCGAAGTTTAAGATGCATCCGTTTATTTCAACCATGGCAAACATGCTTGTTATCTTCGGTATCGTAACATATGCTACAAAGGGTGTTTCATTCGGTGCAATTGAGCCGGTCATCCCTAACATGATTATTCCAAAGTTGAATGGTTTTCCAACCATCATCCTCTGGGCAATAGCAGCAATCGCAATTGTATGGTTTATCTGGAACAAAACAACATTTGGTAAAAATCTCTATGCAGTCGGTGGTAATCCGGAGGCAGCAGCAGTTTCAGGTATCTCAGTATTTGCAGTTACTCTCGGCGCATTCATTATGGCAGGTATCCTCTATGGATTTGGTTCATGGCTTGAGTGTGCAAGAATGGTTGGTTCAGGTTCAGCAGCTTATGGACAGGGCTGGGACATGGACGCAATCGCAGCCTGTGTAGTTGGTGGTGTATCATTCACAGGTGGTATCGGTAAGATATCAGGTGTTGTAACTGGTGTATGTATCTTCACAGCACTCACATACTCTCTTACAATCCTTGGTATTGATACAAACCTTCAGTTCGTATTCTCAGGAATTATCATTCTTGTAGCAGTTACACTTGACTGTCTGAAATACGTTCAGAAGAAATAATATCGCAAGAAAATTTCTTTTTCATACTTCCAAAATGATTAGCAGAGATGTCAGGGCGGCATCTCTGCTTTTAGTTTGTGGTGTGAACAGTTATACTTTTTAGAATTACACTTTTGTTTATGTAAAGCTACAAAACAATATATCAGGTATGTTATAATATAGTTTAAACAGAGTAACTATTCTGGATAGTTACCCAATAAATTACGTTATCCGGGAGATAAATTTATGCTGCACACGAGCTTTATGGTGCATGCAGTACAATAATTATGAGCAGGGAGAAGGCATAACATGTATACATTATTACTGGTTGATGACGAAGAGGATGTAATAGAGGTAATCGAGAGAAAGGTATCCTGGGAGCAGATTGGTTTTCATGTGGTAGGACATGCGGGAAATGGCTTCAAGGCGCTTGAGATGATGGAGGACATGCAGCCGGATGTTGTGATGACTGACATACGTATGCCTTACATGGACGGACTTGAGCTGTGCAGTAACATCAGGCAGAGGTTTCCTGCGACGAAGCTCTTGCTTTTCACAGGCTTCGACGATTTTGAGTATGCAAAGGAGGCTGTGCATCTCGAGATAGAGGAGTATATTTTAAAGCCACTCAATCTGGCTGAAATCACGGAGGTATTCAAAAAGCTTAAGACAAAGCTGGATGATGAGCTGAATGAGAAGAAAAACACAGACATATTGAAGCAGTATTATGCAGCATCGCTGCCTGTTTTGCAGTCAAATTTTTACACGACACTTATCGAGGGACGCATACCGGAAAATGAGCTGGGCAGGTACATGCGTGACTATAAGATTGTGATTGAGGGACCATATTACTGCTGTATTATCATACATACCTCCGCAAGTCAGATGCCGCAGGGCATGGATATCAGACTGCTTGCAGTGTCAGTAGAGAGACAGGCACAGGCTGATTTAAAGGAGCGCTGGAATGGCAGAATTTTTAACTATCTCGGTGATACGGTCATGATAGCCCAGCTTATGCAGCAGGAGGATATTTCTGAGCTGACAGATGAGTGTGACAGATTCTGCAAATATGTAAATCATGTAATGGGGGCAAAGGTCACGGTCGGAATCGGACAGGTGTGCGAAAATGTACAGGAGCTGGTGAACTCTTATCAGAGTGCGAGGGAGGCAGTATCCTACAGGGTGCTTTATGGCAGCAACAGGGCAATAAACATGACAGAGGTTGAGCCACAGCGACGTATATCAAAGGATGGCGATGAGGGAAATGAGCTGTCATATTTATTTAAAATGATTTGTATCGGCAAGATAGAGGATGTGGGACAGGCTGTTGAAGCGTATATGCAGCACAATTTTATGTCGCAGCAGTCACTTGAGAACTACCATGTGGCAGTAATGGAGCTGATCAGTGAGCTATATCACTTTATGAGCAATAATGAGCTAAATGCGCAGGAAATATCGGGAAGTGTGGGCAGGCTTTATAATGAGCTCTCCAATTTTGAGCCGGTGGTGCTCAAGAAGTGGCTTTTGGATTTTTCAAGCAGGCTGCACGATGATATGGCTGATGCCAGATACAACTCCAAGAAGTCACTCATAGACAGTGCAAAGGATTATGTGCACAGGAATTACAGAAGTGTGGATCTTGGACTTGACGATACATGTAAGGAGTTAGGAGTATCTAACTCGTATTTTTCAAGTCTGTTTAAGAAGGAAACCGGCAGCTCGTTTGTGGAGTATCTGACTGATTACAGAATGGACAAGGCTGCCAGAATGCTTGTGGAGACAGACGACAAGAGCTATGTCATAGCCCAGAATGTAGGCTATGCGGATCCGAACTATTTCAGTTATGTTTTTAAGAGAAAGTATGGGGTTTCCCCATCCAGGTACAGGACAGAGTATGAGAAGAATAAGGTATAAATCAGGCAATATACAATCCATAATAATGCTCTCATTCTCACTGCTGTCGTTTGCAATAATGCTTGTCACAGTTGTGGTGATGTATATAAAATTTGCCGATGCATCGCAGGACAGTATCATAGAGAGCAATCATAAGGTGATGGACCAGACAATAGACAGTGTGGAAAGCTATCTGGTCAATATGAGGCAGGTTTCGGATGCGGCGTATTATAATGTAATAAAGGAGAATGACATTTTAAAGCATTCTGACAGCATACACGATGGCATGAGTCTGCTCTATGAGTCAAACAAGGAATATCTGCGCAGTATTGCCTTGTATAATCAGTATGGAAGCCTTATAGCTGCAGAGCCTGTTGTGTCACAGAAGGAGGACCCGGATGTGACAAAACAGGACTGGTTCATAGAAGCTATGGAGCGCATGGAAAATATACATTTTTCAACACCTCATGTACAGAATCTGTTTGACGATGGTTCCATGAGATATCATCTGGTCATATCATCAAGCCGTGCCGTGGAGCTGACCTCCGGTTCAGAATCACAGATGGGTGTGCTGCTTGTGGACATGGATTATTCGAGTGTATCAAGGATGCTTGAGAGGATAAATACATCGGGAAAAGGACAGTATTATTATCTGTGTGATGCAAATGGCAATATGATTTACCATCCGCATCAGATACAGTTTGATGGAGATGTTCCGGAAAACAGCGATGTTGCGGCAAAGTCGCAAAACAGTATATATGATGATTATCTGAATGGAGTGCATCGTAAGATTATGGTAGATACAATCAGCTACACAGGCTGGAAGCTTGTATGTGTGATGCCATACTCCATCTTTACCAATAAGATGGCGGATGTGAAGCAGTTTGTTTTTGTTATAATGATTATTATGGCTATGATGTCTGTGTGGATAAACAGAGTGATATCTATACGTATTTCAAAGCCGATAATGAAGCTGGATGATTCTGTGAAAAGGTATGAGAATGGCAATGAAGCAGATATTTATGTAGGTGGTTCCTCAGAGATACGGCATCTGGGATACTCTATCCGCAATTCATATAAGCAGAACAATGAGCTCATGAAAAAGATCGTATGGGAGCAGAACGAGAGACGAAAGAGCGAGCTTGATGTGCTTCAAAGCCAGATTAATCCGCACTTTTTGTATAATACTCTTGACTCCATCACATGGATGATTGAAGGAGGCAAAAACGAGGAGGCCTCGTTTATGATTACGCAGCTTGCAAAGCTTTTCCGTATCAGTCTGTCGAAGGGACATACCATAATACCTGTACGAGATGAGCTTTTGCACGCAAAAAGCTACATGAATATTCAGAAGGTGCGCTATAAGAACAAATTTGAGGTGAGCTTTGAGGTAGACGAGGAAATAATGGACTACTGTGCGGTGAAGCTGGTGCTTCAGCCGATTTTGGAAAACGCACTAAATTACGGAATCAGAGAGCTGGACGATTTCGGAGAGATACTAGTCGGAGGCCAAAAAGTGGGAGAGGATATCATCATAACGGTATCAGACAACGGAATGGGCATTCCGGAGAATGAAATTCCGTTTTTGCTGACAAATACGGACAGGGTTCACAAGAAGGGCTCGGGAGTGGGGCTTGTCAATGTAAATAACAGGATAAAGATACTGTTTGGAGAGCGCTATGGCCTGCATATAGAAAGTGAGCTTGATGAGGGAACAGTTGTGACAATCAAAATCCCGGCAATTGTCTATTCAGAGGAAAACAGACTTCAATTTGAGGAGCATCATATAGTATGAAGCAAGTACAATTCCCTTGCTGCATGGGAGGTGTGAGAGTGACAGTGAAAAATAAATGGACAAATATGAGCAAGAATAAGAGAAACTTCATCATAACAGAGCTGCTGCTTGGAGTACTACTTGTGATAGGAATAGGTTTTATCGCATACAATAAGCTCAATGAGAAACCGGAGCGTATTGCAGTTGTGATGGCTGATGTGGATGAAAGCCACAGTGCTGCGTTTAAATATGGCATGAAAATGGCGGCCTCTGAGTATGGTGTGGATGTAGTTATGATAAGTAAGGAAAATCTGAACAACATGTCAGATGAAATTGATGTCATAAACCAGGAGATAAACAAAAAAGCTGATGCGGTCGTTTTCAAGCCGACAGCAGAAAAAATGACAGAAGAAAAAAGCCTTAATACACTTATCCGGATAAATAAAAAGACACCGATAATGGTTGTCGGAGACCAGGCGGGAAGCGAGAGCTTTAAGTCGTTAAATACAGTGGAGTTTGACCAGTACAGCATGGGTGCCAAACTGGCACAAAAGCTTCTTGCTGACAACAACGGAACACTTTCAGGTAAAAAAATAGGAATCTATTGTGAAAACACTGAATCCGATGCATGCAAAAAACGCATTGATGGCATAAAGGATACTCTCGCGGAGAGCGGCTGTGTTGTGATGTGGATTGTATCAGGGGTTTCGGATACCGGGGAGAAAATAAATCTGCTGTCACAGAGAAAGGTTGACATAGTTCTTGCAATAGATGATGCAAGTGTGGTTGAGGCGGCAAAGGAAGCCTCTGATAATAATCTGCAGGGTGCACTGGTATATGGGATAGGAAACTCAACAGAAGCCATATATTATCTCGATTCGGGCTGGGCAGAGGCTCTTATCACACCTGATGAATTTGCTGCCGGATACAAAAGTGTTGTAGGACTGGTCGATATGCTGCGTGGCAGTAGAAAATATTCAGTAGAGGAAAAGCCGGTATCTTACCAGCTTCTTACCAGAAAAAATCTGTTTGATGAAGAAAACAAGAAGCTTTTGTATGCAATCAGCCAGTAGTGGGGGAACAATAAATGAGAAGCAGAATAAGAAATACCATGATAATACTGTGTTTTGCACTGATATTGTCATTTGTCTCGTGCAACAACACAAGAGTTGACGAGAAAAAACATATATATATAGGCGTGACCTGCTATGACCAGAAGGATACATTTATCGGGGAGCTGATAGAAACTTTCAAAAAGGAGTGCGCAAGTCTTGATACAGACAAATACGATATCAGCATGACAATCATGGATGCTGCAGGCTCACAGCGTGCACAGGATGACCAGGTGCAGGAGATGATAGAAGACGGCTGCAATGTGCTGTGTATTAATCTGGCAGACAGAACAGATTTGTCGCATATTATAAATGCTGCAATGGAGAAGGACATCCCTATTATTTTCTTTAACAGGGAGCCGGTTGATGAGGATTTAAATCGCTGGGATAAGCTGTACTATGTCGGGGCCAAGGCAAAGCAGTCAGGTCAGATGCAGGGGGAACTCATTGCCGATTATATAAAGAATAATCCGGGTGTGGATAAAAACGGTGATGGCAGGATACAGTACGTCATCCTGGAGGGAGAGATGGGACATCAGGATGCCATCGTCAGGACAGAGAGTGTGACAGAGAGCATGAAGAATAACGGTCTTCAGATAGAAAAGCTGAGCTGTCAGATAGCAAACTGGAATCGTGCTCAGGCGCAGAACCGTATGACACAGCTTATAGGTCAGTATAAAAACAGCATAGAGCTGGTTATTGCAAACAACGATGCAATGGCACTCGGAGCGATAGACGCATACGAAAAGCTTGGTGTGACGGAGTCGAATGTACCTGCATTTTTTGGAGTGGACGGCACAGACGATGGGCTTGAAGCAGTGCAGCAGTCGAAGCTTGCGGCAACAGTCTACAATGACAAGGAGGGACAGGCAAGGGCTATGGCTTCGCTTGCCTATCTGGCAGCCACCGGGGGCAGCATGAAAAACATAAAGTTTGAGGATAAAAAGTATGTTTATCTGCCGTATGAGAAGGTGACCCTTGACAATGTAAATGAATTTGTGAAGGATGAACAGTGAGCTTATTTATGCTCGTTCCTCCACTCCCTCGGAGCCACTCCGTAGATATTTTTAAAGGCGCGTGAGAAATGAAGCTGATTTTCGTATCCAACGGCAGAACCAACATCTGCGATGGATAAGGAGGTCAGCTTTAAAAGCTCTGTGGCCTTTATCATACGATAATTCATGAGAAATTCCTGAGGTGAATGTCCAACGGAATTTTTGAAAATTTTGCCCAGATAGCTTCGGTTTATGCCGCAGACTCTGGCAATATCTTCGATTGAGATATCATTCTGAAAATTCTGCTCGATATAATTCATCGCTTCTTTTATATAAAAATCACTCATTTTCCCACTTGGAACGAGTTTTGATGATTTGGCTGACTGCATCAGATAATCCAGAAAAAGGTACATATGCCCAATCAGGTGATATGGTGATTCTGAGGGGTGCCTTGTGATGTAGAGCATTTCCTCAACAAGCTTTTCGCGGATATCCTTTGAGTGTGTGTGATATACAGGATTATTTTTGGTAAGCTCTGTTGTGGTGAGAGCCTCCTTGACGCGCAGACCGTCAAACTCAATCCATATGTATTCCCAGGGAAGCTTGTCATCTGCGATATAGGTATTTATCTGGCCGGGAAAAATCAGAAAGCCCTGCCCGCTTTTTATGTTGTAGGTTTGTGTAATGCCCTTTGCATTATCGGCCATCAGAGTGCCGGTGCCGGACAGTACATAGTGGAATAGATAGTGGTTTCTTGTGGCAGGACCAAATGAGTGTCCCGGTTCGCACTGCTCGTGGCCGAACTGGTACATACACAAATCTATGAAATTTACATTTGGAAAAATATTGAAGGATAGCTTGTCCATGTGAGTCACTCCTTATTGATTAATACTATAAATATACCCTTATGCGACATTATATGCAATTATAGCACATTTTTAAGCATATTGGTATAAAAATACAAAAATAAGGGTATTTATTGTATGCATTAGGGTATGTTATAATTTGTTTATCAGGAAAAAGAGCAAATAAAACAGAAAAGGAGTGAAAAAATATGGCAAAAAGAAAGATTTGTCAGGCTATGGCGGTTGTGCTGGCACTCGGAATGTGCACGACAGGACTGACCGGATGTGGAAATGAAAAGCGGGCGGACGGAAAAACTGAGATTGAGGTGGTTTCTTATAAGCCGGAGGCTGTTAAGGCTTTCGAGAAGATTGAGAAGCAATTTAATGAGACTCACGATGATATTCATCTGACTATCTCATCTCCGAATGAGGCTATGACTATTTTAAAGACACGCTTCATCCGTGAGGATTATCCGGATATCATTGCAATAGGTGGAGATATCAATTATTCAAATTTCCTGGATGCAGATTTGTTTGAGGATATCTCAGATCTGGATGTAGTGGACACTGTAAAAGAGGCATATCTGGATATGGACAAGGAGCTTGAGTTCATTCCAAAGGATGGCACATATGCACTTCCTTACGCCGCAAATGCAGCAGGAGTACTTTACAACAAGGATATGTTTGCGGAGAATGGCTGGAAGGTGCCTACAACCTGGAGTGAGTTTACAGCACTGTGCGATGAGATAAAGGAAAGCGGAACACTTCCTTTGTATCTGGGCTTTAAGGATACATGGACATGTCTGGCACCGTGGAATGCCCTTGCAGTAGGTCTTTGTGATTCAGACACCTGTAATCAGGTAAATATGGGAAATACGACATTTGAGGAGGCATATTCTCCGGTTGCCGACAAGATACGCACATTACTTGATTATGCAGAGGACAATCCATATGCTTACAGCTACAATGACGCATGTACAGCCTTTGCCAGAGGTGAATCTGCCATGTACACGATAGGAAGCTATGCTATTCCTCAGATTAAGTCGGTTAATCCTGATATGAATATCGGTTCATTTACTTTCCCGGCAAATGATAATGAGGCTGACAATGTGTTAAATTCAGGAATAGATTTACAGTTTTCAGTTATGAAGGCATGCAAAAATAAGGAAGCAGCATACGAGGTGCTTGAATATCTGTACAGCGATGAGACAATTCAGACATATCTGGATGACCAGGGCGGAATTGCCTGCAAGGATGGAGATTTCGCAATACCGGATACACTGAAGGATATGCAGGAGTATATAAAGGACAACCGTATGTCGGATTATCAGGATCATCATTATCCAAGTGAGATGAGCGTGGATGCCATGATTCAGACATATCTGCTTGACACAGGCGACAATGCAAAGGAGAAGTTCTTAAAGAAATTTGATTCAGACTGGAAGCGTTACAACAGAGATCTGATTCGTGAAGTACAGGATTACCAGAAGGAACAGGAGGATGCAAAATGAAAAAGAAAATGTCAAATAGAGACAAGACATTCTGGGCAGTTGTGATACCTGTTGTGGTTTTATTTTTCGCATTCAACACACTGCCGATGATAAAGGGTGTGATTTACAGCTTTACAAACTACAAGGGCTACGGCTCATATGATTATGTCGGACTTAGAAACTATACAGACCTGTTTACCGACGCCAGAGTCGGAAAGAGCTATCTGTTTACCTTTAAATATGCGATTGCAGGAACAGTACTTGTAAATGTATTAAGCCTTGTAATGGCAGTTGCGTTAAACAGCAATATCCGCGGCAAGAGTGCATTGAGAGGTGTTTATTTCGTACCGAATATCCTTGGCGGACTGGTTATTGGTTACATTTTCAGCTTTATTTTTACATATATTCTGCCGGCAGTAGGAAATACCTTCAACATCGGTTTCATACAAAACAGTATTCTGGCGAGTGAAAAATATGCATGGATCGGTGTGCTGATTGTCGGGGTATGGCAGGCAGTTGCCATGAATACCATCATTTATATATCCGGACTGCAGACAGTACCTGAGGATGTTTACGAAGCCAGCATGCTCGACGGAGCAGGCAAATGGAAGCAGTTCTGGAAGGTTACATTTCCACTCGTTATGCCATTTGTTACAATCAATCTGGTGCTCAGCACAAAGAACTTCCTCATGGTATTTGACCAGATTATGTCATTGACAAAGGGCGGCCCGGCGCAGAGCACTGAGTCAATCTCATACCTGATTTACAGAAATGGTATGGATGGAGGACAGTTTGGCTTCCAGAGTGCAAACGCAGTAATTTTCTTTGTTGTAATTGTGGCTATTTCACTATTCCAGATGGGCGTTATGAATAAGAAGGAGGAGCAGTTATAATGAAAAAACAAAAATCAAACTGGGTACTTACCATCGTTTTAATATTGGGAACCTTAACCGTATTTTTCCCACTGTATATGGCTGTTATCATTGCCTTCAAGAAACCGAGTGAGATGACAAATGATGTCGCAGGAGCTCTTTCATTCCCTTCAAAGTGGAGCTTTTCAAACTTCACAGAGGCTATGAAGGTGACTGATTTCTGGCATTCTCTCGGAAACAGCTTACTTATCACTATTGTGACCATTGTTCTCGCAATCCTTATCCATTCGATTGCAGGATATGTTATCGGACGAGGCATGGCAAGGAAAAAGAGCTTCCGTTTCATATATCTTTACATTGTAAGCGGTATGTTTGTGCCATTCTCAATTCTCATGATGCCTCTTGTAAAGCAGACTGCACAGATGGGACTTGGAAACAGGGCAGGAGTTATCATTTTATATCTTGTATTTTACATGCCGATGAATGTTTTATTATATAGTGGATACTTGAAAAATATCCCTATGGCACTTGAGGAGGCTGCAGACATCGATGGCGCAAGCACATGGACAACATACTGGAGAGTTGTATTTCCTATGATGAAGCCTATGCATGCGACAGTAGCCATCCTGACAGCGCTCGGTACATGGAATGATGTCATGACACCGCTTGTCATCATGTCAGGAACAGGACAGAATACACTGCCGCTGGCACAGCTGAATTTCCAGACACAGTTTGGAACCAACTACAATCTGGCATTTGCATCATATATTCTGGCTTTGATACCGATACTTATATTCTATATAATCTGCCAGAAGCAGATATTAAACGGTGTTGCAAACGGTGCAATCAAGGGATAATTTTCAAACACTATTTTAACAACAATATGGGGTGATTTTATGGCAATTATATTTAATCCAAACAAGAAAATTTTTACTTTACAGACAGCTCACACCACATATCAGATGCAGGTGGACAGACTAGGCTATCTGCTGCATCTGTACTACGGAGCAAAAAGCACATGTGATATGGACTATGTGCTGACATATGCTGACAGAGGCTTTTCAGGCAATCCTTACGCAGCAGGCATGAACCGTACATATTCGCTTGATACACTGCCACAGGAGTATCCGACACTTGGCACAGGCGATTTCAGAAATATTGCGCTTGATATTAAAAACGAACAGGGTACTGAGAGTGTTGAGCTTCTTTATAAGAGTCATGAAATCAGAGATGGAAAATACGCTCTAAAGGGACTTCCGGCAGTGTGGGCATCTGATGATGAAGCACAGACTCTTGAAATAGTTCTTGGCGATGATATCGCAGGCGTTGAGGTGCATCTGCTTTATGGCGTGCTCGAGGCTTGTGATGTCATCACAAGAAGTGTGCTCATTAAAAATACAGGCAGTGGAAATATTACAATTGAAAAGGCTCATGCTGCCTGCCTGGATATGGTTTACGGAGATTATGATGTGATCAGATTCTACGGTAAGCATGCCATGGAGCGCAATCTTGAGCGCACACGCTTAGGACACGGCACACTTTCATTCGGAAGCCGCAGAGGAACCTCAAGCCACCAGTACAATCCGGCGGTTATTCTCGCACAGCGCGATACTACAGAAAATGCAGGAGACTGCTATGGTATGCTTTTTGTATACAGTGGCAACTTCTCATGTGAGGCAGAAAAGGATCAGATTAACCAGACACGCCTTTTAATGGGGATTTCCGATGAGCTGTTTTCATATCCGCTTGCGGCAGGAGAGACCTTTACAGTGCCTGAGGTGATTATGTCATACTCGGCAGACGGTTTCTCACAGCTTTCCCATCAGTACCACACCTGTATCAGTGAGCATGTGTGCAGGAGCAGATTTGCACATGAGGTAAGACCGGTGCTCATCAATAGCTGGGAGGCTGCGTACTTTGACTTTACCGGTGATACGATAGTAGACCTTGCAAAGGAGGCCGCATCACTGGGCATAGATATGGTGGTCATGGATGACGGCTGGTTTGGAAAGAGAGATGATGATAATTCATCACTCGGAGACTGGTTTGTGAATGAGAAAAAGCTTGGCGGAACGCTTTCAGAGCTCATCGACAGAGTGCATGCACAGGGAGTGAAATTTGGAATATGGATTGAGCCTGAGATGGTGAATGAGGACAGTAATCTGTATAGAGAGCATCCTGACTGGGCTATCCAGATTCCGGGAAAGCTTCCTGTACGCTCAAGAAACCAGCTTATTTTAGACTTTTCGAGAAAAGAAGTCAGGGACAATATTTTCGATCAGATCTGCGCAGTGTTTGACCAGGGAAAAATCGACTACGTGAAGTGGGATATGAACAGAAGCATGGCTGATGTATATGCAGGAAATCTTGCATACGACTACGTGCTTGGAGTGTATGATTTTATGGAGCGTCTGGTGACAAGATATCCGGATATACTTCTTGAGGGCTGCAGCGGTGGCGGTGGACGATTTGATGCAGGCATGCTCTACTACAGTCCACAGATATGGTGCAGTGACAATACAGATGCCATAAACCGTACAAGAATACAGTATGGCACATCGTTCTTCTATCCGGTATCATCAATGGGAGCGCATGTATCGGCAGTGCCAAATCATCAGACAGGCAGAGTGACAAGCCTTAAAACAAGAGGCATCACAGCCATGGCAGGAACCTTTGGCTATGAGCTGAATCCGGCCCTTCTTTCAGATGAGGAAAAGGAAGAAATCAGAGAGCAGATCAAGACCTTTAAGAAGTATGAGATGCTTATAAATGAGGGCACCTACTGGCGCCTTACAAGCCCATTTGAGGATGAGGTGGCTGCGTGGATGTCTGTTTCAAGGGCAAAGGACAGGGCACTTGTGAGCGTGGTTCGTCTGTATGCGGAGGCAAATGCGGCTACTTACTATGTGAAGCTTAAGGGCTTGGAGTCGGATGCAGTATATATTGAGGAAAATACCGGCAGGCAGTACACAGGTGCAGCACTGATGAATGCCGGAATACCGCTTCCGTTTGCTACAAAGGAGTATGAGGCATATCAGTTTTCATTTATCAGGCTTGATGAGGCAAAGAAACTGTATGATGAGATAAAGAAGGTGTGCGGCAATCTAAAATTAAGTGAGGCTGACACTGCAGATAGTTCTTCTGATAAACGTATTGTAATAAGCATCTACGGCGGCTCAGGCTCAGGAAAGACAACGATTGCAGCAGCCCTGCAGCAGTATTTCCTTAACGATAATACAGCCTGCTATGTGCTGACCGGGGACAATTATCCACACCGTATCCCGATGAGAAACGACGAGGAACGCCTTAATGTGTATAACGAGTCCGGCGAGGATGGCTTACGTGGATATCTTGGAACACCTAAGGAGATTGACTTTGACAGGATTAACAAGGAGCTTTCAGAGTTTAAGGCAGGAAAAGATATAATTGAGATAAAGCATATGGGCCGCGAGGACGGTGATATCTCATATGACGAGACTGATTTCACAGGAATCAAAGTGCTCATCCTGGAGTGGACCCACGGAGGAAGCGAATACCTTAAGGGTGTTGATATACCTGTATTTCTAGAGAGTTCGCCTGAGGAGACTAAGGCGCGCCGCATTAAGAGAGGACGTGACGAAAACGCCGCAAGCCCTTTCATATGCCACGTGGTAGAATTGGAGCAGGAAAAGCTTGATTTACAGGGTAAAAATGCGCGTATCGTAGTTGGAAAGGATGGCAAAGTCTATGAACAATAAACCTATGCTTAATGCATATCCTGACAGTCTGGGCGGTAAGCTTTCCGATATCGCAGCGCTGCTAAAAAAGAAGGAAATGCAGGACACATTTTCATCATTTTATATTCTGCCAAGCCTGTATCATTCGGATTTGGACCGCGGATTTTCGGTCGTGGACTACAATCTGAATGAGGAGCTTGCGACAATAGAGGATTTATCGCAATTGAAGGAGCTGGGGATTGACTTAAAGCTTGATTTTATTTTAAACCATGCTTCGGCACAGTCACCACAGTTCAAGGATCTTGTGGAAAAGGGCGATGAGTCGGAGTACCGGGATTTTTTCATAGACTGGAACAAATTCTGGGAAGGTCATGGAGTCATGACGGACGAGGGCTACATACAGCCTGATGAGTCATGCTTAAAGCAGATGTTTTTCAGAAAGCCGGGGCTTCCGATTCTCATGGTGGAGTTTCCGGATGGACGAAGGGTGCCATACTGGAACACATTTTACCAGGAGGTGCATGGCAGAGATTATCTGGGACAGATGGATTTAAATATAAAGTCCGAAAAGGTATGGGATTTCTATCGTGAAACACTTGAAAAAATAGCATCCTACGGTGCGGCTATTGTGCGGCTCGATGCATTTGCCTATGCGCCTAAAGCACCGGGGAAAAAGAATTTCCTGAATGACCCTGAGACCTGGGAATTTCTACAGCAGATCCATGAGCTTGCAGCTCCGCTCGGGCTGACTCTGCTGCCTGAAATACACGCGGCATATGAGGAGAAAATATACAAAACCCTTGCAGATAAGGGCTATGCCACATATGATTTCTTTTTACCGGGACTGGTAATTGATGCGATTGAGAACAGGAGAGCAGATTACCTTGCAAAATGGGCGCGTGAGGTTGTGGATGATAAAATCTCCACTGTCAATATGCTTGGCTGCCATGACGGCATACCTCTTCTGGATTTAAAGGGGCTGCTTCCGGAGGACGATATTCGCTCGCTTATAGATTTGATTGTATCTCGTGGCGGCATGGTCAAAAATCTTCATGGACAGAAGAATATATATTATCAGGTCAATGCCACATATTACAGTGCGCTTGGTGAGTCTGACAGCAAAATGCTTCTGGCCCGTGCCATTCAGATGTTCATGCCGGGCAAGCCACAGGTATGGTATCTGGATCTCTTTGCAGGCAAAAATGACCATGAGGCGGTAAGACGTGCAGGGGAATCAGGACATAAGGAAATCAACAGGACAAACCTTAGTGCCTCCGATATCAGGGAGGCACTAAAAAAGGATGTTGTTGCAAAGCAGCTTGAGCTGCTTCGCATGAGAAATACACATAAGGCATTTGAGAAGGGAGCTGTCATCACAGTAGCAGAAGAAGGACCAAAGCTCTCAATCCGCTATGATAACGGTGAAGCGTATGCGCTTCTTACGGTGGATTTTGAAGCCGGAGCATATGAGATAGAGCTGAGCTGATTTGTGTATTACTTATATGAAGCAGTTAGAATATATTTATCATAAAAGATGCGATATCAAAAAGGAACCGGATTTTCCGGTTCCTTTTTTGCTGCGTAGAATTATTAACATTCCAGTATTTATCAGCTGTTAAGTATGTGTAAACGATTTATGAATTAGCTTTGAAAACCTGTACTTCTGGTGTTTATATTGCACTCAAGCAAACGAGCTACAGCCGTTGCTGGAAGAAGCAAAAGAAGTGGATGGCTCATAGAGGATAATAAAGAAAGAGAGGTTCATGATGTTAAATGTCATGGACCTCTCTTTCTTTAGGGGAAAATTATAAATGTTTCAAATAATTTTCTACATTCTGATACTCAACGCCATTTTCCATGACGGAATCTTCACCACGATAGAGCACACATCGCTTGGTAATCTGGCCAAATCTCTGACTTGTTTGATTCAGTTTCTCTTCGTCAACTAAGAAGCGGGCTTGCATTGGAACAATTTTCGAGCTGTGTTTTATTTCGTAGCATTCACATGTATTGAGTTTAGCATCGTAAATTACCATATCGTATTCGCCGACAGCAAATTGCAATTTGAAAACACGTTGATGCCTTTTAGCCGATTTGAATGTTTCTAAAAGTACGATGTCTTCCATCATACGACCACGCACTTCTTCCAAAATACGTTCAGAAACTAACATTTTTTCGTGCTCGCTCAATGTAGAGAATAATTCATCTTTTGTCAAAGAATGAACCAATGCCTGTGCCTGGCAATAACGCATGCCTGGTTGCGTGAATAAAATATTCTCTAGTGGTTCGGCACTTGGAATTACCGTTTCTCGTGGAACGTCAACAATCAGGTCAAGTGCTTTCAAATATTCTTTGATTTCCTCTATGTGAGCATTTGTAATACCAATAGATTGTTCTTCTTTATTGTGAATCTCCAACATATCCATTAATCGTTTGGTTACTGCTTCTGTATCGATTTTATCCAAAATATCTGTACGCTGTTTGGGATTACGATCTCTTCGCAAAACATCAGCAGCTGAACCCAAATCATGAGATTTGAATTTGTCGGTCAGAATACGAATAAGGAAACGATGATTCATATCCTCAATGATTCGATTGATAGCACCTGTTAGTTCACCTGCCTCATAGAGTGATTGGAGATGACGGAAATATCCTCCGTCTTGACAACAACTCAGGGAGTGCTGGATATTTTTACAGATTGCGGTATCGATATAACGCCGTGTGGATTCGTCATCACGGAACGAAGCATCCTCTGAAATAACGTCTTTATCATCAAAATCCAGTTCTCCTGCACGAAGTGTGCCGCCATAGCGAATATACTCGTCAATACTGTCGATACCGAGTAAACGACTATGTTCACGGAATGGAATAAAGGTAGTGTGAATCGTAACAGCTCGATCATAAAGTTCCTGATGAAGCGCAAACCAAAAGCCAAGAGAATCTGTTCCGGATAAAACAATTTTCATACCTTGTGCAGCGTAGATATCAGAGAATAGTGCTGCTGAATCAATAAAGTCGGGCATTAGGGTTACTTCGTCAATAAAAACATATTCATATCCCAGATCAAGGAGTTTGCCCAAATCACGATTCATCGCTGCCATGGTATCGCTCCCTTTTGCTTTGATGTATGCTGATTTTGCGGACTGTGATGGAGTCATTCCTAAAACAGCCTGACGCAGCATTGTTGTCTTTCCTGTTCGTCGCAGACCAAATACCAAGCATACACGATCTGTTTCCTCACTGTTTAAATATGCCTGTAACTGTCTGAAACAATCACGTTTTCCCCAGTTTTTTACACCTTTTGTCAGTGCCAGAAGACGTTCTCCGATAATGACAGAAGTTTCAAAATCTGTAGATTTAGATGGATCAATAGAACTGTGTTGTTTCAGTTCTTTCAATTCTTCTTGAAGCTGTTTGCGCCTTTCAACACCTACAAAAATTTCTTCGCGTTCGTTCTTTTTAATGTACTTGCTTTTGCTTTTTCCATTCTCTGTCCATTGCAGATAAGGCTGCTCTTTGCCGTAAATTTTCTTCATGTTGATAGAACCTTGTGGTAAGGCTGCTATCTCGTTTTCTAATTCATAAATTCGTTTGTAGATATCCATAATATCACCCCGTTTCTTACAATCTATTATAACCCATTTTGAGTGAAATATCAATGGGTTATAATGGGTTATAACGTCAAAAAATGTGGAAGTGAAACGACTACTTTTTTGTCGTGAACAAAAGATTGTGAAATCAAGATGGATAAAGTATAATAATCATAAGTTATTTTTCTGGGAACTATGCGTATTGTTGTAAAAAACAACGGCATTGTAGTATAGTTAAAATGTATTGATAAGCCGGAAGAGCTGCTGCAGATATAAGAGGTAACAATATGGAATACGAACACATAACCCACTCCTTCGAGCCTGTCTATGATGAAAACAGCCGCATACTGATCCTCGGCACTCTGCCGTCCGTTGCATCAAGGGAAAACAATTTCTATTACGGACACAAGCAGAACCGTTTTTGGAAGCTGCTTGCGTATCTATTGGATGAACCGGTGCCGGAGACGATAGATGAGAAGAAATATATGCTGTTTAAAAACCACATAGCCATATGGGATGTGATACAAAGCTGTGACATCAAGGGTTCGAGCGACAGCAGCATCAAAAACGTCAGACCGACAGATATAAGGAAAATTCTTGAAACATCCGATATAAAACAGATATATGTAAACGGAAATAAAGCAGGGGCGCTTTATAAGAAATATCAGCTTCCTCTGACAGGAATGGAGGCAGTTACATTGCCGTCCACAAGCCCTGCAAATGCGGCATGGTCATTTGAAAGGCTATGCGAAGCATGGACACGGATACTTGTAAACCTTTAGAGATTTATATATAGAGGTAAAATTTACTTATGAAAACAATAGAATTTGATACAAATTTTTACAAAAAGCTGTGGACACTCATGGTCCCGATAATGGTGCAGAATCTGATGCTGGCGCTGGTGGCTGTGGCGGATGCTTTCATGCTCGGAGGACTGGACCAGAACTATATGTCAGCGGTTTCGCTTGCCACACAGATACAGTTCATCCAGAACATGTTTCTTTCAGCCGCTACAGCAGGGCTTGCAATACTCGGGGCACAGTATTGGGGCAAGCAGGACATAAAGGCGCTCGATGACATATTCGCTCTTGCAATCAGAATATGTGGCATAGTATCGGTGCTGTTTTTCGTGGCATGTGCATTTTTTCCACGATATCTGATGCTTATTTTCACAAACGAGCCGGTGCTTATAGATTATGGTGTAAGCTACCTTAAAATAGCTTCTTTTTCATATTTATTAACAGGTTTTTCGCAGTGTTATATAGTCATGATGAAGATATCAGAGCACGCGGGTACTGCGGCGGCAGTCAGCTCAATTACAGTGCTTATAAACATAATGCTCAATGCCATATTTATCTATGGTGCATTTGGCATCGAGAGCATGAATGTGAGGGGAGCGGCACTTGCCACACTCATATCAAGAGTAGTGGAGCTTATGCTTTCAATCACATTTTCGTACAGACCGGGATATATCAGGCTTAAAATTAGAGAGCTTTTTGCAAGGAACAAGGAGCTGTCAGCAGATTTTATGAAGTGCTCCGGACCGATTCTCGGAGCAAGCCTTGTATGGGGAATAGGCTTTACATCGTACTCTACATTTATGGGACACATGGGAACAGACGCAGCAGCGGCCAACTCCGTCGCAGCGGTTGTGCGTGATATCATTTGCTGTCTCAGTGCAGGTATATCAAGTGCAGCAGGCATTATGATAGGAAATGAGCTTGGCGCAGGGAATTTAAAGCGTGGAAAAGCATATGGCATCAGAATGGCAAAGCTGTCATTTTTGTGTGGAGCTGTTATGACAGTGCTTATGGCGGTTTCAGCACCGGTGATTTTACATTTTGTAAAACTCACACCGCAGGCTGCAGAGTATCTGAAGCAGTTATTCGGTGTACTTGCCTTCTACATGATTGGACGATCGGTAAATGAAATCATCATAAACGGTGTCTTTGGTTCGGGAGGAGATACGATGTTTGATATGTACTCTCTTGCTGTGACGATGTGGGGCATAGCAATACCGCTTGCAGTTGCAGGCACATATTTTTTGAACTGGCCGGTGGTTGTGGTATATGCGTGCACCTGCGTGGATGAGGTTGGAAAGATACCGTGGACACTCATACATTTTAAAAAATACAAGTGGGTAAAGGATTTGACAAGATAATGGAAAATGTATGAAAACAAGCGTGTGCACAGGGAGTAGGTCGGTTATCGGCTTAATAAAGCGAGATGACGGATTGCCTGTCAACAATCTCAACATCCATAATCTCACCCAAATTACTGTCTGATTCATTGTCATGTATTTTCTTTAGGAGAAGCTCGGTTGCAAGCCGGGCTTTTTTTGGTACATTTTGTGATACCGATGTAAGCTTCGGCACGGTGTACTGGCATAGATTCAAATTATCATAGCCTATGACAGATAAATCAATCGGGACACGGTAACCGCCGAGACGCGCACCCTCCATGATGCCGATAGCACATATATCGGCAGTTGTTACCACTGCTGTGATTGGTGACTTGCTGCCTGCAATGGCACGGCCGGCTTCGATACCGCCCTCATATGAAGGTGGATAGCTGAAAATATATTCAGGACGGAAAGGAATATGACTGTCCTCCAAAGCTTTTTTGTATCCGTTAAAACGTTTGGTGAGGACGATATTTCCCTCATAATCAGCTGCAAATGCAATCTCGGTGTGCCCGTGATTTATCATATATTTGGTCGACAAATATAAGCCCTTTTCATCATCAGATATTACATTTATGAGATTAGGGTGAGAGTAATTGCTGTCAAAGGCAGCAATAGGGCAGTTGGCTGCATCCATCAGCTTTTCAAGATTTTTGGCAGAGGTGGGGAAAACCAGAATCATCCCATCGACATTCCAGTTCTTAACCAAAGATAATATGTCTGAGCTTCTGGATACTGATTGAAGCATGGTGAAGTATCCGTTTTTGTGAAGCTCTGTTTCTATTGTACCAATCATTGTACTGACATATGGGTTCTCAAAATAATTGTATCCTGAAGCATATTCTTTCTCCTCTAAGAATGTAACAACTCCGATAATGTGTGAGGAATTGTTTGAAAGACTTCTTGCGTTCATATTCGGAACATAATTATATTCCTCTATAATTGAATTGATTTTATCCCTTGTTTTCTGTGAAACACGGCTTGTCTTTCCGTTGATTACGTTTGAGACGGTCATTGTGCTCACACCTGCCATTTCGGCAATATCCTTAAGTGTCATATTAAACTCCTTTTTATTCAGTATTATAATTTTTTACTATAAAGTTTATACATAAACCGAATATGATTTGAAATATAGGTTTATAAATTGCATTAAGTATACATTTTTATTTTGCAAATAGCAATCTGTTTTTGCAAATATTTACATAAAACCCTAATTTATATGTAAAAATGCACAAAAAATATATGAAAATAATATGGAAAGTGATGAAAAAATAAAAAACTGTTGACGAATGTACAAGGCAGTGTTAGATTATAGTTAGATTTAGCGCTAAACTAATTTGGACGAAAAAGAGATATTGAATTACGAAAGTGAGGATTTCTATGAAAAAGAAACTTATTGCAACGGTTATGGCAGCTACAATGGCAGTGACAGCACTTACAGGCTGTGGCAGCTCATCGTCTTCATCAGCTAAAAAGGACATAAAGGTACCAACAGAGCCATTTGGTGATACAGTTAAGTACGATCCTTCGGTTGAGATTAATGATGGAAAGGACGTCTCAATTGACCTGTGGGAGTGGGGAAGCGATGAATTATTTCAGGAGATTATTGACAGATACACAGCTATTCATCCTAATGTAACGATAAACCTGGTGGATAATCCATGGGAAGATTACTGGACAAAGCTTCCTTTGGCACTCGACGGTGAGAACGGTCCGGCACTCTTCAATGTACATAACAGCTATCATGAGAATCTTATCAACTATATGGCTCCGCTTGATATTCCTGTTGAGGATTTGGAGCAGGACTTTAATGGAGTAAACGCCCATGAGATTGATGGTAAGGTTTATTACATTGATTACGGAATGATGACAGGCTCTGTTTATTACAACAAGGAGATGTGGAAGGAAGCCGGACTAACAGATGATGATATTCCAAAGACCTGGGATGAAATGATTGAGGTAGCAAAGAAGCTCACAATCAAGGACGGAGACAAAATAGTCCAGGCCGGACTCAATTTCAATAATGATTTCCACCAGAATTACCTGCTTGGTCTTAATTATCAGCTTGGTGAGAACCTCTTTAAGGAGGATGGAAAGACACCTAATGTCAATTCAGATGCCATGAAGAAGGTAATGCAGATGCTTGTTGATATGTACGACAAGGATCAGATTGGTTCAAAGGATTTTGGCGAGAACTGCGCAGACAGCTTTGGACAGGGACAGTCGGCAATGGTTATTCAGTGGGGACATTATTACAATACACTTAAGACCACATGGAGCGATATAGATTTTGGCGTATTTGAAATTCCTACATTTGACGGAAATCCATATGCATACAATAGATATAACGGTGAGTCAACATTCGGTGTAAACAAAAAAGCACCAAAGGATCAGCAGGCAGTGGCACAGGATTTTGTAAAGTTTTTCCTCTGCGATGATGAGTCTCAGGTAGATTTCAATCTTGCTATGAGTACCTTCCCTGCAAAGAAATCCCTTGCAGACAATGAGGAAATACTTAAAAACCCATCGCTTAAGGTACTTTCAGAGCACATTGACCACTACATCTGGCCGGGTCCGATGCCTTCATGTGTTGAGGAGGATATGAAAAAGGCCGGAGAGGACATATTCTACAATGGAGTGGATATTGATACAGCTTTAGACAAGGCACAGGCTGATATTATAAAGGATATGAAGAACAGTTCATTCCAATCAGTCGAGAATCTATATGAGTTTGCAAAATAACAGGTAAAGATTCACTACGGAGGATTATTAATGTTTAAAAAATCACATCCATTACAAAGTAAGAGTGAAATAATTTTAAGAAACATAGTTGTTGTAGCTATGGTAGCTTTCTTTACAATATTTTTGATAATACCGATTGGTATAGCATTTGCAGGAAGCTTTCATGAGTGGAATCCGTTAAGCGGAACATACAAGTTTTTGGGTCTGGAAAATTATAAGCAGGTGTTCACGAGCAAATTGTTCGGCAAATCAATGTTCAATACAGTGATTTTTTCAGTAGTTGTAATTGTTTTCAGAGTCGGTCTGGGACTGGGAATCGCGTATGCTATTTATTCAACGCTTATAAAGCATAAGAGTTTTTTCAGGGCAGTTTACTATATGCCTGTAGTAACGCCTATGGTTGCAGTGGCATTTGTATGGAAGTTCATGTACAATCCACAGATTGGAACCATCAACAAAATATTCGGGCTCGATATCAACTGGCTGATGAATCCCAAAACTGCTCTGATTGCAGTAATTATAATGACCATCTGGAAGGATTTTGGATATGCGGTTGTCATGTATATGGCAGGCCTGTACTCACTTCCGGCAGATGTCATGGAGGCAGCGCAGGTTGACGGAGCGAGTGGCTGGCAGAAATTCAGATACATTACATTGCCATTGCTTAAGCCTATGACACTTTTTGTAGTCATTACATCAATTATTTCGTATATCCAGGCATATGTTCAGATACTCATCATGACAGAGGGTGGACCGGGAACATCAACATATCTGGCTTCTTACATTATTTATGATGAGGCATTTGTCAAATACAACTTTGGATATGCATCAGCACTTTCATTTGTGCTTTTTGTGATTACCGCAGTGCTTACCGTGCTTTCTTTCAAAGTATCGGGCAAGGAAGAGTAGGAGGAGAATATCATGAGAAAAAAAGTAAGCAGTATAGTTTTAAATGTATTCCTTCTTTTATTGGGCGTTGTCACAGTTTATCCGTTTATATGGATGCTTTGCTCATCATTTAAGCAGAATAAGGAAATAATGGCGTTGCAGCAGCATTTGCTTCCACAAGAGTTTACAATAGACAATTACATTAGCATGAATTCGCATTTTAATTTCATGAGATTCTTTGGAAACAGTTTGTTTATCACGATTGTTGTAACCCTGCTTGTAGTATACACCAGTACAATATGTGGTTTTGTTTTAAGCAAATATAAGTTTAAGGGCAGAAATATCCTGTTTGGCTTTGTATTGGCTACTATGATGATTCCATGGTGTGTAACAATTATTCCAAAATACACGATGATCCAGAAATTCGGATGGATGGACAGCTATAAGGCACTTATTATTCCGGCTATGTTCAGCGGATTTGGAATATTTATGATGAAGCAGCATATTGAGACTATCCCTGATGAGATTATTGAAGCTGCCAGAATGGATGGTGCCAATGAGTTTTATATCTTTCACAGGATTATATTTCCGATGGCAAAAAACGGAATTTCAAGTATAGCCATTTTCCAGTTCCTGTGGACCTGGGAAGACTATCTGTGGCCTTATCTTGTAATCAACACCAAGGAAAAACAGCTGTTGGCAGTAGGCCTTAAGATGTTTAACGGACAGTATTCAACAGATTATGGCGCACTTTTTGCGGCAACGGCAATATCTATCATACCGGTTTTACTGATATATCTGTTCTTCCAGAAGCAGTTTATCGCAGGAATTGCGGCATCAGCTGTCAAGGGATAACGTAATTTAAATGAGAGGGAGTATTTCATGCAGGAAATATACAGAGTAAAGACAAGTCCGGTGGCATTATCGGACAATATGATAACAGGTGAAAAATACAGGATTACTTTTCTGACAGAGGCACTTGTCCGTCTGGAATACAGTGAAGATGGCATATTCGAGGATAGGGCAACACAGACAGTGTTGTTCAGGGATTTTCCAAAGACCGGCTATCATGTGGTGCGCAACGCTGATGGAATTGAGGTTCATACATCAATGCTGCACCTGATATATAATGAGAAGGAGTTCTCATCACACGGACTGAGTATACAGATTAAGGGAAACCTGAGCGCATATCACAGCATCTGGCATTACGGCGAGAAGATTCATGATTTGCAGGGTACAGCGCGTACACTTGATGACGTAAACGGAGAGACTGAGCTTGGATGCGGTGTTGTTTCACGCTTTGGATATTCAGTTCTGGATGACAGTAAATCACAGATTTTACTTGACGATGGATGGATTGAGCCAAGAAAAAAAGGTGTGTCTGATTTGTATTTCTTTGGATACGGACATGACTATAAGCAGGCGCTCAACGATTTTTACAGGCTTTGCGGCAAGACTCCGATGCTTCCGCGATACGCACTGGGAAACTGGTGGAGCAGATATTATAAATACTCAGAAGAAAGCTATATGGAGCTGATGGACAAATTCGATGAAAAGAATATCCCATTCACAGTAGCCGTAATAGATATGGACTGGCATCAGGTTGATGTGGACCCTAAATACGGAAGCGGATGGACAGGATATACCTGGAACAAAAAGCTTTTCCCGGATCCGAAGCGCTTTCTTGGAAAGCTCCATGACAGAGGAATGCATACTACCTTAAACGTACACCCTGCGGATGGTGTGCAGGGCTGTGAAGAAATGTATGTTGATATGGCGAAGGAAATGGGCGTGGACTATGAAAATGAGGACCCGGTTGTATGTGATCCGGCAAGCCCAAAGTTTATGGAGGCTTATTTTAAGTATCTTCATCATCCGAGAGAGGCTGAAGGTGTGGATTTCTGGTGGATTGACTGGCAGCAGGGCAGCAACTGCAAGGTTGAAGGATTGGATCCGCTATGGATTTTTAATCATTTTCATTATCTCGATAATAAAAGAGACGGCAGGCGTCCAATGACATTTTCGCGCTATGCAGGTCCGGGAAGCCATAGATATCCGATTGGGTTTTCGGGAGATACACATATTACATGGGAGTCGCTTGATTTCCAGCCGTATTTTACAACGACAGCAACAAACATCGGATATGGATGGTGGAGCCATGATATTGGCGGACATATGCTTGGCTACAAGGATGATGAGCTGACAGCCAGATGGACACAATACGGTATATTCTCTCCGATAATGCGTCTGCACAGTTCATGCAGCGAATTTAACGGCAAGGAGCCATGGCGATTTAAAAAAGAGACTGAGGAAGCGATGGAGGCAGCGCTCAGACAGAGGCATTGCATGATTCCGTATCTGTATACCATGAACTATCGCAGCTATGCCGAGAATATGCCGCTGATTGAACCAATGTATTATGAGTATCCTGAGAGTGCAGAGGCTTACGAGGTAAAGAATCAGTATTTCTTTGGCAGCCAGCTTATGGCAGCACCTGTTACAACTCCACGTATTAAGGGACTTAATGTGGCAAAAACCAAAGTGTGGTTCCCGGAGGGCATCTGGTATGATATCTATACAGGCATGCGCTATGATGGTGGAAGAATGCTGGAGGTTTACAGGGATTTGAGCAGCATACCGGTGTTTGCGAAGGCAGGAGGCATACTTGTGTGTGCAGATGATAATGAGCTTGATGCAAGAGCTGTTATCAAAAATCCTGATGTATTATGTGTCAGGGTATTCCCGGAGGCTGATGGTGAGTTTGAGCTATACGAGGATGACAATGAATCCTGCGGATATGTGGATGGCAGATGTGTGACCACAGCTATGAAATATTCTGCGGATAAAGATATGTTTGTCATTTCTCCGGCAGATGGCGATACATCATTAATACCTGAAAAAAGAACCTATAAGCTTATCTTTGAAAGAAGAACCGAGGAAGCAGCCGGTAATGTAAAGGTATCAGTGGACGGCAAAGAGGTCTGGGCAAAGAATGAATATGATAAAGAAAACAGAAAGCTCATCGTTA
>OGIH01000082.1_pt1 | contig 77850 bp, 98 predicted proteins | sample 1571721 | NCBI WGS metagenome assembly OGIH01 (sample SAMEA2582068, study PRJEB24529) | metagenome | biome: Human gut stool | place: China | collected 2011
GCTGGTGCTTTTCTGGTTCTCTTTTGGCACGCAAAAGAGAACTTAGCCCCAATGCAAAAGCGCTCTACCCCCGCGCCACCGGCGCGACAACCAGTTCAAAGTTCCTTCAAGAACCCATCCAGCTCCCGCTGGTTCCGGATCAATATATAGTTCTCCGGATACTTTTCCCCGATTCTCTCCATCTTCGCCCACTTTTGCTTTGTGCGCCCATCGTGGAGGATCCAGCGGACAAATTCGGCATCTATCTTCTCTTCGCACCCGGGCGCAGACGACTCCCTCACACGGCCTTTGTTCTGCTGCCAGCGCCGTACCGCCCGCCAGAGGCAGACCAGCGGCGAAAACCAGAGCACGATGATCTTATCCGCTTCTTCCAGCCGCCGGGCATAGCAGGTTTTTGTATAATTGCCGTCGATGACCCAGCCGCCTGCGTTCTCGTCGAGAAACTGCTGGACAATGGCTTCTTCCTCGGCGAAGGGCCGCTCCACCCAGCCGGGCAGGAAATGCACGGTATCCATATGGAGCACCGGCAGGCCGTATCTCTCTCCCAGGTGCTTTGCCAGCGTGGATTTTCCGCTGCCGCTGGTACCTAAGATCGCTATTTTCATCTCTGCCTCCCCTTACCTTATATAAGATGTATCAGACAGTATACGCTGACCGTCTGATAACGTCAAGTTCCGGCTTGACATTTCGTCTGCCCGCTCGTATGCTATAATCATAGAGTCTATGACAGGAGGTCTTGCAGATGACATCTCCCAAAAAACGTGTCAATCCGTTGTTTGTTGCTTTAGCGGTCGTGCTGGTGGCCATAGTGGCCGCTGTGGGCGTGGTCTTTTTCCAGCTGCACAGCAAAATCTCGGCTCTGCAAACCGGTGCATCCTTCACCTTCCGGTATGAGATAGCGCCCAACAGCCCGGATAAGCCGCCGCTGCTGAACATCCTCGAGCGGGTGAACGCTTCCAGCGGAAGCGTCAGCGGCCAGTATGCGCCCGGAAAGCTGCAGCTTTCCTTCTACCAGCTCAACGAAGACGACTCCGTCAGGACGTCCCCCTTCACCCGGGTCTATATCGACTCGGAAGAGACGCTCTTCGACATCGGGCAGCTCTACACCGTTCTGCGTCAGGCTGTCACCGATAAACTCTCCCTCGCAAGCGTTCTTCTGCCCGAGTGGAGTCTCGGAGACTACATCTCCCAGACGCAGGCTGCCGCCGTGCTGGGCGTCGAGACGAACAAGGTCGAGCTGCAGGAGCTTTCCGGCTTCACCCTCTCGCTCAAGGGGCTGAAAAAAGTCTCTCCTTCCGCCGCGCGAGACGGCTACCGCTACTATCAGTTCCCTGCCGCAGCCGACGGCACGACCCTCGTGCTCGGCTTTTCGACGGACGCTCTCTTCTCGAAGACCACGCCTATCCATGTGCTGCTGACCATCCCGGACCACAACGTCCACATCCAGCTCACCGGCACGGTGACCTCTGCCAAGACGGTGCTCTCTCCCCCGGCTTCCCGGATGAGTGACGAGGACATCGCCACGCTGGCTCAGATACGCCAGAGCATCGAGTCTGTCTGGAAGATGATACAGTCCGCCGCCCAGACCACAAACTGAATGATACAAAAAAAGCAGACGCTTCGTGCAGCGTCTGCTTTTTTTGGTTTGCGCTTTTCGTTGTCATGACCACAAAGAGAGAGGAAGTTCTTCTCAGTAATGCACGACATTGCCCGCATTGCGGATGCGCGCCAGCACCGGCTCTGCCTCCGGGCTGCGGAAATAGTCGAGGCTGGTCTTGGGCAGCAGCGTCTCGAGGGTATCCCAGTCGCCGCTCTGCAGGCACTGGCGGACGGTGGAAGCACTGATGGCCTTGCCGTTTGCTTCTTTGCGGGGTACAACGACGCACTCAATGCCCGCTTTGGGCAGCTGCTCGCACATGATCTGGTTGTAAAGCCCCGTCACCTGACTGGCAGGCTCCTCGCCCACATAGCGGGCAGTGATGTTCAGCGCCGCCGCGATTTTCGTAAAGACGGCGAGGTCCAGCCGGGCGTGGCCGTCGATGACAGCTGCCTCATCCTTCAGGAAGTAGCTGGGGAAGGTGGCATTCGAGATGATGTAGGGGCCGCTGTCGTGGAGCACCACATTCGGCAGATGGGCCACGCCCGCCTCCACCAGCTTCCTGCGCACGGCGAAAGGCACGAGGCTGGCGTCCTCACTGACCACGAACAGGTGGAGCGTGTCGCAGTCGGCAGCGGCTTTTTCCACAAGATACTGATGACCGAGGGTAAAAGGGTTCGCGTTCATGACGAGGGCCGCACTTTTGCCCTCGGTTTTGGTCTTTTCCAGATCGCGCAGATAGGCCCCGAAACCGTCGCGGCGGTTCTCCATGAAGACAAGGGTATCCTCCACCCGGGCGATCTCGTAGAAGCCGAGGTCGCCGAAAAACTTGGAGCTTTTCACCTTGGTGTAGAGAAACAGGTGCATATTCCCCCGCGCGCACTGCACCTCGATGAGGTGGGTGATGATCTGGTTCAGCAGACCCTCGCCCTGATGGGCGCTGCCGACGGCGAAGCACCGCAGGGTGTTGCCGAAGCAGCTGCCGGTGCCGATGACGTTGTATTCCTCGTCGAACATGGCGCAGATATAGTCCAGATTGCCGTCGCGGCGGATGCCCTCCTGACTCAGCAGTGTATCGATTTGGGCCAGAACGGTTTTATCGGTCGGATAGACCTGCGAAATGGTATATTCACTCATCGATATTCCCCTCAGTAGTAACAAAATGGAGCAGCCAGGTCAGCGCCAGCAGGTCGGCACTGCCGCCGGGCGAGAGATTTTCTGCAATGAACCGGTCATCCAGCGCCGCGAGCGCATCTTTGTCCGGGTAAGGTGTCTGGGCCAGAAGGGCTTTCAGCTCTTCGGTGAGGGCCAGCTGACGCTCCCGGCTCGAGCGGGCAATGATGTTGGTATCGGTGCTGTTGGCCAGGATGGCCAGCAGTGCGCCGCCGCCGACGCGGTCGAAGTCGTAACCCCTGGCAAGGCCCTCTTCCAGCACCGGCAGACCGACATTCAGCACTGCGGGAAGTCCAGCTTCCACCTGCCCGCGCACACCGGTGATGTCGTACCGGATATAAAGCTTCTGGCCCGCGGTGGCGGCGTTCTCGGCAGTGACGCCTGCAAAATCCTTCTCGGTCAGGCCCGCCGTCATTGCGGATACTTCCGCCAATACCCGGGCAGCGTCGGCCCAGAGGGAGCGGTCGAGGCGTCCCAGCGCCGCGCAGACGATGCCCACCGAAAAGACCGCGCCCTTGTGGGTGTTGACGCCGCCGGTGGCGTCCAGCATCTCGCCCTCGGCCTCACAACCCAGAGGCCGCAGGGCCGCGAACGTCTCGGGCGCGGGCTGTTCCGCCGTCTCGCGGCCCGTCCGGGCGCAGGCTTCAAAATAGGGGTAGAGCGCCGCGGCGCTGTCCATGAAGGTGAAGACGTCCATGTCCTTATGACTTCCGCTGTTGCGCCGGTCCACAAGGCCGGGCTTCGGGGTGGTGGTCACTTCGTAGAGCAGGGCGCGGACAGCCAGACGGGCCGCGTCGGCGATGTCCTGCGCGTCCCGGGCCTCGGTCAGGATCTCCGTCGTCTTTTCCTGCAGTTCGGCCACGGTATGGATGCGGCGGCTGCTGCACACCTTAGCAGGCCCGCCGCAGATGAGACAGCGGCGGCCTTCGAGGTCCAGCTCTTCTCTGTCCACTTTGAGGCCGTCCGGGCGGATGACGTCCATGTCGAACAGCCGCCCCAGCGGGGTGGCGTCCTCGATGTCGGTGGTGAATTTCTTGATGGTCAGCGGGTCGGCGTCCAGCACATAGAACGCCTCACAGCCGGTCACTTCCCGGACGGCGTCCTGATACAGCGGCGTCAGCTTTGCCCGCAGAAACTGCTGGCGCAGCAGCTGACGCCCCCGCGCAAAGCCTCGCCGGATGAGGGGCGAATCCTTTATCGGGCCGCAGATATTCATGGTAAAGCAGATGAGCGGCTTGTGGTACCGGGCCAGCAGCTCCTGCTGGTGCTGCACCCGGCGCTCCCGTGCATCCAGCATCTGGACCAGCGAAACAGTCGTTTCCATGTTTTTCTCCTCTCAGCGGTGCTTTTTGAGCATGTCCATAAAGAGCTTCACCTGCGGCAGCGCAGCGGCGTCTCTCTGGCAGAAAATATAGGTGCGCCGGACGAAGGGCTCGCCGTTCTCGAAGGTGCAGGGCTTGACATAGCCCTTGAAGTTATCCAGCGCCACTTCCGGTATCAGCGCCCAGCCAAGGCCCCGCTCCACCATCTCGCGGCAGACCATGATGTTATCCACCACAAAATTGCCCACATCGTTGGTCACGCCGTTCTCGTAGCGCCAGCGGGCCATCTGGGCGCTGATGGTGGCGTCGCTGCTGTGGTCGATATAAAGGTAATCGGAGATGGGTCTGTCCTTGTTCTCCTCGCTGCAGATCAGGCAGATATTCTCCTGCGAGAGCAGGAACTGGGTGCCGTCCCACGGATACTCACCCCGCAGCACTGCCACGTCCAGCGAAGAATCCAGCATCTGCTGGTAGATGTTCCGGCTGTGGCCGGTGGCGATGTCGAGGCGTACCTTCGGGTAGGCTTTGTGGTACTCGGTCAGCACCTCGGGCAGACGGTAGTAGGAGAAGTTCACCGAGATGCCGGCCCGCAGGGTGCCGCAGGCTTCGCCCTGGATGGAAGCCAGCTGGCGGCGCATCTTTTCCATCTCGCGGGCGGCGGCAGCGCTGTGGAGCAGCACCTGTTCACCGGCCGGCGTGAAGCGGATGCCCTGCCGTGAGCGCAGGACGATCTCCACCCCCAGCTCCTGTTCCAGCGCCTTGATGCGCTTGGAAAGTGCCGACTGGGTCATGTACAGTTTGTCCGCTGCGTGGGTGATGTTGCGCGTCTCGTCCAGTGCGTGCAGCAGCTCGTAATCTTTTTCGTCCATCGTAGCTCTCCCCCTATTGCCCTTTATTTTATCATTCCTGTTTGCGCTTCATCCAGGCGCATTTTGCTCAGATTCCATATCTGTTATTCATAATACAACAGATTTCAGCAAATGAAAAGGGGGATATTCGCCTTGATTTTCCCAAAAGTCCATTCCAAGATGGAATAACTCGGCACTTTTCTTGCAGTTTTCTTAACCCTGCCTTAATTCCATCTTAATGCGGTGTTGTTGTACACAACATCTTCATTTTTTCTTTGCTGATGGGCGGTCTTCCTCCCGCAGTACTGAAAACGCAGCTCTCTTTTCATTTTTGCCTGAAAAATCAGTAAAAGTCCAGTTTATTGGACAGCATTTGCATTATCATAAAAACAAGAAAATACTCGTTTCTTTCTTCTTTGGCACATTGCAGATTTTTCCGTCTGCTTTTTGTGCAAAGTCCCGGAATTTTTCGTCGAAAAGCGCGTTTTGTTGACAGCCGCTTTTTGAAAAGCGTATCCTTATTGCAAACCAGAGTCAGGAGGTCATTTTATGGAGCACTCCACACGTCTTGCCCACATCAGCGAGGACGGCACCCGCACCCAGACCGTCTACGACCATCTCGCCGGCACCGCCAGGCTGGCCGGTTCCTTCGCAGCCCCCTTCGGGGCGCAGAGTGAGGCCGAATTTGCCGCGTGGCTCCACGACGTCGGCAAATACAGCGACGCCTTCCAGCTGCGGCTCAAAGGCGGCCCCAAGGTGGACCACTCCACTGCCGGAGCGCAGGAGGCCTGGGTTCGCCAGCATCTCCACACCGCCTTTGCCGTGGCCGGGCACCACAGCGGCCTGCCCGACGGCGGGAGCCCCGCCGATGACCCGGGCGACGCCACCTTATATGGCCGGAGCAAGAAGCCGGTAGACCCCTACGACGGCTGGCAGGAAGTAACGCTCCCCGCCTCGACGCCGCCCGCGTGGGCCTGCGCCGACCCGCTGAGCCTCGCGTTCTTCACCCGGATGCTCTACTCCTGCCTCGTGGACGCCGACTTCATCGACACCGAGACCTTTATGGACGGCAAGGCCGCACCCCGGGGCAGCGGCACGGACATCGCCGCGCTGCGGGACATCGTTTCCGCACAGGCGCAGCGCTATCTCAGGGCCGAGTCGCCCTCGCCCGTCAGCGTCCAGCGCAACACCGTCCTCCGCGCCTGTCTCGAGAAAGGCGCGCACGGCCCACAGGGGCTCTACACCCTCACCGTACCCACCGGCGGCGGCAAGACCTTCGCCTCCCTCGCCTTTGCGCTGGAGCACGCCGCCGCCCAGAAGATGAAGCGGGTCATCTATGTCATTCCTTATATGTCCATCATCGACCAGACCGCCGCCGTCTTCTCGGGCCTGCTGGGCGCAGAAGATGTTCTGGCCGACTTCTCCAACGCCGAGTACAAGACTGTTGAGCAGGACGACCTGACCCCCGCCCAGTACCGCCAGATGCTGGCCAGCGAAAACTGGGACGCCCCCGTCGTGGTGACGACGGCGGTGCAGTTCTTCGAGTCGCTCTACGCCAACCGCAGCAGCCGCTGCCGCAAGCTCCACAACATCGCCGACAGCGTCATCATTTTCGACGAGGCGCAGACCCTCCCGGGCGACTACCTTGCCCCCTGCGTCAGCGCCATCGCCCAGCTCATCCAGCATTACCACTCCACGGCTGTCCTCTGCACGGCCACCCAGCCTGCCCTTGAGCCGCTGTTCCGGCGCTTTGCGCCGGAACTTCACCCGCAGGAGATCACGCCCGACGCGGCCCGCCTCTACGAAGTGCTTCGGCGCACCACCCTGCAAGACCTCGGCACCCTTCCGCAGGAGAAGTTCGCCGCCCGGCTGGCCCGGCACCCGCAGGTGCTCTGCGTGGTCAACCGCCGCAAGACGGCCCAGCAGCTCTACGCTGCTCTGCCCGCCGAGGGCAGCTACTGCCTGACCACCCTGCTCTGCGCCGCCGACCGCCGCCGTCAGCTGGACGACATCCGCCAGCGGCTGAAAGAGGGTCTGCCCTGCCGGGTGGTGTCCACCTCTCTCATCGAGGCGGGCGTGGACGTGGATTTTCCCGTCGCTTACCGGGAGCAGTGCGGTCTTGACTCGCTCTTACAGACTGCCGGGCGCTGCAACCGCGAGGGGCGGCGGGGCGCAGAGGAAAGCATCGTCTACCGGTTCCGGCTGGACGAGTGTTCCACGCCCCAGATGCTCAGGCAGAACGTCAGCGCGCTGGACTACACCGCCCGGCATCAGGACACACTGGACACGCCCCGGGCCATTCAGCGCTACTTCAACGAGCTCTCCGACCTGCGCGGCCCCGACGCCGTGGACAAGCACGGCATTCTGGATGCCTTTCTCCGGGGCATCCGGGGCTGCCAGTTCCCCTTTGCACAGGTGGCGGAGGAATTCCGCCTCATCGAGAACGCTGCCCGCACGGTCTATCTGCCCGTCGGCGAGGGCGCGGCCCTCTGTGAACAGCTGCGCAGCGGTCATGTCACCCGGACGCTGCTGCGGAAGCTGGGCGTTTACAGTGTCTCCTGTTATAAGGACCAGTTCGACAAGCTCGACGCCGCCGGGGCGCTGGAACTGCGGCCCGATGGTTCCGCCATCCTCACCGACACCAGCTGCTACAGTGAAAAGACCGGCCTTGCCATGGATGTGGAGACGGGCATCGGCCTTTACTTCTAAAAGAAAGAGGTGGTTGCAATGGCTAACATTCATCTTAGTCTGAAAATTCAACTTCACCCGGAAAGGAGGCGATGCTGATGTCCATGCTCATTGAGGTATGGGGCGACTATGCCTGTTTCACTCGTCCGGAAATGAAGACCGAGCGTGTGAGCTACGATATGATCACCCCGTCCGCCGCGCGGGGCCTTGTGGAGGCCATCTACTGGCACCCCGGGCTGCGTTATACGGTTGACCGCATCTATCTGCTCAAGCCCTTCGGCCTTGACCCCGAGGACGAAGCGTCCACCGAGGAATACACCCAGCGGCCCATCCGGTTCACCAACATCCGGCGCAACGAGGTCAAGTCCACCCTGCTGTCCTCCGCCGCCCTCAGTGCGGCCAAAGGCGGCACGCCGCCGGTGCTCTACACCTCGGAGGACATCCAGCAGCGGGCCGCGATGGTCCTGCAGGACGTCCACTACGTCATCGAGTGTCACTTTGATTTAACGGACAAGGCCGCCCCCAGCGACAATCCCGGCAAGTTCCAGGACATCCTGCGCCGACGCCTGCGCAAAGGCCAGTGCTATCATCAGCCCTGTTTCGGGTGCCGGGAGTTCCCGGCCAACTTCCGGGAATGGCCGGGCGGCAGCATTCCGGCGCTGAAGGTCACGCAGGACCTCGGCTTCATGCTCCACAGCCTCGATTACTCTGATTCGGCCAACATCCGCAGCCAGTTCTTCCGCGCAAAACTGGTGGACGGCGTGATGGAATGCCGGGACGTGGAGGTGTTTACATGATACTCCAAGCACTCACCGCCTATTATGAACAGCTCTTGAAGCAGGGCAAGGTGGAGGCCCCCGGCTGGGACAGTAAGTTCAAAGTCAGCTACGAGCTGCGCCTCGGCCCCGACGGCCAGCTCCTCGCCCTCAACGACCTGCGGCAGGAAGTCCCCAAGGGCAAAAAGACCGTCATCGCCCCCCGTGAGCTTCCTGTCCCCCACCGGGTCAAGCGCGCCTCCGGCGTCGCCGCGAACTTTTTGTGCGACAATACGTCCTATCTGCTGGGCGCAGACGAGAAGGGCAAGCCCGAGCGCTCCTGCCAGTGCTTCGAAGCCTGTGCCGCCCTTCACCACAAGGTTCTCGACGGCGTGGACTCTCCTGCCGCCAAAGCCATCCTCGCCTTTTTTGACAGCTGGAACCCCGCTGCGGCATCTACCCACCCGCTGCTGGCAAAGCAGTGGGCCGACCTGAACAACAACGCGAACCTTGTGTTCGGCTACGAATCTCCCGACGGCGCCCACTGGCTGGCTACCACAGATGACGCCATCCGGACCGCCTGGCAGTCCGCCTTTGACACCTCTGATGCAGACGCCGAGATGGCCCGCTGCCTCATCACCGGCAAAGAGGCCGGCATCGCCCGCATCCACCCCGCCATCAAAGGTGTGATGGGCGCACAGGCCGCCGGTGCGGCACTGGTCTCCTTCAACGCGCCCGCTTTCTGCTCCTATGGCCATGAGCAGGGTGCCAACGCCCCTGTCAGCGAGTACGCGGCTTTCGCCTACACCACGGCCCTCAATCTGCTGCTGGCTGACCGGAACTGCTGTCAGCGCATCGGCGACACCACCATCGTCTGCTGGGCCGAAAACGCCGCTCCTGCCTACTCAAACGCCATGCTGATGTTTTTCTGCGGCGGTGCCGAAGCGCGCGGCGTCTCGGAAAGCGACCTTGCCGCCGCACTGAAAGCCCTTTCTCAGGGACGTCCCGTCTCCTTCCTCGATGACAAGCTGGACCCGGACCAGAACTTCTATGTGCTGGGCATCTCGCCCAACGCGGCCCGGCTCTCCGTCCGGTTCTTCCTGCACAGCAGTTTCGGACAGTTTGCCAAAAATCTGCAGGACCACGCCGACCGGCTCGAAATCACCCGCCCCGCCTTCGACAAGCGGGAAAACCTGTCGGTCTGGGCGCTGGCGCAGGAGACGGTCAACCAGAAATCCCGGGACAAAAATCCATCGTCCCAGCTGGTGGGCGATCTGCTCCGGGCCATCCTCACCGGCGGACCCTATCCCGCCACCCTGCTCAACGGCGTGACCCTCCGCATCCGGGCCGAACGGGAAGTCACCCGGGGCCGCGCCGCTATCCTGAAAGCCTATTATCTCCGCAACTACCCTACCGAGCTCAACAAGGAGGTATTTACCGTGAGCCTGAACGAAAGCAGCAATGTCCCCTATGTTCTGGGGCGTCTCTTCTCTGTGCTGGAGACGATCCAGAGCGTCGCCAATCCCGGCATCAACGCCACCATCAAAGACCGGTACTTCAACTCGGCCTGTGCCACCCCGGCAACAGCCTTCCCCACGCTGGTCAAGCTGGCTCAGAAGCATCTGCAGAAGATGAGCACCCCCAACGAGGTGCATTTCAGCAAACAGCTCACCGAGCTGATGGCCCAGCTGCCCGAGACAGGCTTCCCGGCGCGGCTCAGCCTGCCGGAGCAGGGTGCCTTTGAGATCGGCTACTACCACCAGACCCAGAAACGCTACGCCAAAAAGAATGAGGAGGAATAAACCATGTCTGAGCCCATCAAGAACCGCTATGATTTCGTCATCCTGTTCGACGTCGAGAACGGCAACCCCAACGGCGACCCCGATGCAGGCAATATGCCCCGTATCGACCCCGAGACGGGTTACGGTCTGGTGACCGATGTCTGCCTCAAGCGGAAGATCCGCAACTATGTCGAGACCCTGAAAGAGGACGAAAAAGGCTACCGCATCTACATCAAGGACGGCGTTCCCCTCAACCGCAGCGACGCCGAGGCCATCAAAACTCTGGGCATCGACCCCGACCTGAAAGCCGCCAAAAAGGCCGACCCCGACATCGATGCCAAGCTGCGGGACTATATGTGCGAGAACTACTTCGACATCCGCACCTTCGGTGCCGTCATGACCACCTTCGTCAAGGGTGCGCTGAACTGCGGTCAGGTGCGCGGCCCCGTCCAGCTGAGCTTTGCCCGGTCGGTGGATCCCATCGTCCCGCAGGAAGTCACCATCACCCGCGTGGCCATCACCACCGAGGCCGATGCCGAGAAGAAGGGTACCGAGATGGGCCGCAAGCACATCGTGCCTTACGCCCTCTACCGCGCCGAGGGCTATGTCTCGGCCAACCTCGCCCGGAAGACCACCGGCTTCTCCGAGGATGATTTGAAACTTCTGTGGACTGCCATCCTGAATATGTTCGAGAACGACCACAGCGCTGCCCGCGGCAAGATGGCCGTGCGGGAGCTCATCGGGTTCAAGCACGATTCTGAGCTGGGCAATGCCCCGGCCTACAAGCTCTTCGACTCCGTCACCGTCCAGCGCAAGCCCGATGTGGACGCTGCCCGCAGCTACCGCGACTACACCGTCACGGTGGCAGACACTCTGCCGGAAGGAGTCACCTGCGAGAGGCTGTCCTGATGGCCGGCCCGGACGACTGGCTGCCCCTGTCGGGCATCCAGCACTTCTGCTTCTGCCGCCGCCAGTGGGCGCTCATCCATCTGGAACAGCAGTGGGCGGAGAACCGCCGCACCGTCGAAGGCCAGCTCGACCACGCCCGCTGCCATGACGCAAACCAGACCGAACGGCGCGGCGGCCTGCTCATCACCCGAGGGATGCAGGTGGTCAGCCGTCGGCTTGGCCTGAGCGGGAATTGCGACGTCGTCGAGTTCCGGGCCGACCCGGAGGGCATCCCCCTGCAAAGCACGGAAGGGCTCTGGAAGCCCATGCCTGTCGAGTACAAGCATGGCCGCGCCAAGGCCAGCGACGTCGACCGGCTGCAGCTCTGCGCACAGGCCATGGCGCTGGAAGAGATGCTGGTGTGCAGCATCCCGGAGGGTGCGCTCTTCTACGAAGAGACGCGGCGGCGGGAGGTCGTGCCGCTGACCGAAGAACTCCGCCAGACCACCCAGAAGATGGCTGACGAGATGCACGCCTATTTTGCCCGGGGCTATACGCCCAAATCAAAGCCCGGCATCCACTGCAACGCCTGCTCCCTCAAAGAGCTCTGCCTCCCCGTGCTGTATCAGCGTGCCGACCCAAAAGCCTATCTCCGCGCCCATCTGGACGAGATGCAGGAGGCCGCGCCATGAGAAAATTCCTGAACACGCTCTACGTCCTCAACAAGGACGCCTACCTTTCCCTCGAGGGGGAGAACATCGTCCTGCTCTGCAACAAGGCTGAAATTGGCCGGGTCCCGCTCCACACGCTGGAAGGCATCGTCTGCTTCAGCTATCCCGGCGCAAGCCCTGCCCTGATGGGCAAATGCGCCCGCCTCGGGGTCGATTTGAGCTTTTTCAGCCCGCAGGGACGCTTTCTGGCCCGGGCTGTAGGCGAAGAGCGGGGCAACGTCCTGCTGCGGCAGACCCAGTACCGCATCGCAGACAGCGAGGCAGAGAGCTGTCTCTATGCGCGCAATTTCATCCTGGGCAAAGTCTATAACGCCCGCTGGGTGCTGGAGCGGGCCACCCGCGACCATCCCCAGCGGGTGCCGGTGGAACAGCTCAAGCACACCAGCGCCCAGCTGGCGGCGGCGCTGCCCCTCATCGAGCAGTGTGACGACCTCGACCAGCTTCGCGGTCTGGAGGGCGAGGCGGCACAGCGGTATTTCGACTGCTTTGATTCCCTCATCCTGCAGCAGCACGATGATTTTTCTTTCGCTGGCCGAAGCCGCCGCCCGCCTCTGGACAACACCAATGCCCTGCTCTCCTTCGCTTATTCGCTTCTGGCCTCCGACTGCACGGCGGCTCTTCAGAGTGTGGGCCTCGACCCCTACGTCGGCTTTCTCCACCGCGCCCGGCCCGGGCGCAGGAGCCTCGCCCTCGACCTCATGGAAGAGCTGCGCACTGTTTACGCCGACCGCTTTGTGCTCTCCTGCATCAACCAAAAAATCATGACGCCGAAGCATTTCCAGAAGCAGGAGAACGGAGCTGTCCTTCTCACCGATGAGGGCCGCCGCGCCTTTCTGGGCGGGTGGCAGACCCGCAAGCAGGAGATCATCACCCACCCGTTCCTGAACGAAAAGCTTCCGTGGGGCCTCGTGCCTTATGTGCAGGCTCTGCTTCTGGCCCGCACCCTGCGGGGCGATATGGAGCTTTACCCGCCATTTTTCTGGAAGTGAGGGATGTGTATGCTGGTCCTTATCACCTACGACGTCAACACCGAAACTCCTGCCGGGCGCAAACGTCTGCGCAAAGTCGCCAAGCGCTGTGTGGACCACGGCCAGCGGGTACAGAACTCCGTGTTCGAGTGTCTGCTGGATACCGCGCAGTATGCCGTTCTCAAGGCGGAGCTGACGGCCCTCATCGACCCCGCGCTGGACAGCCTGCGCTTCTACCAGCTGGGCAACAACTATAAGAGCAAGGTGGAGCATATCGGCGTTCATCCGCCCTTCGAGCAGGACGGCCTGCTGTTGTTCTGAGTTTTGCGCCCCGGTGCGAAGGGTGAGTCCTCAGCATCTTTCCGGCACCTTCGCACCGGATTTTTGAGTCGTTTTGCATGATTTGGGTAGTTCTTTGACCCGTTGTAAATCAAGGCTCTTCTAAATTCGTGCAGAATGTTGTATAATTTGTTTGAAAATAGAGATTTTGTCTCTGTTTTTGCTGTCGCCCTCCTCACGGAGGGCGTGGATAGAAATTTCTGCTTGTACTGAACCATCCGCCCCCGCGTCCCGTCGCCCTCCTCACGGAGGGCGTGGATAGAAATCCTGCGCTTGCTGGGAAGCCTGTGAAACGCTGGAGGGTCGCCCTCCTCACGGAGGGCGTGGATAGAAATCAGTGCGCGGGTCATGGGCTCGTCGATCTCCGGGCGTCGCCCTCCTCACGGAGGGCGTGGATAGAAATCAGCAGGGGCACGATCTTGACGCAGCCCTCCAGCGGTCGCCCTCCTCACGGAGGGCGTGGATAGAAATCGCATGACTGACCAGAGCGAGGCCGACCGCTTCGCCGTCGCCCTCCTCACGGAGGGCGTGGATAGAAATACAGCGTCAAGGTCAACGGCACCCTGCGCGTCACGTCGCCCTCCTCACGGAGGGCGTGGATAGAAATGACATGACGCCCCGCCGAGTGCAGCAGCTCACCAAGTCGCCCTCCTCACGGAGGGCGTGGATAGAAATAGGTGGTACGGGTGCGCCTTGCCGGCCGCGATGGTCGCCCTCCTCACGGAGGGCGTGGATAGAAATGGCAAGGCCGGCATCATCAACGCGCCGATCAAGATGTCGCCCTCCTCACGGAGGGCGTGGATAGAAATCCACGTTCCAGCCGCCCGACGGCGCAGTCGTTTTCGGTCGCCCTCCTCACGGAGGGCGTGGATAGAAATAGACATCATCCGGGACGCTATCGTATACTACAGCGTGTCGCCCTCCTCACGGAGGGCGTGGATAGAAATATTTTAGTTACCTTCCTTTTCTTCCATTTTTTTGCGTCGCCCTCCTCACGGAGGGCGTGGATAGAAATAGCTGCGAAGAAACTGCTCGATGGCGGAGATCAGCGTCGCCCTCCTCACGGAGGGCGTGGATAGAAATTTAAAGGAAGGAGCCTCAGAGTGAAAGTAAGGATCGTCGCCCTCCTCGCGGAGGGCGTGGATAGAAATCAGATCGGCAAGATCAACGGCACCCTGGTGGGCGTCGCCCTCCTCGCGGAGGGCGTGGATAGAAATTTGACGGTGATGTCGCCCGGGACGATACCGTCCCGTCGCCCTCCTCGCGGAGGGCGTGGATAGAAATTACTTCATGAACAAGACAACCCGATGCATGCCGGTCGCCCTCCTCGCGGAGGGCGTGGATAGAAATTTTCGGCATATCTCACCCGGGAGATACTACTAATAGGTCGCCCTCCTCGCGGAGGGCGTGGATAGAAATGAACAGCAGAACGACGCGGTAGCAAGCAGACTCTTGTCGCCCTCCTCGCGGAGGGCGTGGATAGAAATTGCTCGCATCATGATGTTCTGGAGCTCGGCCAGAGTCGCCCTCCTCGCGGAGGGCGTGGATAGAAATATCAATATCCCTCCAGTGGCTTGCGGAGGTATAGTCGCCCTCCTCGCGGAGGGCGTGGATAGAAATAGGAACAGGTCGAGGTTGCTGTTGACGAGGCTCGGGTCGCCCTCCTCGCGGAGGGCGTGGATAGAAATAACGAGCGGCCGGTGCGATACACGATTGTCCAGCCGGTCGCCCTCCTCGCGGAGGGCGTGGATAGAAATTGTTTTATAGGGCACCGCACCGCTTTAAGCTGGCGGGTCGCCCTCCTCGCGGAGGGCGTGGATAGAAATAACGTTCTTTTCCCGGTCGTCAATATAGTTGTCGGTCGCCCTCCTCGCGGAGGGCGTGGATAGAAATTCTGCAAACCTGTTCTCGCTGTTGCGGTTCAAGCGGTCGCCCTCCTCGCGGAGGGCGTGGATAGAAATCCGCATGGTAGCAGCATCACGTCTGTACGATATGCGTCGCCCTCCTCGCGGAGGGCGTGGATAGAAATCGCTGGCAGACAGCGCAGTACCGGTCAAGCTGTAGTCGCCCTCCTCGCGGAGGGCGTGGATAGAAATTCTGCAAGTGGCTTAACAGATTCGACAAGGACCGCAAGCGTCGCCCTCCTCGCGGAGGGCGTGGATAGAAATATCGGCTCCAACGATGACCCGGCGGAGGTGACGACCGTCGCCCTCCTCGCGGAGGGCGTGGATAGAAATGACCAGCTCCAGCGCCAGATCCTTGACGGTGGCCGTCGCCCTCCTCGCGGAGGGCGTGGATAGAAATTTTCTTGGCACCGTGCCGCGGCCCGATGCACTCAAGTCGCCCTCCTCGCGGAGGGCGTGGATAGAAATCGTACCGAGCGCGAGCAGAAGTCCACAAAGCAGAGTCGCCCTCCTCGCGGAGGGCGTGGATAGAAATCCAGTTCATCAACGAACACCTCACGGCTGAGGTCGTCGCCCTCCTCGCGGAGGGCGTGGATAGAAATGATGTATTCGCGCTGTTCGTCCGGGAGGTCCGCAAGGTCGCCCTCCTCGCGGAGGGCGTGGATAGAAATAGTTTGACGGAATGTACCTCTCGCTGGTCGGCTCAAACGTCGCCCTCCTCGCGGAGGGCGTGGATAGAAATACCACTACGCTGCCCCGGCTGGGCGAGTGGACGGGTCGCCCTCCTCGCGGAGGGCGTGGATAGAAATTTTTTGCCCTGCTGACAATATAAACAACATAGGTCGCCCTCCTCGCGGAGGGCGTGGATAGAAATCTCCGTGCCCCAGCGGGAGGGGATCCCGGAACGTAGTCGCCCTCCTCGCGGAGGGCGTGGATAGAAATACCACGCTGCACCACACCAGTGCCTGGCTCACCGGTCGCCCTCCTCGCGGAGGGCGTGGATAGAAATTCGATGATGGTAGGCAGTGCCTCCAGCAGGCCCGTCGCCCTCCTCGCGGAGGGCGTGGATAGAAATGCTAAAACTGGTGTCGTTCGGCTTTGCCACGCCGCCCGTCACCCTCCCCGCAGAGGGTACGGATAGAAACCAGTTTCCACCGCGAATCGGGCATCGCCACAATTTTTCCAAAAAGGAGTTTTCCATGCATACAGTTTCCCTCACCCATCAGCTCGTCGCCATCCAGGACGACTTTGACCTCGACAAGATCATCGAAAGCGGCCAGTGCTTCCGGCCACAGAAGCTGTCCGACGGGCGCTACCGCTTTCTTTCCGGCAGCGCACTTCTTTATCTGACTCCGCTGGGCGATGGTCAATACGACGCCGCATGGTATGGCTCAGATCGGGAGTACTGGGCCGACTACTTTGATTTGGGCCGGAACTATGCCGCGCTGCGGTGCAGCTTGGCGGGACAGAGCAGCTATCTGGACAAATCGCTCGATTTCGGGCAGGGCATCCGAATCCTGCATCAGGACCCATGGGAAATGCTCATCACCTTTCTCATCTCCCAGCGCAAGAGCATTCCGGCCATCCGCACCGCCGTGGAACACCTTGCCCGGTGCTGCGGCGAACCGCTCAGTGCCGAAGGCGATAAAGTTTTCCTCTTCCCTACCCCGCAGCAGCTCTGCGGCCTCTCTGAGGCGCAGCTGATGGGCTGTGGTCTGGGCTACCGCACCCGTTACATCCAGAACGCTGCCGCTCAGGCTTCCAGCGGCGCACTCGACCTCGGTGCTCTGGCGGCGCTGCCCGACGACGTGCTCTTTTCCCGCCTCCTCGAGCTGGACGGCGTCGGCAAAAAGGTAGCAAACTGCGTCTGCCTCTTTGGCTATGGCCGTACCGCGATGGCTCCCATTGATGTCTGGATACAGCGACTCATTGATGAGGAATTCGGCGGCCACGACCCTTTTCCTTCCTATGATCAGCAGGCTGGCATCGTACAGCAGTACTTGTTCTACTACAAACGCAGCACCAGCCGCAGCGTCGTTCACAAAAAATAAAAAAAGTTGTTGACAACTCTCCTTTCAGCTGGTATAATAACACACGTCGTCAGGGACGACATAGGCTATGGGGGATTAGCTCAGCTGGGAGAGCGCTTGCATGGCATGCAAGAGGTCAGCGGTTCGATCCCGCTATTCTCCACCAATCAAGAGCAAAACGAACACAGAACCACCATTCAAATGGTCGGTAATGTGTTCGTTTTGTTTTGCGAGATTCCAAATGTCACCCTGACATGAAAAAAGCGCCCACGTTACCATTATCGGTAGTGTGGGCGCTTTTCTGTCTTAATTTACCGAAAATCGGAAAAAACTCCCGAAATATGAAGTTTTCTGCCAAAATGCAGACAAGCCGGGTACATATCGGCTAAAATTTCGGTAAAAGGAGACAAAAGGCTATGATTAGAATTTTGCTGTCTACCCGCCTCGGCGAAAGGCGGATGACACAGAGCGAACTTGCACGTGCAACAGGGATTCGCTCCCAGACCATCAATGAGCTGTACCACGATTTTGCAGAGCGAGTCAGCCTGGATGATCTCGACCTCATTTGCGAGGCCCTTGACTGCGAACTGGATGACCTCATCGTGAGAGAGCCCAACCCAGAGCGTAGGGTCAAAGAGGTGCGGCACATCCCTCAGACCGTGAACAAGTCTCGCAAGAAATAACCTCTCCTGCCCGGATGCGTCAAGCGTCCGGGCTTTTTTCGTTCTCATCCGGCACGAATTCCAGAAGATCTGCGGGCTGGCAGTCCAGAACGGTGCACAGCTTGTCCAGAACGTCCAACGGAATATGCTTGACGGAGTTGTTGTTCATGCCCGACAGAGTGGGCTGGCGAATCCCGGTCATTGCGACCAAATCCTTTTGTTTGATGCCTTTTTCGGCAAGCACGGCTTTCAACTTGATGCGAATCATGTAAGCACCTCCCTTTTCTTCACTATATCACACTTACCCGAAATTTGCAACGCTTTTCGTAAAAATATTTACGAAAAATGTTGTTTTACTATTGACATACAACGAAATTCGTTGTATAATATAGACATAGAGAGGAGGTTACGAGGTGCAAGGGAGCAACCCAAAGGGGGTGATGCTCCATGACAAGCAAGGAATTTGCAAAGCTCACCAGAGCCGAGCAGGTAGCCCGCTTTGAAGCATACAAAAAAGCGGCTCAGGATCGCACCCTGAACCGCTAACCGCTAAAAGCCCGTTATCCACAAGCCCCTTGCACCTCCATTTTATTTTTTTATTGAAGATTTGTCAAGAGTAAATCGGAGGTTTTCAGCATGAAGTTCATTGACATCAACCGAGAGTTCACCGCAGCAGCCAACAGCTACATGGCGCAGGGCTACTACATCAACGCCGGAACGATGGGCGGCAGCCAGGGCGAGGTCGCTCACATCGACCTCACCAACGGCACCGAAATCATCCGGGTGCTGCTCACCACGTTCAACAACTACCTCGGCACCGAGGGTGTGGAGCTGATTGTTGGCCGGGTCAAGGACGACATCAAGCCCAATCAGGAAGACCGCTGGAACACCGTCTGGAATGAGCGTCTGGAGGTCATCAGCAACAAGAAGTTCTACCGTCTGAACAACCGCGCACAGGATGGATTCTACGGCACAGAGGAGGAAGCAAACACCGCCGAGGAGAAGCGGTTTGACCGCTACAAGAGCCGCCGCAGCAATGACAGTGCGGTGGATGTGACCACAAAGGCCGCTCCGATGGTCAAAAAGTACATCCACGAGAAGTTCGGTGTCCGGCGCGTGAAGATGGACGACATCAAGGTCGTCAAGCACGGTGGCCGCTACACCGTCACCTACCACAAGCACGCTGCACAGCTGCACTAAGGGGAGGGCGCAAAGATGGTCACGGTTCAGAGCCAAAACTTCGGCGTTGAGATTGAAATGACGGGCGTTTCCCGCGGAACAGCCGCCTCCGTCATCGCCAACTACTTCGGTGTCGGCGGTATCCACTTTGCAGGTGGCACCTACCAGACGTACGAGGCCAAGGATAGCAAAGGCCGCGTATGGAAGTGCATGAGAGACGGTTCCATCACTCCCCGGCGGCGCAGAGGTGGTGCAATCGTAGAGGCAGACGATACCTACCGCTGCGAGGTCGTGACCCCGATTCTCCAGTATGAGGACATCACCGACCTGCAAGAGGTCATCCGGGCACTGGTCAAGAAAGGTGCCATGGCGAACAGCTCCTGTGGTATCCACGTCCACGTTGACGGTGCGAACCACACGCCCGAAAGCCTCTGCCGGCTGCTGAACTTCGCCACCGGGCGGCAGGATCTGTTCTACGAAGCCCTGCAGATCGGTAGCCGTGCAGACCACTGGTGCCACAAAATCAACCCCGCTCTGTTCCGTGAAATGAAGAAGAACGGCCGGGCAAGCCGGAACGATGCAGAGCGCATCTGGTACAGCGTGGCGAATGATGGATACGATGGAGGTGTGGATTCTTCCCACTACAACAGCACCCGGTATCACGGCATCAACCTCCACGCATTCTTCACAAAAGGCACTGTGGAGTTTCGGCTGTTCAACGGAACCACTCACGCCGGCCGCATCAAAGCCTACGTCCAGTTCTGCTTGGCAATGAGCGCATGGGCTATCAACTGTGACCACGACAATCTCCACTTCAAATCCGTTGCCGGGTACACCCAGCAGCAGAAACACGACCTCATGCTCCGGGTGCTGACCAAGCGTCTGGGCATGAGAGGCCCAGAATTCAAGACCGCCCGGTTGCATCTCACCTCTGCATTTTTGACAGAGGCCGAGAGTGAAAATACCGCCGCCTAAAAACCGAAAAGCTGCGCTATCTGGCTATACGGGCATTTGGAGGATATGACAATGAAACTTTACAAATACTCCGGCACCATCGAGGAGCTTGCCGTTGAACGCGGCCGAATCTCCTATATCAAACTCTTTGATGTGACCGACTTCGACAAAGCACCAACCAGACTGGAAGTCTTCGGTGCGCTCGGCAAGTACATCGAGGCCATCGAGAGCACGGATGCCGAAGAACGGTACATCAAGAGTGATTGGTACTTTGACAGCAGCCTGTATCTGCGCCGCATTGAAGTCCCTGGCGTGGGCGATTGGCCGGCAAAGATTATCACCCAGTCGCCTGACGACATCGACCAGCTGGAGATCTTCGGAGAGCGGGAGTACATCGAAACCAGCAAGCCGAAGTCGATGCCCGGCGAGGAAGTGAACCGCTGGCTGATGTGGGAACGCCAGAACATGAAGTAAGGAGGTCATGACCATGTTCAGTATTACCGATAATGAGAGATTGCGGGATGCGTATGCACTCCTGATGTTCATGCAGCGCGATATTTCAGCCTCTGCCGAAAAGAAAGCCGCTGTGAAAGACTTGGCCGCAACCGTCAAGATGGAGATCCGAGCCTACAATAACCGCCCCGTTTCCAATATGCGCATTATCAGTGCCGACTATGACGGCCGTCTGGAGCTTGTTCAGCTGCCCGATGAATTGGACAAGGCGCACAAGGTGGATGCCGCCAACTGGTTCCGCGGCAACTGCTATCTGGAAGCTTACAACAGCCCCTATGACTGCACAGGGCAGGAGTTCACGAATTGGTTTTATCTGTTCCGGCGGCGCGATCACTGGTTTGCATATCACTCGGTTAGCCGAGATGTTTAAGGAGGAAGTACAATGACGGACGAAAAAGCTATCGAAAAGATGCTCTATGACCAGCAGCAGGGCTGGCCGCTGTGCCCCCGCTGCGGCGAGAGGATGCCGGACAAACTGACCCACGGAGCACTGAGCCGCCACGCCAAGGGCGTGTACATCTGCGAGGCCTGCGGCACTGATGAAGCCCTCCGGGATTGGGCCGGGAACGTCAAACCGCTGTCCGACTGGGTGCTGGTTCGCGTATACAATGGAGATCTTCGGAGGTAATCGATATGGAAGAATTGCTTCTATCACTGAATGGGCCGTGGTCAAACGCAGCCTGCATCGGCTACTGTGCCATGGCAATGCGCAACGCCGGTTTGAGTGAAAAGACGCAGCGCAAAGTCCTCGATGAACTGACCCGGTGCTTCGACGATGTGAGTGTTGAAGATGCTGCACAGATGAAGTTCTAAACAAACAAAAAATCCCCCTACACTGGCCCGAAGGTCAATGCAGGGGGATTTTTGCGCGCTACCGAGGTAGCCAAATATAAAATCAAGAGTGGACCATGCCGGGCCGCTCTCTACAAAAGCCGAAGCTTTTCAAGTGCCTCTATTTTACACGGCACTCATGCAGCAGTCAAGACTTTTTGCCCAGTGCTGCGGTCATAACATCAAAGGCGTGTTCGATGACTGCGTCCAGCACCTCGTCGGTGATGGCCCACTGGATGACAGCCGGGCATTTGGCACGCAGGGCGGCGAAAACCTGCTTTTTCTTTTTCGCCCCCTGCCCCGAACCCATAATAGATTCTTCGGCCCGGTTCACCAGCTCCAGAGCCAGATCCTTGACGGTGGCCTTGTAGCCCAGCCGGATGCCCCCGACTGCCAGAGCAACGAAGCCCAGCAGCATCAGTGCGATGGCGATGGGCGCAGGGATGAAGTTCAGCATAGCTTCCATGATATTGCCTCCTATAAGTATCAGCGGCGCGGAGAGACACCCCTGCGCCGTTTTGTTGTGTTGGTTATATCGGATGTTTCACAGGTACTTGGAAGCCCCGGAAATGGCCTTCCAGCTGGCAGGACCGCAGATGCCGTCCACGGCCAGTCCGTGCGCCTCCTGCGCTTTCAGCAGAGCGTTCTCGGTGCCCTCGCCGAAAATGCCGTCCGGGGTCAGCCCCAGCAGCCGCTGGAGCATCTTCGTGGCTGCACGGTTTGCATCCCCGGTGCAGCCCCGGCGGATGGTCGGCAGAATGAACTTCTGGTAGGTGGTGCTGGGGTAGTGCCGCGGGGCATCGCACAGCCACGTTGCCTTTGCATCGCGGGTATCGGTGTGTACGATGGCGCAGCCGTCATACCAGTAGATGCCCACCGCCTTGAAATACTGGGCGGCGATGATGCCCAAGGCCACAGGATTGATGCTGCGGTTCACCATGCGCCAGTCTGCCGCCATACCATAGCGGTGCTTGGAATTTGGGCTTCCGCCAACGGTTTTGCTGGCATTGTGCGTGATGCAACGGTATCCGCTGGTCACCTTGATGGCCTTGCCCAGCTTATCCCGGATGGCCTGAAGTTTTTCGACCAGCTCCGAATCGACCATCTGGCGAGTACACCCGCAGGGGCACTTGAAGTCCTTGCGGGTGAAGTTCTTGCTCAGGGCAGATGTGTCGCTGGCCTGATAGACAATGACTCTCATGTAGAAAACCTCCTTCAAGAGAAGTCGTGCTTTTGAAGCCGCTCGTTGTACACCCGCTTGATATTCGCTACCGCACAGATGCAGCGGTTGTTTTTGTAGTCGGGGTGACTGCGGCAGTAGTCCTCATAGGCATCAATGACGGCCAAAATCTCGATAAAATGCTCCCTCGTGTGGTGCTTATCATCAATCAGTTCGTCATTGAAACGCAGGATCTGAGTACGCAGAAGATTAGCATTGCGCTCATCATCAACTTGGATATGCTCCTCCAGCTTTTTCTGGGTCTGCTTCTGCTGTTCCAGCACTTCAGCATTCAGGGCGTGTCCGATGATTTTCGCAAGCCTGCTCCACGGATTGATCTTGATGGGCGAAACCTCAATGAGCGAGAGCAGCACCAAAACCATCCCGCCACCGCTCCAGAACAATTCTTTCAGATTCACAGCCATCCCCCTCACTGAACCAGCGCGGCGATTGCCTGCAAATCAAAAATCGGAGCATCAAAAAACGCTCTCGCCCACAGCCAGTAGTCTTCGGACTCCGGGCGGCGGTACTTTTGGCAGAGTGCCGATGCCCAAACCCGGTTCCAGCGGGTCTGATAGTCCGCATCCCGACGCTCAAGGCTCCGCTGGATGTTTCCTACCAGATCCCCGCGCAGGGTGCCGTTACCGTCATCATCCTGAACAAAGCAGTCCATGCCGTTCTGGCTCCCCACAGCACACACACGCTGGTTTTTGTGCATAAGAAAACCGTCCTGACAGGTCAGGGCGGTTCCATAAGGAATATTCACTTTTCCATCTATGCCGTCGAAGTGCGCCCGGCGGCGGGCGATAAAGCGTTCATGCTCCACCATTGGTTAGACCTGCTCTTTCTTCTCGGCGAGCATACCGGTCAGCTCGGCGTAGTGCTCATCGGTCAGTTTGCCGGCGGCGTAGAAAATATCGATCTTCTCCGCCATACCATCGGTACTGCCGCGCTCGATCATGCGCTTGCAGGTGCGATACAGAACCATTTCCGTTGCTTTGCTCATTGCCTTTTCCTCCTATCAGGTATTCTCAGTGTCATCCGTATCGGAGACATTCAACTCCAGAAGGGTCAGGCGATAAGCCTGATCCACGTTCATCTCGTCGGCATCCTCGATGGTAGCTTTCGCCTCCATAATCCAGCCACCAATGTCGGTCGGCTCCAGAATAACGCTTTCCAAATCGTCCCCCATAGGGTCACGATCGAGCAGATGATACGGTGTGCCGGCATAAGAAATGCCCGAAGCATCAGGCTCCGGGCAGAGGATATAACAGCCGTTGTCGGCTTTTTTGATGTAGGTCACGTCCTCGGTCAAGGCAAGGACGGTGCCATCACTGGCTTTGACGATTTTGTACACGGTACTTTACCTCCAAAAATTGCATAGCAAAGCCGCCGCAGGCGCAGCAGCCGCCCGTGGTCATCAAAATTTTTATAGTAGGCTTCTTGGCAGTTCATATACTGCGCTACCTCCTGCAGGGTACGTTTCCCGGCCAGCCATTCACGGTGGAACAGCTTCAGTTTCCTCCGGGCGCGTATCACACCATCACGGCTACCATTGACTTTGATTTTTCCGGTCTCGGTCAAGGTAAAACGAGCCTTGCACCAGCGGAACGGCTTCGTCAGCGGGATGATTTTGCATTTTTTCTTGTTGACCGGGATGCCGCGGATTTCAAACTGGCGCACGATAGCGCGGCCCAGCTTTTTCAGATCTTCGATATCCGGGAGAATGATGCAGTAATCATCCATGTAGTGTCCGGCGCTATGCGTGGACATCTGGCATTTGATCCAGTTGTCCACAGCACTGGGCATTGCCGCCATTTCTTGTTGGCTCGGCTCAACGCCCAGCGGCATCCCACGGCCCGGAAATTCGCCGGGAGCAGTATCAATAATGGTATCTGCTATCCGCCGAAAATCAGGGTTCAGGATATACCGCTGGTGCCGCTGATAGATGATGGAATGGGGTGCATAAGGAAAGAACTTCTTCAGGTCGAGCAGTAGCACCCCGCCCGCACGGCCATACTTGCGGTAATGCCGTGCAAGCTGCTGTTTGATGCGCTTGATCTGCCAGTGCAGCCCCTTACCAATCCGGCTTGCACCGTTGTCATAGATCATGCTGGGGTCGTAAAGCGGCTCCAACACTTCCTTGCTGATGACCTTGTGGATTTGTCGGTCTGTAATATGAGGAGCGTCAATCCCACGAATCTTGCCGCGTTCGCAGACCGTGAAATGAACGTATTTCTTAGGCCGCCACCTTTTTGCCAAAATAAGCCGCCGCTGCTTCGCTGTGTGGGAAAACAGATGCCGCTCAAAGTTCTGCGTGCTCTGCTTCCAGCGTACACCGTTGCAGCATTTCCGGCCGTATTTGAACATCGTGTGGTAGCTGAACACTTCTCCCAACGAACCGAGGGCGGCACAACGAGCTTCCTGTCTGGCTCGGCGTGCTGCCCGGCGGCGCTGGTATCGTGCTTCATGGCGCTCCTGACTTGTCATAAAAGTATTCGCTCCTCGTACAGATGAATTGTAGGGCATCGTCTAATCTGCTTTATGCCGGCACATGAAACGCGGTAAGATGCATCCCGCGCCATGCAAGAAGCGTCCGTGTCAGCATATCGAAAAGCAGTTTTAGAGGTTTGACCCTCAGGGAAGTACCTCTCCTTTTGCTATGGTCGTCTTTCACCTATGGCTACTCCATGTGACCAAGCATTGCAAAATCCGGGCACAACACCATACGCATTGTTAGCGTTGTTATAGTCCAACGACCCCGACGACGAAACCGCGCAGAAGTAGTTGTTGTTGTTGATGTTGTTGTAGTTCGGCGACCGCAGCCACCAGACCGCCGCCGCAGGAATTGACAGAGATACACCCACTTAAAAATCAGGCTTTCCGATTGACCGTTCCGATCATGCCTTGCAGCAGGTCGTTTTCCTTGTCAATCAGCTCACCCAACTTTTGAGCCATTTTGTCCAGTCTTTCAGTTGCTTTCTTCGCATCGACACTTTTTCCTGAGGGAGTTGTGAAACATCCCTGCGGGTTCTGGGTCATGATGAGATAGCAGTGAGTCAACCGAACATCCAGCGCCATCAGGGATGCCCGCGCTTCCAGAAGATGTGCTTTACGAAGCTGGCGCCGCTGATCGTCGGAGGGATAGATGCTGTTTGCCTTTTCGGCATGGTCTATCACCTCACCCGCCAGCTTTGCAACCGGTTCTGCAATCAATCTGGAATACCTTGCGGAAATGCGGGTCAGGAAGTTTATCGTTTCAATGTAAATCGCGTTGGCGACATTCACATACTCCGCCTTGCTTTCTGTGCGCTTGGATTTCAAAACTGACATGATGCTTTAGTCTCCTTTGGGGTCATCAAGATTGATTTCCCCTTGCTCTCGCTCAACTTCTTCCAGATGCTTGAGCAGCACATACTCTATGTAGTTCGTGATGGACCGATGCTCTTTTGTCGCAAGAACACCGATTTTGTCAAAAACCTCATCGGACAGGCGCAACGTAAAGACGCGCTTGTTAGTTGCCATACAATACCTCCTAACGAACAGGTTTTGAAAGTATTGTATAGCGTTTTCTGTGGCGTGTATGCACTCAAAAGACAGCTGAGTGATAGCACTTTCAGCATCTTTTTTCAAAAAATTCTCGCGGGGCGCTGACGCGCCCTTTGGATTTTTTGAGGGAAATTTGCTGGTTTCCGCCCACTTCCGTGGGCTTGAGTAAGTCGAGAATCCCTGCGGGGGATTAGACAACAAAGCCGGGCACAACACCATACGCATAGTAAGCGCTGTAAAAGTCCAACGACCCCGACGACGAAACCGCGCAGAAGGAGGAGTAGGTGTAGATGGCGTAGTAGTACGGCGACCGCAGCCACCAGACCGCCGCCGTTCCGGTGGCGGAATGTTTATTGGCAACTTTGCTGTTACCCGCTTTGAAGTAATCGTACTGTGCCTGATAGTTCGGCTCCGCATCATTGCAATACTGGTGCGTTGCAAAGACCTCATACTCGGACAGCAGGAACAGATAATCCGTGGTAGAGGACACGTTGCTGGCGGTATTGCCGCCGCCCTTATTATCTGTATACTTCGTGCAGGACTTCATCACCGCCCGCAGATCAGAGGGAAGTGCAGCCAGCAACGTGTTTGCAGTCGGACTGGTGGGAGAGCTTGCACTACCCAGCACCTTGCTCCGCATCTGACTGCTTCCCCAGCCGCCAGAGTTCGTGTTGCTGGTGTTCATCGTGAATGCGCCAGACGTGGAAGTCGTGCTGCCGTAGCTACTATCCACCAGACTAACAAACTTGCCGCTGATCTTGCCCAACAGGAAGTGGATGCGGTTGCTGCCCTCCTTGCCGGAATTGTGGTTGAAGCCGATGATAAAGGCATCAACTTTCAAGCTGGAGATCGTAGTCGCACCCACCTTGCCATTGATTGTCACGGACTTCGTGGCACCAACAGACCAGTAGTTTGCACCCTGACCAGCATCGCTGACGGCCTTGATGACTGCCCAACTGTTGCTGCTGAGCGTTTTGGACACCAGCGTAACGGCCACCGTGAACGTCTTGCTGGACGGTGCAGTATAGTTGGTATCTGCACCCACATTGACCGTAATAGTGGCACTGCCGGTCGCCTTTGCGGTCACCGTGATGGTGGTGCCGGAAACACTTACCGTTGCAATGTTCGTACTGCCAGAGGATGCGGTCACCGTACCGCTGCCCGGCCGCGTAACAGTGATGGTGCCAGAGGTTTTCGGGTAGGTCAGGCTCAGACTGCTTGCGGACAGCGTAATACTGCCGGTCGCCTTGCCGATCGTCCACGAAGCGCTCTTGGCCGTAGTCGTCCCATCCGACCACTTATAATTGGAAGTCGGGGTAAAGGTGGCGCTGTAGCTGCCAGCGTTGGTTGCGCTGCTCGTGCCACCGATCGTCAGCTGAGAACTGTTATAGTTGCTCCACGACGGGGACTGCGCCGAGCCATTGTAAGTCACGCTACCGGTCTGTGCCGGCACATTCTTGACCTCGGCTCGGCCAATCGTCCACGACACACTCTTGGCTTCCTGCGTGCCGTCCGTCCAGACATACTTGCCGATGGGCGTAAACGTGGCCGTATAGGTGCCAGCATTGATGCCGGAGGTCACGCCCCCGATCGTCATCATGCTGCTGTCATAGCCTTTCCATGTGGGACTCTGGGTGGAGCCGGTATAGGTCAGGCTCCCGCTCTGGGCAGGCACGACCTGAATCGTCAGGGTCAGCACAGAAAGCGCATCAATGGCTTCCTGTACATTCGCCGCCGAGATGCCGGACTTACTGTTGTCATAGAAAATATCTGCCGCAGCGCCACCGGACGAACCGCCGCCACCGCCAGCATTAAAAGGACCCCATGCCATGAATCAAGCCTCCTCTGCCGCTGATGCGGCTTCAATGATGTGATACTGAGCGGAAATCGCAGCACTCGGAACGGATGCCGCCCGGAGGCGTAAAACACCGGCCATGCTCTCCGTCGATGTGAAATCCGCCGCCCGTGCAACTGCGCTGCTGGACGGGGCAACATCCACTCCCACGCTATCTGCCGCCGTCAGACCATCCACCTTGATGTCGATGTACTTCGTATACCCGGGGACGCTGGAATCGGACTTCCAGCCGGTGACAGGGATGGAGAACGAAACGAATGTTGCCCGGTCTGCTTTCAGTCCGTGCATTTCTTCCAGTGCAGCAGCGGCGGCAGATGCGACTTTGGCGGTAGCATTGCTGGACTGGGATGCAGCGCTGCGGAGCTGATTCAAAGTTGTGAGCGCATTGCTCAAAGAAGTCACCTCCCATAAAAAAATAAGGGGCAGCGGTGAATATTCTCCGCCGCCCCTTTACTCATGAGATCTCAGAGGCTTACTCGCCGTAAATCTCTGCCAGCATCTCGGACACCTCAGCATCGGTAGCCGTATGGTCCGCAATGGCCTTATCGATGGTGGTATCCATGCCGTCCAGCTTGGTCTTATCCGCAGCGGACATCAGGCCAGCCTTGGCAGTGGTCGCCTCGTCATAGGTGGTATCCTGAGCCGGGATGCCAAGGCCGGTGATATCATCCTTGGTCACAGGAATGGTATTGGTCACATGGCCCTCTTCATCCACAGTGGTCTTGTACAAACCGCTGGCAGCTGCGGTGTGGGTGGGATGGACATACTTGTTTGCGCCAGCCTCAATGCCGTTCAGCTTATCCTTGAGAGCCGCAGTGAAGTTCTCGTCAGACAGACCCTTGCCCGCTTCTTTCTCCACATAGCCAGACAGGTCAACGAAACCGGCCAGCACATCATACTTGTAGGCATCGCCGACCTTGACCACCACGACATTGGTGCCCTTGGGATATTTGTTGCCCGCACCCTCAACAAAGTTGTTGGTGGTGGTGAAAGCATCGGTCACGTTGTAGACGTTGCCCAGAACATTCTCAGCCAGAGCGGGCAGCGCAGAAAAGACCACAGAGCCAGCGGGCTTATAGACAGCGCTGATCTTGGCGTTGATCTCGTCCTTGGTGTAAGCGTCGGTGATGCCGTATCCACCCAGAGTAGTGGCCTTGTCGGCCTTTGCAGCCAGAACAGCAGCCAGAGCGTCATCGAGGTCAGACTGGGAAATCTTCGCCTTGTAGGCCAGTGCAGCCAGACCCTTGATGGCAACATCGGTACCAGCCACGGAAATGCTACCGTTCTTGGAGCCGGTGGCAACCAGAATGTCCACCATCTTCTCAGCGATGGCCAGGGCAACGCCGTTCACCTTAACGCCCTCCAAGACGTTGGCCTGTGCGCCGACATCCTCCAGAGCCTTGATGCGCTTGTTCTGGGCCTCGTCAACGGCCTTCTGCTTCAGACCCAGCTCCTTCAGTGCGCCCAGCTTTGCGAGCTTCTCAACATTGTAAGCCATAATAAGTATCCTCCGTAAATTGTTGTTTGGTGTTTATTTGTCGTAGATTTCGGCCAGCATTTCGGATACATCATCCGTAGCTGCCATCTGGTCTTCGGAAACTGTGGCGTGGACAGAAATAACACCGTCTTTGGTCACTTCCACGCCGTCGCCAATTTTCACGCAGCCCAGCCGGTCACGGGTCGCAATTACCAGTTCACCGGTGCCACCTCCTTTCCCGAACAGAGTGACGACTGCCTGAATATCAGCTTCCGGGATGCGCTGAGAGAAAAAGCGAACAATACCGTTCAAAGTCTCGCACCCGTTCAGGACACCCGCCTTGTTCGAAATAGAAAAGCAGCTGGCAGTTGCGGAACCGCTGGGCCAAAGCTCAGGGGTGCAGTCTGCCAACTCTGCATCGTAGGTATACGCATACGGCATTTCACCCTCGCTGTCCGATACGGCTTTCCAGCCGTCCACAGAAAGGGTCAGGTCGTATTTGCCATAGTAGCCGCCGGAGCTGCCGCCACCACCGCCGCCGCTTTCCTTGATAAGCTCTTTGACCCTGTCTTCCGACATGATCTGGCCGGATTCCTCCAGCTCTTTCAGAGCCTTACTGGTGGCTTCGGTGATGATTTTGGCATGGGCATCCGGGGCATCGTTGTGCTGTGAGATCTCCTTCAGCACCATTTCCCGCACCATCCGCATAATTGCTTCAACCTGCGGGTCAACGGTGAGTGAGATATTGGCTTTGGTCGAAACGGCCAGCAACACAGCAATTTGGAATTCATGGTCAGCAGTACCGATGGCCGGGATCTCGATGCCCCGATCGTCCTGCATCAAAAAGAGCAGCGTGTCCTCCGGGTCGTCATTGAGGCGGCCAAACACACCGATCTGGTGCATGAAGTACGGCTTATCTGCACCGCCCGTCCAAATGCTAACTTTGCGGGCTTTTTCACCCTCATATTCCACGGTGTCGATGCCCAGCAGTTTAAGCTCATAGGTATCACCGCTGACTGCCGTTTCCTCGGACAAGTCGGTGTCAACGGTGCCCGTGCCGCTTACAGCACGGGTGATGGTGAGCGCACCGCCCGAAATGGACTCGGACAACATCGCAGCACCGGCGCTGGTATATGCATATTTTTCCCAGCTCATAACGATTTCCCTCCTAACTTGATGGTGACGGTTTCATAGGTCTGCGCAGGTCTGCCAGATGCAAGCGCCTGTGCAGACACAGCCTTGGCGTGGATAGTTCCGGGCAGCGCAATGGTCGTTTTCATCCGAGTTGTGCTGACCGCACCAGCGGCGCAGGCGTGTGCGCTGACTGCCCGCGGCTCGATAACACCCGGCATAAGAACCGTGTAGGACATCGTTGTGGCGCAGGGAATCGCTGCAACATAGCACGCTTTCGGCTCCGTTTCCGTGTAGTAAATGACGCTGTCCAAATGCGACCGAAGATTTTTGTAGCAGATGATTTTTTGCAAAACCTGCTGATGTTTGTCCTCATTGATTGCAGCGAAATCAACCGTGATACGGAGTTTGAAGTGGTACGGATCGCCGCCGTACTCAAACCACTCCAAAACTTTGGGATTGGGATAAATCGCAGAAATGGCTCTTTCAACAGCCGCTTTTGTGCCACGGTGCCGGTGAACATAGAAGCTGTCCTTGATGGTTTTTCTTTTTTCCTCAAGGGTGTAGGATCTATCGTACCAGTCCACGGCGAAGTCACGAGCCAGAATGTCAAGCAGCCATTCGGGCAGTTCGTCGATGCGGGTATAAATCCGCAGGGAGTCGATTTCATCCTGCCGGGATTCCATCACCTTGGCTATGGCCTGTCCCAGAGCCACCGTCTTAGGGTCTTTTTGGAGCGCAATCGGAAACTGCTGCATCATGTTGTCAGCAGTCAGGCCGTGGTTACTCATCCTCATACCCTCCGCTCTTTATCGTCACCGTGCCCAACTTTGCCACTTGCGGAACCTTGTCGTTGCGGTCAAGGGATGGCGCACCGTCTTCCAGCGGAGTAAAGGCGGGCTGTTTGAGGTCTACACGTTTGATGCCGGCCGAAAGAAGCAGATACCGCAGCCTGTCAGGGTTGATGTCCCTGCCCATCTTGCCGGACTGCCAGCGGATGTACCGCTGCACAGCCTCATTCACGCCGGACTGAGCTTCACTTGCGGAAATGCTTCCGTCACGGGTCAGGTAATAGGTCAGGTCGATATCATAGGGCACTTCTTCCGGGTCGCCGGAGATCACATAGTCCGTCAGCGGCCGGATTTCATCCGGTGAGCAGGCCGCAACCATGGCACGCTTGGTTTCTTCGCCAGCCACGCTGCCATCGTTCATGACGGCATACAGGCAAACCGTGCCAGGGCTGGGCGAATTTGCAACGACATCTGCGATTTCCGTGGAAACCCTCTTTGCAAAGTATTTGTAGGCACCGATTGGGCCAGCATCAGACCATGCACTCTGACTGTCACGCATCAGCTCATAAAATTCCTCGTCGTCCGGGGCATCAGAACCGTTTGCGCTGACCGTGATATTGGAGCAGCCGGAGTAGTAGTCGTAGATGTCAACAGCGGTGTGGATGTCCCCCACAGCATAATCATTGCCAGCCGTGCCCACGGTCTGGCAGGTCACCTGAACATCCGTGTATGTTGCGCCGATGGGAACGTACTCGTCTGCGGAGGTTTCCCAGTACAGGGCTGCATTGTCGTCTGTGACACGGGTGCCGGCCGGAATCAGCACCGCCGTCTGGCGGGGCTCGCTGATGTAAAAGCGCATGGTGCAGGTCGACGCCGTAGGCTTGGGGCGCTCCTGCAAATAGAACAGCTCGGCCAGGCCATCCAGATACTCGCCCTCTGCGCTGCTGGGCAAGTTTTGGCAGCCTGTCCAGTTATTCTGGGCACGCTCGTACATGATGGCATCTTCGACCCACGAAATGAAAAGCCGTTCCGGGCTACCGGGCATCACAGTTTTGCCAAAGAACTGCTCATATCCTGCGACAAGCAGCCTGTCCAGCTCATCCATGTCCGTAGACACGAACTCGTAGGTTTTACGCACTGATGCTCACCTCCACGACGGGCAGCATCCGCCCGGGAGTGTCCGGGGCTTCCTTGAAAGTAGTCCCCATGTAGGTGGCACGAGGTTCAAACCGCTCGATGGCCTCCTTGATGGCAGCGCAGAGCATAGGCTGCGCCACATTTTCCGGCCGGTCGAGAATGTTCGCAATATCAATGCCAAATTCCCGGTAGCAAGGCACTGTGCCTTTCGGTGTAGACAGGATGACGGCGATGTTCTGCAGAACGCTGGTCACGGTATCCTGCTCCCCAAGGGAAATGGTGGTCAGGTCGTTTGCCGATACCAAGTAGTTGCTCACAAAAATCACCTCATTCTCTCTGGTATTCCAACAAAGAAACGCTTGCGGTAATCCATGTCGGCGTACCGAAAGCGTTTGTGTGCAGGGTCTTAAATTTTGCAGATTTGATAACCCACCGATAGCTGCCGTAGACCACATTGCCGAGAACGAACGGCAGCGTAGTCCCGTTGAGGACACATTCTTTCAGCCGTTCCCGCTCCTTGGTGGGATTTACGCCGAGGTATGCGGCCAACTCAATGTCAAACGTGATGGTTTGAGCATCGGTGCCTGTCAACTCGGTCAGGGCCGGGCCTCTGGCGCGCTGGTGGGTCGTGTATCTGGCCGACACATTCTGCACCATGTTCTTGATGGTCTCGACATGACTATCAAACACGGAAAAGCTGATGTCTCCGAGGCAACCAACGATCACGGATAAATCCCTCCCAGAACAAAACCATCAGCGTTGAAGCACGGGAGGTACAGGCAGACCACCGTATCATCAACGGCCGGCAACCACCACACCACATGAGACTTGTGCTGATGGTCGGTGGAGTTGTCCGCTCCGATAACCTTTTCCTCTTCATCCCAAATCTGGCGGGATCCATCCATGGTCTTTTTGATTTCAAGGTTGTAGGGGCTGGGGTGGATATACTGGTGATTATGCTCACCGGCTGACTCCGTATAGACAATGGCTTTGTAGTGCTGCATCACCGGGAGCCAGCCGGACGTGATGCCGGTGTCCTCAAACTTACAACGGACAAGGCGCTTTTCTTTGTTCACATCGGTGACTTTACCGAGGCGAACATCAACAGCAGTGTTCATCAGTACCCTCCTAAAACATGACGGCCGGAAACCTGCGTGGTGTACCCGCCAGAGCCAGTCACGGTATGTTTGGCCTGCTTCACGATGTACTTTCCATCCCACGGCCCGAAGTCCTTAGCCTCAAACGTCAGACCGGCCACCTTGCCCGGATCACCGGAATAGGTAAAGCCCACCTGACGCTCAAACTTGTTGTGCAGTCGGAGCTTTTTGGCAGCCAGTTCTTTGGCCTCAGCCTTGCTCGTGACCGGGGCATAAACTTCCAGCTGCTGGTTGGTTTTGCTCTTGGCATCGTAGTCCTTGACGTAGGCGATACCCTCAAGGGGCTTGCCGTTCGGCCCAACATAGGACACCCGGCAGGACGCATACTGCGTTCCGGCCTGGCCGAGCGTGTGGCTCCACTTGATATAGCTCTTGTCATCCTTGGTGACAGTCCATGCAGAATCTTTTCCCTCGTATTCCTTCTGGTCGAAGATGACGATTTTGCCGTCTGTGCATTTCAGCGACAAGCCGGCATCATGGCACAACTGCGACAGGAAGTCGATGTCAGAGCAGCGGTACTGCTCCACACGCTTATACTCAGGATCCTTTTTCGCAAGGAACTGGGACTTCATACCGTTCTTCTTCGCCATTTCATTGGCGATGCCGGATAACTTGTACTTTTCCCAGCCCTTGCTCTGCTTGGTCTGCCGGATCTGGCTGGTATAGGGCAGCCCCGTGGCCTTTATGGTGATAATGTCGGGCGGGCCGGATGCGTTTATGCTATCCAGCTCAAACTCCCCGCAGTCCAGCGCCTCATCCTTTCCGTCAGAGTGCCAGTTACAGGCCGTGATGGTAGCCCGGATTTTCAGGCCACCTTCACTGCTGCCGGAAGAACTGCCGCCAGATTTACCGGAGATCTCGCTGGCATCGACCCAGCCATAGACCCGGGACGTTCCGTCCGTGTGAATAACATGGTACGGGTGCAGCGAGCCCTGCTTGATGATGGTGATCTTGGCCGGACCAGCCTTTGGTGTTCCGTTTGCCTTTTTGTCGGTAGATGCCTTGTAGTGTGGACCGCCAAGGAACTGCACCACGTCACCAACCTTGTAGCCATCAGAAGATGCGGCCGACACATCGCCGTCCAGCATCTTCTGGAGCCAGTCGGTCATCCAAACGCCCTCCCGGTCTTGGAGTTTGATCTGCAGGTCGTCACTGGCATCTTCCTCATTATCGGTAAATGTCAGCGACAGCAGGTAGGGCTTGATGCTGCTGGTGATGTCCACACCGTCAAACTCCACCGTACACTCGGCATGGCGGGCGGTATTTTCGTCGCTCATGTGACCACCTTCTTCCACGGGGGCAAGGTGGAGCTGGTTTGTGTCTCGGTATTCGGGAGCGTCAGAACGATTCCGGCAGGGAACACAAAATAGCCCAAGTGCTGCGGATTAGCAGCCATCAGGTTGGGAGCATAGGCGCAACTGCCGAGCTGCTTATAGGCCACGCTGTCCCAGCGGTCGCCTTGCACAGTCGTATAGGTTTTACTCATGCATACCTCCCTCTGAAATCATCGTCCTCTGCATCTTTCACGATTTCGAGGACAAGTTCTCTCAGGCTGTCATTCTGGGCATTCAGGACGTTTTGCAGCTCGGCAGTATCAGATATACCTGAGATATGGTAAACCGGCGAGAGCGATATAGGAACCGTGCTGCGTGCTGAGGAGGAGCCGTTGCTCTCTGGCAGCTCAGCGCTCATGGGGGTAACGCTTGCGCTCTCCATCTCCCGTCTGGTTTCCGAGGCCGTCAGAACAGATTCCCCGCCGTTGAAGTAGACCAGCTCCGGGCCATGCTCACCAACGAGGGCAAAGCCGGGAGCCGCATCTTCCGTACCAACAGCATATCCGGGGATTCCGTGGTTGACATTGTAGCGCTCGTTGGAGCCTGCCAGCGCAGTAGAGGCCGCCGAGGCGATTTTGGCATAGGCTTCCTGCACACGGGGCATCATGCTGGATGCGCCATCGATGAAGCCCTGAATCGTCTCCTTGGCGCTTTTCGTGGCCTCGTCGCTCATGTCCATTTCCGATACGGTATCGGCTACGGTCTTGGCGATTTCGTCCATAGAATTGCTCATGCCGGTCTTGAGGTCGGCGATAGATTCGCTGGTGGTATCCTGCGCTTCTTTCAGCGCAGCGTAGTTCTCAACCATTTTGGCGAGGTCAGCGTCCGAGGCCGAGGCCATACCGGCAATCGCATTGACGGATTCCTTGCTGCCATCCGCAAAATTGGCGATAACTTCACTCAGACCGTCGATGTCAGCCGCCCGTTCGTTCAGCTTTTCGAGGTTCTGGTTGTAGTTGTCCCAGTAGGTGATCTGGCTTTGCAGTGCATTGTTGATGGATGCAGCGGAGGTCGAAACGACCTTTTCCGCAGAATCCCACAACGCATACTGGCCGCTGATGCTGCCGTAGGCTTCATCATAGGCATCCTTGTAGGCTGCAATGATGTCCTGAATCCGAAGCTCTGCATCAGAGATGGCATTCGCCACATTCTGCTGCTGCGCTGCAACATCGTCTGCGCTGTCGGCGGCAGACTGCTGCGAAGCATTCAGGGCATCGACTGCGGCGCTGGCCTCCTGATACTCGGCCTCGGCGGCATTGATAGCCTCCTGATCCTGTTCTACGGCGGCGGTGTAGTTCTCGACCTCCCGCCGGGCAGTGACAAGGTCATCCGAGTACCCCATATACTCAGTGCGCAGTTGCTGCACATCCTCGCTCATGGTGCGCCACGGCAGATCTTCCACCGTGCCGTAGGTGAGCTTGAACTGCTCATCCGTCAGGCCGAGGGTGGTCAGCAGCTTATCGTAGGCAGCAGACATGCCGGCATTGGATTTTTCCACCTTTGCCTGCGCGGTCGCCAGCTTGGTTTCGTTCTCAGCACTCTCAACCAGCACATTGTTGTACTGGTCATAAAGGGTGTTCAGGTATTCCTGCCGGGCCTGTGCCTTGGCATCCGCCACATAGGCATCCGTGTGCTGGCGCAGCGCTGCGGTGCCGCCCTTGATGGAATTGGTCTCAAGGTCAATATCATCTGCAAGACTGGGCACCAGAACAGACAGCCGGGCCAGCGTGTCGTGGTATTCGGCATTTCCGTCCGTGTTCCCATTTGTGGCGGCCTCGATGGCCTCCAACTTGCTGATGTACTGGTCCGCAACGCTGGCGGTCGCTGCCATGTTGGACAGGGTGGAATCGTAGCTTGCGCTCGCTTCTTCCATGCTGTCGCCCATGTCACGAGCGGCGCTGGTCAGCTCCTTTACAGGAGGAACGGAATCATCGGAGGATGTTGCTAGAGCAGTTACCACCGTCACCACGCCGGCCGTTGCGACGGCTGCAATGGCGAGAGGTCCAGCCAAGCCGGCAAGGGTGCCCGTGAAAAGCGTTGCGGCCATTTGCGCAGCCTTGATGCCTGCTGCAACTGCGGTCAGGACACCGAGCAGGCCACCCAACGTTACCGTTCCGGCGGCGATGCCACGGACAAGGCCGGGGTTCTCCTCTACAACGCCCTGCATCCAGCCAAGAACTTCAGCTCCGACATCGTACAGGCCGGACATTGCCGGGGTCAGGTCTTCACCGATTGCGATTTTCAGGCCATCCGCTGCGGACTGCATCAGAGTCAGGCGGCCGTTCATGTTGTCCAGCATAGTGCCGGCCATCTTGTCGGCAGACCCGGCGCAGTTGTTCAGAGCCGCAGTATAGTCTGAGAAAGACTGCCCACCCTCGGCCGCTGCTTCGCTGCATCCAGCCATGATGGTTTGCAGTTTGGAATACTGGTTCGTGCCAGCTACCGTCTTCGCAAGGTTGGCCTGCTCTTGGTCAGTCAAGTCACCCCAGATGCCAGCCATGCCGGTGAGGATGCTGGACAAGCTCTGCATATTGCCCTGTGCATCGTAGATGTTTACGCCATATGCAGCCAGCTTGTCGCCGCACTCCTTCGTGTTGGTAGCAAGTCGGGTGAAGATTGAGTTCAGGGCCGTACCAGCTTCGCCACCCTTGACACCAGCATTGGCCATGGTGGCCAGCACTGCCGTCGTTTCTTCGACCGAGTAGCCGAGGGACGTTGCGGTGGCTGCACACGCCTTGTATGCCTCGCCCAGCTGGATCACGTTCGTGTTGGAGTGAGCCATGGCGTAGGCCATCACATCGACAAAGTGCGTGGTGTCAGAGGCTTTCAGACCAAAGGCAGTCAGATAGTCGGTAACAATATCGGATGCCTGCGCCAGATCCATGTTGGCGGCAGCAGCCAGATTCAGCACCGGGCTGATGCCCTCCAGCATAGACTGGGTGTCCCAGCCTGCCAAAGCCATGTAGGACAGAGCATCAGCCGATTCACCAGCGGTGAATTTCGTGGTTGCGCCCATTTCCTTGGCCTTGTCGGACAGGGTCGTCAATTCCTCGCCGGTAGCACCGGAGAGAGCCTCGACATTGCTCATGGATGCTTCAAAATCACCTGCGGTGTTGATGCAGTCCATGTAGGCATCCCGGATTTCTCCGAGGGCCTTTGAAATGCCGACCGTGGCCAGCGTGGCCTCGACCGTCTCAAGCGCCTCGACCGATTTTTCACCGAATCCCTTTGCGCCCTCACCGGCCTCGTCCATCGTTTTCTTGAGGTCAACCTGCTTATCCTTGAGCTTATCGACCTCAGTTTCCAGCCGGACGCTTTCCGCCGTCAGCTGCGTGGTATCCACGCCAGCTTCGTGCAGAGCATTCCCGGTGGCAGCCAAACGCTGCTCATAAGTGTTCAGGGAGGCCGTGGTCTTGTCGATCTGCGCCTGTTTGGAAAGCAGCTTGTTTTCCAGCGCGGAGGAGTAGCCCTCGGTTTCCTGAATCTCTTTCTGGATGTTGTCGTACTGCTGCTGCAAAACAGAAAGCCGCAGACGGGTTGCGTCAACGGCCTGTTGCTGCTTCTGGTACGCCGAAATGTCGGATTGTACTTTGTTCAACTGCTGAATCTTTCCCTGCGTTTCCACAAGGGCAGACTGAGCAGCCTTGAATGTACTGGAAAAGCTGCTGTTCTGTTTAGCGGACAGGTTGAACAGCAGCTCCCACTCTTTACGAGCCACTACTTACCGTCCTTTCTCGCTCTCTGGCGCTCGGCAATGAGGTCATTGCTGCTGCGGATCCATTGCCGGAACTGATACAGGGGCATTTCCAGCCAGTAGGGCGCAGGCGTACAGTTGACCTGTGCCATTGCAAGCACCTGTCGCCGCAACCACACGCCGCCATCACCGGTTACAAGTCCGACCTCAGCAAAAAATTTCTTGCTTTGGTGCGGATGGTGTTGTAGTCCCGGATGCTCATAGCACCAATGACATCAACACCGATAGGCTCGGTACACGCCCGGCAGGCCATGCGGATAAGGTAGCCCGCACTCATCGAGGGGATGATAACCGGCTGATTCAGAGCCGTAAGCTCTGCCTCGATGGCGATGGAGTCATTGCCGGTCAGCTTGCCCCAGTTGAACGTGAGGGATTCGTAGTGCTTGCCCTCATAGTCAAGGGGCTTCTGGAGCTTGTGGGTGTAGGTATACGGGTCAGCAGCGGCAGCAGCCTTTGCAGCGGCAGCCTGAGCTGCATCAAATTCTTTCGGGTCAATAACGGCGTTCATGCTGGATAGCTCCTTTCACGCTCAAAAAATAGGCCGGGACTGCAAAATGCAGCTCCGGCGAAACGCTATACGCGGATTACTTGCCCAGGGCCGCACGGACACCGGCCAGATAATCCACACCGTTGATGTAGCAGATGAAGTTGAGGGGGTCCAGTTCACGCACCTTCTTACCGTTGATGTACGTTGCCCAGTAGCGGACAGCGTATTCACCGGAGCCAGAGGTGGGCGTTGCGGGTGCAATGGTGCCGCCCTTGGTCGATTTGGGCACGACCACGAAAATATGCTTTTCCTTCCGTGCCTCGACCGTGCCCGCAACAGGATCCTCATACTGGTTCGCCACACGCAGGTCAATGCTGTGGCGGCGCAGCTCCGACAGCTGGACGGACTGCGGCGTGGTGGTGCGGAATTCCAGACCAAGGGTCATAGCCTCCAAATGGCCCAGAATGACCGCTTCGACGTTACCACCGACACCAGCGCCCGAAATGCTCTGCGTCAGAAAGGTAACGTCCGGCAGGGTAACTTTCGACATACCCAGATACTCCACGCTGTCCTCATAGACCGCGAAGTTGATAACGCTCTGATCGATTGCCATTGTAGTGCCTCCTTTTTAGGACTGGAGTGCGCTGGTCACATAGTCAGCGTCATATTCCAGCACAAAATCAATCTCCTGCGCCGGAGAGGGCGGGGTCATGTAGACGTGCAGCTTGATTTTGCCCGCCATCAGGCTGGTCAGCGGGTTCTCGTTTTCCAGCATTTCCACACGGGCACCCAGCAGATAGCCTGCGCCCACCAAACCGTTCAGCCAGATGTTGGCGCTATCCAGAATGGTGTCGATGAGACGACGGTTCATCGGCTTGTCGAGCTTGCTCCAGAACGTCTTGATGAGGGTGTTGGAGACGTAGTCGAACATACGGCTGAGCGGGATGAAGTAGTCCTTCACATCCGTGGACTTGGGGTAGCACGCAGTATGGTTGCCCCAAGCGGTCCAGCCGCCCATGAAGTTCAGGAAGGTGCAGATGCCTGCAGCATCAACAACAAGGGCCTGATTATAGGTCAGGTTGATGGTGTTGCCGTCGTCGTCGCACAGGCCGTCGATGTGAACGGTCTTGTTGGAGGGGCTTTCATAGGGAATGCCCTCGTTGCCGGTATCGGTTTCTGCAAGGCAGCCCGCCTCGACTGTGGAGCCGTGGAAACGCAGATCACCGAGGGTGCCATTGGGCCAGCACAGGATGGTCTTTTCGGTATAGGTGCCGCTGTTTTTCGCCTGAACCGCAGCGGTATAGGTCTTTGCGGAAATGTCCACCAGAGCCTTGCCGGTAAACATGCCGTTGATGGAGCCAGCCTTTGCGTCCATAACAGCTGCAACGGTGGCATCCTGGGAGAAGCCGGGAGCCATAATCAGGTCGGGCACAATGCCGAACATGGTCAGGCACAGCTCAATCTGCTCAACAGCGGCGGACACATCGGAAGCCTCGGCGGTCTCGCCAACGGGCAGGAAAATGACCGGCTGGCAGGCGCACAGCTTGAAGTGGTAGTGCATCACCTCACAGACGGTGTACTTGGCCCAGTCGTCGTCATAACCCAGCTGTTCCTTTGCCTCATCATAGCTGGTGCAGAGCACCGGGAGGCCAGCGGTCGCAGCAGTACCGGTCGCCTTAGACAGCGGTGCGGTGCCAATGACAAAGGGGATGCCGCAGGTTGCGGTGTTCGGTGTCGCCACGGCGGTATCGGCGCGGCTGACATTGATACCATGATCTGCCATAGTATGTATTCCTCCTTACTTGGATTTGGCGAGCATCCGTGCAAATGCAAGGACGGCCTCGCCGCGTGCTTTTGCCTTTTCAGGCGTGGTATGCAGCTCGTCCACATTGATGATGAAGTCGGCCACACCGGGATATTTCTCGGTGGCAATCTTCACATCATCACGCTCTACGGCCTCCGCAGCAGCGCAGGGGTAAATCGTGTTTTTCTGGATGTAGCCCAGAATGGACGGGCCGACGTAAATAGAAACGCCGGGCTTGCTCTGTGCAGGCTCGGCGCTCACGGTGTTTTCGGCGTTCTGTTCCGCCGCGGTCTTTTTCACCGCCATAATTCAATGTCCTCCGTTTGCTGCACGGTCGGCAGCTTCCAGTAGGTGATCATTTCTCCGGCATAGTAGGGCTTCGATTCCTCGTCATAAGGAATGCTTTCCAGCTTATGACCGGGAGACAGGTCAAGCGCAAACTGATACCGACGCTTTCCATCCGCTCCGACAGCGCCCACCTTGCGGACTTTCAGCAGCTCTACCCGGAAACGCTCCATCATGTTCAGGAGTGCAAGGTCGCCCTCCTGTTCATCCGGGTTGTAGCAGCAAAAGATAGAGCGCACAGAAACCACCGTTCGCTCCTCGCTGCCGGGCTGCTGCTCCGTTGCCAGCGGAATGACCCGATGGATGATGTACGGGGCTTTCTTCTTGGCAGAACGACTGTCGGGCAGCCGCATCAGATAGACTTCCGGGGAACGGTAGGCCTGTTCGGTATCGCCCTGCTGCATAGCCACCGGGAGAATCATATCGGCCATGATTTTCTCGGTAAACGCTTTCAGCTGCTCAAGCAAAACAACACTGGTCATATCAGACACCCCATCCGTTCAAAATTCGCGTGATTTCATGCTCAATGCGCTCCTCGTAAGTGGATGCCATTTTCTCCTCGATGGAGTCCATGACATTCTCGTTGGAGTACATCATCTGCGGGGTGGCAGGACCAAACAATTCCTTGACCGGGAACCGTTTTTCTTCCTGCCGCTCATAGATGCCATAGTGAGAGCCCATCTTCGCCTCAAAAGCGCGGTCCAGCGCCTGTCTTGCACCGGACTTCTTCACGCGAGTTACTGCGCGGCCGCTGCGGTCCACCTTGGTGTCGAAAACTCTAAGAGGGATAACGCTGCCGCGGTAGCCGAAGTTGATGGAAACCTCACCATTGCTGCCCCGCTGGATGTTGTTGATATTCTTTGTGCGGTTGGAAAATTCGCTGCTGCTGATGGCATACTCCTGCGTGACTGCCCGCTTCGCCACCGTTTTTCCGGCGGCAGCGGCGCGAGCCAGCGCAGATCCTACAGCACGATTGGCACCTCCGGGAATCCCGGCGAGGAGAGCAGACACCCGGTCAAATCCTTCCTCTGCAATGTCAACGGTGATGCCAGCAGCTACGCTGTGCATCATGGTGTCCGTTGTCACATCACTCATTCGTCAATCGCCTCCAGTTCCACCCGCAGCATCCCCATCTCGCAGACAGAGGATGCCACATAGTAGTTTCGGACGAATCCATCCTCGTCAATGCCCAGCTTGCAATCCTTCTCCGGCTGCTTTCCGCCGAGGGCTGCAATATCGCAGTGCAGCACCCGGCTGACCCGGTACAGACCCTGCGCATGGTCGCTGATGGTCTGGCGTACACGCTCCTTTTCAGAGAGGCCTGTCAGAACCAGAGGAACGTCAGGGTATTCCTCTCCATCATAGTAGACCGTGTGCGTTTCGGCGAACTCGTCCAGATTCAGAAAGACGCTGTTCAGGTCTTCCTGCACAGCGTCCTTGAAGCCGCTCATGCGGTGGGCATCGCAGCAGACAGCTCCGGGGTCTCGGTGCTCTCGTCACCGGGAACAACGTCCTCGGCGCAGATAGCCTCGACGAGTTCATCCTTGGTCTTGAGCTGCTTGGTTTCGATGCCCATATCCGCCGCCAGCTTCTTCAGCTCAGCAACAGTCATGTCCTGCAACTGGTTGGGGTCAAGGTGGGCCGTCTCAGAGCCGCCCTGCTGGGTTTCGGCTGTGGGGGTGTCGTTACCTTCCGCAGCTGCCGGAGCCGCCGCAAGGGTGCTCGCCGTGCCTCTGTCGGTGATGTACGGGGATTTTGCCATACCCAGCCCGATAAGGCGGCGTGCTTCGCTTTCGCTGACCTCGCACTGTTCACCACGCATGACGGTGTGAATGCCCGTCTTGGTGCGGCAGCCATAGCCGCCGCAAAGAATCTCAACAAGCATCGGTATACTCCTTTCTGGCCAGACTTAGCCGACCACGTTCTTGACGCGGATCCACGGGCAGTAGTTGTGGGGTGCAGCCAGCGGGCGGGCCTTGAGAATGGTCTTGCGCAGGTCGTTCTCCTGATTGAGGCTGAACTTCGGAACACGGCGACTTGCGATGGTGGTATGCTTGGTATCACCGTAGTTGATCTGGGTGATGGCACCATACATCAGGTGGCCGCAGCCGGGAGCGGTGACCAAGGCATCGGTCTTGGGGAACTGAGGCCGCACCTTGCCCTCATCGTCAACATAGGTCTCGTCAACGGAGATCAGGTTCAGCTTGTGCCCCTTGAAGTTCAGGGTGCCACCATAGACCACACCATGATACGGGCTGAGCTGCTCCTCAATCTGGCCCACAATGATGCCAGAGTTCTTGTCCAGCAGGCGCTGCACCTTTTCGAGGTCCAGAACGGCATTGTAGGTATCGGCACCCAGCAGCAGGTCTGCGGAAGCCAGACCACGGCTGGACAGCATATCACACATGGCAGCAACATCCTCAAAGAATTTGCCGCCTTCCTCGTTCCACTTTGCAGCAGGGACATAGATATGGTCGTTCTCGTGGCCGGGGTTGTAGAACTTCACAACCTTCGTATCGCCCTTGGTCTGGTTGTCGATCATTTCCTGCATGGTGCAGCCGTTATCCAGCATAGTCTGGGCACACATCCACTCCTCACGGCGAACGATGCGGGCATCCATATCTGCCAGGTCTTTCTGGGTCAGCTTGGCCGCACGCTGCGCCGGGGTGCTGTTGGCATAGATAGCCTCACCGAAGCCACGCTTCGTCAGGTCGTCGGTGGACAGCTCACGGCTCATGCCGATGAATGCAGGTTCAAGCTCATGGATCTCGTAGCCCATGCGCTCCATCGGAATTGCGCCGACACGAGGCGCAACAAAGGCTGCCATCTTCTGGTCGCCGTCCATGTACTCGGTCAGAACCTTGTTGGACGCAAAGATGTCCTCGTCGCTGGTCGGGAAATAGCGGTCACGGAAGAAAGTCTTCTTGGGGACGACCCTCTTATAGACGGCCATCAGGGTGTAGGTATCGAAAAAATTCAGTTCAGCAGGCATGATATATCCTCCTTACAGTGCCGGTGCAGCGGCCTTGAAAAAGATGCCGCCCTCGCGCAGGGCATCCTTGTCAGCCTCGGTCATGGTGTAGCTGTCGGCCACAATGCACTTGTTGGTGTTGAAGCAGCCCGTCAGGTACACAGGGACGGTCACATCATCGGACGTGCCGACCTCAACGTCATCACACAGGATGCAGTTGGCAGTCAGCACCTCGTCGCCAGTGGCCGCGGTGCCCAGCACCACCAGTTTGCCATCGCCGGAAGTGCCGCTGGACTTTGCCAGAATGGTGCCACGCTTGATGGTGGCAGCCTCGGCCAGCTTACGGATGGTGCCGCCGCTGACCACCAGCTTAGGATAGATGTCGGCAATCAGGCCGTCATAATCCATGCTGCCCAGTCTTTTGTTCAGCTCAGTCATTGTAGTGTTCCTCCTTACTTTTTCTCGTCCCCGTCAAGCAGCGCAGCGACGGCAGCATCAGCCGCAGCCATGCGTTCAGCCGGGGTCTTGGGTGCATTGCCCGTTGCATCGGGCAGGGACTCCGGGTCGCCGGTTGCGGATGCGCCCGGCACGGCCTCCACGCCCTGGGCACCGGATGCCTGATTGTCGGCCGCCAGATTCTTCAGGAACTCGTGGCCCTGCGCAGCTGCGGCCTTGGCAGCGCGGAAAGCCAGCTCGCGGGCATCGCAAGCGGTCTTGCCGTACTTGGCCTCCTGAACCATAGTCGGGTCGAACAGGTTGGCCACCTCGTCAATTTCAGACAGGCGGGTGCGCTCGTTCTGGGATGCCTGTTCAGAAGCGCTCTGCTCAAGCTGGCGGCACAGCTCCGGGTTTTCCTTGCGAAGCTCCTCGATGGTAGTTGCCATAGTGGTATGTCCTCCTTCGTTGGACTGGGCGGCGGGTGCCGCCGGTGTATTTGCAGTAGCGGTCGCAGGTGCAGCCGCTTTAGCCATAGGAATATTGCCGGGCAGTTTTGTGCCCGGTCTCAGGTGCAGGGCGTGGCCCTTGGCGTAGATGGTCTGCCGGTCGGCACTTGCGGAGATCTCCACCGGCTCGGCATCATCCAGCAGCTCATTTGCAAAGCCCTTTTCCACGGCCTCTTTGCCGGTCATGTAGGTGGTATCGGACATCATGTGCAAAAGCACGGTCTCGGAGAGGCCGGTCTTCCGCTTATAGATGGAAACCTGACTCTTATCCCATGCGTCGTTGGCATCTGCGGCTTTGCGCAGTTCATCGGCGTTGTAGTTGCCCCAGATGAGCGACCAGCACTTGTGAATCATCACGAGGCTGGATGGGTTGGCCTTGACGGTGTCGCAGGCACACATAATAAGGCTGCCGCCGGACATGGCCACGCCGTCCACAATACAGGTCAGTTTCGTGCCCTTGGCGGCCAGCTCACGCAGCCTGTTGTGAATCAGGATGGAAACGCCAGCCTCGCCGCCCACGCTGTCCATGCGGATGGTGATCTCCGAACAATGCTCGACCTGCTGCAAGTCGGACAGGAACTCGCTCTCAATGATGTACTGACCCGGAATCGGCTCACCCGTCCACCAATCCGTGGGCTGCGTGTCCACGATCTGGCCGTACATGGTGATGTCAGCGCTCTGGCCGTCAGTGCTGGCCATTACATAGCAGGGCCGCTGGATGCTCACCATCGGGGTGCTACTCGGTGCTTTCGGCATTTTCTTTACCTCCCTGTGTAGTGACACTTTCTGTGGTTTCGATTACTCCCTCGCTGCCCGCAGCTTTGAGCTGCTCATTTTCGTGGGCCAGCTCTGCGACATTGTCCTCCCAGTCGCCGCCGCCCAGCTCGCGCGTGACCTGCTCATGGGTGCGGAAGCCGTGATGGGTCTGGAGCACGGCGGCCTCGACCTCTTTCTTCGGGTCAAGGGTGCCCTGCACAGGCCCAATCCACCGTGCGCCGCACCATGCAGCACGCACCAGAGGGTCATCAAAAAAGCCCGGGGCGATTACTCGTCCACGGGCCACAGCCTCAGAAAGCCAAATTTCATATACAGGCTGGCAGAAGCTGCCTACCAGCCATGCACGCCGCATCTTGATACCTTCCCATGCCTCCAAAAGAGAGGCACGGCTGGCCGAGTAGCTGGCGTTGAACTCTTTCAGCAACAGCTCATACGGCATTTCTATGGCACCACCCATGAGTTTGCACAGCGTTTTGACGAACGTATCAAACCCTGCGGTGGGAATATTGGGGTTTCCGAACTTGATGTCCTCGCCCTTGCCGAGGTGCGCAACCGTACCCGGCCCCATCTCATACTCGTTCGGGCTGTGGCTGGCGTTGTCAGCCTTTGGGTTGTCCACAGGAACACCGCCGAGATCTCCGCTGCCGGTTTCGTCAAACGGGATAGCGTTCTTCGGGGTATCGGTGACAATCCATGCCGTGAAGAAGCTCTGCACCAGAGCTGCCAGCAGTTCCGACTCCGTATATCTGCGAAGCTGGAGCAGCGGTTCGATAATGGGTGCAATGAGCGGGACACCACGGTACTGGTCCGGACGTTCGGACTCCATAATGTGCAGGATCTGGGGCAGCCCAGTTGTCGCACCGACCGACTCCACTCGCTGCCATTTGGTGATGTCATTCCGCCACTCATGCGGATATGTGTTGCGGACGTGGTAGGCCACGATCATGCCGCTGCTGTCCACTTCCACACCATCATAGATTTTGTTCCCGGTGTTGGGGTTTGTGCCCTCGGTATAGCCCAGGCCATCCAGCATACCGCCGAGCTTATCCGGGGTGGACACACGGTCAGCCTCCACCAGATGCAGCCGCAGCCCGTAGGGGTGCAGCTTGTCCGGGTCACGAATTTTCACCACGGCGAACACATCACCGCTCATAAGCCAGCTTTTCAGGGCCAACTGCTGCAAGCCGTAGAAATCGTTCAGCCCCATGGCATCACAACTGCGGCGGTTTTCGGCCCAAAGCCGGAACTCTGCCTCGGTTTTACTCTGCCACTCTTTGGCTTTTTCCGGGGATAGCCCCAGTACGTTTCGGTCAACGGTCGCTTTCAAGGTCAGCCCGGTGCCAACGATCTTCGTTCGATTCGTGTTGATGGCACTGGTCGCAACAGGTGCGCTCATGTAGAGCATTCTGCTCCGCTGCCGCAGAATATCTGCGTTGTCGTGAATATCGCTGCTCGGAGAGTTGCTGTTGGGGAAGAAAGCCCGCAGCGCACGCCGTTTGTAGGATGCGCCCGCCTCGCTGTAGCCGCTGGCCTGCGGTGCAGCGGTGACGCGGTATCTGACACTCAAGAGTAATCGCCTCCGTAATTTTCAAACTAAGCGGGCTGGCTGGGGAAAGGAGTAAAAAGCAGCCAGCCCGCGGCAAAGGCCCTTTCGGGCCGTCACCCCAAAGGATCACCAATCGCGCGGGATAACGGAGAATGCCTTGCGGGCACTCTGGCCGTTCAGCAGCGCGGTCAGTTCATCGACCTTTTCCTCGGCATCTTTGATCTCATCGCTGAGCTTGCCGAGGTCAAGACGTGTGAGTTCCCGGTCGTCCAGACGATAGCTTTTCACGCCACCGGAAAGCAGCTTGTTGTAGGCCACATACAGGTTATCAAGCCGCTTCGTGTGGAACTCCAGCCGCTTTTTGATGGTCACGGTATCCATAACTCACACCTCACCAGTCGTCTAAAAAGTTCTCCCGCCTCCGGCCGGAGGACGGCTGGGGACGGGAGACGGGTTGTTGAATATTTATCACCGGGGCTGCCGGTGCCTCTGGTGCCTTGCCGCGCAGCCTTTTCAGCGCCCGGTCGATGGCATCAAGGTCTTTCGGCAGCACCTTGTAGGCCGCTATGGCATAGTTTCGGCAGTCAAGAGGTTCGTTTCGCTCATGGCCGGAGATTTTATCCCATTGCCACGGGTTGCGGTGGCCCTCTTTGTATATCAAATGCTCTGACAAGAGGCCGTTGAAGTAGCCGAGGCCGTAATCGTCCCGGCGTGGGAAGTGGCAGTACCGAGGGCCCGGCTCCTGCACTTTCAAATCGTCCATGATGATTTGCTTGCCAGCGTCAACGCCCAACTGGTACTGCCAGCACATCCCGATGTAGCGGTTCTGCACCGTGATTTTCACCTGCTTTGGCGGGCCTGTGAACGGCCGGTCGGAGCCGGGAAAGCCCTTGATGCAGAAAACCTTTTTGCCGATGCGGTCATGGCAGCGCTGGCGCACCTCTTGGGTGAAATGGCCGCCCTCGTCTACAAATTTGATGGAAACGGGCAGCTCTAGGCCGTCAGCAAATTTCAGCTTGCGGTCGAAAACCAGCTCGTCCAGTTGCTGCCAGACCTCGTCACTGTCCGGGCGGCCAGAGATGATGCCTTTTTCGATGCCCCATGTTTCCCCGAAGTGACCGAAGCCCACGATCTCGTACTCCATGCGGTCGTCCTGCGTATCAACGCCAGCGGTCAGCACCAGCACACCATCCGGCAGTTCCGCAGGGTATTCCTCCCTGCGGCCAAGCATGGTGTCCTCGTCCTGCACATCGCCGCGATCTTCCCACAGCAGCCCCAGACGGGTGTTGTAGACAACCTGCATCTTCTTGGTATCGCCCAGGGCATTCAGGTATTTCAGCACGGTATCTTTCCATGCTGCCCACTGCGAAACAAAGCTGTTCAGCCAAAAGCTGCGGATACCGTTCTCATAGGCGGCGGGATTTTCCGCTTGCCAGTGAGCTGGTGCCCGCTTCATGGTCACTTCGTCCGAAATGCAGGCGCACTCCGGGCAGAGATACCACACGTCCTTGACCTTGTAGGTTTTCTCTCCGTGGGTTTCGATGGTGTCATACTCGTACCGAATATCTTCCCAACGCAGTTCATGGAATCCCTTGCAGTGCGGGCACTGGGATACCCAGCGCTCCATCGTGCCCTTGACGTAGGACTTGGCAATGGCACTGTGTCCCTTGATGGTGGGTGTGCTGACTTCCACAGCCTTTGCGTTGTAGAAAGTGGTCTGCCGGGCCATTGCCAGTTCCCAAGGGTCGCCCTCTGTGCCGGCACTCACTGCCCAGCGGTCACGCTCGTCACCCAGCACATAGCGGATGGGCTTTGATGCCAGAGCGTGCGCCTCGGTAGATCCGCACATGGTCAGGATGCCGCCGGGATAACTTTTCTGCAAAATCGTGTTGCCGCTGTCCCGGCTCTTTTTCTCCGCAACCTTGGCCCGCAGTGTAGGGCAGTCTCGTATCATGGGGGCGATACGGAGCTTGCTGTACTCCTTGGCATCCGTCATTTGGGGATGGATGAAAAGAATACTGCCGGGGTCAACGTCAATGGTGCGGCCTATGACATTGTTTTCAAACTCCGACTTGCCGACCTGTGAGGACGCAACGACAACGATATGATGGATGCGCGGGTCGGAGAATGCGTCCATGATCTCCACCAGATAGGGCGTGCGGCTGTTACGCCAGCGGCCCTGCTCGGCAGACGCTTCCGGGGACAGGACGCGGTTTTGTGTGGCCCACTCGCTCACGGACACATTGGGCGGGGGCCGGATAGCTGCCACCAGCTTTGACACCAGAGCATTCAGACGGTCAACCGCTGCATTCTCACTCATCGTCGTCACCAGCCAGCTTTTCAGCCCACGCCTTGCGTTCACGGACACGGGCCTCATACTTTGCCGGGTCGTAACGGAACATGGCGATTTCCTCGGCTATCTGATTCACCTCGCCACGCATATACTCTGCCACCTCTGCCGGGTCAGACAGAGCAGCCGCATTGATGGCAACACGGCTGGGCAGCGCCATCAGCGCACCCCGGACGGTGTAGATAAGCTCAGAGGTCATAGCGGCAACATCCTCACTGCGGTGCATCTGCCCGGACAGCTCTTTTGCCTCAGCTTGAGCGATTTTCGCTTTGCTGGCTTTGAGCGTAGCTTCTGCTTTCTGCTTGATGTGGTCCAGCTTTTTGGCCTCTGCCGCTTCCTCTTTGGTCAGCCCGCCACGGGCAGTGCTGGCATTGTAGGCCTGCACTGCGTCACCAAGGACAAATTTTCCTCGACTGACGGTGGTGAGCACCCCATCCTGTGTGAGCTGCTGCACCCTGCGGTTCGTGATGCCCAGCACGGCGGCCAGTTGGGTGGTGGTCACAGTCATGTCAGCAACTCTTTCTTTTGTCGGCATTCAGAAACCACCTCCTTTTTTGTGAAACTCTTTGGAAAATCACAGCGAAGTCATTATACAAACCGTAACGAAATGACTGATTTTTCCCTCACTAACTAGCTTGGTTTCGGGGTCGACGAGCCCGCTCAGTGTGGGGCACCCCCGTCACAGTACCTTTTCGTCACCGAACGAGCCATCGTCGGCCCGCTCCTGTCCGCTGTTGGGCGGATGCAGAAAGGCTTCGACCACAGCAGGGTCATACTCGATGGTACACTCGATGCTGTCCATAGGGACGCTGGGACAGGCGTATACGGTTACGGTGTTCATGGTGTCGTGCTCCTTTCAGCAGGGAATGCTCACGCTTTGAATCTTCCTATAGGCATCCAGACGCAGCTCCTTCTTGTCGCCGTCGTAGGTTGCCTCGTAGTACATACAGTCAGGGACGGTGGTGGACAGCCAAGCCTTGTTGTTCTGAAGGGTGCTGCCGCACCAGAGTACGCACACGTCTTTCACGCCGATCTTCTGGAGATGTGCCAGCTCAGCGTTTGCATTATAGAGGCTGGCGACGGCAGCAATGGCGGATGCCACAAAATCATAGTAGTCCATAGTGATGATTCCTTTCCTCGAGATAAAGCCCCTGCCCGCATGAGCGCTGGCAAGGACGATTTCATACGCTGCGGATGACCTGAGCCTTGGAGTATGTGTCGTGGCCCTTGGTCATCATGTTCAGGAACTCGTCTTTGGTAAAGCCGGACAGGCGGAAGATTTCTTCGGGCTTCATGCCCAGCTGCTTGCCGATTTCCTCCACGGTCTTGCCCTCGTCAATGAGTTTCTTGACAATGGCTTTCATCGGCTCCAACAGGTGGGTGCCACGGGCACGGTTGTGGGTTATGGTGCCGTACACGTCGGCGCTCTCGTCGCCGTGGTGGTCTACGACTACGACCGGCACTTTGCCGCCCAGCAGGGACAGCAGCGGCTCCCGGCCCGATACCGTCCAGCGATGGAAGCCGTCAATGATGGTGCCGTCAGGGCGTACCACGATGGGCAGTGTCCAGCCGTTGGTCAGGATAGACTGGATAAGCAGCTTCAGGTTTTCCTCGCTGACCTTGTTGGGGTTGTAGTCGTTGGCGTGAATAGTGTTGCGGTCTACCCACTGGAGGGATGCCAGCGGGGCGAATACATCAATGCTTTCCATGGTTCTGCTCCTCCTTGATGCGGGCGTTGTGGTCGTTGTAGATGGTGGTCCAGAGAATGCGCAGGATACGCATTTTGGGGTCTCCGTACAACAGGCCCTCGTACATGGTCTTGTAGTGCTTCTGCTCAGCGATGCCGTAGGTCTTGATGAACAGGCCACGCCAGTGCTCGATGTGGGACAGGGTGTCCTTGGCGATGGTGTAGCGCTCCGGGTGCAGGAACAGAAGGTCTTTGCAGAGGGCTTTATAGTCCTTTTTCTCGGATTCTTCTTCCAGCTCCCCACGCTTGCGGGTGGTGCGCCGGAACATTTCAGAATCCCAGTAGAGCAGAACGAGGTAGGCATTGGGTTCTCGCCGCTGGATGCGCTCCCACAGGTCGTTGTCCGTTTCAGCTATCCAACGGAGGCCCTGTGTGCCGCAGTCACCGAAGAATGCGCACAGCCGGAGGGCATTCTTTCGGACACCCGCCTCATAGAGCCTCATGTAGATCTCAGGAAATTCAAGGTTTCGCTCCTTGATGTACAGCCACACATCGGAGTCCTTCCAGTCGTAGATGGGATAGAACTTGCCGCCGCGGGTGATGCGCTCCATTTTGGTGTTGGCAATGCACTTGAAGCGGGTCAGGCTTTCCGCCGTGCGCAGACCGACAAGCTGGATGCCGTCAGAAAACGCCTTGGAGCAGAACGTCTGGTAGTTCATTTCCCCTGCATAGTGGAGGTAGGGACTGTACATGATGGCAAAATCGGGCGGTTTGCGCATCCAGACATCTTCCTTGCCCGGCTCCCACGTTATCCACGATTCGGAGCTGGACAGGTGGTCAATGACGGACACCTGCTTGAACGGCAGGCAAAACCACAAGAATTTTGCGCCGACCGACAGGAAGTTGCGCCGCCAGCGGTATGCTGCATCGACCATCGAGGGGTAAAGCCCCTCCTCGTCGATGAACGTCACCGTCAGCTGCTTGGGGTCCAGCTCACCGGAGAGAATCATTTCATAAACGAGGTTGGCCATGCACAGGCTATCCTTGCCGGAAGAAAAGCTCAGGTAGATTTTGCAGCCGTTGGCGAACACATTTCGGATGCGGATCTTCGCAGCCTGCAACACGTTCAGGTTGCTTTCCACTACTTTCACAGGCATATCAGCTCACCACACTTCGGGCAGCGGATGTACCGGTGCTGCTCTGCGCCGCTGGCCGCCTCAGGAACAGCGGTTTCCGGCTCGGTAGGTGTAGACACCTCCAACACCGGGGAGGGCTGCTGCGGAGGCTCGGAAACGGTGGACACGGGCTGTGGGTCGGGCGGCGCTACCGGATAGGTAGGCGCTGCTGCATAGGGGACGTGTTCCTCATTCTGCTGGCGGTTGATGGACGAAATCTCGCTCTCCGGGAATTCTCCGTAGGAGCCAATCATTTCGTCCGCTTCATCCTCGGTGCTGTTCAGCATTTCCAGCAGATCGGCATCCCAGCCCGGGACATCCACATCACCGTCCAGCTCCTTGACCAGTTCCTCGATGGCATCCACATCAGTGAATCCCAGCTCATAGACCTTGTTGTCGGCCATCATGAGCTTTTTCTTCTGAACATCGGTCAGGCCGACCATGACATAGCAGTCACAGGTTTCCCGGCCCATGCGGAGCAGCGCTTCATACAGACCGTTACCGGCGATGATCTCACCGTCCTCGGCCACGACCAGCGGCTTGACCTGCCCGAACATTTCAATGCTGCGGATGTACTCGGTCAACTGCTTCTCGGAATGCCGGCGGATGTTGTGGGCGGGCTTGTGCAGCTCGGACAGCTTCTTTACCGTGATTTTCATCGTGCATCCTCCTTTCGGTCAGAAACGAGGTGCAGGACCACGGAGGCCAGCAGCACAAAGATGATGATGTACACCCGAAGCTCGCTCATCAGCGTCCAGATGCCCATGACACCCAGCGGGATCACGAGCTGCCACGAGGTAACAGTGAGCACGTCAATGAGAAAGCCGATGTTCTCACCGAACACCAGATACTCCGAATAGAGGTAGGTGGACAGCGAGGACAGCGCAATGATGGTGATCAGGATAGCCTTGAGCGTGTTCAGCAGTGGGCTGAAATTGACCCATGTGAGCAGCGCAGCCAGCACCATGTAGACACCGAACATCACGCCAGCCAGCACAAAGGACTTTTTCATGTTGCCGTGCTGGGTGCCATCTTCATTTTTGTCGTTGTAGGAGAGCAGCGAGTAGTAGTACGGATAAGTGAACGGGCCGGGCAGCAGCAAGAAGCCTTTGTAGAGGCCCGTCTGGATACCGGCAGCAGTCAGGCCGGGGTCGATGTTGACGAATGCACCGTGGGTGTATACCAGCGCGGCAATGACAACGACTGCCAGCAGACCGTAAACAACCACCCATGAAAAGCCATCAGACAGGACGTTCCGAATCATGCCCTCTTTCAGAAGCATAAACAGGAACACAAGGCAGGTGCCGTAGACAATCAATGTGCCTCCGGTGGTGCCGATCGGCGTGTCGCCGAAGATCTCATAGATGCCGGACATCTGCGTCCATGTCTGGAACACGGTCAAAAAGCCGATGAAGTAGAACATCACCTTGCTCTGCATGATGCGCCGGACGGTCGGGATGTACTCCGCAAACAGACCGAAGAAGATACAGGCCAGCGAGTTGAAAACCGCCCAGATGATAGCCGCAGCAGCGCCGTTGTTGATGGCCAGCGTGCGGAAGTTCATCAGGGAGCCGACTCCTGCCCATGATGCAACGATGGAACAGGCGTAGAAAATGGTGGGGTTTGCCTTGAATTTTGCCTTGATTTTCTGATACATGGAAAATCTCCTTCTTTGTGACTGGGCACGGCGAAATGCCCAGCTGCAGCACCTCGGCTTTTCGGGGTGCTACGGTGATGCCGCACGCAAAGGAGCAACGTGCGGCCCGGAATCCTCCTTTCAGGCAATAAAATAGCGGCACCCACCGGGAATGGTGAGCACCGCTTGGCTTGATTTGAATTTTGCATCCTAATCATATCACTCGGAGCGTCCGTTGTCATCTGAATCCATCGGTAATCTTCGGCATCCATCCGAAACCATCCGACAACGTCCGACAGCGAGTGAAACCATCCCCTTGATTCTCAACGATTTCCACTTTGAATTCAACTTTTCAGGGGGTAAAAGTTAAATTCATTTCAATTTTGAGCTGATTTTGTGTGGATTTCTGATTTGAATTTCAGTTTTGGGGCAAAAATAAAAAGCCCCGCAAATGCAGGGCTTATCGGTCAGTTTTTGTTGAGGTAGTTGTATGCCATCCGGCTGACCCCATCTTCGGTATATCCTTTTCCCAGAACTCCGGCAACTTCGGCCCATGAGTAGCAGCGGATAAACCGCAGTCTGAAAACCAGATACATCCGAGCATCCACAATGCTCTTGCAGTAGGCCTCGACTTTGGGCTTTTCCTGCGCTGCCAGCTCTTCCAGCCAGCGGATGCGCTCGTCCATGTCGGCCAACTCTACAGCCAGATCTCCGACTTTATCCCGGACACCCGGCGTGTGGGGCATCCCGGTCAGTTGTGGGGAGGCGGGAGTGATTCTTTGTCGCAGTCGCTCCAAGGCTTCACGGTCTTTTTCGAGGGTCATCTGAATGTCATAGTACTTGGACAATTCCTGTAATGTCACAACCTACCTCCGTCATAATTCAGCTACCGTCTTGCGGCGGCGCCTCTATTATTTTATCACATTTTGCTGTCGGAAGGTAGACCGGAAGTCCACAAATTATGTGGTCTGCACCAATTTTGCACAGGCCGGGCACAGTATAGGTCTGGCCCTGGGCATCGGTGCGCTGGATGGCCGGGTTAAGGGGTATGTAGTTCTCGCAAGACAGACAGCTCATTCGTCCACCCTCTCGATTTTCGGGAACGGTTCGTGCCCCAGTGGAACGGGATCAAATGACCTGTTTGTTGTGCCCGGTGCCTCACGTTTATTTTCTGGGGCATCTAACCACTGCTGATGCTCGATAGCGTGTACAAGGTCGATGCACGTTCCCCATGAATCGTGTTGCCGCTCCCGGTGTCCAAACGGTGGGTAGGCCAGTTTATAGGCAGCCTCAAACATCGTTTCGATGCAATGCTTCCGTTCGTTATAGACGCGGATGTCGTATGGTTTCTCATAGAGTTGCTTTTTGTCCTCTCCATCAAAGACCAAATCCTCTGTCAAGGGTTCAAACTGCCCCATGCGCAGCCTCATATACTCGTCCACAGCCACGCTGATGATACGCAACTGTTCTTCCGAGATTTCAACGCAGTACTTCATTTTTTCTCTCCCTCATCGCCATCATGATAGCTAACGCCGAATAATGCCGGAATCAAAAAGAACCAAAGCGCCCTCAGATTTCCGGTGACGTGGATTGCGGTTGACACCGCCAACCCCACTGAAATCCACTCCGCTGCCCACTCCGCTGCATAGATAAGCGCAACCCATTTCATTCCGGCACCTCCTGTTTGCCATTGCCAAAACTCCGGGCAAATACCGCCCGTTGGATAAAGTCCACATCCTCTGCAATAGACCGTACCGATGAATTATCAGAGCGGATTTCAAAGGAACGGAGAATGAAGTGCTTCAAAGTGTCCAGACTGTAACCTGCGATTGACTTCCCGAAGAATGCGGTAAGGATTTCAATAATGGTTTCCTCATGCCGAGCGAACTCGCATCCATAGACTTTGTGTTCAGGAATAAAGGACACCCAGTAGGTAAACCGAGACTTATCGTGACCGGCTTTCAGGTCAAGGCAGCGGGTTTCGGTTTGCAAGTAGCGGACTGCCCGGTCGGTTATCCGATTCAGCTCCTTTTCCCCAATGGTGCAGCCCTCCGGGAAAAGTTCTTCCATGAACTGAAGAAAAAGCTGTTCGCCATTGGCACAATCGAACACGTCATGCCATGTGGCAGCCCATTCGGCCATTGCTTCTCTTTTTTCAAAGAGAATTGTGCAGGCCAGTCTGACAAAGTTGGCCGGAGATTCAACCATGAAATGCAGTTGTTCCATTGTCATATTCAGCCTCCATACACGCTTTCTTGCAAGCCTCACACTTTTTGTACGGCTGTTCAAGCCAGCAGTCGAACAGTAAACACTTCGGTTTTCTGTACTCCGGTGGAGCCTTGCGTCCGTGGGTTTGAGTACGAAACGTATGGTACTTGCACACCTCTTTGCCCCAAAAATCTCCGCCGAATTCGCAACTTTCACGACCCGGCGAAACCTCATGCTTAACTGTGATGGTTTTCATTTTTTCACCTCCGGCGGCTCCAGCAGCGGTGCCCACAGCTTCACATGCCCGTAGTGGCCATCCTCTGCACGGTGGCCATCCTCAATGTGCCACGTCCCGTTTTCGACCCAGCCTTTCATGGTGTGGCCGCTCTCGCAGCACACCCATACGATGTCGCTTATCACGGCGCAGTGCTTTTCGCCGGCGCATTCCCAGCTTTCTTCATGGGCGATTGGCGGGTTCTTGGCATCATGCCATGACATCTGGCGCACAAAGTCAACGACCATCTGGCCGGCCTCGTGCAGGGCTTTGGCAGCAGCGTCTTTGCCTTTGAAGCCGTTGTAATATTCAATCTCGGCCAGAGCGTCCAAATCCGTTGCCGGGTCGATGAGGCGGCAGGCTTCTTCTAGGGTCATTCGATGTACCTCCGCTTGTCCTTGTCCCAGTGTAGCGTGATAGGATTGCCGCATTTGCAGGGAATGGTGATCTCCGGCTCCATGGTATTGGTCTTGCCTTTGGCCACCAGCCCGCAGCAGCCGCAGGCGAACTCATAGGGGACAAGCCCCCTCTCAAGCGAGATCGTAGCCCCGCAGCGGCAGCCTATGGACATCTGCGGAACGTGGAGATATGTACCGAACTTCTTGCCGCAGCAAGGGCAGGTCAGGCGCAGAAGCCCATGTGCGCCGGGCTCCGGCGGGCGATTACTCTTTCTCATGGTCGGCTCCTTTCTCGGTCTGAAACCGAATCACTTCCCGGAACAGCAGCTCATTGTTGTGCTCCGATTCAGTCATAAAGTTGATGTACTCCCGGAACAGCTGGCGGTCATGCTGCTGCCGGCTGGTTTCGCCCAGCAGGGCACCGATAGCCACGCCCACGGCCAGTATCGCAATGTTGATGAAGATCTGATCAGGCATTGTCATCACCCAGCACTTTCTCGATGAGGTCAAAGACCATTTCCCGGTCTTCGGTGGTCAGGAAGTCAGCCGCCATGATTTCAAACTTGAGGCGGTCAGCGTATTCTTTCAAATCACCCATGGTTTACTCCTCTCCCAGCTGGGCAAGGATCTCGTTGCCCTTGTCCATCAGTTCATCCCGCCGTTTTTTCTGCTCAGCCTCCAGCTTTTTCATTTCCGCCTGATATTTTTTCAGGGTTTCCGGCCGGAAATTCTTGCTCTGGCCCATGCGGATTTTTGCGGCAATTTTCTTGTGCTGCTGAACGGTCTGGCGCAGTTCGGTGTCCGTGGTCAGAATCTGGTAGCGATGGTGGCAGCCGGGGCAGGTGAAATACTGCACCATGTAATCGCCGCTCCATGTACTGCGGATGCCGGCTGTCTGGATGCTGAACGGTGTGCCGCAGCGGTCACACTTTACAAGGTCGGTCATTCGCCATACTCCTTTCTGCACAGCTGGAACGCATTGCAGTGGTCGTCGCAAGTTTTGCAGCACTTGTCGCATTCAGGGTGAGCAGCTTTGCACTTATCACAGGGTGTGTCCGCTTTGCTACCGGATCCATACACCGCAAAAAGCTGGTGGGTGCCGTCCTGCAAGGCCTTTTCGTCATCGGCCATTTCATAGCCGAGGGCGGTCAGCAGTTCATAGGTGCTGTCGAGGTCGTCATTTTTGCGGTGAACGAACTTGCTTGCACCTGTCGGTCCATTCCATTCCGTGCTCCAATAGCCCTCACGACTACCGTCCGTCGCATCGAAGGCAACCGCCAAGAGAATCTTCTCCGGCTCGGTATCGTAAGCGTTGAACATTTTCAGGGCATCTTCCAATTCCGTGTCTTCCCGAATCTGCTCATCCAGACCGATGCCGAGCAGCCGCAACACGTTTTCGTCATCCTCCATGTGCCGATATTCGGTCAGAATCGGGGTGGAATAAGCCAAGATTTCCGGCAGGTGCTTTTTGCACTCTGCGGGAGTCAAGTCCTTCACGAAGTCCCAGCGCAGCTCGTACATGAGCTTCGTAACAGCGGCAAACTGTTCTCTCGCAAGCTGCTCGGTGGCTCTTGCGGCCTCCCTCGCCGAGTTGCTGGCATCCTCGGCTTCCGTATCGCGAGGTTTGTACAAGTCAATCTGATTTTCACTGACCTTATAGACATAAGCGATCTTGTCGGCATCTTCCGGCATGACGACTTCCTTTTTTGTGCCCCACTTTCCGTACGCATTTACATGCTCATGCGTCTGGTAGGAGGCCTGCGAATCTTCCGTAGCGAATTTTTTCAGCTGCTCAACCCATTCGGCCTTTTGGTGCTGCCATTTTTGCTGCTCCAGCGCATCCTGCATAGCCCGGTTGAAGTTCTGCGTGCCGAGGGTCTCCAATACCCGGTTTCGGGCTTCCAAGTCCTCGATTTTGTCCAGCTGGGCGAAGTCAGACAGGGTTGCACCGCGCTTTTCGGCTTTCTTGAAGCTGTCGTGGTTCAGTTCCAGCAGCTTGATACGCCGCCGAACGGTGGACTGTGAGAAGCCAGACTTGTCGGAGATCTGCTCCACGGTCTGCCCAAAGTCCATCATCATCTGGAAGCCCTGTGCCTGTTCATAGACCGTCAAATCGCTGCGCTGCATGTTCTCAATCATCATGGTCTGCATCTGCTCCCGCTCGTCCATCTCTACGATGGCGCAGGGCAGCTCGTACACCCCTGCCTGCTGCGCTGCCGCAGCCCGGCGGTGGCCGATGATGATGGTGTAGTCCTCACTGGACCACACAGCCTTGGGTGTCCATGCTGCCGCTGCTGCGGCGGCATCCCCGCCCTCGTCAACGCACTTTGCGATGTACTCCCGGCTGTTGAGGTAGTGGCCGGGGATTACGGTCAAGTTCTGGTACACGCCGTTTTCCTTGATGCTGGCGGCAAGCTCAGACAGGTCTCCCAGTTCCTTGCGGGGGTTATCGGGGTGAGGGTACAGCTGCCGGATAGGAATGTAAGTAATGTCTGCCATAGGGATACTCCTTTCTTATTTCGGGTTAGAAAAACGTGAGCTGCCCGGTTTTGGTTTCGTTAAGAGGCTCGTTTTCCGGGGCTTTAGGCTCATTTTTGATAGATTTTTGCAAATTTGCGGGTTTAATATCGGTTTTTTCGATTTTTGCAGGTTCGCCTTTCGGTTCAAACAGCAGGTTCATCTGCGCTATCTGGCGGCGCATATACCACACATCGGTTGAGAAAAGCGGCATATACCAGATGCGGTTTTGCGGTCCTGCGGGCAGCAATCCGCGGCTGTCGTAGGCCGTTGCCGGGTTCACGAGTGTGTCACCGATGACTACATATCCAGCGCAGCCCATGAAGCTGCACTGGATGTAGCACATCAGCCCAACGATGAAGTCAATGTCTTGGGCTATGACAAGGACTTTGTTGTGGTAGCAGATATTCCGTCTTTTGCAGACGTTCAAAAAGGCAAGCAGCGTGGCCCCAGCACCGCAGGCCGGGTCAGATACCGAGATGAATCCCTCCATGTCCGGGTGCAGCTTCGGGTCGAACGTAATCTCGGCCATGCAGCGGCACACATCGTAGGGAGTGAAGAACTGCCCGGCGTGCGAGTTGCCCAACTCGCACATCATGTACAGCGAACCGAGGAAGTCTTGGTCAGGATTCTGCTCCATACCCATGATTACCTCGCCCAGCATTTCAGCCATGCCCTCCCGCTCCTTGGCAGAGTATTTGGAAACGATGGTCTGATACATCTTGGTGCGCTCTGGGGCATTTACCTTGTCCGTGCTGTTCGAGATCTCGATGGCCGTCAGGGTGACGAAGTCCTCCCAAATCTCCCAGCGGCTGTGCTTTCCAGTCAGGCTATTGAAGATTTTGAGGAAGTTCTTCTGGTGGTCATCCCGGATGCTGTGGGTCACTGCTGCCTTTGCCATAGGTTACTCCTCCTCGCTGTCAGCAGCGGCGATGGTGTAGTGGCCGTTGGAGAACTCAATCACACCAGCGGATTCCATACCATCCAGCAGCGCGATGGCCTTTTCTGCGGTTACGCCCATCTGCTGCTCCAGCATGGCCTGCGTAACGCCGCCGTTCTGCCGGGCAATCTCGGTGGCCTTGGTCAGTTCATCGGCTGCGGGTTCCTCCGCATCGTCCAGTTCCTCGGCATCAACTTCTTCCAGCGGTTCGGCCTCCCCGGGGAGATTCGGCGAATCAGGCTCATTTTCCCGGGGCGCATCCTGCTGCCCACCGGATTCCGGAATGTCAGGCATCTTGTAGCCGAGGGCTGCCAGCTTGCCGCCCTCAACCAAATCCCGGAAGAAAAACTGGAGCCAGAGGTAGTGCATATTCTTGAAGATGTTCTTGATTTTGTTGAACAGGGTGTCGGAGATGGTGAACGTCTTGCTCATGCGGTAGGTCAGGTTACCGTCCTTGACGGTGAACAGGATGGATGCGCCCGGTGAGATGTAGTTGTCCTCGGTCGCTTCTTCCAGCATCGACATCTGCTCACCGACTCCGCCCAGCGGACGGATAACCAGCTTGATGGGATATGCGTTCTTGATGAACACATAGCTCAGGTTGTTGGCCTCGCAGATGCCCTTGAGTTTTTCACGGTAGACTGCGAAACGTGCGGATTCGGACAGAGAATTATCCATGATGAAGCTCCTTTCGAGTAGCTTTTAAGTAGTCGAAAATTTATAGTCGTTCTCCCGGTTCTCGATGGCGGTCAGACCCAGTGCGTAGGCTGCCCACACATCAGCCTTGAAGCCATAGAAGAAATCCGGGGCTTTCTTTGTGCCCTTGCCGTTTTTTAGGTCATGGGCTGCAAATCGGTCAATCAACGCCCGCCGGATGGAGGTGTCGTTGGCTCGGCTGTCGTGGCAAATGTGCTTTTTCTCCTCGATGCGGCACATCATCCGCACCGGGCACCGGGACGAAAGCACCTGATAGAACCGGCCAATCCAGACCGTGGTGTCGAAAACGTCCCGACCAACGGACATTCCGTAGGAGGCCACCATTTCGATGACCGCCCACCGCCATCCCTGCTCGGCAGCCGATTCCAGCTTTTTCAGCAGTTCTTCGTTGTCGATTTTGCCGAACTCCAGCGGTCGGAGCGTTTTCTGGTCAATCACGCAGTAGCCAGACTGCACATTGCCGGGATCAATAGCGATGATGGGCATCACAGGTACGACCTCCCGAATTCTTTGATGAACTGCGCTTCCGGCCACCCGTAATACTCCATAGCCTTTTTCTGTGCCCACTTTTTCAAGCGGAGGTCTGCCTCCCGGTTGGTATGTACGGCAGTCACGCCGTTCTGGTGGCACCAAGGGCAGAGGTTCGCCCACAGGCCAAGCCGCTTGCTCTTATCCCGGTACGGTCCGAAAAATACTTCGTGCCGGGCGGTGCGATACCGCCCACAAATCAGACAGGTGGGGCTCTGGCTGAGGATGCTGGGTGCATAGCCATTGCTGTCCAGCCTTTCCCCATACTCGTTCATTGCCATGTTACGTCCTCCTGCGCTGGAAAGGCAGCTGGGAAACCTGCTGCATTACAAGCTGAATTTTGTCCTGAACGTTCTGATCGGCCAGCACATTGACAGGCTGTGCGGCCACGCCGATGCGCCCAAGGGTCTGCGCCCGGACACGCTTCACGAACTCGACTTCCTGACGGCGGAATTCCTTTTCGACCTTGGCCTCACTGCTGCTGCCATCGAGGTCAACGACTTCGAGATCGCCCGACTGCATGGCATCGGCAGCGCAGCGGCGCAGCTTTTCCATCGCCACATCCATCCCGTCCTCGTGGCCCCATGTGTTCAGCTGCTCGTAGTTGGCACGGCTTTCTTTGAGCAGCCGGGTCATGCGGTCAGGCCCATAGTGCAGCACATCGATGACGGCCTTGACGTAGATTTGCCATGCGATTTTGGCTGCTCGGTTCCCGGCGATGCAGTACCGCTCCTCTTTGCGGTTCTTGGGCGCCCGGATCATCGGAACACGGTAGTCGGAATCGACAATTCCGGCCAGCCAGCTTTCCCGGATGGAATCAGCCTTTTGCTTGGACGGTCTGCCGTTGGCATCCGGGGTCATAATGACCGAGGTGTTCTGCTCTTCCAACTCGTTCATGCGGTCGGTGATGCGGTCCAGCCGGATCTTGCCGACACCGAACTCCTGATGGAGTGCAATCGTGGTGCACCAGCACACAATCTGGCTGATGGCCTGCTGAGTGCCATCCATCTCTGCCTGAAACGACTTTTTCACGGCTCTGCACCTCCTGAAACGATCCAGACCCGGCGGGAACCCCAGCCAGACCAGCTTAGAGCCTCCGCATGGGTGTTCACCGCCACGTCCAGCTTGTTACCTACCACAGCACTCCCGGTGTCCTGAACGACCCGGAGACCTACACCCTCGATATAGACCACCGTGCCGTAGGGCAGGATGCTGGTGTCAGCTGCCACGGTCACGCCCGGCTGCACCTTTGCGCCGCTGGATGTAATTCCGTGTCCCTCGCCGCAGATGTGGGCGTATTCTTCGGCACAATAGGCCGTGCAGCTGAACGACCCGGCGTATGTAAGGGTCAAATCGGTCTGGGCGTTCAGCTCTGCGGTCAGGTTATCTACCTCAGTCTGAAGCCGGCCGACATTTTCCTCCGCGTCAATCGCCCGCGTCTGCCAGTTCTGGAAACGGCTGGCGTAAATATCCCGCTCGATTTCCAACTCGTCCACCCGCCGGGAGTAGGCCGTGCTTGCGAGGATGCAGCCAACCATCGCACACGAAACACACACGATCAGGCTGCGGAATGGTCTTTTCGACCTCATGTCGTACCACCTCCAATCTGTGCCGGGGCTGCGTCGCCGGGCAGAGCCGGGGGCTGCAAACTCTCAATCGGGGCATCCTGCACAGCCCGGTCGAAGCCCGGCCGGACGAACTGGCGCAGATCCGCGCTGCTGCGGCTGCTGAAAATCTCCGACAGATCTGCCAGGGAGCCAGCCCATCGCTGCACCACCATCGGGAGGGCGGCGAAGATTTTCGCATTTTCCTTTTTGAAATCTTCGCCTTTCAGCTTGCGCCCATCGGGGGTAATGAATCCACCGTGGGTCTGGTAGTACAGATTTGCCTCGATTTTTCGGGCAGCTGCCGCAGCCTGCGTCCAAAGGTCATTTGCCGAGGGCTGCTGGGCTGACAGCAGCTTTTTGATTTCAGCGCACCAGTCCACAATCAGCTGGTTCTGGAATCTGCACTGTGTAAAGGCCGTATACAGTGCCTTTTCCACAATCTCGTCCGGGATGGTGCCAAACGCCCGGATGTAGATTTGCGTGTCAGCCCTGCGCTCCTCCAAGCTGCGGGCGCGCCCGTAGTGGTCATCGATGACCACCAGCAGCTCACGCAATTTCGTATCGGTCATGTTGTCGAGCCTCCTAAAAGTTCTCCGAAAATTTCATCGTAGTCATCGGCAGCAGAACGCTTTGGCTGCTGACCCGCTGGGGGCTTACGCCGCTGGTCGCGGGCTTGCACATCACCAAGAGTTTTCACGCCCTCGTTTTTCCATGCCTTCAAAATGCCGTTGATGTAATTCCACTTGCGAACGCCGGACAGAGCAGCTTTTTTGATGGCCAACAGAATGAGGTCATCTGCGAAAATCTCCCGCCAGCCCCTCAGGGCATCCCTTGCAGCCGGTGGGAAGCTGCCGATGTTCTCCTCGTAAGAGCCGATAATCTCCGCCAGTCCGGCATCGACAGCTGGACTACCGTTATCTCTATCTCTTACTCTTACTCTGTTCTCTATCTCTTTATCTTTATCTTTCTCTATCTCTTTCTCTGTATGGACATTGTCCACATTGTTGTCCTCGTTGTTGTCTGCACCTTTAACAGGGATTTGTCTGCGCCGATTCTCACGTTGGAGACGTTTTTGCGCCGAATAATCTGTTTCGCTTCCAACAATATCTGAATAGTTGGAGATAGTCAGTATTCCGTCAGGGCTTTCAAAAATCAGGCCAATCTGTTTATAGACGCTCAAGGCCACACGGACAGTTGCCAAAGAGAACCATTTGCATTCCCGCTGGATTTTTTCAGCATCGTAAGGAATGAGCATCTCTCCGATTTGAGAAATCAGACAACCACCCGTGTTGATAGTCTTGAGACATAACATCTGATAGAGAACAACGTAATTGGCACCGTCCGGCTGGCTCATAAGATAGTCAATCTCGTCCGAGGACATGAAGCTATCTTTGAGTTTTATCCAGTAAAACCTCTTGCCAGTTGCCATCAACGAACCTCCTTAGAACGGCAGATCATCGGCATCGTCCAGAACCGAGAAATCATCGTCGCTGCCCTGAGAAAAGCTCTGGCTGACCTGAACATTGCCGGGATGATCGGCGGCTCCCTGCCACTGTTGGCGCTGGCTTTGGGTGGCAAACCCCATCTGCTGGGGCTGCGGCTGCTGGTTCCGATAGGTGGCCGGTGGTGGGTTCGTCCCGCTATCATCCACGGCCCCATGCTGGTCGTCTTGCTTCGGCCCAGCAAAATAGATGTTGTCCACCACGAACTCAATCGCCGTGCGGTTGTTGCCGCTCTTATCCTCATACTGCCGTGTCTGGCAGCGGGAATGGACAACAGCGGCGCTCCCCTTGCGGAAATACCTGCTGACGAACTCCGCCGTCTTGCCCCATGCGGTAAAGTTGAGCCAGTCCGTGGGGCGGTGGCCGTTGGCATCCACCATGTCCCGGTCAACCGCCATGCGGAAACTTGCCACCTGCTTTCCCGTCTGGGTGGTTCTCAGTTCAGGATCAGCGGCGAACCGCCCCTGAAAATCACAGCTGTTCAGCATCGGTCAACCTCTCTGCTCCCTGCGCGTGCATCGCCGCCAAAGGTTCAACCATGCCCGGAATGACAGGGGCAGGAGCTTCAGCGTCCAATTCCACCGAATGCAACGCATCATGCATATTCTGAACGAACTCGTGAAATGTGTACTTTTCCGTGGTAATCGCGCAGCTTTCCAACTTGTGATAGATGATTTTCAGCTCCGTGTTTGCTGCCAGCAATTCCTTGTACTCATCCACCGGAATTGCAATAACTTCCGGTCTTGCGTTATACATACTCATAATTTTTCCTTTCCGGTCATTTTGACCATTCTTCTTTGTAACGTGCCAGCTGTTCCGGGGTATCCGTCTGGATGCCCAGTTCCTTGGCTTCTTCGATTGCGCCGTCCACAAGACGGGCAAATTCCTTTGAATCCATCTTGTGGCTTTCCTTGTAGACAAAATAGCAGGAGTAGTCTTTTCCGTTTTCCTGCCGGGTTTCATAGAGCCGGACATAGGGGTAAAAGTCGCTGGGATCTACGGTCGGCGGGAGTTTCAGGCCAACAGGCTTGCCGTCCTTGTCGCGGGCAAGCGCTCCATACGAAACCACGAGCCGCCGCTTTACTGCATCCTCGCTCTCGCCGGTCTCCGCAGAAATCTTGTTGCACAAGACGTGGAAATACGCATTTGCTGACAGGCTGCGCTTTTCCCTATGCTTTTTGATTTCCACATCCAGAACCGGCTCCTGATGGAGCTTGTCCCAGATTTCCCGGAAGTCGCCGTTGATTTCCAGCGTGACCCGCTGTTTCCCGCCGAGAGTAAAAGCCATGTCTACCAGCCGCCCGGTCATGTGACATCCTCCTTGTCCTGATGGCAGTGCATATAGATATAGGCGCTGTTCGGCCCCATGTTGGCGTATAACCAGTCATTGATCTTGGCAAGGCTCATGTGGTTGTGCAGCACTCCCAGCTCGTAAATGTACTCACCGTTCAGCTTTTTCTCAGCAATTTTGGCTTGGATTTCTGCGTCATCGTAGTTGGCTTCCACCATGTACAGGTCATAGTTTGGAGCCGTGATGCCGTTCAAATCGTTCATGTCTGTGCAGTAAAACAGCTTTCCTGACTGGAGCCAGACTTTCCACCCGCAGTTCGGAACATTGTGCTTGACCATATCGGGCCTGACATTACAGATGCCGTATCCATACATGTGCCCCGGCTCCAGAACATCAATCTGCGAGACCGGCACCCCTGCATCCACCAGCGGCTTGCACAGCCATGCACAGCACGCAAAGCGGAGTGTGGGGCGTTTTTCCGCTAAAAGCCGGAGCGTTGTCGGCTGGAAGTGGTCACCGTGAATGTGAGTGAGAAGAACCAGCTTCAACGCCCGGTATACTTTCGACAGTGCCTTGAACGAAACGCCGCAGTCAATCAGGATTTTTTGGTCAATCACCACCGCATTGCCTTTACTGCCAGTTGCGATGATATTGTAGTCGATCATAACGAGCTGAGGTCAACCACCGGCTCGGCGGTCGTGGGTTCGCTCTGAGCAATATCCACATGGGGCAATGCCTGCCCATCGCCCACCTCAGGCTTCCCGGTATGCAGTTCCAGCTGTTCGGATGCGTCGGGCATCGGTTCCGGCTCAGTGACGATCTCGTTGTTGTCGGCCACCGTTGCCACGGCATTGTCGCTCTCCATGGCTTTCGTCATTTCGATGCTCATAACGCCCCAGCGGGAAATAAGCTGGCGAAGCAGGGTCTTTTTGGCCATGTCATCAAAGTTTTTGTACCAGAACGAGGAGTACTTCCACATCTCGCTTTCCGGGACTTTGCCAGCCATCAGGTCTTCGTAGTTCTTACGGCTGAAAGCCTTGGAATAGGTATCGGCATGGGTCATCATTTTCTCTTTCGACCAATACAACACCTTGCGGAAGCCGTTGAGGTACTCAAAGTAGGCCATATACCCGACCGTGGGCAACGCGTCACGCTGATCGTCATCCTCGACGAACTGGAATTTGGCTTTTCCGGTTTCCGGGTCTTTGCCGAGGTACTCGCCCTGCTTGATGACCATAACATCCAGATCCTTGTACTGGCCGCTGCGTAAGGCCAACTGGGTGTAGCCCTTATAGCCCAGAACAAACTGTGCCGTAACACTCTCCTGGCGGATCAGCCTGTTGTTGCGGTCATACTTGGCTTTCTGCTTGAAAGGCACGAGGTAGTACTGCCCCAGCTGAGGGGACGGGCTGAGGTTCAGGCTTTCACCCAGCAGGGCACCGGCCAAAATCGTGCCGGCATCGCATTCCTGCAGGGCGGGGTTGACGGCCACCGCCGAGGTAATGCTGGCCGTGAACCGGCGGGCGCGGGCCGGGTCGCGCAGAGTGTTGGAGATCAAGGACTGATAGCCCTTGGTGGTGATTGCCACGGAGAACTTGGGCTTCTGCTGTACCTGCATCTGATTATAAGTTGCCATATTCAATACCTTCCTTTTCCAGATAATGCTTCAAACCGATCAGCTGGGCTTTGGTGCCTTTCGCATAAAAGCGGGTCATCAGGATAGGCTCAGCCGCCGGGGTGGACTGAAGTTCAGGCTGGGGTTCCGGCTGAGTGCCGGCTTCCGGCAGTTCGGACGGCTCCTGTACCGGGGCGGGCAATTCAACCGCCGAAGCCGCCACAACAGCGGCGCGGGCTTTTTCGGCAGCGGCTTCCCGTTCGGCCTGCCGGGCGCGGCGCTCTTCTTCCCGCCGACGCTGTTCCTCCAGCGCCTTGTGCCGGTCACCCACAGTCTTGATGGCGTTGGGCAAATCCAAATTGCTGCGGTACTCCACCATGATCTCGGCGGCGTTGTCCATGCCCTCAATTGCGGCCACGTCGGCCACAATGCCGTCCACGAATGCCTTTGCCTGCTTTTTCAAAGAGGTCAGGCTGTCGCTCATGTTGACTTTCGGGCGGTAGGTTAGATCGTCCAGCCAATCAATATCAGCGACTTCCACCAGCTCGCCGTAGTAGTCCATGAGTGCTTCCGTTTTCTGAGCCACAATTCCAGAGGTCACATCCGTGATTTTCTGCTTCAACTCGGCATCTGCCTGCTGGAACGGTTCCGTCACGCACTCCCGGTAGATCTGCTCAAAGGCATTGTAGGGTTCAAGGATTTTGCTCTTGATGGCCGTGCGCTGGGCTTCGTACTCCTTGAATTTCTTGTTGAGCTGGGCGCGGACATCCTTGACGCTCTTATAGGTTTCTTCGGTGCAGATCATCGAAGTGGCTTCGGCAGTGCGCCGCTCAATGTCTGCCTTTACGCTGTGAAGCCGCTCGACAATGATAGGCAACTGCTGAAGTTCGATGACCTGCAATGCGGTATCCTGTGCCATATTGCACTCTCCTTTCAGTTTTTGAACACTACATAATGGCCGGTAGTTTTGTTCATCAGAACCCAGCCGCCAACATCCGGGCTGTCCTGAACGAAAAGGTACTGCCGGGAATCCCAGCCCTGTGCGGAAAGGGCTTCTTTCTGCTTGCGGGTCAGCCTTTTGGGCCGGGCATTCATGTGTCTGCCGCTCATACGGTACTCACCTCCTCATTCCAGCGCTTCAACAGCGAGGGCTGCATGGTGATGATTTTGTAGCCGGTGGCTTCCAGTTCAGTGCTGCGGTCGTAGCTCTGCACGTCCTGCGCGTGCCGTGTGACAGCGTTTGCCAGACCATAGAGGGAAAGGTCACCGCCCGCGATAAGATGCCCCAGAATGCCCTCGCTCTCGTTCTGGCGGATGTTGAACTCCTTGGCCGCAAGCTCAACCACCTTGGGAGCCGCCGCCGGGAGAATGGGCGCTTCCTTGGCATCCCGGAGTTTCTGCACCAGCGCATTAAACCGGGCTTCATCGACCGCCGCCCGGACGGTGTCCTCAATCTTCATCAGGAACGCCCGGTCGTCGGCTTCGATGGTCTCATCCCGGAAAATCCCGAAATCGCCATCCACGCTTTCATTGATGCGGCCAACATGGCGCTTGCCAACACCCACATCCGCCACCATGCCATTGGTACAGACAAGACGGTAAATCAGCGGCTTCACGGAAACGCTGCCCATGCCGACCTCAGAATTGGAAATCAGGATGCCGGCCTGAACGATGTCCCCCGGCACCACCTCGGTCTGGATGCGCTCATTGACCACCTTGATGTACATGCGGGTATCGGTCAGCTCGCAGCTTTCAATACGGGCGCCCTGCATTTCAGAAATAATCGGCAGGACCGTCTGGGCAACCTCGTAGTTGTCGATGCGACGGTAGCGGTCGGAGAGGATGGCGCGAGCTGTTCCGTCAAGGGTACGCACCATGCGGCGGGTGTCCGGGGACTGCTGGAACCAGCCATTGACGTTTGCCATCAGCAAGCCGGGGTTCTCTGCCCGCATCCGCTCGTAGTAGGGAGCCGGGATCTTCAACTGCAATCCCAGCTGACGGTGGGCATTTTCGTTCAGCTGGAACGGGGTGTTGCCGATCACGAGGTCAAAGTTCTCGTTGACGGCGGTCATCTGCATAGCACCCGCTGTGGCAACGTAGTCCTTTTTGACCTTGGCCTGCCGGTCAAGCTCAATCGCAAGCTCCTGCAAACTTCTTCCATATTTCATAGGGTTACTCCTTTTCCGGGAAGCACTCAGGGACTCCCCATGCCTCGACCGCTTCAAGGCAGCGGTCACAGCCTACGATCGTACTGTCATCGGCGCGGTAGATGGTATCGCACCTCTGGTGGCAGAGGGGGCACACAGGAGGCTCAGGGTAGCCAGCTTCTTCGTCAGTCGGATACAGCATCCAGCACCTCCCGGAGCTTGCGCCCCATCCAGCGGCCTACATCATCGAACATCCCCATGCTGTCCAGCCAGACAAACAGGGCTGCGATAACAGAGGTCACAGCAAACTGCGCCGCCGGGGCACGAGCTGCTGCCTGTTCGGCGGTGATGCCGTACACGATCATCAGAATCCGGGTCATTCCTTACACTCCCTTTCTTTGCGAGCCTTGCGGGCAGCCGTTTGGGCTTCCAGCTTCTCGCGGTTCCCGGGCTGGGCGATGAATTTTTTGAATCCCGCCAGCGTCACGCGGCCAAAGCTCTCACCGACTTCCGGGGGAATATCGGCCACGTTGATGTGAATTGTGGTGTCCATGTGGTCCTCCTGTTTCAAAGTAGGCAAAAAGTCTACTTACAGAGCAAAAAAAATCTGCTCCATTTCCTCCGTTCCGATGTGGAGCAACTCGCACAGACTTTTAATTTCAGGTGCGGTAAAATCGGTTTTATTCCGAATTTTGTTCAGAAATCCCTGATATGAAAGGCCAATGCGATTTGCAATATACTTCATCTTGTAGCCGGAGGCATCAATCTTTGCTTTGAGCAAAGTGGTATTGGTCACAGTAAGTTCACCTCGCTTTCTGTTCGGCGTAGACTGGTTGTCTACTGGGTGTATATTACCACCTCGTAGACCAAATGTCAACTATTTTTTTGAAAAATTTGAAAAAATGTTGACCTCATGCCTACGCCGTATTATAATTGCATCAGAAGAATTTAGGGGGATGCAAAACCATGACCATCGGACAAAGAGTCAAAATTCGACGTGAAGAATTGGGGATGTCCCAAGAAGAACTAGCAAAGAAAATCGGCTATAAGTCGAAATCATCTATCAATAAGATTGAGCTTGGCTTCCGTGTCCTCACGCAGTCTAAAATCAAGGCTATTGCTGATGCACTTGATACGACCCCGTCTTACATCATGGGATGGGATGAAGAAGCCAGCCGGAATGAGTGGGCTTCGAAATTCCGCGACAGCGTGATGCAGATTTTGAATAATGCAGATCCGGCCGACTTAGAGGCTGCGGGTATCAGCGTTCAGGAAATCGAAGAAGAACTGAGCGGCAGCGACTCTATTTCGTTGGTGACGGCCTGCGCCATTGCGGATGAGCTGGGCGAGTCGCTGGATTCTCTGCTGGGCCATACTCCCAAGGAAATGATAAAGGCCGCCCTCCAGCAGGAGGACGGCCAAATGGCTGAAATTATTGAGCTGCTTCTTGATTTACCGGCAGATCGGCAGCAGGAGGCGTTGAGCTATCTTCGTTACCTTTCAGGGCGTGCAGAAAAATAAGCAATCGCTCCTTATCAGCATCCGACAGTTTTTTGATTTTGGCAAAGATATCCGACCATTCGCTCGTAGTCATACGGCATGGCTCCTTTCTCAAATTTACTGTCGGCAGCAACTGAATTATATCAAATACGCACCCGCTTTTCAGGGATTCGTAGAATTATACCGAAAATCGGAAAAATATTGCGAATTTTGAAGAAGATAATCGTGAGGTGATGGTTGATGGCCCGAAAAAAGAATATTGCTGCGGGTCAGAATGCCGTCATTTATGCCCGCTATTCCTCCCACAACCAGCGAGAGGTCAGCATTGAGCAGCAGGTCAGAGAGTGCATGAAGCACGCTGCCGAGCTGGGGCTGCACGTCGTTGGAACTTATGAGGACAGGGCCATCAGCGGCAAGACCGATAAGCGGCCCAACTTCCAGCGAATGATGCGGGATGCTGAAAAAGGCAAATTTCAGGCGGTTGTGGCATGGAAGTCAAACCGCATTGGCCGCAATATGCTTCAGGCAATGGTCAACGAGGCCAAACTGGAAGACTGCGGCGTGAAGGTGTTCTACGCCGAGGAAGATTTTGACGATACAGCCGCCGGGCGTTTCGCATTGAGGAACATGATGAATGTGAATCAATTCTACAGCGAGAACATGGCGGAGGACATCACCCGGGGGCTGTATGATAACGCCAGCAAGTGCATGGCGAACGGTCGGCAGCCCTTGGGCTACAAGCGGGGTGAGGATGGCCGTGTGGTGCTGGATGAAGCGAATGCGGCCGTTGTCCGGGAAATATTCACCCGTGTGGCTGCCGGTGACCTGTTCGTGGACATTGCGAGAGATCTCAATGCCCAGGGCATCAAGACCAGCAAGGGAGCCAACTGGAACAAGGGCAGCTTCCAGAGCATTTGCCAGAATGAACGGTACAGAGGCATCTACATATACGGGGATGTCCGGGTGGTTGATGGCATTCCACGCATAGTGAGTGACGATTTGTGGTACAGGGTACAGGAGGCCATGAGGATGAAAAAGAACCCAGTTGGAACCCGGCACCGTGTCGGGGCAGAAGATTATCTGCTGACCGGGAAGCTGCGCTGCGGGCATTGTGGCAGCTACATGACGGGCGTATCTGGCACCAGTAGAAACGGCGAGCTGCATTACTACTACACCTGCCAGAAGCGGCGCACCGAGCACGCCTGTGACAAGAAGAACATCCGCCGGGATGTCATTGAACCGGCTGTGGCTCAGGCCATCAAGATGTACTGCCTAACCGACGATGTCATTGAATGGATGGCAGATCGGACGGTCGAATACTGGGAAAAGCACGACAATGACCTCCAGATTGAGGCACTAGAGCAGCAGTTGGAGGAAAATAAAAAAGCCACCTCGAATATGCTAAAAGCCATCGAGATGGGGATTATCACAGAGGCCACCCGCACCCGGATGGTCGAGCTTGAGACTGAGCAATCCCGGCTGAGCGTCCAACTGAATGCGGCCAAAGAGGATGTCGTGAAAATCGACCGGGAGCAAATCATCTCCTATCTGGAACTGCTGCAGCAGGGTGACATCCACGACCGGGATTTCCAGATGGAATTGTTCAAGAACTTCCTCGTGGCCGTCTATGTCTATGATGATAACCGCATGAAGCTGGTTTTCTCCTGCATGGGAGACCAGAACAGCGTTGAGATTCCCTTGGAGACCGGAGAAGACCCGCCGGATGGCGGGCTGTCACCGGATGCTAAAATGTTCGTTTTGACTCCTGATAGCTCCACCAAAAAAGCACCGTACTTCATGTGAGGTATGGTGCTTTTCTTTTTGCTTTCTTAGAGGTTGCATCGAAAATCAGCCAAATGCCTGATTTTGCAGGCGCATGGACGGCAACCCCCAATTCTTGCTGTTTCGTTGCTTTTGAAAATGCTTGTTCGATGTCCGACTGTTTTGCAGGTGGACGCATCACTCCCCCTCAATGTAAGGAGTGAGAGCGAAGCTGTTTGAGAATCTTCGTGGTCTCCACTTTCACATAGGCATCATCAGGCACCTTGGGGAGATACTTCATCAGGAAATCAACATCCTGTTGGATTCGCCGGACGGCAGCTTCCAGTGCAGAATAGTTGATTCCGTAGAATAGAAATTCTGCTTGCTTTCATAATCTGCTAAAAGTACGCAAGTATGAAGGAAAAGCAAGAAATACGCAATGTACCCTCTTTTAAAAAGAGGGTACAAAGAAAGGAAATTCAAAAAACTGTAGTTTGAGTTATAAATACTGGATAAAGAATTTCTGCGCGGCCTGCACTCGTTCCTTTTCACCAGCCTCATGGGCGAAGCCCGGAAGGATCGTCAGCTCCGTATGGACGCCGTGCTCCTGGAAATTTTTCTGCAGGCTCTTCATACGGGCTACGCGGTTATCGCCATACGGGGAGTCGCCGATAAACTTGTTGTCGAGCTCGCCGACACTGATGAGGACGGGTACCTTCTTTACGGCTTCGAGGTCGACATCATAACCGAAGTAATCCTTGAAATCACGGATACCCCAGAAGTAGTCCTCGTCTGGATTCAGGAAGGTCGGACGGCCAGGTGCACCGATGGAGCAGGCCTTCAGACGATCAGGGTGAGCGAGCAGGAAGCGGTTTACGAACTGCCCGCCACCAGAGTGTCCGAACATGAAAAACTGATCTGTGTGAACGCCTGGATAGCGCTTCGCCATATCCTCGATCATATCGAGGAGAATCAGATCATAGCGGATGCCGTCGCAGGAGAGGAGCTTATAGCTGTTGAAGTCATCGCGCTGAATGAGTCCACCCGGGAACATAGGTGCAAGCACAGCCATATGATATTTGTCGGCGAGTTCCTTCGCCTGCTTGATGTACTCTTCGATTGCACAGCCGGTTCCATGGATGATGACGAGGAGAGAGTACTCATGCTCCTCTTCGTCGTAGTAGTAGTCTGGGAGATGCACCCAGTAGTGGAAACGCGGGTCGGTCGGACAGTGCCAGAGCATATTTAAGTAAGCATTGCCGAACAGATTTTTCTGCTGCTCAAGCGTGAGATTCGTAGCCAAAGGATTCTGATTTGCCATACTGTACCTCCAGGATTACAGGAATTTACCGAAGACGAAGCTTGCGATGACGAGCATGATGGCACCACCGATTCTGGAAGAAATCTGAGCATAGGACATCAGCTCCATGCGGTGTGCAGCGCCGAGACACTGTACGTCGCCGGCACCACCGCCGTTTGCCATACAGAGTCCGGCAGTCAGCATTCCTTCTACAGGATAGAAGTGGAACAGCTTACCGACGATGAAGGTTCCGATCATCGCACCGATGACAGTCGCCATGATGATGACGATATACGCTGGGTTTGTGAAGACCTTCGCGTAGTCTGTGAGGTTCGTACCGATACCAACGGTAATCATCAGTGGGAAGGACATATACTTTACGAAGAATTGCTGCATGCCCCTTGCGCCGGCCTTCACGTTTTCCGGCAGGATATTCGTCATATTCAGAATCGCCATCAGGATGACCATGAAAGCGAAGGTATGAATACTGAAGCCGAGGTTTGCATGGTTGATGATGGAGATGTGCTTTGCGTAGAGGTTAGCTACATTGAAGCATACGACACCGAGTGCGAGACCGGTTGCGTAGTCGGCTGCGGTCGGCTTCACGTCACTGGACTTCGTGCTGACATTTTCTTCACCGACCATGAGACGACCATTACCCGTCATGGATGGCTTGATCTGGCCGAGCTTGTTCAGCAGTGCAGACATGAAGACGGCGCAGAGATTGCCAATGCTGATGATTGCAAAGGCAGATGCATACCAGGAGGAGGCATCACCGCCGGTTGCAGCAGCCCACATCTTGCTCATCGGTGTGATACCGGCACCATTGCCACCGCCCATGACTGGAATTGCATAGGTGGCGATCGCCTCGATTGCGCCGACGCCAGTGATGGCACCTACGAGACCAGCGAGGCCGAGTGCACCTGCAATACCTGCAAGAATCGTCGGAATGAATCCGGCGAAGGATTTGATGAGCATCTTACGATCAACCGAGAGCACAGAGCCGGTGATCAGGACGAGAATGTAGAGATCGAGGAAACCGGTGGAGCCGTTGAAGGTATTCAGGGCTTCCATCGAGCCTTCACCAATCAGGTGGAAGGTGTTCATCGCGCCGGCTACGAGGCAGGAGAAGAGCATGCCGCCGCCGAACCAGGTCTTCCAGACCGGGATATGGTCACCGACCCAGCCGAGCAGTGTGCCGATGATCATCGCGAAGGCGAGTGCGCCGACCATGTTGGTCAGCATCCAGTCATTGGCTGCCATCACCATCATCAGTATACTGAATATAAGGTACATCCACAGAGGGAACCCAAGGATCTTCGTTTCTTTTAACTTATTCACAGTAAATCCTCCCAAAAAGTGATACCGAATTTTTAAAGCACTTTTATTTGCCGGCAAATTTGATAAATGTATTGTACAAAATTGGGAGTAATTGTGCAAGATTGTGACGATGGCGATTCCTCTATGGGACGATAACCATTTGGAATGGACATAGCGCCATAAAACAGAAAAAGAAGCACTCGCTCTGTACTGCAAATTGAATGACGAATGCTTCTCCTTTTTCTGTTATGAACCTGATTCCAAAATGTTATCGGTTTTTAGCAGATGCGCTGATCATGTAGCGCCAGACGATTTCTGCAGAAGGGGATAGGTTGCGGCCCTTCTTTCGGGCGACGATGACATAACGATACAGAGTATCGCCTTTTATCGTGCCATAGACCGGGTTTTGACCAGTAGATGAATTACGAATCGTCATGTGCGGCAACAGGGCGATGCCACAGCCGCTGCAGGCAACGAGATATCGTGTGTCAACATAATCAATGCGCTGCGGATGAATCGGTGTGATGTGATATTTTCTGAAAAAAGATTTTTCGGCATCATACAGCCCCTGACCTGGCGTCGCCAGAATATATCGGAGCGACGGATTACGGAAACGGCTGATGTCGATTTCAACCGGATGCTCGAGTGAATTATCGGAGATATCTAGGTCCTCCAGAATCGGTGATTCCTGTGGAATGACAAATACGAGCGGATCCTCCTGTACTGGCATATACTCGATATTTTCGGAGTGTACAGGTTCAGTATAGATGGCTAAGTCGATGGATTCGCTTTCCAGCTCTTCTTCGCACTGCTGAGAGTTGCGATTCAGGTAACTGAGATGTATCTCTGGATGTGTCATCATGAAAGGTGCTGCCTGAACAGCAGCGTAGGCGCCACCACGATGCGTTGTGGCGATCAGTACAGGCTCTGCTGGAATCTGATTAAACTGTCGAAGACTATCCATCATCTCGCTTTCGAGCTGCACATAGCGCCGAGCAAAATCGAGAAAAATTTCGCCCTGTGGTGTAACGCTGATCGGGCTGTGCGTGCGGTCAAAAGGCGAAAAGCCCAACTCTTTTTCAAGCTTATTCAGCTGTTTGGTCAGTGCCGGTTGCGAGATAAACAGTCGCTTCGCTGCCTGGGTGATGTTTCTGTATTTTTCTACCTCGAGCACATAACGGAAAATACTTGTATCCATGTGGACCTCCGAAATCGATGTCTTAACGATAGTATATCAGAATCAGAGCGAAAGATAATTGAAATTTCGGGTGATGCGCTGTTTCTGCAAAGCAATAAGGTCTAGCTTATCCATGCCGTTGAAAGAAAACAGCTATCGAAACTATAGATTCCAATTGCAAAAACATTGAAGAAAATGCCAAAAAAGAGACTCCGGATACTGAAATGAACCCCAAAAGTTAGACAAAAATGGGTCTCTCCCAAATTTTGTGTAAAGTCCAGACAGCTATAAAACAAGAGCGATTTTAATATGAGGCGACAGACAGCGAAACCGGCTGTCGCCTTAACAATAACATAACGCCGGCAAGGGGGAATGTCAAGGGCGGCAGTGGCATTCATGCCGGGCATGAGGCTGCCGGTGTCGTCGATGCGGATGGTGACGGGGTAAGTGGTGGTGCCGCCGCTGGTGGTGCCTGCAGAGGAGATGCTGGTGACGACGCCCTCAAAGGTGCGGTCGTCGATGGCGTCGGCGGTGATCTCTGCTTTCTGGCCCACCGCGATGTCGAGGATGTCCAGCTCGTCTACGTCCAGGGTCATTTCGAGGTAGCTCAGGTCGTTGATGACGCACATGATCTCGGTGGTGGAAGAACTGCTGCCCACGGTGTCGCCGACCTTCGACCTTTTTTGTCAAACCATTCATTTTTAACAGACAGGCTCATGCGGTCCAGCAGGATGCCGTACAGGGTTTTGGCATCGGTTG
>OGIH01000105.1_pt1 | contig 71784 bp, 66 predicted proteins | sample 1571721 | NCBI WGS metagenome assembly OGIH01 (sample SAMEA2582068, study PRJEB24529) | metagenome | biome: Human gut stool | place: China | collected 2011
TGTTGCTCAGGAACTTATAAATAAAGTTAAATTATAGTGTTGCGGAATTAAGGAATGCTTAAAGAGATAACGATGAGGGCAGCCGCAGCTGCGCTATGCCTTATGTGCTGCGCCGGAACGCAGGCTTCCGGCCGCGAAAGTGGCTATGAAAGCACGGCGGAAGGCGCTGCCGTGACGGCTGAAATGCCTCAATACGAAGGACAGAAGAAGCTTGCTGCCATAAAGAAACTCGCTGAAGACAAGGATGCCGAGATAGGCGTGGCATGGATGGAAGGCAACGCCATGCACAGCATGAACAACGAAAGGCTGTATCCGCTGATGAGCGTGTTCAAGCTCCACGTGGCCGTTGCCCTGCTGAAAGACATGGAGCGCAGGGGCGCAGCGGTGGACACGACGCTCAACATAACGCCGGAGCAGATGCGCAAGGACACATACAGTCCGCTGATGAAGCTGCATCCCGACGGCAAGTTCAGCATAACGCTGCCGCAGCTGATACGCTACGCCATAGCCGAGAGCGACAACAACGCCGCCGACATACTGATAGCCATGGCCGGAGGCATAGACAGCGTTGACCGCGAGATACACGCCATGGGCATAAAAGACTGCCATCTGTCGGAGACGGAGGCCACGATGTATGAAGCACCGATAAACAGCTATGCCAACTGGAGCAAGCCCGAGTCGGTGGTGTGGCTGCTCCGTAAGCTATACGACGGCCGTCTGCTCAGCGGCGAATACGACCGCTGCATAAAGCAGGCGCTGGCCGCAACCACCACGGGAGCCGACAAGATAAAGGCCGGACTGAGCCAAGGAATGACGCTGGCACACAAGACCGGCACGGGATTCCGCATGGCTGACGGCACCAAGATGGCCGACAACGACGCCGGAGTGGTGACCATGACCGACGGCAGACAGGTGGCCATAGCCATACTGATAAAAGACTCGAAAATGAGCGACGCCGACAACGCGCGCCTCATGGCCGAGATAACAAAGATAATACTGGGCGATGAAAGAGAGTGAGCGGACGCCCGGCGACGACAGCCGCAAGCCCTGCGCGGCGGCATCAGCCGGCAAAGTATAAGTCTCATCAGTCCCATTGCTCCCATTACCATAAAACACCAATAACAACGAAGATGAAGAAACTATTTATAGAAACCTACGGCTGCCAGATGAACGTGGCCGACAGCGAGGTTGTGGCCTCGGTGATGAAGATGGCCGGATATGAACTGTGCGAAAGCGTTGACGAAGCCGACGCCGTGTTTCTGAACACGTGCAGCGTGCGCGACAATGCCGAACAGAAAGTGCTCAACCGCCTCGACACCCTGCACGCCATGACGCGCAAGGGCAGAAGAATGATTATCGGAGTGCTGGGATGCATGGCCGAGAGAGTGAAGGAAGACCTGCTCGAGAACCATCATGCCGACCTCGTGGCCGGCCCCGACGCCTATCTCACCCTGCCCGACCTAATAGCTCAGGCCGAGACGGGACACAAGGCGATGAACATCGAGCTGTCTACAACTGAAACTTACCGCGACGTAATGCCGCAGAGAATATGCGGACCGCACGTGGGCGGATTTGTGAGCATCATGCGCGGATGCAACAACTTCTGCCACTACTGCATCGTGCCTTACACACGCGGACGCGAACGCAGCCGCGACGTGGAGAGCATTCTGCGCGAGGTGCGCGACCTGCACGAACACGGATACAAGGAAGTTACGCTGCTCGGACAGAACGTTAACTCCTATCTGGGAGAATTAAAAAGTAAAAATGAAAAAGTAAACAGCGAGGGTAACGACGGCAAAGACGACGCAAAGAGCGAGAAAGTGGCGTTCCCGGCACTGCTGCGCATGGTGGCAGAGGCCGTGCCCGACATGCGCATACGCTTCACCACGAGCCACCCGAAGGACATGAGCGACGACACGCTGCGCGTGATAGCCGAGATGCCAAACATCTGCCATCACATACATCTGCCCGTGCAGAGCGGATCAGACCGCATACTGAAGCTGATGAACCGCAAATATACAAGAGAGTGGTATATGGACCGCGTGAGGGCCATACGCCGCATAATACCCGACTGCGCCATATCTACCGACATATTCGTGGGCTACCACAGCGAGACTGAGGAAGACCACCAGATGTCGCTCTCGCTGATGCGTGAGGTGGGCTACGACTCTGCCTTCATGTTCAAATACAGCGAGCGCCCCGGCACATACGCATCGAAGCATCTGCCCGACGACGTATCAGAGGAAGTTAAGCTGCGCCGCCTGGCAGAGATGATAGAGCTGCAGACCAAGCTGTCGGCAGAGTCGAACGCAAAGGACGTAGGCAAGGAGTTCGACGTGCTGATAGAGGGCTTCAGCAAGCGCAGCCGCGAACAGCTCTTCGGACGCACCGGACAGAACAAGGTGGTGGTGTTCGACAAGGGCAACTGCCACATCGGCCAGACCGTAAGGGTAAGGATAACCGACAGCTCGAGCGCAACGCTCAAAGGCGTGCTCGCGGACGGCGGCGAGGCATAAAACCGACTAATTGGAAGCACGATAATATTAACTTTGAAGAGAAAGGCGGCACTCTTATCATCAAGAGGCCGCCTTTCATGTTCTGAAAGGGCACCTTTCGCCGTCCGAAAGACCGTCTTTTGCAGCCTAAAAGGCCACCTTTTAGAGCCCGAAACATGGCCTTTTTGCAACGCATTGTGTATCAATGCGTTATACAACCCGATACATTCCGTCCCGAAGCGCCGCCCTACAAGCCGCACGACAGGGGCACGAAACTGTAACTAACGGCACCTGTCCTTCATGCTGCAAGGCGCTGACAGAACACGGAAAAGCCGGCAGCGGCGTGCCTTCCGGCATGCTCCGGCAGTATGACAACCGGCATGGATTAGCCCCTCAAACAGCCCCCATATCGCCTTTGCAGGCCCTCAGACAGCCCCATAATGAACTAAAACGGCCGCCATATTTTGTTTTCTTGCACAAAAACACTATCTTTGCAACCGGAATAAACCTAAATTCCATAAAAAGAACAACCCACGGATAGATGAAAGAATTTTTACAAGTATTGCGCCGTTTTGTACCTCCCTACAAAAAATACCTGGTACTGACGGTGGTGTTTAATATCCTTTCGGCGGTATTGAACATCTTTTCTTTCATGGCCATAATACCAATCCTGCAGATACTTTTCAAGACTCAGGCGGCCAGCGTGCCTGCCGGACTGATGGACTGGGGCAGCGGCAACATGAAAGATGTGCTGATAAACAACGCCAATTATTATATCTACGAGATGATCGGGAGCATGGGCGCCACCACAACGCTGCTCGTCATAGGCCTGTTTCTGGCCTTCATGACGTTTCTGAAGACGGGTGCCTATTTCCTTTCGTCGGCTACGATAATTCCTATACGCACAGGCGTGGTGCGCGACATACGCAACCAGCTCTACCGCAAGATTACGTCGCTGCCGCTCGGATTCTTCTCCGAGGAGCGAAAGGGCGACATCATAGCGCGCATGAGCGGCGACGTGCAGGAGATTGAGAACTCCATAATGTCGAGCCTCGACATGCTCTTCAAGAACCCCATACTGATAGTGTTCTATTTTGCCACGCTGCTCGTCATCAGCTGGCAGCTGACGCTCTTCACGCTCGTCATAGTGCCCATCATGGGCTGGTTCATGGGCTTTGTGGGCCGCAAGCTGAAGCAGAAGTCGATAAAGGCACAGTCGCTGTGGAGCGACACGATGAGCCAGGTGGAGGAGACGCTTGGCGGACTGCGCATCATAAAGGCCTTCTGCGCCGAGGAGAAGATGAACCGCCGCTTCGACAAGATTAACTCTGAATACCGCGAGAACATACGCCGCGTGAACACCCGCCAGCAGATGGCCCACCCGATGAGCGAGTTTCTCGGCACGGTGATGATTGTCATAGTGCTCTGGTTCGGCGGTGTATTGGTGCTAAACAACATGACTCTGAGCGGCCCCACGTTCATCTACTATCTCGTTATACTCTACAGCATCATCAATCCGCTGAAAGAATTCTCGAAGGCGGGCTACAACATACCCAAGGGTCTCGCCTCGATGGAGCGCGTGGACAAGATACTCATGGCCGAGAGCAACATCAAGGAGCCTGAGCATCCGGTGCACATAACCGACTTCAAGAGCAAGATAGAGTTCCGCAACGTGTCGTTCAAGTACGACCAGAAGTGGGTTCTGCGCAACATCAACCTCACCATCGAGAAGGGCAAGACCGTGGCGCTCGTAGGCCAGAGCGGCGGCGGCAAGTCGACGCTCGTAGACCTCATACCGCGCTACTACGACGTGCAGGAGGGCGAGGTGCTCATCGACGGAGTTAACGTGAAGGACATGGGACTGCACGACCTGCGCTCGCTCATAGGCAACGTTAACCAGGAGGCCATATTGTTTAACGACAGTTTCCGCAACAACATATCGTTCGGCGTTGACAACGCCACGCAGGAGCAGATAGAGAACGCCGCAAGGATAGCCAACGCGCACGACTTCATCATGGAGTCGGAACACGGCTACGACACCAACATAGGCGACCGAGGCGGACGCCTGTCGGGCGGACAGCGCCAGCGCGTGAGCATAGCCCGCGCCATACTGAAGAACCCGCCGATACTCATCCTCGACGAGGCTACGTCGGCTCTCGACACCGAGAGCGAGCGACTGGTGCAGGACGCGCTCGAGCATCTGATGAAGACGCGCACCACGGTGGCCATTGCCCACCGCCTGTCGACCATCAAGAACGCCGACGAGATATGCGTCATACACGAGGGAGAGATCGTTGAGCGCGGCACCCACGAGGAGCTGCTCGCCATCGACGGCTACTACAAGAAGCTGAACGACATGCAGACACTGTAATCAACTAACCGGAGAAAGAGGAATGAAAGAGTTTTTATATAACATAATCTACGGCATTTTCTATCTGGTGTCAAAGTTGCCTTACAGGGCCCTCTATGTGATATCAGACATCGCCAACCTCGTTCTCTACCACATAGTGCGCTACCGCCGCGACATCGTCAGACGCAACATAACATCGGCATTCCCCGAGAAGAGCCTCGAGGAGTGCATCAGCATAGAGCGCGGATTCTACAAGTGGTTCTGCGACTACTTCGTAGAGACCGTCAAGCTCATGTCCGTCAGCCGTCAGGAGCTGCTCAGCCGCATAGAGTTCAGGGGCATCGACAAGATTGAGGAGTACTTCGACAGAGGCCAGACCTGCGCCGGCATACTCGGACATTACGGCAACTGGGAGTTGCTCTCGGCCACAGGCCTTGTCATAAAGAAGCATCCCGAGGCCGTAATCGGACTGATATATCACCCCCTGCGCAGCCAGCTCTTCGACCGCCTGTTCATCAACATGCGCCAGAGCATGGGCGGAGTGTGCGTCCCCAAGAAGGACATACTGAGATATCTCGTGTCGTTCCGCAGCCAGAACCTCATGAATCTCTTCGGCTACATTGCCGACCAGGCGCCCCGCTACCGCAACATCCACCTGTGGCTGCCGTTCCTCAACCACGACACACCTGTGTTCACGGGCGCCGAGCGCATAATGCGCAAGATGAACAACGCCGTGTTCTACATCGACGTTGAACGCCCCGAACGCGGAAAATATATCTACACCTTCAAGCTCATGACCGACAAGCCCGGCGAAATGCCTGAGTTTGAGATAACCAAAAAGTTCTTTGTCATGCTTGAGCAGACCATAAGGCGCGAGCCGCGCTTCTATCTGTGGAGCCACAACCGCTGGAAACGCACGAGGGAGAAGTTTGACAAGGAGTTCAAGATTGAAAACGGACACGTGGTGAGAAAGTAGGCCGGAAGCCTGTCACACGTGAAACATATAACATTAATGGGCCGGCACACGCCGCGCTGCACAACAGCGGCAAGCATGCGGCAAAGTGCCCTGGAACGGCAAGACGGCGCAAGCCGGCACGGCGGCCAGGCAGAATGCAGCCCGCAACAAAATATGTAAAATATGATTATAGGATACGACGCCAAGCGCATTGTATGTAACCGCACCGGACTGGGAAGCTACGCCCGCACACTGATCAACGACCTCTCGGAGGTTATAACGCCCGACATAAAGCTCAACCTATACGCCCCCGACAAGGGCGACAGCGCGCTGAGAAGCCAGGTAAGAGAGTCGGCAGGCGTAAGATTCGTGTATCCCCGCAGGAGCCTTTCGGGCCTGCAGAAGGCATGGTGGCGCATGCACTCAATGGTGGACGACCTCTGCGCCGACGGCGTAAAACTCTATCACGGACTCTCGGGCGAGCTGCCCATAGGCATAAAGAAGGCCGGCATAAAGACCGTGGTTACCATTCACGACATCATCTTCATGCGTCATCCTGAATGGTACAACTGGCCCGACACCAAGATTTATGCGTGGAAGTTCAGAAAGACCTGCGCCGAGGCCGACCGCATAATAGCCATCAGCGAATGCACCAAGCGCGACATAATGCTCTACGGAGGCGTAAACCCCGAGAAGATAGACGTTATATATCAGAGCTGCGGCTCGCGCTACAAGATGCACGAAGGCGAGAAGAAGATGCACGAGGTGCACACGGGCTACATGCTGCCCGAACGCTACATCGTCAACGTGGGCACCATAGAGGAGCGCAAGAACGTGCTGCTGGCAGTGAAGGCTCTGAGGATGCTGCCCGAGGACATAAGTCTGGTGATAGTGGGCAAGGCCACCTCATACACCGAAAAGGTGAAGGCGTATATCAGGGAGAACGCTCTCGAAAGCCGCGTGAAGATACTTCACAACGTGCCCAACGAAGACCTGCCCGCCATTTATCAGATGGCCGAGGCGTGCGTCTACCCCTCACGTTACGAGGGCTTCGGCGTTCCGGTCATCGAGGCCATACAGAGCGGACTGCCCGTTGTGGCATGCACGGGCAGCTGTCTTGAGGAAGCAGGCGGCAACGGCACCATATATGTCGACCCCGACGACGTCTATGCCATGGCCGACGCCATAAAGCAGGTTGTCAAGGGAGCACCCGGACGCGAGGAGCGCATAGCCGCAAGCCGCCAGTATATAACGCGGTTTGAGGGCAACAACGTGGCCCAGCAGGTGATGAACGTCTACAGGGACGTGCTCGGCATCTGACGGCAAGGACACGCCAAAGGGGCTATAACCATATAATACAAACAAAGCAAAGGCACGGGCGGATATAAGCAATGCCGCCGCCGAAGCCCTGCAAAATAACGTAACGACTATGAACGGCGAAATATTCTCCATACTCATACCCACATGGAACAACCTGCCCTTCCTTAAGATATGCGTGGACAGCATAAGGAAGAACTCTACATACAGGCACCAGATTATAGTACACGTCAACGACGGAAGCGACGGCACGCTCGAATGGGTGAGGCAGCAGGGCCTCGACTACACCCACTCGCAGACCAACGTGGGCGTGTGCCTGGCCATGAACATGATGCGCAGCAAGGTGAAGACCGACTATATGCTCTTCATCAACGACGACATGTATGCGCTGCCTGAATGGGACAAGGCGCTGTATGACGAGATAAAGGCGCTGCCCGACAACCGGTTCTTCCTGTCGTCGACGACAATACAGCCCCGCACAAAGGGCGACTCGATAATAAACGCCGACTATGGCGACACGCCTGAGACATTCAGGGAGCAAGACCTGCTCAACGAGTTCCGCACATACAAGATGAACGACTGGATGGGCGCAACACTGCCGCCGAACATCGTTCACCGCGACATATGGGACCTCGTGGGCGGCTACAGCATAGAGCTTTCGCCCGGAATGTACAGCGACCCCGACTTCACCGCCAAGCTGTATCTCTGCGGCATAAGGATGATGAAGGGCATATCGGCAAGCCGCGTGTATCACTTCGAGACAAAATCTACCACCCGCATACGCAAGAACATGGGACAGATGCAGTTTCTGCTCAAATGGGGCATGACAAACTCCACCTTCAGGCGCATCTTCACCTACAAGGGACACGACTTCGACAGCCGCCTTACTGACGCCTACAGGCACGACGGCCATCTGAAGGCCAACATCCTGCGCGGACGTCTGAAGGCTCTGTGGTGGATGCTGACAAAGGACTTCGGACCGCTGTGGAAGTTCTGGGACAACGACAAAAGACAATAAGCCCGCAGCCCTGCCGGCACCATGCAAAACAGGCCTGCCGGCAGACTGAAATACAAAAGGCCACATATCGCATTGCGAAAGACCACATATTGCAGGCTGAAAGGCCACATATTGCAAGCCAAAAGACGGCATATTGCAAGTCGTTGTATATCAATGCGATACGCAGGATGCCGGCAGCGCGGCAAAAGGTAATATAAAATTTCATCCGAATTAACAACAACTATATATGATATTAGGAGTATTACTGCCCCACACAAAGCTCTACGGCGGCGTTAAGCGCTTTCTCGAGCTCGGCAACATCTTTGTCGAGCAGGGCCACCGCTTCATAGTGTTCACACCCGACGGCAAGGGCCCCGACTGGTTCGACTTCAAGGGCGAGATGAGCACCTTCGACAAGATTAAAGGCACAAAGCTCGACGCCCTGTGGACCACCACGGTGAAGATGATGCCCATGGTGCTTGAGTCTGATGCACGCCACAAGATATTCTATCACGTCAGAAAGAGCGACAACGTGGCCAAGCTGATGAAAAATCCCGAGGTAGAGGTGTTCGCCTGCTCGTCGAACGTATACGAGTACGACCTCAAGAAGTTCGGCCGCGAGTCGTTCAAGGCCATCGGCGGCGTAACCGTTGCCAACTATAAGCCCAAGGAGAGCTATGAGGTGAAAGACCGCCCGTTCGTCGTCATGGCATACGGACGCATCGTGGAGCGCGTTAAAGGCACCCACTACGTAGTGAGCGCGTGCGAAAAGCTCTATGCGCAGGGCTACAACATAAAGCTGCTCCTCTATGACACGCCGGTTGACGAAGGCGCCGCACGCCGCATAAAGGAGTTTACGTGCAAGTGCCCCTTCGAGTTTGTCGTAGGCCATCCCTTCGACCGCAACTGGGAACTCTTTAACCGTGCCGACTGCTTTGTGTCGGCCGAGAACCCGCGCTACACCGGATGGAACAACACCGTGGCCGAGGCAATGGCGTGCGCCGTGCCCGTGATAGCCACCAAGGCCGGCACGCTCGACCTGCTGCGCGACAAGGAGAACGGCATACGCTCGGCACGCTGGCGCTTCTGCTTCAGACGCCACATCAAGGAGCTTTACCAGAGCGAGGAGCTGAGAAGGAAGTATGGCGAGGCAGGACTGCGCACCATACTCGACTTCGACTGGAGCGTAGTGGCAAGAAAGATAACTGATTATCTCGAGAAGAAGGACAACAACTGAATGACAACGGAGCAAGGAGTAAGGCTCCCGAACAGATAAAAATCAACAGAAGATGAAGATACTCGTAACCGGCGCGGCCGGATTCATTGGCAGCCGCTGCGCCGAAATGCTGGCCGAAAGAGGCGACGAGGTGGTGGGAATCGACAACATCAACGACTACTACTCTCCTGAGCTGAAGTTCTACCGCCTGCGCCGGGCAGGGATAGAGGCCGACGCCAGCCTGCGCATGGGCCACCGCACGGTGAGCACCAAATGGCCCAACTACACGTTTCTGCGCCTCGACATCGAGGACAAGGGCGCCCTCGACATGCTGTTCGACCAGGTTAAGTTTGACAAGATAATACATCTGGCGGCACAGGCAGGCGTGCGCTACTCGATAGAGAACCCATATGCCTACATGCACAGCAACTGGATTGGCTTTCTGAACATACTCGAGTGCTGCCGCAACTTCAACGTGGAGCATCTCGTCTATGCCTCGTCGAGCTCAGTCTACGGCATGAACAGCAAGGTGCCTTTCTCCGAAGACGACGTCGTGATAAGTCCCGTAAGCCTCTATGCCGCAAGCAAGAAGAGCAACGAACTGATGGCCCACGCCTACTGCAAGCTCTACGGCATAGCCTGCACCGGCCTGCGCTATTTCACCGTATACGGCCCCGCCGGACGCCCCGACATGGCCCCAATGCTGTTTGCAAGAGCCATAAGCGGCGGCAAGCCTATCAAGGTGTTCAACAACGGCGACATGATGCGCGACTTTACCTACATCGACGACATAGCCAACGGCACCATCATGGTGCTCGACAAGACGCCCGACGGAACGGGAACGGCTAACGGACTGCCCTACAAGGTGTATAACATAGGCCTTGGAAGCCCCGTAAGCCTTACCGACTTCATAGCCGAAATAGAGACAAACCTGGGCCGCAAGGCCGAAAAGATACTACTGCCCATGCAGCCGGGCGACGTAAGCCGCACCTGGGCCGACACCACAAAGCTCGAGACCGAGATAGGCTACAAGCCGAAGGTTGCGCTGCACGAGGGCATAAAGAACTTCATCGAGTGGTTTAAGCACTACGAGAACATTAACCTCTGAGCCGCCCATGAGCAAGGAAAAGATAATGACCATGACTGTGGACAGCGCTTTCAGCGCGCTCAGCGGCTTTGTGGGCAGCCTGCCCCAGACGTTCAGTCAGGGGGGCACTACGCTCTACAAGGGACGCAACACGGTGAAGTCGTTCTGCGTTGACGGCCGCACGCTCGTGGTGAAACACTACAAGCGGCCCAACCCCGTGCAGCGCGTGGCCTACTCGTTCTTCAAGAAGAGCAAGGCCGCAAGGGCATATCTCTTTGCCGCCATGCTGCGCGAGAGGGGATTCAACACGCCCCGCGAAGTGGCATATCTTGAGCTTGGCAACGGCATACTGATGTCCGACTGCTACTTTGTGTCGGAGTCGTGCATGCTGCCGCCGCTCACCGACCTGCTCAGACGCGACGACTTTGACCGCGACGCGGCCGACGCGCTGGCTCATCTGCTGGCACGGCTGCACGAAAAGGGAGTGATGCACGGCGACCTGAACCTTACGAACATACTGTATGAGAGGACTGCCGACGGCGGCTTCAGCTTCTGGCTGATAGACACCAACCGCTCAAAGTTCATACAGCCGACGGAGGACGACTGCGCCGAAAACCTGAAACGGCTCACGCACGACAAGCGGCTCATGGACTATGTGATAAGGCGCTACGCCCAAATAAGAGGCCTCGACGCCGACAAAACCGTGGCGCTCGTGATAAAGAAGCTCGACGAGTTTGAGCACAAGCGGGCCGTAACGGGCAAATTCAAGAAAGCTTTCAGAAAGATAACCGGCAAGCAGAAAAAGCGCTGAAAGGCGCACGCTGCTTGACTTTCACACCGAACAACAATAATAATTTTTTATATTACATAAGCCATGAACTGTTATCTGTCACGCAACTACAAAGGATTAGGCAGTGCCGGAAACAAGGCAAAGACCGACATGGAGAAGATTATGAAGGACATGAACTTCAGAAACGTCGGACTGCCTCAGAGCATATCAAAAAACACTCTGCGCCACTTCTTCACCACCCTTTTCAGCGTCATCAAGTCGGTGTTCTGCATGAGGAGAGGAGACAGACTGGTGTTGCAGTATCCTTTTAAGAAGTACTTCACGTTCGTATGCCGTGTGGCACATCTGAAAAACATTCAGGTGATAGTGCTGGTGCACGACCTCGGCAGTTTCCGCCGCAAGGCACTTACGCCCGAAAAGGAGATAAGAAGACTCAACCATGCCGACTATATCATAGCGCTCAACGACAGCATGAAGAAATGGATTGAGGAACATCACTGCAGAGCCATCGTAGGCACACTGGGCATATGGGACTATCTGTCGGACACCAAGGCGCAAAGACAGACCTACAGCAAAGACCTCACCGTGGTGTATGCAGGGGCGCTCAACCCGAGAAAGAACACGTTTCTGTATCATTGGGGCGAATATATCCACTCGTTCAGAGTGAGGCTCTACGGCAACGGATTCGAGATAGACAAGGCAAAGGGCGCCGACAAGTTCGACATGATGGGCTTCGTAAAGTCTGACGAGCTTATAGCCACGGCACGCGGCCACTTCGGACTGGTGTGGGACGGTGCCTCGGAAGACGGATGCACGGGCGACTGGGGCGAATATCTCAAGATAAACGATCCGCACAAGACATCGCTCTATCTGCGCTGCTCGCTGCCGGTGATTATATGGAAGCAGGCCGCCCTGGCGCCGTTTATCAGCAAGCACGGCATAGGCCTGTGTGTCGACTCGCTCAAAGAGCTTGACGACATCCTGCCCAAAATAACGCCTGAACAATATGCCGAAATGCAGGCCAACGCCGAACGCATGGGCAATCTGATAGCCCAAGGACACTTCTTCAAGACTGCGCTGGCAGAAGCTGAAAGGCGGCTCGACGAGAAGAAAAACATAAAACAAGCATAAACACATGAGAAACATAATGAAAACAATCCTGCCGGCACTGCTCATAATGCTGGCAGTAACGGCGGCACACGCCGCAAAGGTTGACACGATTAATGTGTACAGCCAGAAGATGAAACGCAGCCTCAACACCATAGTATACACGCCCGACGCAACAGGCAGCACTAAGTTTCCCGTGGTCTATCTGCTGCACGGCTACAGCGGCAACAGCACCACATGGCCGGGAATAACCGACGTGGCGCGCCTGGCCGACACCTACCGCACCATCATCGTCTGCCCCGACGGACAGAACAGCTGGTATGTCGACTCGCCCGTAGACCCCTCGATGCAGTTTGAGACGTTCATATCAAAGGAACTGCCCGAGTATATCGACGCCCACTACCCCACCTACGCGCGCCGCGAACTGAGAGCAATAACAGGTCTGAGCATGGGCGGACACGGGGCTATATGGAACGGACTGCAGCATCCCGACGTGTTCGGCAACATAGGCACCACGAGCGGATGCATGGACATCTGCCAGTATCCCAACTGCTGGCAGATAGAGAAGGTGCTGGGCAACAAGTTTCAGAACGAGACAGTGTGGAAGTCTCACTCCGTTTATTACTCGCTCGATCGCCTGCTCGGCTCGCGCCAGAATATCATCATCGACTGCGGCTACAGCGACTTCTTCTATCCCGTGAACCTTCAGACGCACAAGCGCCTGCGCGAACTCAACGTGAAGCACGACTTCTACGTGCGTCCCGGCGGCCACACTGGCGACTACTGGCACAACTCGATAGACTATCAGATAATGTTCTTCGCCAAGCAATTTGACAAAGTGCTGAACGAGAAATAACTCTTTGTCCTGCCTACATGAGCGCACGGCGCAGGCATAAACGCCAACGACGACATACGGCAGGAACATCTTTACTACATAAACAATAAATGAAGGTGCATCAGAATATGTATTCTAAAATACATTCTGACGCACCTTCTTTTTTTTATATAAAACCTGATAATTTCCTTGTGGCTAATTCATAGCGCAATGCAAAACAATCAAGATTATCTCGTAACAGTCTTATTTACGCAATTCGCCTAAATTGGATTTGTTTTTCTGTCAAACAATCCTTTCACAACATATTTCTCCTTGTCGGTTAATTCTCTCATTATACAGAATTAGAATACTAACGATAATTGTTTCACCATTAAGCCCGACAATGTGGCAATGCCAAAACTCAACAATGTTCCGGCTAACACATATTCTGTCTTGGCTGTATCTGTGTCCTTAAATCGAAGTAAAGATTTTGCAGCTATGATAAATCCAACAGCTTCATATTGGCCGATTAGAACAAATACCAATGTCAAGATTCTTTCTAAATTTCCAATGAGTGCCCCTGCATTTTTCATATTTTCGCAAGATTCGGTTTCTCCTATTTTATACCGTTCCAATATAAGCTTTATCAAAATATTTGTCGGTTTCAGACAACATAATATGGCGAATATAAATACCGGAATGGATATATTGTCACGAAAGTTTAAACATTGAATTGGCAAATGGCACTGCAATACATATTGGTGTGCAATAAAACACAAAACTAAGATATGTACAATCTGGTCTATTAAAAATTGCCACAGTCCTTTGCCCATATATGATTTCACTGCATCAATCAAAAAATGTGTTACAACTATGAGCAACGCATAAAGCCAAAAACCAATGGTTGGAACAAACACCCATGAAAGCAGCCCCATGATTATTGCATGAATATATAGAAAGGAGCTTTTAAGTTTTGATACTTCTTTCCTCTTACAATATTTGTCGCTTTGCAGATAGAAATCTCCAATTACATGAGCCGTCAATAGACTTAACAACAACCAGCTGTTCATATATTTTCAAAATTTAGTTGTTCAAAATAATCCAATGCCTCTTCTATGCAATACCATTTGGCTGAAGTTGAATGCTGATTTATTCCTGACTGCTTTACACCTAATATATCTGCTATTTCCTGCTCACTTTTAGACAAAAGTTTATAATAAACAACCTCACTCTGCCGTCTTGTAGTATTATTGAGCAAGGCATCGGTCAGCATTCCGACCGTTTGTAACGCTGGTTTAAGTTGCTTGTCAGCAGGTTCAATAATGAATGTACCGTTTTTGTTTAGAGCGCCCATTCCGCTTAATGTCCGGCCTGATAAATAAATTGCCTCTCCATCCATGATGCCGTGTTCCTTATCTACAATACGCATATCACCTATTCCCACAGCTATACGTATTCCGTATGTTTGGAACAATTTTTTCTTTTTTGATTCTGTAACAGGAAAAGACTTAATGCAACTCTTAATAATTAGAGCTACCCTAAAGCTGTCCTTGGCCGAAGGCAAAAGGCACTCTATGTAATCTCCTTTTATTATCCTTCCCCAAAATCCCGGAAATCTGTTTTCGAGGACAGAAAATAAATCTTCTATCCTTTGCTTCAAGGCAATGGTTTCTTCGATACATAAAGATGTGGAAGAAACTATATCGGCAGAGATGGCTGCATACATAGATTTAATACGTTAACTATTATTTAATGCAAAGGTATGAATAATATCTATATCGGCAAAATATTATAAGTTAATTAGCTTATAAAAGTAAAAAATAAGCTTTTTAACTTATTATGATGTATTATAAGTCCTAACTTTTATTCTCATCTGGCCTATATTTCTAATTCTTCACCAAGCAATTTGACAAAGTGCTGAACGAGAAATAACTCTTTATCCTGCCTACATGAGCGCACGGCGCAGGCATAAACGCCAACGACAACACGCGGCAGGAACATCTTTACGACATAAAATATAAATGAAGGTGCATCAGAACATGTATGCTAAAATACATTCTGACGCACCTTCATTCTTTTGCCACAAATGTGCGCAATAACGCAAGCGCAATAGCCATTTCCTCTCCGTCAGAACAATAGCAACTTCTTTCTATGCAACAAATAAGAAAAATGAAAATAATGATATTCATATTATTTTCGTTTCATTTTCTATAAAATATTGATATTTATATACAAAATTAGAAAAAAATCGTATTTTTGGCTATGGATATAATTTCTTAACTAAAAAAGGAGGTGCACGAAAAAAACTACGTCTAAATTGTATTGAGGCTTTTTTCTGCATTTGCAAAATGTTTATGTAACGACAATGAACAAACGGAACCGGTTGTGAGTAATATTTAAACTGATATAGGAATTTTGTCTCGCTTCATAGATGCAAACGGAGCGACGAACAAATATTACATTGATAAAATAGCCATGTCTTACATTACAGGTTCAAATTGGCAGAATTAAGAGAAAACCATCCGTTAAGTATTGAAAGAAAATACTATCTATGCATTCGGCATGCATAGTGCAACGCACATTTGGCAAGCGACGAACTTTTATACTGATCAGCAGTAATCTACAAGCCAAATTTTACAAGCATGGTCTAACAACTATAACTTGCAAAATTTGTTTATCTGTGTTCAATAACCTTATTGTAAACGACCTTAAAATAAAAACACAATGAATAAACTTATCTTAATACTTTCACTACTATTCATGGCGCTGCCAACAATAGCACGCAACAATCCTGACGACTACAAAGTAACCTGCACGCTGACTGACGGCACGGTAATTGAAGGTTACACCTCGATTCCGCTCACAAAAATCATAACTTCACAGTTATACGAATTGGATATAAGCGACACCTACAAAGGTAAAACCCGCACCTACACATCAGAAGAAGTGAAAAGAATAGTTTACACGTCAACTCTCAATGACTCCTTACCCTTAATTTACGAATCGGTAAAGGCCCAGAAGAGCGTACCCAATCTATTTAAGAAAAATCCAAAGCCTTTTAAGAAGCCAGTATTCCTACGGCTAATTTACGAAGGAAAGAATGTCAACGGATATATAACGCCCACAACGGATTATACAGTGAACAAGAAGGAGACCATAATCAATTATGTTTGGCGATATTACTATCTAAAGAAAGGAGATGAGATAGCCAAAGCCTATTGGCTCGGAATAGGCGGAATCAATGTAGGCATGAAGGCTGCCATGAAACTATATTTCAGGGAGTTTCCTAAGCTGGTAGAAATGGTAGATAAAAAAGAGATAACAGGACAACAGTTCTGCAATGATCCCACAATGGTGCTTCCGCTGATGGATAAATTCTACGTGCCCGAAAAATAACAGCCATGTTATCATGGCCTACTAAATATCCATACTCAAAATGGCACTCGCTGACAGTTTCAACGAGTGCCATTTTCATTAGCCGTATCTTGCCATACAGACCCATAAACAAATTATTCATATCATTCCTGATATTTGTGATAATAACCTATGGTTCTTAATAATCAAGTCTAGAAAAGTTTTTTACTATTTCTTCACAATCTTGGTCTTGTATCCCTCTACGTTGACGATATAAACGCCTGAAGGCAGATTATCTACAGACACCCATGATGAGGTTGAAGTAACCACACATGAGCCGCTGATGCTGTAGACACGCACGCAAGCTCCGGCAGGAGCCTCAACATTGAAGCCGCTCTCAACCACACGCGGATAGATGCGCACGCTGCCGTTGTCGGCCACGGCATCTGAAATTCCGGTAGAGACAAACTCTGTCCAGTAATACTCGCGAGGCATGGTGAGCCATCCGTTCGCTCCGTCGGCTAAATAGTCGGTAACTGCGTCGAGTTTGAACGGGTCGGTCCATCCTTCGGGCACAACAACCTCGGAGGCAGGGTTGTCAAAGTCGTACACCCAGTCCTGCCCGGTGTTCGTTGTCCACTGCTCCTGCTGCCATCTGTATCCCATCTTAGATGTCATGTAGCCCCGGTCATAAGTGTACAGCCATCGAGCCGAGTTCACCCATCCCTCGTTGTCCTCGTCAGTAAGTCCGGGAGCCTTCGTCATAGGAGCACCTAAAGGAGTCAATCCTCCTCCGTCCGACTTACTGATAGTCTCTATAATATTATCATCATCGTCATAATAATATTCCGTGCGCGACGTGGGTTTGCGCACGCCCTGATCGTCCCAGTCCCACACAGCCGTGCATACGTGGCGCCCCTTATCGTCATAGATGTATTTCTCCTCAAAGAGGTCTTTAAGAACTCCGTTTCCATCTGCCACCTGCTGTAATATCCATACTCTGCGGTTTTCGGCGTCGTAACCGTAATACTCGCGCTGGTTGGTCACTTCACCCGTCTTGTTCCACTGGCCGTCATACAGGCAGTTAACGACATTGGTGTAGCCCTGACGTGCCCCCGTATCATCATATTCCCACACATAGTCCACAGTGCCGAGCAACACCCAGCGTGAACTGTCGGTCAGACATCTGTAGGTCTCACTGGACAGGCTGGCCCCATGCTCATCGTATGTCAGCTTGCCTTCCCACGTAAACGCATTATTAAGGCTGAGACGGCCGTCCCAGTCGTCGCCTCCGCTGAACTTTCCTTCCTTGCGGTTGTAATACTTTTCAGCCTGACCTAGAAGCCTTCCGTCGGTTTCGCTTATATCGTTCACGAAGATATAATAGTTATGCCACGCACCGTCAATCCAGAAATAGTCATACTTATAAGACATGCGCTCCGGATCGAGTCCGCTGCCCTCAACATAGCCGGGGTCATAAGGGCCGTCGAACCATACATACTCGCCTTTGTCGGCGCCTACCCATGCCGAGCCGTCCCATGTGTACGACTCAAAGCTGGTCTGACGCTTCTTTGCGTCTCACGTTGCTGTATTATGCGTTGCCACAAGCCACTCGCTGCCTGTCCATGCATAAACGTATTCTGATATGATATTGTCGTTGTCGTCATACTCATATTCGCCCTTCGACGTAGGCACCCAGTTGCCGTCGGCGTCAAGCTCATAGTTAATCTGCTCTATGCCCTGACGCTTGTCGTTATACTTATAGTCCATGCGCACGCCCTGACCGTTGTAAACACCGCGCTGGCTCAATATATAGCCATAGTCGGTCCACTCATAATCATATTCCTCATAAGGCTCGTCCCAGGTCTGCGTAGACGCATTCCAGTAGGATGTCTTTCTGTTTATCTCCTTTCCCTGGCCGTTGTATACATATTGCTGTTTCTGCAGCTTTGTGCCGTCAACGTTAACCTGGATAATACTGTCGAGCTTGAGCGTGCCCTCTTCAACGTTGCGCTCTGCCGGGGCAAGCCTGAGGCGTCCTGCAGGCGCGGCTGCGGGCAGCGCCCTTTCAGCCATAAGTCCGGCACGAGACAATACCATGCCGCGCTGCGTCGTAACGGCATGCAGCCTGGCAGCTATCCTGCCGTTGTCCTTAAACTGTCTGAAAAACGTTCCGTCTGCCATTGCCTGAATGCAAAGGCATGAACATGCTGCGATGATAACTGATTTTAATTTCATGGTAATTATTTTATTAGTTGGTAAAAAATACAATACAAGTACTCCTGCGGATGTGCCGGGACGAAACCGCCGGTAAGGACTGCTTCAATGCCCGACCCATTCACATCAGAAAAACACACAAATGACAGAATCTGAAGGGAGCGGCATGCGGCTCAACGGCATGCCCCGCTCCCCCACTTAAGTATTACCTCTTTACAATCTTGATATTATGTCCTTCCACATTGACTACATATACTCCCGCGGGCAAGCCCTCTACAGACACCCACGACTGGTCTGACGTTGCCACGCATGCGCCGCTCATACTATAGACACGTACGCGGGCTCCGGCTGTGGCCTCAACATTGAAGCCGCTTTCTACCACTCTCGGATACACCCGTACCGAACCGCCTGCAACCGTGCCGGATATGCCGGAGGTGCTAAAATCGCTGTAATGATACTTAAACACATTGCTTACAAGCACATTGCCGCTAAGCACAGAAGACGTTGTCTGCATCAGCTTATGGTAAGCATTGAAGCCGGGCCATGCCACGATGTTCTCCACAGGCACGGTGTATTCATACTCGTCAGAGTATCTCTCGCTGAGCGTCCATTCATCGTTCTTCCACATATATTTCTGTTTGTCTATGCGCACGGTGTCGTTCTCATACACATATACAAACCTTGTAGAGTTCTGCCATTCAACATCTTCATCGCCGGCTGTGCCTGATGACGGGGCGCCGAAGGGTATGCCTCCGCCCAAGGAGCCTGTCTGGTTAACGGTCTCAATGATGTTATAATGCTCATCGTAGGTGTTATACACTGCCAAGTCGGGCTGCCTTCTGTTCTCAGCGTCGGCAGTAAAGGTGTAAGTATGCTCGGCCACGATATCGCCGTTGTCATTATATGTCCAGTCGCGTTCATAGTCGCGCAGCATGCTTCCGGTAGTATAATTATACATATTGTCGAGCACATAGGTCTGATTGCCCGCAGCATCGTAACGCTCTATGCCTGTATAGCTGATATTATCTTCCTTCGACTCTCCGAGCCATGACGTTATGTCAGCCTGCCATCCGCCGTCAGACAGTTCGGTCCATATATAATCCGTGCCGGCCCCGAGGACATAGCCCTCTGTGGTGGGCGCACCATAGGCGCGCTCTGTCAGCTTCCGTCCCTTTTCGTCGTATGTAAGTATCGACTTCTCGTTCTCATAATACGACCCGTTGTAGGTCTCGCATCCAGCCCAGTTGCCGAGCGTCTTGTTGTAGAACATCTTCTCTCGGCGCAGCAGGTTAAGCTTGTCGTCAAAGTCTTGCTCCAGTATGACATAATGCATCCATGCCTTAGCCTGAGTGTCCCATGTATAGCTGTTGCAGAGTGTCATGTGGTCTTTGTCTATCCATGTGTACTCCTGCTTTTCGTCTATGCCTGTCCACTCTGTACCGTTCCAGCTGTAAGGCTCAAAGAGCGTCTGCATGCCCTGCTCGTCCCATGCAGCCCTGTTCATCGTTGCAAGCGCCCATGTAGCGTCGGCGGCGTTATACGTGCTCAGCTGCTCCTCGATGATGTTGCCGCGGCCGTCGTATTTATAAACGCCCTTCCATGACGGCACCCACTTGTCGGCACCTGCCGGACTGTATGTATACACTGTCTGCTCTATGCCGAGGCCCTGTTCATTGTATACATAGTCGCGCCTCTCGCCCGACTGATAGACATCGCTGTAGGCGAGCTGCGACTCGCACAGGCCGTCTTCGTTCCACTTAAACTCATACACCTCCACCGGCACATAAGCTCTGCTGCCTGTGTCATACAGGCTGTTGACGCGCTTCACGGGCCATCCGTTGGCGTCAAACTCAAAGGTCTGCAGACTATATTTCTCTTCCGTGCCGGTCTGGTCTGTGGTACAAACCACGCTGTCGAGCCTCTCCATGTCAGCTGTGGCTGCAAGCCTGTTAACCTCGTTTATGTCGGCCAGCCTCATGGTGCGGTGTGGGGTGGCAGCATTCTGTCCTGCAGCTTTTGCCTGAAGGGCTTTCTGCCTCCGGCTTCTTGCTTTGTCAGGATTGGCAACAAATCTGCCTAGATCAACTGCATGTATTCTAAACTCAGCCCCACCCTTGTCCGTACGTGAAGCATTATTTACATCTGTACCGTTGCCGGCTGCCTTACAAACAACAGCCAACACACATGACAGCAATGTGACAAGATATAATTTTCGCATACTCAAAAAATTTAAGTGAATAACTTTACAGCAAAAGTAAAGATTAGAGAAAAAGACTGCAAATCAAAAAACTACAATTTCATGAATTTGTAGCAGAAACAAGGCTATTTTGTACGGAATAACACAAATAAAGGCAGGTTAAGTTACTAAAAACAACTTAAACTTCAACAGGCAATTACAATCTATGGTTTAGCCGCTACAGGCAGACAGATACTCCAACCCGTCTTTTTGTTCCTATTGGCGCAAGGCGGAGAAATTAAAAATTAAAAGTTAAAAATTAAAAACGCCTGCGTAAGTGAGAGGCAGATGCAATATGTAAACGAAGTTCGGCGTAGACAATTATAAATTATGAATTATGAATTAAGAATTATGAATTGCGAAGTGCCTGCGAAAGAGCAAACGACGATACAGAAAATTTATAAAGACAGATTCCGGTTAAACAGACTCTTTTCCTATTTTCTGATATTGTGCCGGAGTGAGTCCGGTGAGCTTTCTGAAGATGTTTATGAACGATGTGTGCGACTTATATCCGAGGCTCTCGCCAATGGCCTTGGTGGTAAGGTTGGCATAGTCGCCGCCGTCAACAAGTCTCTTGCACGCCAGTGCCACGCGATACTCGTTGACATAGTCTCTGAAACTCTTGTTGAACGTTGAGTTTATAACCTGCGACACATACTTCTGATTTGAGCCGACGAGCGTGGCAAGCCTCTCAATGGAAAAGTCAGCCGAACAAAACTCCTCGGTATTCTCCATTATGGCTGTTATGGCCTCAACAAGTGCCATGCGCTCATCGTCGCTCACGGTCAGCGGCTTCTGCCTGGCCACATCAGTCTCGCTGCCCGCATTGGCTGCATCACTGCCGCCATCGTGCCCTTGCCCAGCGTCAGCAGCATGGCTGGCAGCAGCCAGCTTGTCCTTCAGCTGCTCTATCACCTTGAGGGCATCCTGATGGCGCACTTTCATCACTTCCTGATTGTCAATATATTTTCGGTTGACGGCATACAGGTCGGCATAGCTGCGGTCGAGCCTGCGCTTCTGTCTGTAAACCACAATGAACAGCACCATAACAAGCAGCGAAACACACATTACAACAGCAAGAATCACTCTCTGAAGGAATATCACCTGCTCGCGGCTCTGCTGCCTGGCATAGAGCGTGGTTATCTCCTTGTCGGCCTTCGACATCTCATACTGCAGCTGCATGCTCTTCACCATGTCGAAGCGCCGGATGTTGTAAATGGAGTCGCTCATGGTCAGAAACTTTGCCTTGTACTGCTGTGCCAGGGCCACGTTGCCTTCAGCCTGATAAAGCCGAGAGTAGTCGTCGAGCACCTCTACATACATATGCTGCAGATTGTGTCTGGTGGCCGTGTTCCAGCATTTGTCAAGATAACGGAGCATCTGGTCGTTCTGCCCCAGCTTGTCGTATATCCTGTAAAGCTCCTGATACACCGAACACACATACTGAAAAGGTATCTTATGGCTGATGCCGTCTTCAGCCAGGCGCTTAAAGCCGGATATGGCTCCGCGATAATCCTGGCTTGCCGATAATAGCATGCACTGGTTGAAAGCATTCATAAACCTGCTTTCATAGTCGCCTGCGTCATTAAACTTGACCGAAGCCTCATGATATTTCCTGGCTTCGGCAATCTTACCTTGAAATATGCATAGTCCGGTAAGATTTATCAGCAGCTTGCGCTCCGTAGCAGTGTCGCCGTAGCGGCGGCTCAGGTCGTAGCCTTTACGGTAAAACCACAATCCGCGCTCAAAATCATAAAATAGGCAATACACCTTACCGATATTCTTATAGAATACGGTTACAAGCTTAAGCTTCTTGCCTGTCTCACAAATCTTCAGTCCTTCAATATACATCTCGAGCGCACCCGAATAGTCGCCCTTATCATAATATATGTCACCCGACTTCAGATAAGCCTCGGCACAATAAGTTCTTTCCTTATCGCTCAACCCTTCTTTCATACGGTTGCGTACAACCATGTATAGCACAAGGGCACTGTCTGCCTGCTCACGCTTCTCACAGACAGCAGCCATACGGAATATCTCTTCGTATGACTTTGACGACACACCGCTTATCAGGCGTGTGTACTTGCCGCCCGAAGATGCCGCCAAGCCATTCTGCACGGACATCATGCATATGGCGACGAACAATAGCCTGAGGATTTGTTTTCTCATTAATATCTTATATTCAAGCACAAATATATAACATTTTTTTAATATCCGGCCGCACTTCCGACCTAAATTCCTACAAATACGGTTCTTCATGCTGATATGAATATGGAACATAGCTGCCCAAAAGCCTATGACTTACGACCAAAAAGTGGGCCGGTTTTGCATCAAAAGTGGCCCACTTACGGGTCGTAAACGGGCCACTAACAGTATGAAAGTAAATGAGTGCGATTTGCTTAATGTACAGTCGTACAAAGCACACGAAACATTTAGACTGAAAGGAAAAACGTATAAAATAGTTACGATTTTCGGCGTGTTTTTGATTTACAGGCTGATGCAAGGCGCCATGACGGCTGAGAAGAAGAAAAAAACGTATGTCTAAAAACTGCGAACATTAGTTTTAAGCCAAGATAAGTTATTATGATTTGACCGGAGATGTTTCTCTTTATCAGATGTACATACACTTCAGACCGTCATCATACCACACGTCAGGCATTGCCGCCAGGCTTTTATTTACACGGCGCATCGTGCCTGAGCAACGGCCCATGGCAGCACGCAGGCTTGCCACAGGCATGAACGTCAGGGCGCAATGCTGTTGAGATAGTTCTCAAGATTAGTGTATCCGTTGCTGCCCAGGCCGTTGCGGTCGGCAGGATTGGCAGGGTCGAGGCCGTGCTCACGCTCCCATGCGTCGGGCATGCCGTCATGCACAGAGCCGGCACGAGGGCGGCTGCAACAGAAAATATAAGATTCTTCATGGTTCAGTAAGACTTGTTTTAACATTATATAAAAGCTACGGCAGAGGCACTGCGCGTCACTGCAGCACCTCTGTGCCTTGTGCCACACTTTCGGTCTCGGTGCTCTTTGTCCACGGCATCTTGTCCTTGGGCCACACGCCGTCTACGATGGGATAGGTAACGAGCTTTGAGGGGTCTATCACCACGTGCTTTATGCGCTTGCGGTGCCATGAGTAGGTGATATGCACCAGTCCGTCGCTCGTCTGTATCACTGCCGGATACGAATACTGCACTGCGCCGGTGCGGTATTCAAGCACGGCGGCAGCCTCCCAGTCGATGCCGTTGCGCGTCATGGCCACGGTCAGTATACCCCTGCCCTTGCGCCCGCCTGTGGTGTCGTTGCGCGTAGAGTGGTTGTAGACAAGCAGATGGCGGCCGTCCTTCAGCGTAACGGCGTCTATGGCCGAGTTGTTGTTGGGCAGCGTGGTGTCGGTTATCGGGCCCCATGTCAGTCCGCCGTCGTCCGACCATGTCTGCGCTATCCTCGTGTCGGGTCCGCTGCCGTTGGGGCGTGCCAGCAGCTGCAGGCGCTTCTGCGAGTGCACGAGGAAGGTGGGCTGAATGAGCTTATATTTTGTTCCGGCAGGATCGCTCAGCGCCGGCGTCTTGGTCCATGTGCGGCCGTTGTCGGTGCTGCGCTCCACGTGTATGCGCTTGCCGGGCGCGTCCTGCAGGCTGGCTCCTGCCACGATGGTGCCGTCGTCGAGATACACGGGCTTGTTGACCACAGGACCTACGAAGCCCTTGGGCAGGGCCACGGGGCGGCTCCACGTGAGGCCGTTGTCAGAAGAGGTTATCACGCGGCCCTCGTCTATCGTCGGACAGAGATAATATATCTGTATGTCGCCTCCCTTGAGCTGCACCAGCACCGGATTGAACACCGTGCCGCCTTCGCCGTCGGCTATGGCCACAGGCTCCTGCCACGTGCCGCCCTTGGGCTTGCGCGCCAGCCATATCTTTACGTCTTTGGCGCGCTCTCGTGTGCCGCCGAACCATGTGCATAGCAGAGTGCCGTCAGACAGTTCCATTATAGACGATGCGTGACAGTCACGCGTGGGCGACTTCATGAACACAAACTCCTCGAGCACTATGGCCTGCTTGCCCGGATCGGCCTTGCTGCCTGCCCATGCCGAAGCCGCAAGCAACAAGGAGCATAACAATATTGATAATTTCTGCATATAATATTAAGTTGTATTTAATGTTTTTTTATTTCACTGTAACAACCACACGGGCGTAGCGCGTAAGGCGCGGCGTGCCGCTGTCGGTAACGGCCAGTATGATGTGCATCGTGCCGAGACGGCCGCCCTTGGGCACTATAAAGTAGGCGTCGCGGCTGTCGTGGCCCGCTATCTTTAGCGGACTGCCTGTACGCGCCGTAGCCACGTTGAAGGTTCCCGGCTCGGGATAGTAGAACCAGCTGTACGAAAGGCTGTCGCCGTCGGGGTCAGTTGTGCCCAGGGCGCTCAGTCTTATGGTGTCGCCCGTGGCGGCTGTCATCTCTGCCGGACATGCCAGCGCAGGCACAGGCGGATGATTGGCCTCGCCGTAGTCCTTCACGGTCCAGTCCATGCGTGCTGCAAAGTCGTTCTGATAAGCCTCGCGCCAGCGCCATATCGTAGCCTTGTTGCTTGTGTGCCATGAGCCGTCGCAGCCCATCACCTCGTCTTGCGCGTCGGTCCATATCGGTCTTGTCTCAGGCTCAATAAACCAACGCTCCGTGCGCGGCTGATACAGCTCGTAGCGTCCGCCCCAGCTGCCCCAGTCGGGATGCTCGGCACAGCCCAGTCCGTTGTCAATGAGATACATAAACGTGGGCGAGTCGCCCTCCATCAGAAACTTCATGTAGGGATACTGCTTGCCCAGCTCGCCCTTGCTGCGTATGTGCTCGTCGAGCCACGGATTGTCAACTATGCTGAAGTCGGCCCCGCCAAAGCGGCCGTGAAACTTGTCGCCGCTGATGCCGCTCCATGTGGCGTAATGGTATCCGCCAAGGCGATGGAAGCCCGGACTGACGATATAGAACAGGTCCTTGAACGTCTTTCTTATCCACACGCCGCTGTCGTCCTGATCTGAAATGGCATACACGCGGAGCTTCGACACAAAAGCCTTAAGCTCGTTCTCGCTGCGCGTGGCCTTAACCTTCCACAGTGCCTGCGCCAGACAGTTGGGGCCGCCCCACACAAGCACCCACACCGGACGGCTGTCGCTGCGGTCTACGGCCTTGATTATCAGTTCGGAGCCTTCAGAGTCCATGCCCTTGCCCACGGCGTGCATGCCGTAGTCGGGGCGTCCCTCCTTTATCACCGACAGCAGATAGTCGGCCGAGGGATAGCCCTTCTCGTGCTTCAGCAGGTTGTCTCTCACCTTGCCGTATGCCGTCACAATCTCGCGTATGCGCCATGCTGCCGTCTCCTTCTTCTGATGCACCGACGTTGTGGCAACAAGTCCCTCAACGTCCCACTGGTTAGAGTATGTCAGGAAGCGCACCATCGACATTGCGTCGTCGGGTTCGTTCTCAATGTCCGTAAGCACTATCACGCGGGGCTTGCCTGCATTGCCTTTATCTGCCGCGAAAAGCCTCAGCGGCTGAAGCACGGCAATGACAACAAACAATAATGTAATCTTGATTTTCATGGTATTAATATTTTTCTGATTTTCAATCACTTGCTGATTATGTTCCGCTAATATAACATTTTTTGCGGCGAGGCACGCAACGCAAAGCACAAATAGCAGTCGAATAATCAAAAATCAATATATCTGAAAGCCGCAGACATTAATCTCAAAGTTTTAAAAAGCAATAAAAAACAACGGTTTATTGCGCCATGTATAATAAAAAAGCTAATTTTGCACGACGACACGCAGTTGTTATCATAACAACATTCTGACCTACATGGCAAGTATCCTTATAGTTGAAGACGACCTTACATACGCAACCATGATGCAGACATGGCTGCGCAAAAAGGGTTTCACGGTTGAGAGAGCAAGCTCCGTAAGCGCCGCGGCACGGGCCGTGACCGACAGCACAGGCTTCGACCTCATACTGTCTGACCTCCGTCTGCCCGACCACGACGGTCTGTTTCTGCTCAACTGGCTGCGCAAGAAGAACATGCAGACGCCCTTCATCGTTATGACGAGCTATGCCGAGGTGCAGAACGCCGTGCTGGCCATGAAGTCGGGAGCGTGCGACTATATAGCCAAACCCGTGCAGCCCGACATCCTGCTGCAAAAGATAAACGACGCGCTCGACAGCCACAACGCCGATGCAGCCGCCACGGCAGGCGCTACGCCGACGACAGCGACAACATCAGCAGCCGACAAAAACAACGCGGCGGCAGAACAGAAGACGCACACGGCCGCCAAGAAATACATAGAAGGCACGAGCGAAGCCTCGCGCCAGCTCTACGACTACGTAAACCTCGTTGCGCCAACACCCATGTCGGTGCTCATTCTCGGAGCAAGCGGCACGGGCAAGGAGTATGTGGCGCGCCGCATTCACAGCCAGAGCAGCCGCGCCGACAAGCCCTTCTTTGCGCTCGACTGCGGAGCCATACCCAAGGACGTGGCGGCGTCAGAGTTCTTCGGATACACCAAGGGAGCCTTCACAGGCGCCACGACCGACAAGCGCGGAGCCTTTGAGGAGGCCAACGGCGGAACGCTGTTCCTCGACGAGGTGGGCAACCTGACCTACGACGTGCAGGTGCAGCTGCTGCGTGCCCTTCAGGAGCGCAAGGTGCGCCCGTTAGGCTCGCCCAAGGAGATAAGCGTGGACATACGCCTGGTGTGCGCCACCAACGGCAACCTGGCGCAGCTCGTTGCCGACGGAAAGTTCCGCGAAGACCTTTATCACCGCATCAACGAGTTCACCATATACATGCCCGAACTTAAAGACCGCGGCGCCGACCTGTTTCTGTTTGCCGACCTCTTTGTCAGTCAGGCCAACGAGGAGCTGGGGCGCAACGTGGCGGGATTCGACGACAAGGCGTCGGAGATGCTTGCGCGATACAGCTGGCCGGGCAACCTGCGCGAGCTTAACAACGTGGTGAAGCGTGCCACCCTGCTTACACGCGGCTCACACATCGGCACCGAGGAGCTGTCGAAGGCCATGACGCGCCCCATGAGACAGGAGCCCACGGCCCTGCACGACGAGCAGACCGAACGACAACGCATAATAGACGCCCTGCGCGCCACCGGCGGCAACAAGACCAAAACAGCCCAGCTGCTCGCCATCGACCGCAAGACGCTGTATAACAAGATTCAGAAATACAACATCGAGGCGTAACGGGCATTTGCCAATTGAGAATGGAGAATTGAGAATGGAAAATTGTGATTACTCTTGTGGCGGTTAAAACGGGGATGTTTTAAGGCTGCAAGTTTCACATATTAGTCAGCATAATTCATACTGAAGATTTGCATAGTCAACTTAACTCTATACATTCAGCAAAAACATCGTAACATGATCAGGAGAATAATTATTGCGGCTTTGGCCTTAATGTGCATCGTGCCATACACGGCCAAGGCGGACACTACTCTGAGCGAAAGAATATATATACTTTCTTCGATATGGAAAGAAATAAGCAACAACTTTGCATTTCCTGAGAAATTCAAGGAGACTAATCCTGACAGTCTTTACAGATGCTATCTTACTAAGGTCTTGAATGCCGAAAGCGAACAGGAGTTTTCGGACTTAATGACACAGTTCATGGCTCACTTCAACGAGGGACACACGCGATTTAACGACAGCAACATCATACGCTACAGGGTGCCGCTGATACTTACATGGGCAGGAGACAAACTGCTGATAACCAACACTACAAGGCAGCTAAAACCGCTGTTGCCTGTTGGCAGCGAGATTAAAAAGGTGGACGGCCTGACGCTCGACGAATATCTGCAAAGGCATGTCTATCCGTATGTTTCGGCTCCCAACATGGAATGGAGAAAGAGAAAGGCTCTCGACATATTCCTTACAGGCAAGGAAGGCGCGGAATATCATATTGAGATAACGACTCCTCAGGGCAAGACCATAAACACAAAACTCATGACAAGCATAATGAACTACGACGACACTGACGACTGGAGCATCAGGCGCGACACGGCCAAATGCAGCATAAAGAAACTGCCGGGCAACATCATGTATATGAAGATGAGCACGTTCACGTTGCCCGGCACAATAAAAAGCACTTTTGAGAATAACCTCTCTGATTTCTTGTCTGCCAAAGGCGTGATATTCGACATACGCGGAAACCGAGGAGGAACAGACGAGTCGTGGCACAACATAATAAGACATATCGCCGACAGAAACACTAACATATTCGACGGCTTAAAGATTATGACAAGAGTGGCTAACACGGCCTACGAGATGTACGGCAAAAATGTCAGCCAACTGGCCGACTACTATAACGGCGTGGCCATGCAGCCCGTTCAGGAAGGCTGGTTCGTGATGAAGAACAACACGCCCGACTCGTTGAGAATAACCGCCCCCGTTATAATTCTTGTTGACGGATTTACGGCATCGGCAGCCGAAGACTTTGCCGCAACAATGAAGAACCTGTCGCTCGGCAAGATTGTAGGCACGCCGACAGCGGGCGTGATAAGCAGTCCTAAATTCTGCAACTGGGGGCACGGCTACTCGTCGCTGATAGCAGAATGCCGCTTCACCAATCCCGACGGTTCCGATATTATCAACACCGGCATACAGCCTGACGTCTGCATAGAATATACCGAAAGCGACGCACTGGGCAAGACCGACTCGGCACTAACGGCTGCGCTGAAGATGCTGAAAGGCAAAAAATAGAACAAGACATCATCCCCTATCAAAACAAAATCATGATTATGTCCGTTTTGCTCAGTCATTATATGGCATAGCAAAACGGACATAATGCAATATATAAAGAACATTTATTTTATTATATGGCGCTAAGCATGCCGCTCTTTTTGCCGCTGCGGCCTGAGCATCAGCCACACGCCCGACATACACAACAGTCCTACGCTCAGCAGCGTAAACCATATGCAGCGCTCATTGCCCGGAATACGCACGTCGTAGGGGTTATCCGGATTATACAGCACCTCAATGCTATCGCCTTCACTACAGAATGGCAGATAGCACTTCTCCGATATATACGTCTTGCCGTAGCGCTCTGTCTCGTAGCTTATGCGCATCTCCCAGTGCGTACGCCTCTTCCGGTGCCGGTATTCTCTCTTATAGCTGAGCTTGTCTATCACACCGGTGGCATGGCCCAAAGCGCCTGAAGCCTTCGACAACGACACAAAGCCGTAGACGCCTCCGCCGAGCATGAGCAGTCCTACGACAAAGAGCAAAAGACAAATAATCTTATTGCGAGACGACACCGCACATCTCCCTTCCGTGCCCTGCTCCGAATATCGTTTATCTGTTGTGTATTTCATAATCTAAACCATTTCTGCTACAAAGATAGCCAAAGGTGAGAGCAACGGCAAATAAAAAACAACAAAGTTTTTTTCATTTGGCACTGCCGAGCCGCATCCTATCTTATCTAAAGATAGCCAAAGGCGAGAGCAACGACAAATAAAAAACAACAAAGTTTTTTCATTTGACACTGCCGAGCCGCACACTATCTTATCTAAAGATAGCCAAAGGCGAGAGCAACGACAAATAAAAACAGAAAAGTTTTTTCATTTGACTTTGCCTTAAAATTATTATATTTGCAACAAAACAAACATCAGACAAAGAATAATGAAAATATATAATATATGCTTCAGCCCGACGGGCGGAACCGAAAAGGTGGCTGGATCTATTGCCGCAAAGCTCGACAGCGACATAGTAAACATTGACCTTACCGACCGCAAGGCCGACTTTAAGAGCATTGCTCTCAACGGAGACGACGTGGCCGTGATAGCCGTGCCGTCGTATGGCGGACGCGTGCCTGCACCGGCAGCTGAACGCATAACGCAGATAAGCGGCAACGGCGCAAGGGCCGTAATAGTATGCGTATACGGCAACCGTGCCTATGAAGACACTTTGGCCGAACTGCAAGACTGCGCCATTAAGGCAGGATTCAGCATCGTAGCTGCCGTGGCAGCCATAGCCGAACACTCTATTGTCCGCCGATATGCCGCCAACCGCCCCGACCAGGACGATTATACCGCACTTAACAAATATGCCGAACAGATAGCCGCCAAGCTGAACAGCAACGACTCTGCCACGCCTGCAATACCCGGCAACAGACCATACAAGAAGGCAGGAAGCGTAGGCTTCGTGCCCCGCCCCACAGGCCAATGCACAAGCTGCGGACTGTGCGCCTCCAAATGCCCGACAGGCGCTATCAGCACAGACAACCCTGCAAAGGTGGACAAGAAGGCCTGCATATCATGCATGCGCTGCGCCGCCGTATGTCCTCACGGCGCAAGAAAGGTGAACAGACTACTCCTCTCTGCAGCAAACATAATGCTGAAGAAAGTATGCTCAACAAGAAAAGAATGTGAGCTTTATCTCTGACATCACAAGGCGTATGACTGTTTCCGGCATCTTACTTACAAGATTCCCCTACACCTGACAGCAGCACCTATCAGGACATGGACTTAATGTAGCCCATACAGACACATACGGCGAGCCGCCACGCCAACGGCGGCCGCATGGGCATCTGAAGAATTACTATCCGCAGCCCTCTCCCGTTGAGGTGCTGCGGATATTTTTATGGCAAACAATATTAATCATTAAATCGATAATTTGCTTTAAAATTCTTGGCTTTGCATAGTAACAAACATCATTATCTTTTAGGAATCTTATCTAAATCTATTTTTCCCTTTATATTTAAAGTATATTGTGGCCTAATTTCAATAACAGGAAGATTGTCTGCATAATTTATTAATTTATCTGACATAGGATAACCTTCCTTCACATATTCAACATATTGTGACAACAGTCCGTGAAACTTTGAATAATAAAATGATTTCAACGGCTGTATTTTCTCCAAAACTTGTCGTGAATGTTCTGATGGCTCAGACAATCCTGTATGTCTGTGATTAGTATTGCGACACTGATACAACTCCGAAAGCAAATTGCATATTTCATTAAAGCTGTCATAATCACTGCTTTTCATCTCTGCCTTGTAACCGATAAAATAGACCACATTACGCATCTTGTCCCATGCATAATGTTCTGACAAGGGTTTACTTGTCTTAATCATGTAATTAGGATTTCCGCCTGTGCTACCAATGAAAAGTAATCTGGCTATAATATATTCACCTGGACGTCTTTTCAAATCTGAATCGATACAATATGCCGGATAAGCCCACATTTTTGAAGCCACCTTATTGACTATCGGGTCTGCGCAAATATAATTAGTGATATTTTCAATCTGTTGATACATGGCAAGACAGAAATCGCCAAAATCATCTTTTCGTCGAAAACGTTCCATTCTATTATAGTCGTAAGCCAATGCTGACCGTAAAGACTCTATTGGAAAATCTGCATAAAATTCATTTCCTTGTTTACGTGTGACTTTCTCTATACACAATTCATAAATTTCATTTATACGTTCATTATCACCTAAAACGATATCTGCGGGAGAAACCATACCAAGTTTCTTCCGCAGTGCTGTGGAAAATTCTGCATCTTGCAAGGTGAGACGATATATCTTTTCTATTGCCTTTTCCTTATTAGCATCCATTATTCTATAGTTTTAGTAATGCATCTAACTCCTTATTCAGTTCATCTACATCAACAGGAACCAAAGAGGACATTACGGTCTTTCCACTTAAATGGACAAGCCAAAAAGGTTTATCCTGCTTGTCTCGGCATATCGATATAGACAAATGTTCCTTCCGTTTTTCCATATCAGGCTTTATATCTTTGCTGACAGAAGCAAACACCTTTTCGCCATCAAGCAAAAAATAAGCATAACGATGAACTTTTACCGGCTTGTAGTCTATAGTTTTTTCTGAATGTTCGTCAGAAGCAGACATACCGATGACTATCTTCGTATTATTTTTCTTTTCAAACTCGATAAGAGGAGTTGTTTCGACGTATGTTATTGAATAAACTGTCGTTTTTACAGGATCACGCATATCGTCCACAAGTGTTTTAAACTTATCGTACAAGCGTCTATAAGTGCTGTCTTCATCTCCTTTTACCATTTTCATATACATCAATTTACCATCAATGACGTTTACCAAGTCGGGCTCACCTTTCTTTACATGTCCTTTATCTTCCTTATATTTTGGGAAGAACTTTGCGTAAGCTACTCCATAACCGTATCTGTCCCAAATATAAAGGATGTTGCGTATGTTGCGCACATAATCATGAGTAACATTCAGCTTGTTACTGACTATGATGCCTGTAACCTCCTGCCTGCCGCCTACTTTCTGCAAACGTGTTTTCTTTTCATTAATAGTGAACCCCTGACCTTGTATTATGCGCAGAAGCTCTTTTCGAAATTCACCGTTTTTCTGATAAACATTATGCATTGACGAAAAGGTTATGTCATCGGCATAACGTGTGTAATGCAGCCCAAAACGCTTGGCTAGCCCAGCAAGGCGGCGGTCAAGAGTATCACAGATCATATTAGTTATGATTGGTGACGTAGGCGCTCCTTGCGGCAATATGTAAAAAACTTTCTTAGAGCCGTCATCCATCGTGCGCATTTCTTTCATAGAGCATAGCCCTGCCAGCACGTTAGCAACAGGCACAGTAAAACTAAACGGCTTTAGCTGCAGTCTTTTCCATATACGAGGCTGTTCAATACTAGGGAAAAAATCTTTCAGGTCTATATTCAGAATATAGTTTTGCCCTTTATGTACGTCTGCATTGGTTACGACAGAACGCTCTTCCGTGAATCCCATAGCATAATCAGACGGAGAATAAATGGCTTTGAATATCTCATTGACACACTTGAGCATCTGCATAAAGCTCCTGTTCCTCGGGGCGGTAATCTGTCTGAATCCGCCTGTTTTCTTCTTTATCTTAAATTGTCTGTAACGATGATGTGTATTGTTTGGATTGCAGTAAAAGTTTATATTTTTCATTGTAAATGGATAAAACTTGTCCGCAAGCCCATTTTCAGCCATATCATCCTGCTTGATACGGTTAAGAAGAGCCAAAATGTCATCTTTATTTGACATCCTACGTGCCAATTTTGCTATTTCTGCTTTATCCATCTTTATCTGAATTAAGAGCGGTCTTTAACTCATCTGTAGACTGAAACATCGTTTTCTTTATATAATACTTTTGTCTGTAAAAATTTCTATTAGCTTGCGAGTAACAACTTAACAGAATCATTACATTAACTATCTGACATTGTTATCTTCAAACCCAAAGGGCAAGAAGACATCCCGCGAATTTACTCTAAAAAGAGCAAGGCTCGCACCACGCAGGACAAAATTCAAAATTTAGTTTCAGTTATCAGACTTGCCAAAGACCGCGTAGTTTCTTTATTATTTCGACTGCAAAGTTACATCATTACGGCGAAATCTATTTTCGTAATAATGAATAATTTTGAATTTACTGTTTTTTTATATTACTCAGTCAATATTCCAGTATGCGTCTGCCTCTCCGTCAAGTACGTCATCGATATCCTGATCGCTCCATCCCATTACATCCTGGGCATATGTGCCGTTGTAATCATTATAAGTTTCACGTATTGCGTAGTAAGGCCTACGGTAATTAGGCTTATTTGATTTGACTTTCTGTTCCTTTACGGGTAGTTCAGGGTTAAGATTGTGAAAATATACATCACTGGCAATGCCATCCTTAACAACCCTCGTTGAACAACGGTTCTTGCCATAAAAGTTCCATACCTCATCATATTCACAAGGCAGTACTTCTTCTCCATGTTCATTTATTATGCCCCATTTGTTGCCGTTATTGGCAAGAGTTGATGGCTCTTTTCCGATTTTAACTCTACACAGCCCGGAGTCAAATCCGTCAATCCAGTCGTATTTACCGAACGGAACAACAATATTGCCTTTACTGTCAATCACTCCCCATTTATAATCAGAACGTTCAACAACTCTTACATATCCATAAGCATTCTCTCTAATATTTTCCATAAGCCTTTATTTATTTTTTCAAGTGCAAAGGTAGCACCGGCCTACGTCCTCTTTGTTCGTACCTTTTTATATTCTTTCTCCATCTCTGTTATTCTTTTCCAAATCTTATCTTGAATATCTGTCGGTTCAAGTACGATAAGGTCTTTTCCGAAAGATGTCAAAAGTCTGATCAGTTCATAATTCTCCTTACAGTCAATACGAAAAAACTTTCCGCCCTGAAATTCAGAGTATTTCAGTCTAAGTTCAGATACTGTACTGTCATTAAGCGTGCGCTGAGATTCATGGAGAGGCTTTGTTTCCACATAATCTTTTGCAGCATCGCTTGTCCAAAATATTATCTTATATAACGGACTGTTGTCAAAAAGAGTTATTCCGACAATGTCTTCAAAGCGTTCATTAATATCACCATCATAGTCGACATATTTATGCGACGGCAAAGGTACTATATCATCAATACGGTCAAGAGCAAAGACCAAAAGTTTCAGATCGCTTTCAGCCGAGCCGAACAAATACCACCGGCGGTTATATTCTTTCAGCAAATATGGGTATATGATTACTTTCTTCTCATTGTCAGGCTCACTGAACTTATGATAGTGCAATTCAACTACTTGTTTTTCTGAGATAGTAGTGAACAGTCTTCCAAAAAGGTTTGATTTTTCAAGCGGATTCTTCGTGAAAGATATTATTTGTCTGTCGTTATGTTTAACTCCAAGTCCAAGCCTAAGACCTTCAAGTCCGTCAAGGTTTGGCAGTCCGTCAAATTGTCCCAACAGCGATATAACTTCCTTGAGCAGATATTCCTCGGCGGTAGTGAGAGGCTTGCTGAATATCGAGAAGTTAGGATTTGCGTAGCGCAGACACATCTTTTTACGCCCGTTTTTTTCGTTACCGATATAATAACGTTCGATGTCTACACCTGTAAACGGACCTTTATATTCAAGATATTCAATATCCTTTTCTATAGTTCTGCGACTCACTCCATCGGTATCAGGTTCTATCTCTGACAAACGGTTGCAAACCTCCTCTGTCAAGTCGTCAAGTGAATAATTATGATACCTGTTCGACAAAAGTTCATCAAGTATTTTATAGCGTGTCAACGCATTTTTATTCTTTGGCATAATTCTCTGTTTTATTCAATATGAAGGTTCCTTATCACAACAATTCCGTCTCTACCGACCATCATCAGTTTCTTGTTGTCGAGCGAGAATGAACATGACGCCACTGATTCTATTTCAGCAACTCCTGCATCAGACAAATCGCTAATTGTCGGTACAATCTGTTCATTCGGATTTTCTACCGAATGGACAAAAATCATTGTTGAAGGTTGATGTCCCCAATTATGATTTTCATCTTTATAAGGCACATATCCTTGATTTGACAAAGCTATGTATTTGCCATCAGGACTGAATGTTAGAAAATTTCTGCCTGAAACTTCATTTACTCCAGAATCATCATAAACATTTCCATACAATAATGTCGGCAGACTGTCATAGGCTGCATAAAAGCCTTTTTGTGTAAAAGCTGCTGTCCATACGGCATAATGTTTAGTATCTTTTTTTATCTCTTTGTGATTGTCCATATCATAGACCAGCAACAGTCCTTTATAAGAACAAAAATCAGGGTAGCGGCCGACGATTGCGACATAGCGTGAATCGTATGAAAACGCGACATAATTTAAGTAACGCAATGTGTGCCCCAATGCTATTTCACAATATACTTCATCTGTTTCAACTTTTCGTATTGTGGCATATCCAAAGTCTTCTGTTATTATATCAGTAAAACATGTTGTTGTATTTAGCAAATCTTCAATATTCCTGTTTTTAAAATAGTCTTTATGCATATTTATAAATTCCTTACGTGCTTCTTTCTTTTTATCTTTTTCTTCGTTACTGATGCCAAATTGATAATCATATTTCTCAATCAGATTACGAAACTGTTCTTTTGATATAAAGACTTTATTTATTCTATCCAGATGTTTTATATATTTGCTTAATGCACTGTCGGCATACAACTTACCGTCAGGACTGACAAATCTATAATTGGTTATATAGTCCTGATTTATGTATTGCCTTGTCATAGGGTCTATGACTCTCGGACGACGATGGCTGCCATCTACTTTAAACAAAGGACGATATCCATTGATCTGAGATATAAAACTCGTATTAGGAAAATATTGTTCTTCTTGTGTGCCCGTATTCATCAATATTAAATCATCGCCTTTCTGATAAACAATGTTCTCGCCGTCATCCGACATTAATACATTGCCATAGGTTGAAGTATCAAATAAAGACTCTAATATTGGCACATTTATGAATCCGCCTTGAGCTTTTGACATCCTGCCTAAAAACACATGCGTGCCTTTGACTGAAATGGCATAATTCAGTTCTTCAGATAAAGCCTTTACATCCTCAGGCAAATCAACTTTTGTATTCCACAACATCACTCCACAACAATACAGCTCCTTATTGCCATATTTCAAGTGCTTTTGCTCTGTATATTCACGAAAGCCATAATCTGTATTATTATCAAACTCGAACTTAGAGTATTCTGAACTGTCTTTTGGAGAAAAGGCATATATTGCATATTGCCCTTTATCTTTTCTTTGCTCTAATATTCCATACTTTTCAAAATAGTCCCATTTGAAATTACCTTTCATAAAGAGAGTAATCTTACCGTCATGAAATTCATAAATACTCTCATCGCCATCTTTGTCCTTTTCTGAAAGAAATATTCTTCCGGCAAAACTGTATTTGGCAAAATCACCACGTAAAACTACTCCGTCGCCGTTCAATACAATTAATTTTTCTTCTTTACTATATGTTTTAATGAATATGTAATCACCTTCACACGTAACGTTATTATAATCACTTATTTCAATTTCAAAATTATTATCCGTCGTTCTCAGATATAGCTTGCGTATCTCATTTTTTAATCCTGTACGTTCTAAGGTAAATGAATTTTCTCCAATCAAATAATACAGCTGTCTTGATAAGACATAAAATTTATTTATCTCTATGTATTTATACGAAATATTAATACCTCCGAGTAATTGTGGCTTATCCTTATTAAATAAATCGTATTTATGCGCTAAATGGATAATCTGTTTAATCTTATCTTTTTCAGCATCAGTATCAATTACATCTACGTCTTCACATGTAAATAAAGGATTTTCTAAATCCCCAACGTACCACGAATCATTTGACAGTATATCGCAGACTAATATTCTTGCATTAGGTCTAAAATATTGAATTTCAACAAAATAATGTCCGTTTGTAAATTTGATAAATTTAATAACTTCAAAATATCTATAGTTTCTTTTGAGTGATTTTATAATTTCAAGTGTTTCTAACGATAAGGTATAAATCGTTTTATCTTCATGAAAATATAATACACCGGCATCTTCACATAAAGAAAAGCAATCGCACAGATATTCTTTCCTGTCTAATAATACATCATTAAAACGGACAACATTTAACTTGGCTTTACCGTCAGACTCATTTTGAAATATAAGGATATCTTTATTTAGCAGAATTTCATTGCTATAAGTTATTAATGGACGTTGCTCTGTAAGGGAATACAGAGTCCTTTCATCACACTTGTTACTGAGCAAGACAACATCTTTGTTTACGCATGAAATTTCATCAGGAGAAAAACTTTCAACATACTGTTCATCAGTGTTACGGTTATAAAAATATGTACGGTCTCTCATGACGACAAAACACCACGGTGTTTCTTCAAAGACGTAGCTATTCTTATAAGTACTACCACCAAACCTAACCGCATCTTTCACTTCAACTTCAACAGCACTATTTCTATCATTATTAAGCATAATAATATACCGACCAGGATATTTAAATACATAATTTTTCCGTAAAGAACCTTCATCTAAAATAAACATAGATAATGCAGGCTTTCCGGCATTTAAATCATTTTTATCCTTAGGATAGATACAAACCATCTTATCAGCTTCAGAATATGACTGAATAATGAACTCTGTATTCAAATATCCTTGATGTGGATGTACGGATAGTTTTGCCATAATCGTTTAATGTTGAAAATCATGTACAAAATTACGAATTAATCACGAACTCTATGTTCGTTATATAAATAAAACACATAAATTCGCACAATAAATAATATATACATCTTTAGATTTTATATTGTAAACATTCTTCATGTTTTCCCGACCGTTTGACGCTCTCAGAGCACGCATGCTCTTCGCCATACCGCGGTTTGGGGCAGAAAAGGGCAAAAAACGGGGTGCTTTGTTAAGATACTGACTGACAAGGAGTTGCAGCAAATAAGCGTGGAAAGCGGAAGTGTTAAAAAACATAACCGGCCCACTTACGCATAAAAAGTGGCCCGGTTACGGATGAAAAGGTGCCATTTCAGAGGCTCAAACTTATGGTTTCAGGCCAAGAAATGACTGATTTTAGTGGCATTTTTCGGCTTATCTGCAAACGTATGTTAATAAAGTAACGTTCTTATTGTCGTTTAATTAACATACGTTTACCTTTCATTCTCTAGATTGAAAAATATTTTTGTCATAAGTTTTTACCACATATATGGTAAATAGCGCATGGAAAATTCTTGATGTTTTTGATATTGCTGCACGAGGAAAAAGAATGATATGCTTATGAGTTTTGCCGTTATAATATTCCATTTCCTTACTATTTTACATATCTAAACTGTTCTCTTTGAGCAAGAAATCGAAAAGACCGATTGTAAGTATACCTTCCTCATTGCGGCGAGGCATGATGTGATCTTTGACAACTATAATCTTTTTGAAAGAATCATTGATGCTTGTCAGTGCGCGAGATTCCTGTATCTCTTTCTCCCTATCAGGAATGGATAAAGCCGATTGTACATAATACTTCTTACTGCCGAGACTGGCAATAAAATCCACTTCAAGTTGTGTGCGAGACCACTTTCCCTCTTTATCAGGCTTTCTTATTTCCACCATGCCTACATCTACGCTGTAGCCACGTGTAACCAGTTCGTTATAAATGACATTTTCCATGATGTGAGTCTCTTCCTGTTGGCGCATGTCGAGTATAGCATTTCTTAAACCAATATCAGAGAAATAATACTTGGAGAGTGTATTGATGTATTTCTTTCCTTTTATATCATAGCGTATGGCTTTGTTCAGCAAAAACGACTCTGACAGATAAGTGAGGTAATTAGAAATAGTCTGACTGCCAATACTCACATTCTTAACGCTTTTGAAAGTATTAGATAATTTAGTTGGATTGCACGGAGCACCTATAGATGATGCCATTATAAGCACCAACTCACGAAGTTCATTATCATTTTTAACTTTATGTCTTTCAACAATGTCCGCAAGATAAACGGTCTCAAACAAGTTTTTCAGATAGTTTACTTTTTTTTGCTCTGTACCAAAAGACAGAATAAGAGGCAAGCCACCATAAGTGTAATATTCGCGCCATGCGTCTTGCTTGTCACCACCTACAGCAGAATAGAATTCTGAGAATGACAGAGGGTTCACATGTATCGTCTCTCCCCTTCCACGAAACTCCGTAGGAATATCTGATGACAGGAAGTGAGAGTTGCTACCGGTAACGTATGTGTCTGCATTTTCTATATGGCGGAAACTGTTCAGCACATCGACAAATTCATCCATCAACTGAACTTCGTCTATAATAATGTAGTATAAGTTCTTGTCCTTGATTCTGTCGTGAACATAATGAAGCATTGCGTCCGGATTGCGAAGTTCCTTATTTATTCGGTCTTCAAGATCAACACGGATGATGTGATCGTCGGTCACACCGCTATCCAACAGATAATGATAGAATAAGACATTTAGCAAATATGATTTGCCACATCTTCTGATTCCTGTTACCACTTTGATAAAGCCATTCTGACGGCTTTCTATCAACTGTCGTAGATATCGATCTCTTTTTATTTCCATTACCTACATTAAATTTTTGTCAACTTTGACGTTTTTATAATGCAAATATAGAGATTTTTTACTTGTCCGCACTAATACTGCATTAAAAATCTGTCAACATTGACAGATTTTTAATGCAGACAACGTATGAGCAGCACATTTTTAGAAGTATTCTGATTTATTGCCGTACTATAAAAGTTTCGTTTCCATGATTAGAAAACATGTTTGCCACGACTATTCTACAAAGAGTTGTATTTGCATCAATACCATAACAGAATATTATGACAATGAAAAATCAATTTATTTCATTCAAAACTTTTTTACGATGACCTTAATTTAGTTTCCTTTACCTATAAGTGTAATGTTCTTCTTAACTGCAAAAGGTCCATCTTGAATATAATCTATTTTAAATATGCAAGTAGCTTTCCCATCTTTATTCACTAATGAAAAATAGAAAGATTTGTTATCAATGCGAACACATCGCCCCATATAAAAATCTGTTTCATGATCTGTTTCAAGTTGCTGAATATATTTTTTTGCTCTGTGCAGTTTTTCTCTATCTATGGCTTTTATAAATTTTCTTGCTGTTTTTTCTGATTCCTTATGTGCCCCAATAAGAGCCTGCCCAAACATTTTCCCCATATATTTAGCTTCTATTTTTTCCATTTCGCCACTTAAAATCATTTCAATGTACCGCTTAGTTAAAGAGTTTTCAGAAGCAACATTATACTTATTACTTTTATAATCCTCCAAATATGCAGAGTTTTCAGCTAATTTAATTTCTTCATTCATTATGTCTCCAAAATCATGAATTCTCACCAAATCTCCTTGTAAATTGTAGATAATCGTTATAGGCCCTTTTGTGTCTCCAAATTTAAAATCGTAATGTTGAATGGCGTATTCTGGGTAATTATCAAATACCTTATAACTTGTCTCAATAGGATATGTCTTCTCCACCCATTTACTATTCTCTTCATCATTGTTAATCCATTCATATCCTTTAGTTAGATTTTTTCTATCCATTTTATAAACCTCATACCAAGTAATCGGTTCTTTCACAATTATTTCAGCCATAGGATATTTATAGCCAATATCATTTGATTGTAAATAAGTATTGGAACCACTTATATTAATAGCATAAAAGGGGTATGCAACACTGTCTATATTAAAATAATGATTAAATTTACTTTCATAATGCTTCATATCGTCGATAGAAAACGTTTTTGCGTCAATTTTAGTAGAATATATAATTTCGTTCAGTTTATTTATCATAGATTTTGTGTACTGGCGAATATCCCCTTTTGTTATCCAAATATCATTAGTTTCATTATATAAATTTTTTATATGGTTGTATAGTGGATTTTTCTTACTACATCCTTGATTTACAAAATTTTGGAGTAATACAATGTCTTTTCTGATATATGTAGTGTCAGGTATATACATAGTCTTACATTTGTAAGGTGGTATATCAAATTCTTCTTTAGCATTACAATTTTGTGAGAATATAGGAGCAAATACAAAACTTAAGAATAATATTGCAGGCATTATTATAGACAAGAATTTCCACTTAGCATTAGATGTCTTATTGCCATGATCGTTCATACTGTCAGAGATGTTTATCTTCTTTATTTTCAGTTCATCTGAATTTACACTCAAAAATCTTGCAATTTGACTATTCGTTATTTGAAACGCTGTATTATCATGTTTTGAGTCATTATCATTGAGCATCTGAATGTATTCATGTTCAAAATTTGCACGATATAAATCTATAAAATCATGAGAATCAAAATAGCCTGTTGATTGGTTTCGCTGTGCCAATATATCAATGATTTTTTTAGCTTGATTTTTAGTTATCATATTCTATTGTTTATTAATTTTACAACACGTTTTTATAAGACCTATTCAAAATAAATTACTAAACGTTTAGTCCCGTCTGAAGATTCACTTAACGCAGTGTTGCTATAAAAACTAAATAAAATCTTCATCAGACATGACAAAGGTACAAATTAAATCCAAACAAATCATGTCTTATTTCAGAATATTTTCAATCATGAATTAAACCGATACGATTTTTCAATATAATTGATTCAACTTTGGATTTTCAAAACAAAATCAATAATTACCTTGCAGTCTGGTTTACCTTATTTGTAATGATGGAAATGGCCGACATGGAGAGTTCTATTTCATAAATCCCACACATTTCTTACTCTATATAAGAAACACTCATACCTTTGACATACAGAGAGACGACAAGCTTTTCTATAGAAAGTCCACTGTTTTCATGTTTGAGTACTGCTATCGGCTCAAACTGGCCATTACGGCCATGGGAAATAGAGATGACAACCTCACCATGTTCTGTTTGGGTCCTCTTCTGATAGATACCATTGCGTGAGCTTCCACTATTATTTCTTGCTACAGAAATCTTTTAATTGCCCAAATGAGCATCTATCTCACCTTCCAACATCTTCTCTAACACCTGGGCATGCAACTGCTTCAAGAATTTGCTTAAATCGGATTCTGTATTGAACTGGCTAAGGAATTACTTGCTTAACACCTCATCAGGCACTATTTGATTCTTTTCTTTCATAATCTTATTCATTGGTAAATATATAAAATAAAAATACAGAACTCTATTTTGAGTTCTGTATTTTACATTTACACAAAATATTTTATAGTGCCCTAATTATTGTAAAAAAATTAAGCTTATTTATGGTGTTGTATTAAATAATCATCATATTTTAAATTAAAGATAATACTTTTCTAAAAAGATCATTATCTGTACCAAATTCTGTATATAAAGGAATGATATTTACATTTGAACAAATTATTTGCTTGTCGTACCCTAATATGTCTATATTTTTCATAAAAGCTTCATAACCTTTTTCATCTTTTGTTATATAATAAATTGTTTGACAATTTGAAGTTTTATTGGAAATAGAGGTAAAGAATTCATCAAAATAATCCGAGTCCGTGATTCCAACAGATAATCCAAATATGATTACGTATTTAGCTTTTAAAAGATCTTTTATAATATTAGTTTCAACATATGCATCATTTAATTTTTTTATTATAGGAATAAAATAATGATTATTCTTTACAGTTTCAGGCATACGTTTAAAATCAATTCCTACAATCATATTTTGTGATTGTGATGGTATTAATATTTTCCTATATTCATCATAAGGATCAAAAGAATAACGTCCATGAACGAATGTAAATTCCTTTTGTAAATTAAGTTCTACATATTCATAAGGATAAGTATAATTAAAAGTATAAACTTTACTTTTATTTGAGAAATTCTTTAAGAATAAATATGCGCAGGATGATATATTTATTTTTAAATTATTATTAGTTGTATAAGTAAAGAAAGGCGAAAAATATCTTTCAAAGGCTTTCCATTCGTCATTTATATGTTTAGCGTATTCTTCATTTTTTTTATTATTATACCATGATAAAATCTTTTCACGTATTTCATTTTCAAAATCACTCCATCTTTTTTTATCAATATTTAATGGATTATAGGCAGGGCATAAATGATAATTACAATACGCATTAAATGATAAATCTATTCCTAAATCTCTATCAAATCCATTACCCAAAATTACAATTGTTTCGTTCATCTATATTTATTCTTTATTTAATCAGTGCTTATCTAAAGTCTTATTCATTTTCTCCTGTACAGCCTGAACTTTCCTATCGGCCGGCCGTTGGTATCGATAAATCCGTGGAGGGTTATTTCCTCGTCGTCGGTCATGCCGAAGCCGTCGGAGTCGGCGTAGTAGCTGCCGTCGGGGCGCACGGTCCATTCAACTGCCGCCTTGCTGCCTGTAAACGGGAAAACCCAGAAGCGGTAATGGGCCTTGAAGGCGAGGTATGGGCACTGATGTTTGATGAGCCGCAGGGTTGACGGCTCGATGTCGGCTTCGGTCAGGAATTTCACTTCTCCGTGTTCAACGAGCGTTATCAGACGCCTGGTGCCGCCGTCGTTACGGCAGAGCCACATACTGCCGTCGCTGCTGTCTATTCTGAGAATCTTATCGCCGAGCAGCTGCCTTATTTCGTAGCGTGACGGGTTGGCCTCAATGTCGTCAAGTATCTTTCTGTGTTCGGTGTCAGTGGTATTCATAAGTTGTAAAGTGAGTTTGACTAATTCATGTTACTTAAGATTGGTGGTAAAGAAATCTTTTAATGGTTGTAATGCTTCAACATCCAGATTCCAATAATCTTTGTTATCGAATAACCAATCGCCAGAACCGAATCTATTACGCAATTTGCCCGGTAATTTTTGTGCTGACATGTAAGTATGCAGTTTCCCTTTCAGATCAGGCACATTGTATTTGGGTTTGCCAGACTCATCTTTTACACCAGAGACACAATTCTCGTAATCTTCAAAGCAATCAAAGAATGTAGAATGCAAATCGTGCCGTGCGGCTTTCTCCATGAGTACTTCTACGTTTCCATCGTTATGATTGTCTGGATAAAGAAAGTAAGGGAATGATAGCGCATGGGCAGCCATGCCCTTGTCTATTTCAGCTTTACGTTTGGCATACCCGTATCCTTTAGCTTTAGTATCGGCATCAGCGAGAACTATAACTTGTTCGCCACTCTCTTGTGCAAGACTTATCTGATTAGTATTAGCTTCTTTAAATAAGTTTCCGATACCATCCATGAATATAAAATTAACATCTCTTTCCGGGAAAAATATGTCCAGAATTGTTTTGATGAAATGATATTCAGCGGTATTCTTATTACGGGCTTCGATGAAAATCTTAGTCATTTTTATCTCACTTCTATTTCTTGATTTATCGAATAATCCAAACTTTCCAAAGAATAGTGGTATGCCTTTAATTCATCATCAGAAGTTTTCAGCAATTTAAAAGCAGCCACGATATCATCAAACTCATTTAACGCCGCATTACGCAGACCTTTTATCGAGTCGTTATCGTGCGTAGTTACAAACAGCTGTGTGTTGTTTCTGACAGCTGCGTTTATAAGAACTTTCCATAAACTGCACATTACTGAATAATGAAAACCATTACTAATCTCATCAACGAGCAGAGCGCCGTCCTTGCAAACGTATACAGCAGTCAGAAGAGAGACAATCTTTCTTGCTCCGTCACCCATCATGTTTACAGGGATACGCTTAGCGAGGCCTATGTCAACAAGCATTTCATTGTCAGCAAATATAAAGTCTTTAACGCGCGGCTCAATTATTTTAAGCCCCTCTACGATAAAGTGCTCATCCTTATTTTGAAGAATATTTTTAAGACCTTGTATTGATGCGTTAAAATCAAACTTGGGATTTAAATATGTGCATTTGAATGATTCAACGTATTGTTTCGGTACAATACTTGTTGCTTCAGCTGAATTTGCAGAATTAAAACGTATTTGTGACTCAAAATGCTTACCATTGATTTTAAAATCGAATCTTAATCCATATTTTCCTTCTTGAACATTTGAAAGAATATTTTTGTCATCAGCATTTATGGATACATTGTTTTGAGTTTGTTCAAAGAGGCTTATATTCAAATCACGCTTCTCTTCATTTTCCATCCGGATATGGATAGGCTGACTTGAATCTAAATTATAGAAATCCAGCTTAAGATCATTCAAGTGTGCTTTGCTGTAACCACGCATAATGTTCACACTGATAGGCAGTAATGGATTTGACAAGCCACTGGCTAAAAACAAAGATTCCAATAATGAAGATTTTCCGCAATTATTCTTTCCAAAGAAAAGATTAATTTGCTTAAAGCCTTCTATAGAAGCATGCCTTATGCCTCTGAATCGCTCTATTTCGATTTTGGTAAACATTGTTTCTGCTGTTATTCGGTTATAAATCAATACGCAAATTTAAGCAAAATATCCCGTATTATGCTATTTTCCACAACTGTTTTTATGTAAAAAAGACTTTTTTCGTTTCCATTATTAGAAAATATGTTTGCCGCGACTATTCTACAAAGAGTTGTATTTGCATCACAGCCTTAACAGAAAGTATCAGTATGCAGACATAATGCCATGAAAAAAATTATCATGCTGAGTGCTACAAGAATAAGCTTAACTGCATATCATGACAAAGAAAAATACACGGCAAACAATGAAGACCATGAATATAAACTAAATAACTTAGTTAAAAATGATGTATTCTGTACTACATTCTTATATTTTCGCTATATTTGCATAACATGAACAGAAATTTGCTTTCTGCATAAAGAAAAGAATATATCGCTAAAATAAAAATTTTATTGCCATGAAAATCATCAGTCTTATACTATTGCTAATGACCCTGTCGGCAGCCTCAGCCAGAGCCGACAATAACGCAACAGAAGCGATGGGCGACAGTTGCATGAAAATAAACGACACGTTCAACGCCATGAGATATTACGGCGAGGCGCTGCAGACAGACAGCTCAGACGCGATAAAGGAAAAAATGGCGCACTGCCTGTTTATGCGTGGCGAATACCGCAAATGCGCGGCAATGCTAGAAGGTATGACAAAGAAAGGCACAGACAGTCTGAGCCAGGAGACGATGCGCCGCCTGTTTGACTGCTACAGATACATGGACAACACGGCAAAACAGATAGAATGGGGCAACAGGTTGCTGAGCAGGTGCCCAATGGACGGCATCGCGACGGCATATATGGCACGCATATACAACAGCGACGACAATATATCGTCGCCGAAGAAGGCTTATGACATTACGGCCAGATATATGCAGACAGACTCTGCGTGTCTGCCCGTGCTGCGCGAATATGCCGACGCAAACTTCCTGATGCGCGACTACGACAAGGCAATAAATGCATATAACAGGCTGCTTGAACTCGGCGACTCTACCTACAACACGGTCTACTCGCTCGGCATGGCCTACATGCAGACGGGCAAGAACCTTATGGCACGCAGATGGCTCACCAAGGCAGCCGAAAAGAGCAAGATGCAAAATGCGGGATGCCTTTACCGGCTCGGCATCGTATGTGTTGACATGGACAGCGTGGCCGAGGGCATTGACTATCTGGAAAATTCAATCGAACTGATGGAGCCCGACCATACGGTGCTGTTCGTAGTAAAGCGCGCATTGGGCGAGGGCTACTACAAGCAGGGCAAATACTGGTCGGCAATATACGCATGGCGTGAGGCGCTAAAACTTAACCGCAACAGCATGGCCACGATATTCAACACGGCGCAGGCATACGGACTTGTGGGCAAGCACGACATGGAGAAGGCCTACTACAGAACTTTCCTGAGCATGGCGGCATTGGTGAAGCCCAACAAGGAGCTTAACCAGATGGTGGAACAGGCTGAGACCGCAGTGGGAGTGAAGGAGAACTTCAACGGAAACATAATAAGCCTGCCTGCAAACTGACCATGCCGGCTGCCTAAAACGGAAAGACGCCACGTCGGCACATAATAGAGACAGCTTATCTCAGATTAATACAATTTAAATATTTAAGCCTATGAAAAGAAATCTTTATTTTGTTTCTCTCTTCCTGTTTTTCTTCTCATTAAAAGGCATTGCGGCCATTCCTGAAGGGGCAATACCATTTATCTTTGACAGGCATCTGTATTTTCAGTGTACGCTTAATGACACCATACCTGTTACCCTAATTTATGACACCGGGGCTGATTTTCTATACTTAGACCAAGATTATCTGAAAGTAAATAATCTTCAAAATGCTTTCGGCAGAAAAGGCCGGGCCAAAATCGGGGGAGCAGGCAACAGCGGACCTCAAAGCGTAGAGATATTCATCGAGCCCGTCAAGATTCACTGCGGCGATATGGAATATCAAAACAAGATTACTCCTATAATTAAGCTGCGTGACATTCTCGGCAGACATACCGACGGCTTGTTAGGCAACACTCACCTACTGACATCTCCTCTGGAAATCAATTTTAGCGAAGGATACATAAAACAGCTTAAAAAACCGTTTAAAGATGATTTGCTTGATAACTATATAAAACTTGACGCACGATTTGAGAAAAACCGTATTGATGTAAAGGCCAAACTTCAGATTGACGAGAAGAACACCTTGGAAGGATGGTTCAGAATGGATTTAGGATGTGGATCCTCTATCTGTCTTACTAACGAGGCAGCATCTTCTCTGAATATTGATGACATACCGAAAGCATACTTCAGGACACAAGCCGGCGGAATTGGCGGAGGCTCTGACCAGTTTATTATAAGAGCCGCACAATTCTGTATGACAGATACACTTAAAGACATCGTAATAGATTATTCTGTTAATGAAAAAGGCGCTTTGTCATTTGGCAAGCCATATTTAGGTCTGATTGGAAATGAAATATGGTCGTTATACGATATTGTCTTAGATCCGGAAAACTCTTCAGTGTGGGTGAAACGCAACAAGAATAAAGGAGTGTACATGCAATCATCTGTAACCCACATGGAAACTTTTGACCGCACGGATATTTATGAAGGATGGATAGTGAACGGATTATACAAAGGCGGAATAGCAGAAAAGGCCGGTATTGAAATTGGAGATATAATCATAGCCATAAACAACCGTCCGGTAAAAGAAATAACATGGGAAGAACAACGAAAGGGGCTAAACCTTAATGGAGAAGTTGAATATACCGTCAAAAAAGCCGACGGAAAGATAGTTTGCTATACATTACACGTTGACAAACAGATAATCTGATTTAATGCCTGACTAAATATTAAGAGAAATTCTTATTTTTATAGGAATAAAGCTAAGATAGCCTTATTGCCGTTTTATATTGAATATCTTGCCGTCCGCTATTTTCTAGACATAGCCCGTTATGCCTGCTAAATAGCAGACGGCAAGACAGCAATATGTAAAAAAGATGGAAGGAAACATCAATCTGCATGCAGAAACAAACCAGATACCGGCTTACGACCGATAAAGGTTAAACAGGCTCTTGGGCAAATATGATAAAAATATGAAAAACTGTTTGAGCGTTAGCATTTTATTAGTATCTTTGCAGACAGAATTTTAAGCAAATCACAATAAGGATTATTCCGTTGTGAAAACATTGAGGCTGGCTCGTCGTCCTTTAACGGCGGGCATTTTTTATAATGGCCGAAAGGCTTTGACAAATGGGTATTGACAACAAGATTTCACAATAAGTTATGGACACTAACATTTCCGACTATGAGATAATGGCGCCCGTGGGCAGCCGCGAGAGCCTGCAGGCAGCACTGCAGGCAGGTGCCGACTCGATTTATTTCGGCATCGAGAAGCTGAACATGAGGGCTCACTCGGCAAGCACGTTCACCATTGACGACCTGCGCGAGATTGCAGCTACGTGCGGCGAAAGAGGCGTGAAGACTTATCTGACGGTGAACACCATCATCTATGACGACGACATAGAGCTGATGCACCAGATTATCGACGCTGCCAAGGAGGCCGGCATATCGGCCGTGATAGCGAGCGACGTGGCCGTGATGACCTACTGCCAGAAGGTGGGCCAGGAGGTTCACTTGTCTACACAGCTTAACATAAGCAACATCGAGGCGCTGAAGTTCTACTCTCAGTTTGCCGACGTTGTGGTGCTGGCGCGTGAGCTGAACATGGAACAGGTGGCAAAGATACATGAGCAGGCTGAGCAGATGAACATCTGCGGACCGTCGGGCAAGAAGATCCGCATAGAGATGTTCTGCCACGGCGCGCTGTGCATGGCCATCAGCGGCAAGTGCTATCTGAGTCTTGACAACGCGTCGCGCTCGGCAAACCGCGGAGAGTGCATGCAGCTGTGCCGCCGCTCGTACATCGTGACAGACAAGGAGACAGGCACGGAGCTGGAGATTGACAACAAATATATAATGAGCCCGAAAGACTTGAAGACGGTGCGCTTCATCGACCGCATGATGAAGGCCGGCGTAAGAGTGTTCAAGATTGAGGGCCGTGCGCGCGGAGCTGAGTATGTCTACACCGTGGTGAAATGCTACAAGGAGGCCATACAGAGCGTGCTTGACGGCACGTTCACCGAGGAGAAGAAGGACGAATGGGACGAGCGCCTGGCAACGGTGTTCAACCGCGGCTTCTGGGACGGCTACTACCAGGGACAGCGCCTTGGCGAATGGAACAAGAACTATGGCTCTAACGCTACGGAGCGCAAGGTTTACGTGGGCAAGGGCGTCAAGTATTTCTCTAAACTCGGCGTGGCAGAGTTTACGTGCGAGGCGTGCGAATTCTCAGTAGGCGACAAGATGCTTATAACGGGTCCTACCACGGGCGTGATGTATGTAACCGTAGAGGAGATTCACGACGACACTCATGCCGTTGAGACAGCGCAGAAGGGCACCCGAGTATCGTTTAAGGTGCCTGACAAGGTTAGACCGAGCGACAAGCTGTTTAAGCTGGTTAAGGTGGAGCCGAAATATTAAATTTAGGAGTTAAAGGAGTTAGAGTAGTTAAAGGAGTTAGAGTAGTTAAAGGAGTTAAAGTCAAATGCTTTTCTTCTTGGGAGTTAAGGAGAAGTTCCTTGAGCATAGCGAAAAAAGACAAATGCTTTTCTTCGTAGGAGTTAAAGTCAAATGACTTGTTGCGTAAAAGCAAATATGACAAAGCTGCTTATGACGACGGAATAGAAACGGAAGCTATTGGTTTCTCCTTGACATACGAATTAAATAAACACATTAAAAAACAAAGGATATTATGACAATAAATGAAGCACAGGACGAGGTGATTGAGGAGTTTTCTGACTTCACCGACTGGATGGACAAATATCAGTTGCTCATTGACCTGGGCAACGAACAGAAGCCGCTCGACGACAAGTATAAGACGGAGAGCAACCTGATTGACGGCTGTCAGAGCCGCGTGTGGCTGCAGGCTGACTATGAGGACGGCAAGATTTATTTCACGGCAGAGAGCGACGCGCTCATCGTGAAGGGCATCATCGCCCTGCTGATACGCGTGCTGAGCGGACACACGCCGCAGGAGATTCTCGACACAGACCTCTATTTCATCGACCGCATCGGTCTGAAAGACCACCTCTCGCCCACCCGCTCAAACGGTCTGCTGGCCATGGTCAAGCAGATCAGAATGTATGCGCTGGCGTTCAAAGTTAAAAACTAAAAGTGAAGAGTGAAGAATTCATTTGAATTGACAATTCATAATTTTTAATTCACAATTCATAATTTCCGCCTTCTTGGTCAAATCATAATTTTCAATTCTCAATTATCAATTCTCAATTTGAATCGATGCGCAAGTTAAAGGTTACGGAGATGAACCGTCTGACGGTAGACGAGTTCAAGAGTTCTGAGAAGATGCCGCTCATCGTGGTGCTCGACGACGTGAGGAGCCTGTATAACGTAGGCTCGGTGTTCCGCTCATGCGATGCATTCCGCGTAGAGGCTGTGTGGCTCTGCGGCATCACGGCATGTCCGCCCCACGTAGAGATACACAAGACGGCGCTCGGAGCTGAGGACAGCGTTGAGTGGCGCTACTTCAAGACGGCTGCCGAAGCCGTAAGCGAGCTGCACGCCATGGGATGCAAGGTGATGGCCGTGGAGCAGTGTGAAGGCAGCACCATGCTCAACGAGTTTGTGCCTGACGCCGGCCAACGCTATGCCGTCGTGCTGGGCAACGAGGTGAAGGGCGTGCGCCAAGAGGTGGTTGACGCCAGCGACGGATGCCTTGAGATACCGCAATTCGGCACGAAGCACTCGCTCAACGTGTCGGTAACGGCAGGCATCGTGGTGTGGCACTTCGCGCAGGAGCACATCAAAGCAGCAAAGCAACAGCAATAATGCCACGGCACCGCAATAAGCGGCGGCATAACACAGAACACATACGGCCCTGAAGCCGGCCGAAATAAAACAACGTCCGCAGATGTCTGCATCAGGCAGAATCTGCGGACGTTGTATTTTCTATCTTGCTAATATAATCCTATCTGTTCCACACCTTTACAGAGCCCAGCCTTGTAGAGATGATGTATGCACCTGCCGGCATGCTGCTGATGCTTATACCCTCCTGCGAGTTATATTTCTTCATATCCATCAGCACGCCCGTCTGGCTGTACACTCTTACCGGCTCGTTTTCAGCCACGCCCGTCAGGCGCACTCTGCCGTCGGCATAAACAGCCTGCACCATGTCCTTCACAGCCGGACGTATCACGTTGATTCCGGTAGACGCCACAGGAGCATATTCCATCACAAGCTCGTCATACACAGCCATCTCGCCCGTGTTTCTGTCCGTCTGATAAACGATGTTTGAGAGTATGGCGTTCTTCGAGTTGAGATAAACCGTTCCGTCCCACTCGTTCTCCACGGGATAAAGCGTGTTGACAGTCTCGAGCGACAGGTCGTGTGTGTATTCATCACGGCTCGACGGCTGCTCCTTCACTTCGCTGTATGTCATCCATTCCACAATGTTTCCGGCTTCGTCATACGTGCACACCTCGCCTCCGGCCGGCATCTTCGCGCCGGTGAAGAAGTCGCCAATGGTGCTTATCTTCTCAACCATACGGTCCTTGTCGTCATAAATATACTTCGTGCCGCTCGAGAATGTCATCTCATCGCCGAAGAACGACGAATAGACATTCTCCTCGTCCAGACGTCCCTTGTCGTCATAAGTATAGATCACCTCCTCGAATTTCTCCGTCAGCGCCTCGTCAACGTAGGTGTTGCGCTTAACGAGCTTGTCGCCTTCGTAGACATACTCATAGACACCGCCAAGTTCAAACTCGCCCTTCTTGCGGTTAAGGTTATAGTTGGCACGGCTTAAGATACGTCCGTTCTCGTCGTAAGTGTATCTCACCTGCGTAGAATATGTATAGAAGTCGTCGCCCGAGAACTTCTGGTATCCCTTCTCGAGCACCTCGTTTCCGTTTTCGTCATAAATATATTTCAGCGTATAGTCGTAGATAAAGCCTGCCAGTTCGCGATACTGCACCGCACTGTCTACACGGCCGTTGGCATCGTCGTAGAAGTATTTGTAATAGTCGTTAGTGTGCTTCGATGTTATTCCGGTCAGCTTATATTCATACTGCTGGGCAAATGATGCCGAAGAAAACAATACAGCAATGATAAGGGAGATAAAATTTCTGTTCATAATGCGTTTGATTTAGAGGTTATACATGTTGTTTCTTAAAAGCTATAGCATTCCGAAAGCAAATATAAGCAAAATTTTATAAAAACAAAAGATATTTTGTAAAAATGTGATAATCTTTTACAAAATCAGCCCTTAAAGTTAAAATTAGTCGTCATAACAATACAATTTGCAGGCAATTTCAAGGCAAAAGATCTGTCAGCCGTCGCATTGTTTCTATCCATTCAGCCCCAGCGTGCCCTCAGCCGTCCCTATGCTCTTTGCCGGCATCATGCCGTACAACATTTTTTGGGGCGTAACACACCATGCCAAAGAAAACATCCGACGGCACCCTGCCATACATGAAACCGCAAACACAATATCTTATATTCAGAATACAGCCTGTATTTTAACCCCAATCTGTTATTATAATCCGGCCGGAATTTTTGCTTTAATACCGAGCGGAATTTTCATTTGACGTTCCGCAGGCGTGGCTGATATGCCAAGAAGAAGCCGCCAAAAGACGGACGACGAAGGCAGGAATAAGCCGAACAGGCTGAGCTATATGCTGCCTAAGAAGCCTTTTAAGACAATAAATGCGGCAGCCCGGACACTTGTCCCGACTGCCGCATTCAACGCGTCATACCGCATTATATTATATCACGTCAGGCACCTGCCGCGCCCTGACTTATTATGTCTATAAGTATAGGCTTCATTCCGCCGACGAAACATTCAACGGCGATGACCATAAGCAGAAGGCCCATAAGGCGCATCATTACGTTGTTGCCCGTCTCGCCGAGCACGCTCACAAGGCGCGTGGAGGCGCGCAGGATGAAGTATGTAAGAACGTAGATAAACACTATCGAGCCTATCAGTATGCTCTTCATCGTTATTGTATGGGCGTCGCTCATCAGCACGATGGTGTTGGCTATGGCGCCCGGACCGCAGAGCATAGGTATGCCCAGCGGCGTTATCGATATGTCGTTGGCATAGGTCTTTATCTCGTCAGAGTTGAGTTTCACGTGTGTGTAGCGTGCCTGCAGCATGTCGTAGCCTATCTTGAAGATTATCACGCCGCCGGCTATGCGGAAGCCGTTGGTGGAGATGCCGAAGAACATGAAGATAAACTGGCCGGCAAAGGTGAACACGATGAGGATGATCAGCGCCGTGATGGTGGCGCGCTTTACGATAGACTGGCGCTGCTCCTCGCTCATGCCCTGGGTCATGGTAAGAAACACGGGCATCGTGCCGAGAGGATTGGCAAGCGTGAAGATTGACGTGAGGCACAACAGTGCGTAAGGAAGTAATGTTTCCATGGTTTTTTAAATTTTTCTGCAAATTTATAAATAAATTAATAATAAAGCCATAAATGTCATGAAAAATAAAAATAATAACCGCCCAATGATTATTTCGGCTGCGCGTGCCGGCAAATACAGCCGCCCAAAAAGCACACAGGACAGCGCCGCAAGGACGCATATTAGGGGTTTCCCTATGCAATTTAGGCCTTTTCCTTTTGACATCTCGCCATTTTTTAGTTTCTTTGCACCAAGTAAACAATATTCAGAAACTTATGAGCACGAAAACAATTAAGAGATTTGCCATAGCCGCACTGGCAGCAACAGCACTCTCACTGCCGGCATCGGCACAGAATTATTGCCACAGCCGCTACTACAACGAGAGCACCGGAAGACTGGAATATTCTTACGGACGCCACGACAGCGGACTGGGCACGGGCAACATGTATTACGGTTTCCGCATAGGCCCGGCGTTCTCAACGGTCAACTCTGACGACCCAACGCTCGACGGCAGCGACTCGCAGACAGGCCTGACCGTAGGAGCAGTGGTGGGCATTCCGCTGTCGGCCGACATTCCGCTCTACCTTGAGCCGGGACTCTTCTACACCGAGAAGGGCGGAAAGAAGGACATAATAAACGACATGGGCGAGAAGAAGAAGATGACCTACGACCTCAACTACATAGAGGTGCCAATAGTGCTGAAATACATTTACAGCGTCACCGACCACTTCTCCGTGCAGCCGCAGTTCGGCGGATATCTGGCATGCGGCGTGGGCGGCAAGATGAAAAACTATGACGAGCGCAAGGCTTTCAGCTCGTTCTCCGACGATGCCTTCCAGCGCTTTGACGGAGGTCTGTGCGTAGGATGCGGCGTGGCTTACGACCTGTTCTACTTCGACATAACATACGACATCGGTCTGTCTAACATCTGTCACGACACGTTCGACACGTCGCACAACGGATGTCTGTCGCTCAACTTCGGCGTAAACTTCTAAGTCTGCCGATGCCGTTCCAAAGTGTGTACCCGGACGCATGCCGCAAGGCATGACGACAACATATCACAATTTATTTTATAATGTTATTTTAAACTGAGGCTGCCTGCCCGCAAGGGTCACGGCGGCCTTTTTCGTAGAAAGCCTTACGGGCTGCGCCACCGCCCGTAAGACAAGCGGTCAGCCCAGCCAAAATCCGGCGTTATTGTTCAGCCAGAATTTTTGCCTCATAACAATCCCGACGCATATAACAACACACCCTACAATGCGCCCCACATGAAGCCTCTGTAAGGCCGAACCGCAACAGCCTCACTACACCTGTCTGCCTTCTGCCATAGAGCGCTCCGCCTGCAGCAGCCATTCCTTGCGCCATACGCCCCCGGCATATCCCGTCAGGCTGCCGCCCGAACCAATGACGCGGTGGCAGGGCACTATGAGCGACACGGGATTGCGCCCTATCGCTGCCGCCACGGCCCTCACAGCCCCAGCGCCACACTCGCCGCAGGCAGCCATGCGCAGCGTCAGTTCCTTGTATGTCAGCGTAGTTCCGCATGGAATGTCCATCAGCCTGCGCCACACGAGGCGGCTGAACGGCGTGCCCATAAGGCTCAGCGGCGGCACAAACTGTGGCTCATGGCCGCTGAAATATTCGTCGAGCCACCTCACGGCAAGCCTCAACACGGGCACGTCTGCCTCTTCGGTCCTACCGGTCAGCGTGCTGCCGTAGTGCTTCTGTCCGTCAAACCACAGTCCCGTAAGCCTGTCGTCGCGGCATGCCAGGGTTATCTCTCCCAGCGGCGAATGATATTTGCATGTAAATGAAATGTCGCTCATGCGGATATGTTTTTACCTGTTAAACGATTAAAGCGGCACCACAGACTGCCCGTTTACATGCCCGGCGCCACCTTTCATCATAATATATGGCACGACAGAAACAGACTATACACACCAGAAAGCCTCATGCCGCCATACGGCTTTGCTAATTCCACTAACAGCTGCGTTTGCTCTCAGCCACGAATCTTCGCAGCAGAAAAGTCAGAAAATATGGAAATGTATAGAATTTGCCGTTGAATCCGATGTTCCTGTAGCCCAGTTTGATGCCATACTTTACGTCATTATATTTGTCGTCATTCAGCAGTCTGTTCAGCGAAGCCGTAGCCCCGTCGTTGGCCTTCACCTCCACCGGTATGAGCGAATCGGCGTCCCTTATAAAGAAGTCCATCTCGAGAGCCGGCCTGTCGCTGTGATAGTAAAACAGCCTATAACCCTGCTTTACGAGCATGTCGCCTACGATATTCTCGTATATCGCTCCTTTGTACGTGCCGAGATTCTTGTTTGCCCTCAGGTCTTCCTGTGCCTCCTCGTCGAGTGAGGCTATCAGCAGTCCGGTGTCCTTAAAGTATATCTTGTACATCTTTGGGTCGTAGTTGCCTTTCAGCGGCAGCTCGGGCTGATTAAGACAGTAGCACACGTTCACCACTCCGACATCGGCGAGCCATTCAACGCATCCCATATAGTCTCTGTTGCGCGCGTTTCTGGCTATCTTGGTTATCTGAAACCGCTTGTTCTCCTTTGCCAGGAAGGTCGAGATATGGTTATACACCGCCTTCACCTTTGCCTTGTCCAGGCCCTCAACATATTTTGTTATGTCCTCCTCATAGTCTTTCAGCAGCTGGCGCTGAATGTCGAGCGTGCCGCTGAAATTCTTGTTTCTTACATACGTGCTGACCACTTCGGGCATGCCTCCGATGATGACATAGTCGCGGAACAGGCTCATCAGTGTGTCCATCTGAAGTTCAGACAGCGGCCTTACATCAAGCATGTGACTGAGCAGGTCGGCCGTGAACTCGTCGTTATAGCCCATTGCCCACAAAAATTCCTCAAAGTCCATCGAGTGCATCTCGTAGTCCTCTTTATATCCCACGCTGTTAGATTCTATCTCATTGTAGCTTATCCCCATGAGCGAGCCTGAGCAGATTACGTCGAAACGGCCGTCGAGCTTAAAAAACTTCAGCGACGTGGCGCAGTTGGGGCACGCCTGAAGCTCGTCGAAGAAAAATATGGTATTGCCGGGAATAAACTTCAATTCAGGATTCAGCAGTGATATATTCTTCAGTATGGCGTCCACCTCAAATCCGTCGTTGAATATCTCACGGTATTTTTTCTGCTCGATAAAGTTTATCTCTATCACGCTTGCATAATTCTGACCGGCAAACCACTCTACTGAGCGCGTCTTGCCTATCTGCCTGGCACCCTTGATGATAAGAGGCTTCCTGTCAGGTCTGTTTTTCCAGTCAGTCAGATATTTGTCAATCTTTCTTTTCAGCAACTTCTCCATATTTCCAAACGTCTTGATACATCTGCAAATATAGTAAATTTCACATTTTCCGCATCATAAAAACCCATATTTTTCACACTTTCCGTACCATATTACCCCATTATTTTCACATTTTCCATACAATATACAGCCATAAATTTCACACTTTCCGCATCCAAAAGGCCTATAAATTTCACATTTTCCCCTTATTAAGGCCAAAAGTAATCAGCTGTATAAGCAGACTAAGCCAACAGACGATACTTATTCTGACGGTATCTGTGTAATGACATTATGAAGGTCATGCGGCACACTACACACCGTGGCGCCGCCGCATTTTGTAAATATTTCAGACAAAATCCATACCGTTTGACGTCTTCAGAATGCCCATGCTCCTCACGTCTCCGCGATTTTGCCTGAAAAACGTCAAAAAACGAGCACTCACACTAAAGCATTGACATACAGACATTTAAGCCATTTTGAAAGCAAAAGCCGCAGTGTTAAAATATATTACTCTGCCACTTTCGTTGCAAAACCCATAGGTTTACGCCTAAAAAGCAGTGCTATTGCAACGCAAAACAAGCCCTTACATGCCCCAAAAACATCATCCTCACACACCCTTTAGCCGCACAAAAGCAAACATAAGTTAAAACAAGGACATTTTAAGCATCACTTCTTTAACATCCGTTATAACTCCATTCTCTAGATTACAAAAAAATTTTGTCCTGACTTTTTACCGTGTTTTTAGTGCAGAAAAAGGCGGTACAAAAGACGAAAACATTCGGTGTACACAAAAATCCAAGCCACAACTTTTTCGGAATTATGATTCCGGCTATCAGCAAACACATAGAGAATATTTTCGAGAAAGGAGAGCTGCGGAAAGAAAAAGTGGCTGTTTCCAAAATGGAAATAACCACTCGTCATGCTGCTATAAAAGGCAAGACGCAAACACTTCTGTCAAATCATTACATACTCGCCTTTTTCCTACGCAAACAAATCCTCTAATGTTATCTCGCTTTGCACAATACCGGAATGAGAGTTCTGACGGATTCCGTAGGTCGTTACCATTGTAAGATGCACAGCCTTGCGGGTATTTGTGGCCTCAATGAACGCACTCTTTTTGTTGCGCAGATTGCGTTCGTAGTCAGCATCGATAGTAAACTCAGACAAAGAGTATTTCATTTCGCAGATATTTACCACCTGGTCGTTGCGGTCTATCAACAGATCAATCTGTGCTCCTTTACCATTCTCATCCGCCTCTTTTCGCCATGAATAGATATTGCTCAACACACCTGAAATGCCCAATGCGGCCTTGATTTGCTGCGTGTGGGCCATACACAGGCGCTCAAAAGCCAGGCCACTCCACGCACGATGCGTTGCAGAGTCAATGGATGCCGACCAGAAATGCTCGTCATTATTCTTGTTTTGCTGAATAAACTTGAAATAAAACAGCGTATAGTTGTCAATCAACTGATAGATTGCCTCCTTTGTCTTTTTGCCATAGCCACAGTATTTCCGTATAAATCCGCAGTACTCCAATTCATCAAGCACCTTGCTCAATGCCCCGTTGCTCGGCTTGCCGGTTGCAGTTATAATCTCTTCGCGAGTCATACCGGCCTTTTTCCTGCCAAGAACAGTTACGACATCTATATATTGTTCAGGCGACTTAAACAACGAAGCATAGAGCAGATTAAACTCATTTGTCAATTTGCCGTTCCTGGCAAAGAAAATTTTATCAATATTCTGGGCAAGACTAAGTCCTTTTTCAAGCAAGTTCCAATAAAACGGTATACCTCCAAATACCATATAGCACTCGGCAATTTGGTATCGGCTCATCTCAAGCCCCTTGCTTTTGGCAAACATCTCACACTCCTTCAAGGTAAACGGCTGAAGGGCTATGCGCTGCGTAACACGATTATGAAGTCCTCCATGGTCGTTAATCACCTTATTGATAATCCACGATGTGGCAGATCCACATATAATCAGAACAATATCCTTGCGTGCTGATGCCCAGCCGTTCCAGAAGTGCTCAAATGCCGAAATGAAATTTGAGCGGGGAGTGTCCATCCACGGAAGCTCGTCAAGGAAGACAATTTTCTTCTCGTCTGTCGAGTTTTTCAAAAAGTGAGACAACAGGCTGAATGCCTCCAGCCACGATTGTGGTGTAGGGCAATCGTCGTAACCGGCATCACGAAGCGAAATGGCAAAACTGAACAGTTGGTCTTTAGTCTTGGCATTGGCCAGACCTGTATGCTGGAATGTAAACTTATAGCCAAAAGTTTCACGTATGAGGTATGTCTTGCCTACACGCCTGCGTCCATAGACTGCCACCAGTTCTGAATATTCCGATTGTGCTGCCGAAAGCAGCATTTCCTGCTCTTCCTTTCGTCCGATTACCATAACTCTTGAATTTTGTTCCTACAAATATAGCACAAATAATCAATATAATTTGCCAAATCACATTAAATTTTAGAGATTTGGCAAATTATAGTTTATTTTTAATCAAAAAGAGCTTAAACTAGTATATATAATCATTGACGTCATTAAATAATTATTGAAATTATTTGTTGATACAATATGTGCACATTTTTATTATCAATGATAATAACGTTCCAAAAGATACAAAAGCAAGGCAAATTCGGAAAATTAACATAACTATAGAATTTTGTTTTCACAAAAACAAGCATAAATAAATTTTCAAATTTATTTATGTAACACATCATAAAATAAAACAAAAACGCTATATTTGTATATTATATAATAGGTTGAGCTATGACGAAAAATACTATGGATACCAAATTACCAAGAAAGCTGGAGCAGAAGATGCAAATTGTTGGTGAACAGATCAGGTTGGCCAGATTACGCAGAAATCTCAGTATTGCTCAGGTTACCGAACGTGCCACCTATTCATCTCTTACGATTTCGCACATAAAGAAATGTGTGCCGACAGTGACAATAGGCATTTATCTTAGGATGCCTTATACGCTTCAACTGGATAATCATCTTCTTCTGCTTGCAAAAGAAAATGCAATAATTTAAGCCTTAAGAAACGAGAAAGAGCATCAAAAAACAATAAGGTATGAAGTGACTAATAAAATAAGACGATTAAAACTTTTGATATGCAAATACCTCAATCTAATATATTGACAACCAAATACCTGAACAGAGTATTCGACAAGACCGTGGCAACCTATAAATATTATTGGTTTCTCGGCATACTCGACTTGTGCGTGAAGCAAGGAAAAACGAAGATGAATGTATGGGAGATTATGATTACGATGGTGGCGAACGCCTGGTATCCAGTAACTTATTTTCGTCTTTCATTCGGGAAATCAGAATCCCTTTACGAGGCGATATGGGATTTACAAAAGGAATTCAATATTCCCATTAATATCAGTATCCGAGATTTGACGGATTTGTTGCATGAGCTTGTACAAAGGGCGGATGTCCGGAAACGGTTGAATTTCCTGCAAATTAACGTTCCTTTCCGTTTCTTACGTCCTTGGATTGATACATCCGATGATCGTCAGACAGTGGTCCGCTCCCAGTCGTTCGAGAACGGTTGCCTCTATAAGTTGGAAAAAGTAAACGGAACATTATGGGTGGAATTAAATCCTGTTTGGCTAAGCTATTTGAAGGAAAACTATGATATACTCAGTGCTTTTGCTTATTGGGGATTGACAGGGTTCTTACAGATTAGAAATCCAAATGTACCCAATATATCAGGAAAGTTAGTAAAAAGGGAAGAGCGAAACTCTTTATCTGTCCAGCATAAATTCTGGAATATCGCCATAAGACATGGATTAGAAGTTCGATGTCCGTATACAGGAAACCTATTAGAGGAACGAATGTATGATCTGGACCATTTTATTCCTTGGAGTTTCGTTTCTCATGACCTGCTTTGGAACCTGATGCCCTCTGATCCGAGTATCAACAGTTCCAAGAGTAATAAGTTGCCCGATTTGAATTTATATCTTCCAAAGCTGGCAGTAGCTCATCAGGCAGCTTTACGTATTAATCTGGAAAAAGGGAAACAGGAAAAATTGTTGGAAGACTATCTTTCGTTAGGACATACACCACAAGAAATCGTTTCTATGGACAAAGAACATTTGCTGGATTGTTTCTTTCAGACATTCAAACCTATGCATCAGATAGCTTTGAATATGGGATTTGAAATTTGGAAATATTAAATGCATATACAATGAATATTATAGATTTAGCTAAAGAGTTAGATTTATTCTATGAAATAGGAAAATCTCGAAAAGAATGTAATGCTTTAGTTCAATGTTTTGGCATTAAAGAATAAGGCATCAAACCGGAAGATATTGTTGAAAAATCTAATTTAAGAGAAACCAAACATGCAACAGAATTACGTAAATGGATGAAACTATCCAAATATGTCTGTTTAAATGAGAATTTTACGCTGTAAAGAAGATTATATTATGAGTATTGAAAGAGTCAATCATCCTTACTTAACCGCTATCAAACGCACTGATTTGTCTGCACCTGTTCGTTATCTTTTGCAACACGACTTATTGAAAGGGCGTATTCTTGATTTCGGTTGTGGTTTCGGATATGATACGGACGAGTTAAAGAGGCGTGGCTATGATATTACTGGGTATGATTATTATTATCGTACGGAATATCCTGAAGGCAAATTCGACACCATATTTTGTGTGTATGTGCTGAATGTGTTGGAACCATATGCTCAGGCTGAAGTGATGATGAATGTGTCCAATCTTCTTTCGCCAAAAGGAACTGCCTACTTTGCCGTTCGGCGTGATTTGAAAGAGGAGGGATTCAGGCTTCATGCCATCTATCGGGAATATACCTACCAATGTAATGTCCGTTTACCTTTTTTGAGTTTGGATTGCAATTCGAGTTATGAGCTTTACCAATACAATCATTTCAATAAACTTCCACGGCAAGAGGGGGAAACTTGTCCTTTCTGCCGCTTGTCACGTAGAGTAGAGGTAATTTGTGAAACGGCAACATGTGTTGCGTTTTATGATGGATATCCTGTGTCACCAGGTCATGCCCTGATAATCCCTAAACGTCATGTGGCTTCTTACTTCGATTTGACAAATCATGAGCGAGAAGCAATGAATGTAATGCTTCAGTATGTTAAGCAAAAGGTTGACGATCGTTATCACCCCGACGGGTATAACATTGGCATCAATGTCAATGAAGCTGCAGGTCAATCGGTTTTTCATGTACATATGCATCTTATTCCTCGTTATAAGGGTGATGTGGAGAATCCGAAAGGTGGCGTGCGAGGAGTAATCCCTGATAAACAAAAATATTCTGTGACTCAAGAGTCAGAAACAGTTGATGTGTCAACGATTATAAAAAGAGATAAATCTTATACATTAGATGAAAAAAGAGATAAACATGGTAATGCTTATCTTCCATGGGATGAAAATGCGGATAAATTGCTTTGTCGAATGTTCGATGAAGGAAAAACAATTAATTTATTGTCGGAAATCTTTGAACGAAGTAAAGGTGCTATTAAAAGTAGATTAAAAAAATTAGGAAAAATAGCAGATTCTTAGTTTTATCGTAAGACGTTTCTTTTGGAAGATGATGAGATCATGTCCAAATGTATCTGATTTCTTGTTAGTCGGTAATTTAACGTGAGTTCGACGAATTTAGAATAATGGAAGCTGTGTGTCAATCGTTCTTGTAACATTGATACATGGCTTCTTTGGAAAACAGCAATATGCCGCAATTGCACTCAAGAGGTTAACGATAAAATTATCAAAGGCCCTATGCCTTGAATGTTCCACTTGTGCTATATTTTTGAGTTCGTCATTGACGGTCTCAATAATGGCTCGTTTCAAGAGAAGCAGTTTGTCTGAAACGGACATCAGTGCACCTTTCATATTGCTCTTAAACTTGGTTATAAGTTGTATTCCATCAACGAATAATCTCTGAAACAGGTTCTTTCTTATATACCCCTTGTCCCCTACAAGCTTTCCATATATAAAATGCTTCAGACAACGGTATCCTGAGTAATGGAAAAGTATCATGATAAGCATGATTTCCGCCTTGGACATGGTAGAATCACGGTGATATTTGTGCTTTGCGGTTAGTTTAAGCGTATATTTTGCCATCATAGCATCAAAAAATTTGCAGAAGTCGTCTGCCATACAAAATAATTCTATAACTTTGCTCTCGGTGATTATAGCGATTATTGTTTGTAATACTTTGTAATTCAGCACTATAAAGTTACAACAATTTTCGCTAATCACCAAATTTACAAGCATTTACAATTCGTCGAACTCACGTTAACTACAAAAATTGTTGCAACAAAAAGTGTATATACATTTTTTGTAGTATTTTAATGGCCAGCATCATTTTTATATAAATATCATGCCAAAGATTGTACAACCATAATGGGCTTGAGCATTTTTATAGAAACAATATATTGTTTGTTAGAGGTGAAATACGAACCCTATGAATAAAATAATAGTGTTTAGTATTTTTCGAAAATTTATAAGCGGACAAAAAGACGGCAGAAAAACATGAATGCACAAAATAGATAAAGCTATGCGCGGGATAATGACTGATTTGGGTTAAAATCATCATTATCCGATTCTTCGTATTCTAACTCACAAGATGTATTGTTCGAGGATATTATGTCGTTCTATTTCGCCTTCAAACCGGCAGGTATAAATAGAGACTTGGGAGCGAAACTTCGCTCGCCTTATCACGTAGGAAAAAAATACTATTTACGCCTATTTGCCGGGGGAGACTGCGGAAGAAGATGTAAATTGTCTGGAGACTGTCTCTACTTTTCACCGCGTTCGGGCCACAGGGTGTAGTCTAAGGCGCGGTTGCTGTCGGGAGCAATCTCTATCGGAGCGTTGTCCTGCCGTGCGTCGTCTGATGCCGTGGAGCGGTTGTAGAGCGTAACAGCCACATAAGCAGTGAGCGCAGCAACAACTAATGCCAGCAATGCAACCACGATGCGCTGACGGTTGTCTGTGCGCGGCAGCGACATAACGGCCGACATGTCTGCCGGACGCTCAGAGGCGTTGCGCCGGGTGCAGGCTGCGGCTATGCGGCGCAGATAGGCGTCGCCAGTAAGCCGGGCCATGTCTCTTACTACCATTCCGAACGAATAGATGTCGGCCTTTATGTCGGGCTTGGCGTCGGGCTGAAGCTGCTCCGGGGCGATGTAGCCCGATGAGCCGGCAGGACATTTCAGCACGTTGAAATAGTCGCTGTCCGACAGGCTGAAGTCTATCAGCTTGGTGTTGTGGCCGTTGTGCGTTATCATTATGTTCGAAGGCTTCAGGTCGCGGTGTATTATCTGCTTGCTGTGTATGTATCCGAGTGCGTCGGCCAGCTGCTCGGTTACTCTGCGCGCCATGTCAGGCGTCAGCGTCTTGCTGTCAATGAGGCTCTTCAGCGTGTCGCCGTCGATATATTCCATCACGATGACCGTACCCAGCTCTGCCACCTCCTCCATGCTTATGGTGCGGCAGATGTGCGGATGGTCCATCTGCAGCCCTATCTCAAACTCCTTGGCAAGGGCCTGACGGTAGACGGGCGTGTAGGCAAAGTCGGGCTTCAAGCATTTCAGCGTATAGCGCTTGCCGAAGCGTGTGGCTGTCAGCAGGCGCGTATGTCCCGACCTCGACACGTAGAATTCGCTTATGTCTCTGAAGGCGTTCTGCACGGGTATGCGCACGGCGCTGTCCATCTCGCCGTCTATGTCGCTCATGTATCCTGAGGGGCTGTCGTCCAATATTTCGGTGTCTGAATTGTTCATTTCTCGATGTTGATGACGTTAATTATGGTTAGTCCGCCGTTGCGGCCTGCCACAAAGGGTGCCGTGCGGCCGTCAGGTCGCTCGATGTAGGGCAGATAGAGCGGCTGCTCCTTGATGAAGCATCCTGTGACGAAGCTGTCGCCGGGCACGAGCTTGCTGTTCTGCGACAACACCACCTCATAGCGGCTCTCGCCCACGTAGCGCAGGCGCACCAGGCGGTTGGGGCTCCAGCCTATCTCCACCTCAGTTCCGGCATCGAGCTCGTTGCTGATGAGCTGCTTGGCGTTGAAGAACGACGAGTTGTAGCGTGTGCTTGTCTTGAGCCACGAAACAAAGGCGTAATAGTTGGCATGGCCAAGATATTGGGCCAGGATGTCGAGCGTAAACATGCGCGGCTTGTGGCTGTCGTTGACATATCCCCAGAGCCTCTTGAGCGTCGACGCCGACACATTCTGTCCGGTGTCGTGGCTCAGATGAACCGAAAACTCCTCAAAGTCGGTTGTCGTGCCGAGCGTCTTGCCATATTTCTGTTCAATGAGCAGCTTCAGCTCCTCTATTTCAGGTGTATTCATTGTCATAAACTTAAATGCTGTTTTGTTTGTAAATGAGCAGCACGCGTCATTCCTCCACGATGGTACCGAAGCGCTTCCAGCTCAAGTCGGCACGATAGAAGTTGCGCCGTCCCTTGGGCACGTGCAGCGTGCATGTAGGCAGAAAGTCGGGCGTGCTGGTCAGGGCGTTGCTGTTGCACACGGGCGGATACTGTGCGTCGACATACAGATGCTCGAGCGGACAGCCGTCGAACACATAGTCGGATATCAGCTCTGTGGCTGCACCGAGGCGCACCGTGGTGAGCTTGTCGCACTTCTGGAAGGTGGCTGTGGGTATGAGTCTAAGCCCTGACGGCATGACCACCTCCTCTACGCTGCTGTCGTAGAACACGGCCTGCCCTATCTCCGTGAGGTTGTCGGGCAGGGTGAAGCGTGTTATGTGGCAGCCCTGGAAGGCATAGTCGCCTATGGCCTTGACTGTGGACGGCAGCGTATAGTCGCCCTGTTTGCCTATGGGGAACCACAGTATCTCTGTGGCACCGGCGTCGAACAGCACTCCGTCTATGCTGCTATATGCAGTGTTGGCTGCCGACACGTTGATGGCGGCGAGCGCCGTGCAGCCCGACGACGGACTTATGTCGGTGGCTGATGCCGGTATGGTTATCTCTCTGAGCGCCGTGCAGTTCATGAAGGCGTCTTTCTCTATCTTGACGGCATCGGAAGGCAGAGTAACGCTTGTAAGCAGGGTGCAGTCGGCAAAGAGGCCGTAACCCACTACATTATTCTCAGTGTATCGCGACGAGCCGTACACTCCTCCGCCCTCCACGATATGGGCGTCGGCCATGTTTACCTGTGCAAGGCGGCCAGCCGTGGCAGAGCCGTCGATGTCGCGTCCCATCATCTGGCGCAGGCACCGCAGGTCGTCGCCGTTCATAGGACCGGCAATAGACAGCGTAGTATACTCGTATTTGCTGTCGCCCATAAGTTCTTCAAACTCGCCCGCATCGGCCAGCAGAACGGCGTCAGACGTGGTTATGGTCAGCGCCTCGCCCACGCTCTCGCCCTCGCCGTTGGCGGCGTAGGCCTTTATCTCGTAGGTAGCGTTCTGGCGCAGTCCGCCTATGCGCACCCTCATGCCAACGCCTTCGGCGCCCGGCGTCTCGGCCTCTACGCTCTGCGTGTCGCCCGTCTCAATGTCGGTTACGTAGCATCCCGTGGAGGTTATTGTCTCGTTGCCGTCGTCCGTTATTTCATATTCTACAATGACACTCATTGGACCTTGGCTCAGCACTGTCGGCACGCCCACCGTGGGCCTGTCGTTTGGCACGGTTACAAAGGTCATCGTGTTGCCATGCAGCTCCACGCGGCCGTTGGTAGCATGGAGTCTGTAGTAGTACATCGTGCCCGGCTGAAGCCCCGTCAGCTGCATTTTCACCTTGTTGCCGTCGGGGGCAAGCACGCCCGTGGTGTGGTCCATCTGGTCTGTCGTGCCGTATCTGAAGCGCAGCTCCGGCATGTCGGTGCTTCCCTGCAGCACCACCTCGCCTGCGATGACGGCCTCTGTGCGCGTTACGCCCGAAGCCTCACCCGTTACGAGGCGCGGCTCAAAGTTATCCGGAGCCTCATCGCTGCTGCATGCGGCCAGCGTCAGCAACAGCGCTATCAGTGTGGTGAATGATAATATCCTCGTCTTCATCTTTTGCCAATGTTAATGCCTACACCTATGCAGCCCTGCCACTGGCGTCCGGCTATGGTTACGGCAGATGCCGACACGCTTATCCGTCCGAACGACAGCATCACGCCAAGCTCGGCTGCGAGGCCCTTGTGTGTCAGGCCGTCGTTGAGCGCAAGTCCGCCTCCTTCGCTCTCAGCCAGCTCCCATGCCGCGGCCGTGCGGCCATAGCCAATGCCCTCAAACAGGCTGACCATGCGCCCGAGGCGGTGTATCGCTCCGGCCGCAAGGGTGTATGTCGAATGGCGTGTCTCTCCTGTGTAGTATGGTTTTATGCTGCTTCCGTCGGTAAATCCTTCCTTGTCGCAGGTAGTTACGGTCTTGCCTATGCTGCGAAGGTCGGCACTTGCATGAACGAAGAAGCCATGGCGGCGCATTAATGCCACCATGACACCCCACGAAGGTCCGTTCTCGTGCATCGAAACTGTAAACAGGGCATGAGTCCTGAGCGGCAGCTTCGGCCGCCGCTTCTTCACGGCTATTGTGTCGACGATGGTCTTTGTCAGCACAATGGTGTCGTGCTTAAGGGCTATGTCAGGCTTGGGCGAGTTGATGACCATCTCGTAGGTCATGTGGCTCTCAAGCGGTTTCTCAAACTTATAGTCGCGCATGACGCCCCATTCAGGATGTTTTATGGTAATCTTTTTTGTGCCTTTGGGCAGATAAAGCCATATCTCGCCTACATTGTCCTTACGCATGACAATGCCCAAAGGCGACGAGAAGGCATATTCGGGCGTGGCCGTAACCTTCAGCAGGGCGCACGCCTCGTCGTTGAGGTCGCGCACCGGAGTGATAAAGGCGCTCACGTCGTTGGGCAAGACGCAAAACTTAGTCACGCTGAACTGCTGTGCCAGGGCCGTGCCGCAGCCTGCCATGCAGAGCATGAGCGTCAGCAGCAGTGCCTTTAACGTGCGTATATGTAACATCTTGCCTGTCATATAGGTTTGTTTAAAGTGATAATGTCGTTTGTCTTAGCTTAACTTGTCTTTAGTTACTCCAGGTTGAAGTCTCTGATGTTCATCACTTCGTTGTCATCGCTGATGGTCTCTGTCGGCTGCCATGTGCGCACATGTATCAGCGGCATCGACTCGTTGCGGAAGTCCCAGAGCAGGAAGAGGTAGCCGTCGTCAGCATAGCGGTCGCTCTTGTACTGCTGGCGGAGGCTGACGCCGTAGATGCCGTCCATGGTTGGATGGCGCATTATGCGGAAGTCGGAGAACTTTACGCTTATGTTCTTGCTGGCGGCAAAGGCCTTGCTTAGCCGCGATATGTATTCTTTCTTGGTGCGGATGTTATACTCAACACGCGACGCCGGCATAAACTTGCCTTCGCTGCCGGCCTTGGTCTTGACCACGTTACCCACGATGATGAGGGCCTGCTCGCTGAACACCTGGCGCAGAAAGTCGATGTCCTTGGTGGTGTAGGCCATGCGGAAGTGTTCGCAGTAGTTGAGTATCACGCGGCGGCGCTGAGCATCGTCAACCGACAGTTTGCCTGCAAGGATCTTGGCCGCCTCCTTATAGAAAGGATTGCTGCGTGCCATTTGTTTCAGGTCGCCGTCGGTCATGCTGCCCGACCTGTCTGCCTTGCCGCTATTCTGTCCGCCTTCGTATGTGCTCTGTCCTGGTGCCTGCACCATGGTGCTGCTCTCCTCTTGCTCAACCGTAGAGGGTATGCCGGTGCCTGTGCTGAAGAACGTCACGTTGCCGTTGCGGTCGACAAATCCCTCGCGTCCTGTGCCGTTCTCGCGGAAGCGCAGCTGTCCGTTGCGATAGCGCACATCGAACATGCAGTTGCGCAGCGGTATGGCGAAGAGCAGTCTGTCGTTTTCGTCTACCACCGCAAAGGTCTCATATCCCTTGCCGTCAACGCGGCCAACAAGCTCGAGCCCCTCATGCAGCCCGTATCTGTTGATGTTTTTTTTGCTGTCAGTCTGTCCGAGGGTGGGCTGCAGCCCTAAAGCCACAGCCACACCCCCTAAAATGAGAGTTAGTATGGATAGTATATATATTGTCGCTTTCATTCAAGTTGATAACCGGCAAGACTATTGCCAACCGACAATCTCGCCTCCTATTTCTATTTTAATCTGTTCAGGGTTGCCTGATATTATAAAGTTTACAAGGTGCTCCGTGCCGGGCTTAAACTGGAACGTGCTCTCGTAGAGATACGACACGCCGTCCATCACAACCTCTATCAGCGGCATGCGGTTGGCCACGCGCTGAGGCACTATTATGGCCGAATAGATATAGCTGCTCATCTGTCGGGCCCTTATCGTGGTGCCGTTGCCCCTTACATATTTTGTGGCAACGCCGGCACTTAGGTCTATGGTCGACTCAGGCACAGTGTTGTGCACATACACCTCGGCGTATGTAGGCATCTCGCCCTCAAAGTCCTCACCCTTTATCAGGCGTATGGTGAGCTTGCTCATTATGTGCTTGAAGGCCAGGGTTACGGGAGAGTTTGACGCGCTGACGTTGTTGGTCTGTGCATACAGGAAGTCGCTGGCCTCATAGCCGTCGGCCGTGCTCTGGTCGGTCTGCACGCTGAAGGGCAGGTCCTCGATAGAGCTTACGGACGTCATGTAGGGATAATAGGCGTAGAAATTGTACGTGCCTTCATCCCAATAGAGCGTGCGGCTTGCAGTCCATGAGCTGCCGCTGCACGTCAGCGGCTCGTTGTTCACAAGGTTGCCGCCTATCTCGAGGGGCTTGTCGGTGCTGCTTGCGAACAGACCTATCCTGTCGCCGTTCTCAAATCCCGAGTCGGTCACCCTTGTGCGCTGTGAAGGATGAGTCACCTCAAACCTCATGGGCGTATGCCTTGCGTCTACCGGTGTGTCGTCTTCCTGGCTGCATCCGGCTGCTATCAGCGCAACAAGTGCAAGACCTATATGTATAATACGCTTTTTCATCGTCTTTATTATTTAATTTACTTAAAAATTTATACTAAAATAGCATTTTTCACGTTATCCACAATTTCCGTTTCATGTTTTTATCTGTGGCGGCGTGCCTTGCGCATGTTGCTGAGCGGACTGCCCTTATGTATCTTGGGCGGCATATGCTGTCCGTGCCCGACGCTTACAGAACCGACACCCATGCCGCGGGTGACGATGCCTGCATCACGTTTGTCGTTGGCAACAAACTCCTCGAACGAGAATGTCTCGCCGGCATAGCGTTTGATACGCCTTACGATGCTCTCGCGGCTTATTGTGCTGTAATAAGGAATTTCGTTGTTCATGCATGAATTCTGCTCTGAACGGAACACGCCGCGACTGTGCATAAATCCGCCTTCATA
>OGIH01000144.1_pt1 | contig 62639 bp, 60 predicted proteins | sample 1571721 | NCBI WGS metagenome assembly OGIH01 (sample SAMEA2582068, study PRJEB24529) | metagenome | biome: Human gut stool | place: China | collected 2011
ACTTGCATGTGTTAAGCCTGTAGCTAGCGTTCATCCTGAGCCAGGATCAAACTCTCCACTGTAAAATTTCTTTATAATGTGACACGAAACCCGAAGGCCGTGTCCGTTAGTCTGTCGCTCAGAACGCCATCCGGTAGTATTTGACCGTGTATACATTATATATATCACGGCAGAAATTGAACGGTTTTCATTCTTTACCCTCCCTGCAGAACAAGTCCGCAGGATGTTTCTTGTACTACTCTTGTCTCTGTATATTTCAGTATCTCAAAGATCTCTTTCTTCAGTGCTCAGGGAGCGTCAGCTCTCAAAAGCGGATGCAAAAGTACGGGGTTTTCACCAAACCGCCAAATGTTTTCTGAAAAAAGTTTTAATTTTAGATACATTTTAACAGTCGTTTACATATTGAGTGTGATTCTTACGCCATTCACATTATTATATTTTACTAAAGAAATAAGCTGACTTGTGACACAGGAACGGGAAATAAAACCGGTAAAGATGGATGAAAATCATACACAAATAGCAAATATCAAAGGACGATGGCAGAATTTAAAGGCAAAACTGAAATCAGGAAGCATGAAGATTGGCAAAAAGCGAAAACGCAAACAACACATTCAAACAAAAAATCGGACAGGACAAAAGTAAAATATTGTATATATGATTTAAAATCCCACTCTGACTGAGAAAATGGCATGAAAGACAAACTTCTCCAAGAGGACAGGAATAAAAACCATTAAGAGCATTGTCACGAAAAAGGAGGAATCATGAAAATAATATTAAGGTGTATGATGCAGCCAATCTGCCATTAGGATGCAGACGCGTTAAATTCCGCAACCGGACAGACGCTCTCAGGCGCCTTATTATTTTATCTTGAGAGTATAGCCGTCTGCTTTTCGTTGACACAGCTTTACATGACGGCAAAAAAGAAAACGGAAACACGGGCGAATACGAGACGACATATTTAGAATAATGAATAAAAATAGAGGAAAAGGTTGTATGATTAAAAAATATTTCGATACATTTGCAAAATACATAATACAAGTATTTACAAACAGAAAATTTGTCTAAATTTAAAAACCTGCATTAAGAAAGACATGAGAAAATTTTTTATCGCGGCCATAACAACGGCCATGCTGACGGCAACAGCCGCAATAGCACAGATTCCGCAAAACTATTACAGTTCGCTGAAAGGCAAGAAGGGAGCCGAACTGAAAACGGCAGTGCATAACATAATAAAGAATGCCACCGTGCTAAAATACGGCTCAGGCTCAGGACGCACATGGGAAGGCTTCTACACGACAGACCGCCTGGACGACGGACAGGTGGTTGACCGATACAGCAACGACAAAAGATACTTCGGCAACAAAGGTCAGGCTGTAAGCGGCATGAACATAGAGCACTCTTTCCCGAAAAGCTGGTGGGGCGGAAGCGAAAACCAGGCATACAAAGACCTGTATAACCTGATGCCGTCGGAACAGAAGATAAACTCGGCAAAATCGAACTACCCGATGGGAAAGGTTAACAACGCCAGCACCGACAACGGATGCACCAAGGTGGGCACGGGCAGCAATGGATATAAGCTGTGGGAGCCGGCAGACAAATGGAAAGGCGACTTTGCGCGAGGATATATGTATATGGCTACGGCATACCAGGACTTTACATGGTCGGGCACGCAGGCCCTGCAGATACTTCAGCAAGGAGACTACCCCACCCTGCGCGAATGGGCATACACCTTATATATAGAGTGGGCCAAGACCGACGGCGTTGACCAGACTGAAGTGGAGCGCAACAACGAAGTGTACAAGATTCAGGGCAACCGCAATCCGTTTGTAGACTTTCCAAACCTCATGGAATATATATGGGGCGACAGCATAGACTATGCCTTCGACCCGGAAAACACCGTAACGACATCTGACTATACTGACAATCCGGACGTTCCTACGGAAGAAACAATATATCAGGCAACATTCACATCAGAAACCGGCAGCTTCACGGCAAAGAACATAAGCGAACCATACAGCGGATTTGAGGTGTGGATAAGAGACACGAAATATGGATGGAAAGGCACCGGATATGCCAACAACAGGGCATACGCGGCAGAAGCAACGCTGACTTCTCCTGAAATAGACCTTACAGGATTCAGCGAGGCAACACTGACATTTAACCATGCAATAAACTTCTGCAAGTCGCCCGAAAGCACATTCAGCGTAGAAGTAATATGCGACGGAACGACAAACACACTCGACGGAACAACATGGCCGGCAGGCAACAACTGGACGTTTATCGACTCGGGCGAGATATCGCTAAACAGCTATGCCGGAAAGAAAATCAGCATAGTGTTCCACTACAAGAGCAACGACTCGGAGGCCGGAACATGGGAAATAAAAAGAATGACGATAACAGGCAAAAGGACGACAACGGGAATAGACGGCACTACGGCTGACTGCACGCCGGACATGCAGAAGCCATACAAGGCATACACCGCTGACGGACAGAGAATAGCTTCGCCAAAAGACTATAAAGGAATAATGATTATCGTACAGGACGGAAAGACCTGGAAGGTGATGAACAGATAATACTGAAGAAAAAGGCTACCGGCCTGCGCAGCGTTGACAGTATCTTTTGTCTACGCGTGCGCAGGCCGGCAGAACAATAACGGACATCTGAACAGAAGTCCGAAAAAGCATAACGACAAGGACAAGACAAAGCAGCAAAAAGAAAAGCACGAAAAAGTGTAAGGAAACTGCTCCTGTTTTATTTCAACCAGGCAAGACTAAACGCCAAAAGCGCAGACAGTGAAAGCAAAACCGCATGAATAAGTTTTAAATCATTAACCTATTGTTTTCACCCCGAAAACGGGCCACTTTTGAAGCAAAAACGGCCGCTTTTTTGAATGAAAACCAATGAGTTTTCAGAAACATCCGCACCACATACTCCAACGCAAGCAATAAACGGCAAGGAAAGAAATGAGAAACTTAACACGAAAACGGCAGCAAGAGCACAAAAATAGCATGAAAACATATTGAGATGATGCAGAGACACGTAGGCATACTGCACAGCAATCCCCCAAAAAACAAAAACACATACTATAGGAAAAAGACAAAAGGCAGAAAGCCTAGGGCATTTATGAAAAGGATATAAAAAAGAAAAAGGCCAGACAAACGGCGCCTGCCATATGTCCGACCTTATGATTATATTATCTAAGTTCTAATGTTCTGATTATTCAGCACTCTCGGGAGCCTTGTCGATAAGGTCCATGAACTGGTCGAGTTTCGGAGTGATGATAATCTGAGTGCGGCGGTTGCGCTGCTTGCCAACCTCAGTATCGTTAGATGTAACAGGGTTGAACTCGCCACGTCCACCGGCAGTTAGACGCTTCGGCTCTACGCCATACTGATTGATAAGAGCCTGAACAACGCTTGATGCACGGAGACAAGACAAATCCCAGTTGTTGCGGATGTTCTTCATCGCAGCTGAAGATGTGTTTACAGGCACGTTGTCGGTGTTACCCTCGATGAGCACATCATAGTCCTTATAGTCCTTGATGATCTTTGCAATCTTGCTCAGAGTCTCGGCAGCACGGTCGTTGATCTCGTAGCTTCCGCTCTTGTAGAGCATGTTGTCGGCAAGAGAGATGTAAACAACACCCTTGAGCACCTGAACGTCAACCTCTTTCAGCTCTTCCTTGCTGAGCGAGCGTGTAAGGTTATTTGTGAGGATAAGGTTCAGAGAGTCGCTCTTGCTCTTAACCTCAACGAGGTGACGGATGTACTGGTTTGACTCGTTGATCTGGTCAACCAGCTTAGAGATGTTCACAGTTGTCTGGTTGCTTGCAGTAAGACTCTTGTCGAGCGAGCTCTGCAGTGCCTCATATGCGCTCTTAGTCTGAGCGAGCTGCTCCTCAAGACTTGTAACGCGCACCTTGCTTGCAGCAAGTTCAGAGTTAGCGTCAGAGAGTTTGCCTTGTGTTTCCTGATATTTATTTGTCAGTTCCTTGTTCTCAAGCTGGCAGTTTTCCAAGTCCTTTTTACTTACGCAGCTGCTCACCATGAAGCATCCTGCAACCAATGATACAATCAATAAATTCTTCTTCATCATAAATTTTCGTTTATTTTTAGGTTATAATTTGTTGCAAATTTACGTATAAGACGGATAAGTTGCGCTAAAGTTGAATGTCATTAGCATTATTTAACGCCAATAAGCGTGTAAAGTAAACAACCGTTAAACCGAAACAGCCATAAGGCACATATAAATTCAATGCACTCCACAGCCTTTTTACATGCCATGAGGTGCATTGAAAATCAGTTATTTAATCTCTTCCGGCAAGCCTGCAGCTGCTGACTTTCAGCAATACTGAAACTGGTTGACAAGCGGACATTTGGCTATCGTCGTAGACAGCCGGATAACCCATGTTCCGTATATCTGCCTAATATTCTGAGGCAAAAGATTAGCATCTCTCAAACCGGCGAGCAGGAGTCTTAATGGCTTGCCAGGATTTGGAAGAGAATCGTCTAACAAACCGGCACGGGCCAACTCACGGTTGGCTTCCATGTCGTTAATTTCATTCTTGCCTGCAAGCGACATATACTCGTCGAGACAAGTCTGAATAGCTGAGAAATTTTTAAAATCTATCATGATAACAAACTATAAATTGAGACTTCACAAATATAGTTCTTTATTTTCAGAAACAAAAATACGAGGCATTAAAAAAGCGTTACAATTTCATTTTTTAATTATTTTCAAGATAAAAATTACCTTTATTAACTAAACAAGCGGTATTTTATACTTTTTGTAATACATATTATTGAAAATAAAAACAATTTGTCATCAGAAAAGAAACAAAAAGAACATGAAGAATATATGGGAATGAAATCAGTTTCAATGTGAAACCCGAAGGAAACTGTCGGCATCAAAAAGATAAAAGGAATAAAATAAAACAAAGCAAAATCAGCAGGCAGGATATGTTCTAAATGTTATATAAGCATATCGGTGTATTCTACCGTCTTCTTTTTTTCTATTGTAGTATTGTTTGTCTTCCATTAACAGCCCGCTATGGCCAAGAAAATAAAAAGCAGAAATACAATCAACATAAAACTACAGCCTGCTGAATACTGATTACGGCTGTAGTTAAATGAATCATGACGTCATGGCATGGATGCCGGAAAGGCACAAGCCATGACGTCATGCATCAGAAGTCAAGTTCACGTGTAAGTATGCTCTCAAGCTGTTCGGCCGACAAACGCAGGTGGAACTGTCCCTTTATGGCCACAGAAATGCGCCCGGTCTCTTCTGACACGACAATGGCTATGGCATCGCTGTCCTGCGATATGCCCATTGCAGCACGGTGGCGCAGTCCGAGTTCCTTCGGGATATCTATGCTGTGGCTCACGGGAAGGATACATCCCGCAGCCCTGATACGCTTCTTTGATATGACCATCGCACCGTCGTGCAGAGGCGAATTCTTGAAGAAGATGTTCTCTATAAGTCGCTGGTTTATGTTTGCATCGATGATGTCACCGGTTTCAACAATATCGTCGAGCGACGATATGCGCTCGATGACAATGAGCGCTCCGATGCGCGCCTTTCCCATGTTCATGCAAGCCATCACGACAGGCATTATCGACTCCATGTCCACCTTATCCTTATTGTCGCCCGAGACAAAGAGCCTTATTATTCCGTTCACGCGGCGGTGCGCACCAAGATTATACAAGAACTTGCGTATTTCTTCCTGAAACAATATTATTATGGCAATGACACCCACGCTTACCAGCTTGTCCATAATGCTTCCGAGCAGGCGCATCTCAAGGATCTGACTCACGAACAGCCAGACAACGATGAACACCATGATGCCGATAAACACGTTGAGCGAGCGCGACTCCTTCATCAGTCTGTAAATATAATACAGCATCAGGGCCACGCAAAATATATCGACAAAATCTTTTATGCCAAATTCAAACATACTTAAATACTTCTTTTACAATAGTAATAGCCTCAACACACGGCTTTACGTCGTGTACTCTCAGAATTGACGCACCCGAATTAATCATGGCAATGGTGTTGACAACTGATGTGCCGTTGAGCGAATGATCAGCATCAGTGCCGAGCAGGCGCGCAATCATCGACTTGCGCGACACGCCGACAAGCAGCGGAAGATTAAACTCGCGCAACTTTCCCAAAGAGGCAAGCAGTTCATAGTTCTGCTCAAGCGTCTTGCCGAAGCCGAAGCCAGGGTCGAGAATCACGTCCTTAACACCAAGAGAATGGAGCGTCTGCACTTCATGAGCAAAGGCCTTCATCATGCTCATTATGTCGGGCTTGACCGACATGAGTATGTAAGGCACGCCAAGACGGGCCACCATCCTGAACATCTCGGGACAATCACATCCGCCTTCGCCGACCTCATCGCCTGCCGTATAAGCCTCGCTGCCGCCGAAAGCACCGTTGACGTTGCCTTCAGATACATCATTTATTATGCCAGCCCCAAACTCTTCAACGGCCATACGGGCCACTTCGGGTCTGAATGTGTCGACAGAAACGGGGGCATCGGGCTGCACGCTCCTTACGGCTTTCAATGCCATGCGCATGCGTTCCATTTCTTCTTCCTCAGTAACATGAGACGCACCGGGACGCGTAGAGAAAGCCCCTACGTCGATAATCTTGCCGTCTTCGGCTATTATCTGGTCGGCCCTTGCAGCAATCTCAGCTTCAGTCTGCTTACGGCTGCCGGCATAAGAAGAATCGGGAGTGGCATTGAGAATGCCCATAACACAAGGCTCTGACAAATCAATCAGTTGCCCGTTAACGTTCAATATATATGGAATAAAGCTTTTCACAATATAAATTAAAGAATAAAATTAATCTCAACAGATGGCAAAAATACTCATAAATATTGAGACTCTTTATATTTTTGACGTTTTTTATAAAGAATAAAAACAAGTCGGAAAATATATTTATATCCAAGCCGCCTGATTTGGGTTTAAACCTCAATGAGCCGACGGAACAGCCTTACACTTGCCGCTAAACTCAATTATGTCAAGACGTATCATGCCTACACGATGAAACGATTTTTCAGCGGCCTTAATTCCGGCTTCTTTATATTCAGGCGCCAACTTGTCTATCAGCAGTTGCAGTGCGTGCCTCTTTTCTTCATCATCAAGCGCCGTCACAGCGTGACATTTCATCACCACGCTTTCATATTCGGTAGTGAAGCGAGACGGCAACAGATTAGTATGGCCAATTATGCAGAACGACGTATCCTGATTGTGCGCCAAGGCCCTGAGTTTCTTTCCTTCAGGAGCACAATGTATATACAAGCTGTGTTCGCCGTCCCAAACATAATTCAGCGGCAGGCCATAGGCTCCACCGTCAGCATCAACCATCGACAACACTCCATATTCGCTGTCTCTAATAAGCTGCAAGGCACGCTCCTCGCTGAGCAGGCGGTCCTGGCGGCGCACCGTTTCGTTTACGTATTTCATTTTATTCAAAAAGTTTCAGATTAGCATTTATAACAATATATCTTTTGTTTCATCAATAATTTTTTCTGTATCAACAGAGTCACAAAGGTAAGAAAATATGTGCAGAACAGATTATTATTTGGCCGCAAAATTGTCATGGTACGATTTTTTGATGTACTTTTGCACCCAATAAAACTATCACACATGGACATATCAGAATTATACAGAATCTTCACCGAGCAGCCGCAGGTTACCACCGACAGCCGCGACTGCCCCAAAGGTTCTATTTTCTTTGCGCTGAAAGGCGAATCGTTCAACGGCAACGCCTTTGCAGCCAAGGCTCTCGAACAGGGCTGTTCGTATGCCGTTATCGACGAAAAAGAGTTTGCCGTTGAAGGCGACAACAGGTATATCCTTACCGAAGACTGTCTGACCACGCTGCAGCAGCTGGCCAACTATCACCGCCGCAAACTAGGAACTAAAATCATTGGAATAACCGGCACCAACGGCAAAACCACGACAAAGGAACTCGTGGCAACCGTATTGGCCGAAAAATATAACGTGCTCTACACTCAGGGCAACTTCAACAACCACATCGGCGTGCCTAAGACGCTGCTGCGCCTCACGGCCGAAAACGATATTGCAGTGATAGAGATGGGAGCCAACCATCCGGGCGAAATCAAGACTTTGGTCAACATTGTCGAGCCTGACTACGGCATAATAACCAACGTGGGCAAGGCTCACCTTAAAGGTTTCGGCTCGTTTGAAGGTGTGATACGCACCAAGGGCGAACTCTACGACTATCTGCGCGAGCACAACGGCACGGTGTTCATACACAACGACAACGAACATCTGCTGAAGATTTCAAGCGGACTGAGCCTTATAAAATATGGCACCACGGACAGCGATGAACTTAGCGTATGCGGAGAGTTTCTGTCATGCGACCCGTTCCTCAACTTCAGATGGCGCCATGGCAAAGCCCAGTGGAACGAAGTAAGGACACACATGATTGGCAGCTACAACATATACAACATGCTCGCTGCAGCATGTATAGGTCTTTATTTTGATGTTACCGAAGAGCAGATATGCCATGCGCTTGCCAACTATGTGCCTACCAACAACCGCTCGGAACTGGAGGTTACGGCAAGCAACAAACTGATTATCGACGCATACAACGCCAACCCGACAAGCATGGAGGCTGCACTGAAGAACTTCAAAGAGATTAAGGCCGACCATAAGATGGCCATAATAGGCGCAATGAAGGAGCTTGGCGAAGTGAGCGACGAGGAACATCAAAAGGTTGCAGACATGCTGAAAGCCTTAGATATCGAGCAAGTGTGGCTCGTTGGCGATGAGTTTAAATCTACAGACTGTACATTCCGCAAGTTCAACAACGTTGATGAGGTTAAGCAAGCCATTGACGAGAACAAGCCAGAAGGTTTCTGCATACTCATCAAAGGCAGCAACTCTACAAAACTTTACGAGCTGAAGACGAAACTCTAAGAAGTGAAAAGATAAAAGTGAAAAGTGAAGAATCCATTAGCCATTGTATTAAAGCAAGATAGCTAATGGATTTTTCACTTTTATATTTTCACTTTCAACCCAAATCTGGCATTAGTATTCGGCCGGGATTTTTGCTTTATATTGAGCGGATTTTCGTTAGATTTTTCGCAGGCATAGCGGGCTATGTCAAGAAAAAGCGAACAAAAAGACGCCAATAGAAACAAAAATACGGACTGAAAGCATGAATGCACGAAATAGATAAAGCTATATGCGGTCTAATGACTGATTTAGGTTTAACTTAATTCAACATCAGGTTCATTTCCGCCCCTACGCCATCAAACAGAAATTCTGCCAGGCCGTTTATTGTCAGCTTCAAGGCATCTGCGTAAGGCTCATCCGTCTGACGCACCTTTCCGTTCTTTATTACATAGTAGGCATTATTCATCGGAATGTCGCCATCGCCTTCAACCCTCAGCACCATATCTTTGTCAGGATTCAGTTCGGCATACAGTTCCAGAGCCTTCTTGGCGTTTATCACGCGCAGCATGGCCTGAATGTTTTTGGCCTGCGGACGATATTCATCACCTGCCAGGCGTATGTCCTCGCGTATAACCTCATAGCCTTCTTCATCATGCAGAAGCACACAACGCTTTACGCGCTGAATGCGGTCGAACTCTTCAAACGGAGTAGCCATGGCGTCTGCCGGCGGAGGCGTGCATGTCATCACACGGGCATATCCGCACTTCTCATACCATTCATATAACCATTCTTCGGCAGGAATAAGAGAAGCAAATACTATCTCTCTGTAATATATGCGGAAATGGGCCTGCCGCATAAGGTTGTTGCCTATGTCCTGACGGCGGTATTCCGGCCGCGTGCTCACTCCGCTTACATATACGGTCTTCACCTCGTGTCCGTCATAAAGCATGGTGTAAGGCAATGTCTGCAGCGCAGCCACCACCTTTCCGTCTATCTGGCAGCACACGTTATACTCGCTGCGGTAGACACGCGAGAAGTAAAGGTCGATAAACTTGTCGGGATCGTTGAACACCTGTTTCCATATCTCGCGCGTTTCTTCCTTTATGCGGTCCTGATCTTCAAAGGCAGCCAACGGATGTTTCTCCATTATCACGTTATTCTCAAGCAGTATGTCGGGCTTATACGACAGTTTGGCGCGCCGCAGTCCTTCGTCGCCCATATCTTCCTCACGGTTGATGTAATAATACTGCTCGGGCAGATGCTTCACAAACTCCTGGTTTATTATCGTGAACGCTCCTTCATAGTTTACGTCGGCCTTCTCAACGCACACGTCAAACGTACACTGGTTTATCGGGCAGCCGAAGGTGAAGGCCACAAGCTTGTCGCCTACAAATATTGTTCCGCCAACAAGTCCCAGCCTATCCCATCGGTTAAACGCACGCGTCATTGAGCGCAGTTCCTCTGAAAGGTCTTCATCAGGCACATCTCCGTTGTCGTCTTTCGACGTGCGGCGCCACTGCCGTTCCAGTTCGAGGCATTGCGGAATAAGTTCTGGCGTAAGCTCGCGATATCTGTAGTCTGAATAAAGGTTCTTAAACTTATTTATGTGGTTGCGCTTGCTCTGCAGTTTCTTTCCCGAAAGGTTTATCAGCTTGTCGCGTGTGTAAATATAGTCGCTGAAGTCGCGGTCGGGCTTTATGTCGAACGTGTCGGGGAAATGCTCCTCAATGATGTCGCGCATATAGTTGCATACGCCAAGCATCAGAAACGGATGCCCCATGGCTATCGAGTCGTCGCGTATGGCACGTATCACGCTAACCGAACATTCATCACACGGCTCCACCTTAAACGTACCGTCTTCTTGCCGCTTCGGCCGCGGCACAGGCATCATGTAAGCCAGGTGATGTCCCATGTAGAAACGGAACACAAGATAGTCGTCAACTATCGCAAACTGTGTGTTGTAAAGAAAGCGCCAGCTTATCAGGTTCGAGAACGACAGGTCGCAGTTTTGTCTTTCGCCCCAAAGCGTAAAACTCTGTATCAGTTCCTTGTCGTCTTCTGTTATATCCTTAAACTTTATCATAAAAATTGTCTGTGTTTCAATTGGCAAATTTATAAAAAATAGATGTAAACGACATCAATGCACCGATAAAAAATTTAGGTGCACAAACAGTCCTGGGCTGCCAAGGCAGGAGCTAAATGTCTGACTGTCATAAGATATACTTCACGACATGCTTCCGTTTTATTAACAAAGTTGACAAACATCGGCCAGCTTAAATCTGCATGACCAATGCCCGTCAACGTTATAAACCCAAATCATCATCAGACCGCATATAGTTTTGTCTATTTTATGTATTTCTGCCGCCATCCATCTTTTCAGTCTTTTCGTTTACACAGACCACTATGCCTGCAAAAAATCTAACGAAAGTCAGTTCAATACATGGCAGAAATACAGGCAGAATCATAACTCCAGATTTGGGTTAACACAATGAAAGTAAGCTTCTTAATGTTTATGGCAGCTTCACTCTACTGCATTATGGCATCTCTACCTCGCTGCCCTCGCCTACCGTATATTGTGAGAACTGCTTGGTCTTTGCCTCGCGTGTCAGCACTGATGAGCGGAACACTCCTGTTGAGCGCGCTCTCAGGCGTACGCTGTCGATGTTGGCAGAGGCGGTGAACTCCTCGGGACTGTTGGCCGGCAATGTTCTCAGACCTGCCGAGAATATGGCCAAGTCGTCCAGCTTAACGTTCTTGCCGTCCATCACAAGTTCCTTGATACATGCTATCATGTCTTTCAGCACTCCGTGGATAACACCGGCCGAGAACGGCGAACTGTGTGATGACATGTGAGCCGCCAGCTTCTCTGTATCGTAAGTTTCCTCGCACACCGCGCGTGCATACCATTTACCGTTTGTGTTACTGTTTGAATTGCGGTTCTGATAAAGTTTATACCTAATCATGTTTCTTTCCTTTCTTTTTGGTTGTTATACATTATTTGTTTATTATCTCTCATGCCTTCCAGAACTGCCGCTACGTTCATTTCCGCCTGCCGGCTGTGGCTTTAATGTCCGTGTCGCCTTGTTCCTTTCGACATTGCAAAGATACAACAACCAATTTCGCGTTTGCAGATTGCTGCAGGTTACGAAAGGTTTGAGAGGATTGTTAGTTGTAAAGGATAAGAAAGTCAGATGAAAAGATCGTATTTCCTGTTATTTACCATTCGAACCGGCCAACTCCGCCGATATCATTTCTGCCTGTTTTATCACCGTTTCAGTGGCCAGCAACTGCATGTCTGGCGGATATCCAAATCTTCTTAACAGTCGCTTAACCGCAACGCGCATCTTTGCCCTGACATTTTCTTTTATCTCCCAGTCAATGGTCACGTTGTTGCGTATTGTTTCCGTCAGAACTACCGCAAGCTCTCTCAACTTGTCTTTGCCCATCAGCTCCACTGCACTTTTATTGTCAGCCACAGCCGAATAGAAGGCATATTCATATTCTGTCAAGCCAAGGTCGTGTGCAGCCTTGTCTTGTTCTATAATTTGTTTGCTGAGTCCTATAAGCTCGTCAATAACTTCAACGGCAGTGATGACTTTGTTGTGATACTTGTTAATAGAGGCTTCCAGCATTTCCATAAGACTTTTTCCCTGTACCATGTTGTGTTGCATGCGTGCCTTTATTTCGTCATTAAGCAGTTTGCGCAACACTTCAAGGGCTATATTCTTATGCTCCATGCCTTTCAGCTCCATAAGGAACTCTTCCGAAAGTATTGATATGTCAGGCTTTTTTATTCCTGCTGCGTCAAAGATGTCTACAACCTGCTCTGACACCAAGGCTTTATCTATCACCTGACGGATAGTCGTCTCTATTTCTTCATTTGTCTTGTGTGATGATGTAGCATCAAACTTACACAGGCGTGCTTTTACTGCCTGAAAGAATGAAACCTCTTCTTTAACAGCCATTGCCCTTTCATGCGGAATGGCTATGGCAAATGCTTTCGACAGGGCATTAACTTCGTTCACAAAACGCTTTTTGCCGTCATCAAGTCCAAGGATGAAATCTTCTGCCTGCAATATCAACGAAAGTTTATGAGAAACATCTGCCGAAAAATAAGGCTGATAGTCGAATCCGTGAAGAAGATGCTGCACAACTTCCAACTTCTCGTTCATAATTGCCACGGCTTCATCCTGTTGTTCCGTAGGATTGCCTTTTCCTCCCGAATCTGAATAGAACGACAACGCCTTCTTCAAGTCGGAGGCTATGCCCAGATAGTCTACTATAAGTCCGCCCGGTTTGTCCTTATAAACTCTGTTTACACGCGCAATAGCCTGCATCAGGTTGTGCCCCTGCATGGGCTTGTCTATATATAAGGTGTGCAGGCACGGCACATCAAAACCTGTCAGCCACATGTCGCGCACAATAACGAGTTTCAGTTCATCGTCAGGATCCTTCATACGATCTGCCAGCATGCGGCGCTGTTCTTTGGTGGTATGGTGGCGTGCTATCTCCACACTGTCTGAAGAGGCAGAAGTCATCACCACTTTTATCGCTCCGCGACTGATGTCGTCCGAATGCCATTGCGGCCGTAATGCTATTATTGCGTCATACAGTTCAACGGCTATTCTGCGGCTCATAGCCACAATCATGCCTTTACCCTCGAACACTTCCTGCCGCTGTTCAAAATGCGTAACCATGTCACGTGCTATGTTCTTCATTCGCGACGGACTTCCTATCAGTGCTTCCAGTTGCGTCCACTTGGCTTTTGCCAGCTGCACGTCGTTCATGTTCTCTGTTTCCAGCTCACGGTCGAGCGACTCTATAAGTTTTCGGCCTTCGTCGCTAAGTTCAACCTTTGCCAGTCGGCTCTCGTAGAATATGCGCACCGTTGCACCGTCTTCTACGGCTTTGGCTATGTCGTAAACGTCAATATAATTACCGAACACGGCAGGAGTGTTTACGTCTGCTGTTTCGATAGGCGTTCCCGTAAATCCAAGATAAGTGGCGTTAGGCAGGGCGTCGCGCAGATATTTGGCAAATCCGTATTTCGTTTCAGTGCCTATCACCTCGTCGGCTTCGTTCTTTATTTCCACTGTTTTTGCCTTAAAGCCGTATTGTGACCTGTGCGCCTCGTCGGCCATTACAATCACGTTGCTTCTGTCGGTCAGCGTCTCATACACGTTTCCGCTTTCCGGCTGAAATTTCTGTATCGTTGTAAACACCACTCCGCCCGAAGCCACGTGCAGAAGTTTTTTCAGCGTGTTTCTGTCTTCCGCCTGCACGGGTGTCTGCCTCAACAGCTGCTTGCAGTCGGCAAAAGTGCTGAACAGCTGGTCGTCAAGGTCGTTGCGGTCTGTTATCACTACTATTGTCGGATTGTTCAATATGCGCACCACTTTACCGACGTAGAACACCATCGAGAGTGATTTTCCCGAACCCTGCGTGTGCCATACCACTCCTGCCTTATGGTCGCCAACGGGCTGTTCGTTGACGTCTTTCAGACCGTAAGCTGCCGGAGGTTCGCTTGCCATTCCTTCGCCGTGCGCGTTTATTCCCGTTGCGCGTATGGTCGACTCTATGGCCTTGTTCACAGCGTAATACTGATGATAGGCTGCCACCTTTTTCACTGTCTTTATTGTTGTTATCCGTGTTTTCGGGTCTTCTGTCTTCGTCTTTTCAAACACGGTGAACGAACGTACAAGGTCGAGCAATGTCTCTTTGTTGAGCATGCCCTGAATTAGCACTTCCAATTGGCTTACCAGATGCGAAGCCTCGGCCTTGCCGTCGGCGCTCTTCCATGCCATCATCCTGCTGAAACCAGCCGACAATGAGCCGGCGCGGGCTTCCAGTCCGTCGGATATCACTATCAAGGCGTTATAAGTAAACAGCGAGGGTATAGCCTCCTTGTATGTTTTTATCTGTCTGAAGGCGCTTTGCAGCGTTGCGTCTTCGCTGGCAGCATTTTTCAGTTCTATCACCACCAGCGGCAGACCGTTTACAAACAGTATAAGGTCTGGGCGCTTGTTGCGTCCGTTTTCTATTATTGTGTATTGGTTTACTACCGTAAACTCGTTGTTCAGCGGATTGTCAAAGTCAATCAGCCAAACCAGTTCTCCTCTTTCGCCGCCGTCATGATGCACTGACACCGAAATCCCTTCTGTCAGCATACGGTGAAACTGCTCATTGTTTGCCAACTGGTCAGGCGATGCTATGCGCAACACTTCATTTACAGCGTCGTCGCAAACCTCAGATGGCAAGTCGCGATTGATGCGGCGCACTGCACGTTGTAACGTTTCTCTCAGCACAACGTCTTCAAACGATGTGCGCTGTGCTGCCAAGCCGTCTGGAGCTATGTCTGGACCGTAAAGTGATTTATAGCCAAGCTGTTCAAAAAGCTGAATGGCAAAATCTTCTATTTGGGATTCGGTGAGTTTTGTCATGATTTATTATTTTCAGAAACTTCTCCAAAGATTGTCTTTATATGTTCATAAATTTTTTTATTGTATTCAACAGCTTCAGGTAATGAATTAGATATAAAGTTTTCTATATTTTTAATTAGCTTTCCTTCCAATATAGGCAAGACTCCAGATACAACAAATTTACCATCTTCAAAACGAGTTGAAACTATTCCTAAAGCAGTAGAAGCAATAATATATGCATAAAAATATTTCGAAAAATCAATATTAATTTCATCTGTAGAGAAAGGACGGTTTTTTTTATAAGAAAAGACACAAGCTAATAATCCAATATTTCCGAAATACGACCCAGCACTTATATAGCCATCAACAATATTTTCTATCAGTTGTGCTGGAGATATATTACCATTAAACTTTTCAGCAGCTTGTGTGCTTAATATATTTATATGGCTTTCATTGTTTTGTTGTTTAATATAATTGTCGAAAATATTTTTATTATCATTTGTTATTTTTTTGACTTCTTCCAATTCAGAAATTATATACATAATCTTTTGAGATAAATTATCAGACATTGAAGAAAATTTATCTACAGATGTAGTAATCCGATCAGAAGCTTTATCAATCTTTGCATATTGAGCTTCGCCTTTGTTGTTAGAAACAATTGCGTAAATAATAGCAACAACAGAAAGGAATAATGAAGATATTGTGGACGCAAAAGATATATAATTCACAATCTGTGTTGAATTCTCATCATTTACACAAATATAAGTTACTAATTCCACTATTAATAAGACTAAAAGTCCTGATATATAATACACGTGTATTTTACCATTTCCATCATTCTTGTGATATTTTAATACCAAGAAAATAATTGCAATAATAGATAACAATACTACTGTGAGGGTTAATATTCCCGAATCAATTAACTTATCGAATATCATAGTTATATCATATTTTTAATTCATTAGACATTAATTTTGGCAAAATTTTATTTTTAATTCGTCCCAAATTTATTATTTGTTGTTCATTCAACTTTATTTTATTAAATAAAGGTTTTATTATTTTACTAAAATCCTCAACATTTTTTTGTGGAGGAATTTGAATATTTAAAGCTTTAAAAGCTGATTTGCTTATTTCCATAAAAGTTGATCCATTAGAATAACTTCGTACTAAATCCATATTTAATTTTAGCCACAAATATATAAATTCTTTGGAATAGCCTTTATTATCTATTATCGCAATATAACCTTGATTAATTGCTAAAGGGATTTCAGCATACGCTAATGCACCAACAGGTGCTCTTGATGACATAAGTAATGTTCCTGCAGGTAAAAGACCAGAACTTATTTGTTTTAATCCATCTTCTGTTATTTTTCTATCTGTATCAAACAAATAGATTCCATTTAACGATGTTACATCTCTAGGAGATGTCCACGCAATTTTACCATTCCAATATTTGGGCTCTTTTGTACTAGGTGTTGTTCCACCTTTTATCGATAAAATATCATCTAAAGTTCCCTCTTCCCATTCATCTTTTGCATCCTCAATAAACCATTTACGGAAAAGAGTTTCTGCCATTGCTTCAAGAGTTTCGTTCTCACGATGAAGCAAATCTATTTTATCATCTAAAGAACTGAGAATATTTACAATTTTATCTTGTTCCATTCGCTCTGGTAATAAAATTGGCATAGATGCGTAGGTTTGAGCATTAATATTACCTCTCGTGGCTCCGTTATCAACGGTTTGAATCCAATCATAATATGGTTGAGAATGCGTATAATATTTCAATAATTTAGGATTTACTTTTTGGGGATCTATGCTAAATTTTATAAGAAATCCTGCATATATCAAAACCCCATCTTTTTCTTCATAAAAATAGCTACGCCCAACGCTAGCTCCAGTTCTTGCAAATACTATATCATTAGAATGTAATATATAATTTTTAGCATTTATATCATCAACAGACTTTAAACTAGTTTTATTGATCGTACCATCATCTTTTATATCTGTTATTCGTAAATAAGTATATTTGTTAATATCATAATCTACAGCAGATGCAGCAATACCATAACTTCCTTTATTACCTATTACTAAATCTCCCAACTTATATTCTTTCCATTCACCCATACTCACATAATTAAAATATTATTCCAAGAAGTCCAAACACGAATGCCATAGCGATAGAAAACCAAGTTGCCCATTGTTGCTTTGAGAAACGAATTTCTTCTTCTGATTTAAAATTATTCTTAACCAATGTTCTCAGTTCTTCGTTTACAGAAAATGCTACGTTAAATATATTTTCGATATGCAAATCGTCATCAGAAAATTTGCACGGCCAATATTTTTGAGGATTAGAAGCGTCGAACCAATTCTCATTTCGGTCAGCAAGACAGATAACCTCGTTGTCATTAACAGAAATAAAATCCGGCCTAAGCCATTTTGATTCTTTCGCACCGATAACTAAAATATCGTCAGTAACAAAAGGAATCATCGTTATGTATTTCTTTTTGATTAAAGTGTCTATAATAGAAAGCAGCCCTGCGACATACCCCAAGCCGTTTCTATCGAACCACTCTTCATAGATATCCTTTCGCAGAAATATTATATTTTTATCATAATGCTGCACTATGCCAATGCCTCTCTTCTCCAGCAAGCGGCTCTTATTGAGTACGTCTGCCAAAGACTGGGCTTTGCCGTCGTATTTTATGATAGCCCGTATAAATTCTTTATCTGTCTTGTTTAAGTTCATTAATCTTCTTAGTATATTGCAGCACAATGACTACTTTGCTTCTGACTTTTTATATATCTCAATTCCCCTTCTCACGATATGATCCTTCAGTTCCTCATTTTTCAGAGTGTGCCATAAAGATATGTCAAACTGATAAGGGAGCAGCAAGTCGTCAATCTCAATCAAAACCTGACTTAAATCTGACCTTGACAAGCTGTCGCCTGTCAAAGTAATGTCTACATCAGAAAAAGGCTTAAAGCACCCCTTAGCGCGCGAACCATAAAGGACGGCACTGTCTATGCGCGGATTGCCGGCAAACACGCCTATAATCTTCTGCATCTCTATGTCTGTAAGTCCGTATGGCATAATCAAAACAGAGTTGGCTCAATACCGGAAAGCGGCAACATGACTTTTTCAAACTTAACAAACAGCGGATAATAAACATCCACAATGTTTTCACAAATATCTTCTGCCGTATCTTCGTCATAATTATGCGATGTCAGATTACGGTCTATTATCGAGTCCATCCAGCTTTTATCAGTAACCAGTCCCATATCGAATGCCTTACGAAAAGCATCGCGCGACCCCCTGATGTCAGTGTAACCCTGATACTCGGCATAGTCTTTCATCACCTTCCATGCCAGCTCATGAGTATATTCAAAGCGTTGTATGAGCCCTTCTTTCAGAAGGTCGTCCACCTCTTCATCTTCGTTAATCTGTTCCGTAACTATCTCTACAGCCTTTCCCAGTCGGTATAACGCACTGCGAAAATTACGAAACCGCTGTATCCAACGTATATCTTTTTCTTCGTTCATGATTATTGTATTATCAGATTTTTATTGATGCCAGATTTTCCATAATAAGTTTATTCAAACGTTCCTCTTCTTTCAGCTGCCCCTCAAACTCAGCCTTCAGTGCTATGAAACGTTCTTCAAAGTTGAAATCGTCTTCTTCATCCGGCAAACCTACATAACGGCCTGGAGTGAGCACATAGTCGAGCTCTGCAACGCGCGATAACGGCACAGACGCACAGAAGCCAGCCTCGTCCTGATAATTGCCTCCTTCTTTACGCCAATTATGATATGTGTCTGAAATCAGCTTTATGTCATCAGCAGAGAACTCACGTGTGCGGCGGTTGATAAGGTGTCCCATATTGCGGGCGTCAATAAACAATATCTCCTGGCTGCGCTCTCGGAACTGTCCGTGAGCATGTCTGTTACGGCTCATGAACCATAGAGAAGCCGGAATCTGAGTGTTGAGAAACAGTTTTGTAGGAAGGTTAACGATGCAATCAACAAGTCCGGCATCAACAAGTGATTTGCGGATGTCGCCCTCGCCGCCTATTTTTGATGTAAGCGCACCCTTAGCCAAGACGAAACCGGCCTGCCCGTTAGGTGCAAGATGATAGATGAAATGTTGTATCCATGCAAAGTTTGCACTGCTCACAGGTGGTGTTCCGTACTGCCATCGCCCATCGTTGCGCAGCAGGTCGCCGCTCCAGTCGCTGTCATTGAAAGGCGGATTTGCCAAGACATAATCTACTTTTACGTCGCGGTGGGCGTCGTTAAGGAACGAGCCTTCGGTGTTCCATTTCACTTGTGATGAGTCAATGCCGCGTATGGCAAGGTTCATCTTGCACAGTCGCCATGTTGTCTGGTTGCTCTCCTGTCCGTAGATAGATATATCATCAACCAAGCCCTGATGCTCCTTGACAAACTTCTCGCTCTGCACAAACATTCCGCCAGAACCGCAACAGGGGTCGAGAACACGGCCCTTATAAGGTTCAAGCATATTGACAAGCAGCTCCACAACGCATCGCGGAGTATAGAACTGTCCGCCCTTCTTGCCTTCAGCCAGCGCAAATTCGCCAAGGAAATATTCAAACACATGTCCCAGCAGGTCGGCGCTGTTGGTAGATGCGTTGAGAGTGCAGTTGCCGACCAAATCTATAAGTTCGCCCAAACTGGTAGGGTCAAGATTAGGACGGGCAAAAACTTTTGGCAAAACACCTTTTAGTGACGGGTTGTCTTTTTCTATTGCATCCATAGCCCCGTCGATAATCTTACCTATCATCGGGTCCTTAGCCTTTGACACCAACGTGCTCCAACGGGCTTCAGCAGGAACATAAAACACATTTTCGGCCTTATACTCTTCACGGTCTTCAGGGTCGGCACCAAGACTCACCTCATCTTTCAGCCTGTTATATAAATCTTCGAACGAAACAGAAATATATCGCAAGAATATTAATCCCAGCACAACATGCTTATACTCAGCAGCATCAACACTCTTACGCAATTTGTCTGCCGCCTTCCAAAGCTGTTTTTCCAAAGGTTCGTTAACTGTTTGTTTTTTCTTTGCCATAGCATCTAATTTATTGTTTTGCGATGTCGCACACCTTTAATGAATGCAGAATAATGCAGCAACTTTATCAAGATACAACATATCCAACTAATGATGCACAACTATAAACACGACCGACTATCTTTTTATGTCTTTTCTATCAGTCATATTTACTTTAATTTATTCTACAACACTAAAACAGACAGGACAATGTTTCTACTGGTCTGTTGTCTGGTTGAATTTATCGCAAAGTTATCTTTTTTATTCTGAATGGTAAAATATTTCATAAGAATTATTTTTTAACATATTCAAAACGCATCAAAAATAGCTTTAAACAAGCCATTTATGCCACTGTTTTCATCGCATAGAAATATTTTCAAACTATAATAAGACAAGGAAATTCTCCATAAATAATATCCAAGTTATTGGATTATACATCAATATTTTATTAATAAATATATGCTACACAAAGAATCTGTTTAAGGCTCCCCCAGCGCCTCAACAATCTCTTTTACCTCGGCGGGTGTCCATGTGCGCGACTTGCCGCTGCCTAACGTCTCGAGGCGGGCGGTGAGGCCGGGACTTAGGGCTATCCACTGACGGAGCTTGCGGTAGGCGGCACCGGGAGTCAGTGTGGGACAATAAAGCTGAGCTAGTTCTGTGCGGCCATAGGCGCGAATCCTGAATTCAATCTGTGTCTGTGTATCTTTCATGATATTTATGTTTTTGTTTGTTATCCTAATTTATTTTGCTTACGCCATCCGGCTTAATCATAAAGCAACTTTTGCTGACATTATAATATTATATAGCCGGACGCTTATCTTATGCAGAGATAACGCAAATCGAGAGCAGAAGCATCAAGCTTGCTTGAATGTTATGCCGAGATGCAGCTTATCTTATTGCAAAGATAACGCAAATCGAGAGCAGAAACATCAAGCTTGCTTGAATGTTATGCCGAGATGCAGATTATCTTATGCAAAGATAACACATCTTGAAAGAGAATGCAAATTTTAACACGCTAGACATCACGCTAGATATTTACAACAAACTGATTTTCAGACTATTACGAAGTCAACAAATCAGCATAATGTAAAGATTTAAGAACATTGACATGGTGAGTCAGCTAAAATCAAATCAAATTTGGCGACATCAAAAAGTAGAATAAATTTTGACAAGGTCCAAAAACTGAAAGGAAAATCGTGGATTATGATTAACATAAATGCAAAAAGAATACAGATTAAAGAGTAACTGTAAGCAAAATCATGTGTATTGGTTTCAAATCATTAACCTATCGTTTACGGGTCGTAAATGGGCCACTTTTGATGCAAAAGTGGGCCGTTTTTTAGTCGTAAACCAATAAGTTTTCTGACGAAAGTGAAAAAAGAAAAATGAAAAGTGAAAAATCCAATTGCAGAACTACTTTATTGCAACAAGGCATTTGACTTTAACTCCCGTCTAAAGAAAGTGAAAAACGAAAAGTGAAAAGTGAAAAATCCAATTGCTAAACTACTTTATAGCAACAAAGCATTTGACTTTAACTCCCGTCTAAAGAAAGTGAAAAAAGAAAAGTGAAAAGTGAAAAATCCAATTGCTGAACTACTTTATTGCAACAAGGCATTTGACTTTAACTCCTAGCCAACTTGTTGGCGATAACTACTCTAACTCCTTTAACTCCAGCATGAAATACAGCACTATTTTACGGCAAACAAAAAAGGGCGGCCGAGAATGTCGGCTGCCCAAGGATGAAGCATTTATTACTATAATGATTAACCATAAATCCACATTAAGCCTAAATCTCGGCGAACGCCTTTTTGAGGCGCTCTATGAAGTCGTCGGCCATGGATTTGGTGAAGCACAGGGGCGGAAGAAGACGGAGAATGTTTGTTGAGGCACAGCCCGTGAAGCAGTGCTGAGTGTAAACAAGATTCTGACGCAGCGCCTTGTGAGGCATGTCGAGGTCGATACCTATCATGAGGCCACGGCCACGCACGTCGGTGATGCGCTTCTCCGTAGCCTGTAGCTCTTTCAGCTTAGCCATGAGATATTCGCCTGCCTCATGCGCATTGTCTACAAGATGCTCGCTCTCCATAACATCGAGCACGGCAAGAGCTGCTGCACATGCCAGATGGTTACCGCCAAAGGTTGTGCCGAGCTGTCCATATTCCGGCTTGAAGTCGGGCGAGATGAGCACGGCACCCATGGGGAAGCCGTTGCCAATGCCTTTAGCCACGGTGATAAGGTCGGGACGTATGCCGAGCCACTGATGCGCGAAGAACTTGCCCGAACGACCATAGCCGCACTGTATCTCGTCGCATATCAACACAGCACCGTATTTCTTGCATGCTGCCTGAAGTCCCTTGGCAAACTCCTCAGTGGCGAGCTTTATGCCGCCCACGCCCTGTATGCACTCTATGATGCAGGCGCAGACGTCGCCCTTAGCCAGTTCGCGCTCCCATGCCTCAAGGTCGTTAAGAGGCAGATAAGTTACGTGATTGTTGGCATTGATGGGCGCGATAATCTTAGGATTGTCTGTCGCTTCAACGGCAAGCGAGGTGCGTCCGTGGAACGCCTTTGAGGCAGACAGCACACGCGTGCGTCCCGTCTTAAACGAAGCCAGCTTCAGCGCGTTTTCGTTAGCCTCGGCTCCGCTGTTGATCAGGAACAGCTGATAATCTTCGTAGCCGCACGCCTTGCCAAGTCTTTCGGCAAGCTGACGCTGAAGGTCGTTGATTACAGAGTTGCTGTAAAAGCCGAGGGCATTGAGCTGCTCATTGAGTTTCTCTACATAATGCGGATGGCAGTGGCCAATGCTTATAACGGCATGACCGCCGTAAAGGTCGAGATACTCCTGTCCCTTGTCGTCCCAAACAGAACAGCCACGACCTTTTACTATGTTAATGTCGAATAATGGATAAACGTCGAATAAATTCATTTTTTTAAGTTAAGAGTGAAGAACGAAGAGTGAAGAATTCAATTGCTTTGTTATGATTGATTCACCTCGTTTTTCACCATATCATTTATTATTTCTTTGTTTTGCCGTTTTTACTGATGCCACCAATATGGCAGTCAGTTCGTTACAATCTTGCAACATACTTTCGGCTTCCTTATCATTGATAAAATCAGTATCTCTAAGAAGATTTAACCAATAAAAAGTTTCGTTACATTCTTTCAATGCTACTGACAGCTTATTTATGAAGTCAGAAGAACTTTGAGCGAATTCAGCTTCCCTTACCAACGCTCCTATGGCAGTACCAGAGCGAAGCACCTGGTTGGTAAGCGCATATTCCTTTGCAGAACATTTTATATACTTCACCATATTGACAATACGTATCGAGAATTCATAACTTTTCCGATGTAAAGGTGAATCGCTGCGGTTATATTCGTTTATTATTTTAGTACCCATGTCCATTATGTGAATTAAGCTATTGAATTCTTCACTCTTCGTTCTTCACTCTTCACTTAAAAAGCCGTCGGCTTTAATCTTAGTCCTTCTGTTTCGTCAATGCCGAACATGATGTTCATGTTCTGAACGGCCTGACCTACGGCACCTTTAAGGAGATTGTCTATGCATGAAGTGATGAGAAGCTTGTTGCCGAATTTATCGCAGTGAACGAGGCATTTGTTGGTGTTTACTACCTGCTTCAGGTCGATGGCCTTGTCGACATAATGAGTGAAGGGGGCGTCCTTGTAGAACGACTTGTAGCCTTCTATTATCTCATCTGCCGGGGCGTCGGTCTTCACTACGCAGGTGGCGAAGATGCCGCGGGCGAAGTCGCCGCGATAAGGGATGAAGTCGATGGCGGCATCGAGCGAGCCTTGCACCTGCGTCAGGCTCTGCCTAATCTCAGGCACGTGCTGATGACTGAACGCCTTGTAGATGCTCAGGTTGTTGTTGCGCCAGCTGAAATGCGTTGTCGCGCCGGGCTTCTGTCCTGCGCCCGTGCTGCCCGTAATGGCGTTAACGGCTACGTCGCCGTTGATAAGTTTCATGGCGGCTGCAGGCAACAGACCGAGCTGTATGCATGTGGCAAAGCAGCCGGGGTTAGCCACATGATTGGCCTTGGCTATCTTGTCGCGGTTGATTTCGGGCAGACCATAGACATAGTCGTTGCCCGGCTCAGCCAGACGGAAATCCTGCGCGAGGTCTATTATCTTGACGTTGGCCGGTATGTTGTGTTCCTGAAGGAACTGACGGCTCTTGCCGTGACCGAAACAGAAGAACACAACATCCACTTTATCAAACGGCATATCCGACGTGAAGCACATATCCGTGTCGCCGTAAAGTCCTTCGTGAACATCAGTAACAGGATTGCCGGCGTTGCTCTCGCTGTTGGCAAACACAATCTCTGCCTGCGGATGATTTATCAATAATCTTATAAGTTCGCCGCCGGTATATCCGGCGGCACCAAGTATTCCGATTTTTATCATTTTAAAGTAGTTAAAGGAGTTAGAGGAGTTAGAGGAGTTATCGCCAACAAGTTGGCTAGGAGTTAAAGTCATATGCCTTGTTGCTATAAATAAAGAGCCAACAATCTGTGAAGCTAAATTCAATTTGCCTACTTCCTATTTTTTTATTAATAGGTATGAGTTTCGGATCACAGATCCTGATACTTTATACTGTGAACAATAGCTTTGTAGTTTTATTGTCGTTATAGAGCAACTCAGCATTTGAATTGTTCACTTTTCACTCTATCTAAATTCACTCAACCCTGATCATTGCAGTTTTCAAGGAAGTATATTTCTTTCTCGTGGAACGATAAGCCAAAAGACGAGATAAAGAATGAAGCCTGTGCCATAACTCACCATTACGGCCAAAGCCCATAATATACGTACAATGGTAGAATCTATTCCGAAATATTCGGCCAAGCCGCCACATACGCCCGCAATCTTGCGGTCTTTATCCGACAAATATAATTTTCGGCCTATCATACCGTTATCTTTCCTCGTCCTCGTGTATTCCGTAATAAACTCTCAGCGGAGTGCTCAGCACCTTTATGAAGCCCTTGGCCTCTTCGGCTGTCCAGCCGTGCTGCATCTCGCCGTACTCGCCTAACTTCGACTTGAGCAGATCGTCGGGCGAATCAACACCTACACACTCGAAACCTAACGGACGGAGCTTCAGTATGGCCGTACCATTTACGTTGCGCTGACTGCTTGTTAGCATAGCCTCGATGTCGGGCATTACAGGCTCAAGATACTGACTCTCATGCAGGAACATTCCGTACCAGTTGGCAACCTGGTCTTTCCAATACTGCTGCCATTTGCTCAACGTATATTTCTCGAGCATGCGGTGAGCCTCTATTATCAGTTTCGGAGCGGCAGCCTCAAAACCTACACGGCCCTTTATGCCGATGATAGTGTCGCCAACGTTGCAGTCGCGGCCTATACCGTAAGCAGCACCTATCTCCTCAATCTTTTGTATGGCCTTAACCTTGTCGTCGTATTTCTCACCGTTGACGGCAACTATTTCTCCCTTCTTGAACTCTATGCGCAGCTCGCTCTCGTCGTTGCGTGTAACGTGCTTCAGGTAAGCCTCCTCGGGCAGTCCCTGTGCCGAGTTGAGAATCTCGCCGCCACAGATGCTCGTGCCCCAGATGCCTACATTGTAAGAGTATTTCAGTTTGGTGAAGTCGGCAAAATATCCGTGTTCGTTAAGATAGTCGACCTCCTCCTTACGCGACAGAGCCTTGTCGCGTGTAAGCGTGATAATCTCAACGCCAGGAGTCATAACGAGGAACGTCATGTCGAAACGTATCTGGTCGTTGCCCGCTCCCGTTGAACCGTGAGCAATGGCGTCGGCACCGATCTGCTTTGCGTAGCGCGCAATTGCAATGGCCTGGAAGATGCGCTCTGACGACACTGAAATGGGATAACAGTTGTTGCGGAGCACATTGCCGAAAATCATATATTTCAGACTTTTCTCATAATATTCGTGTGTAACGTCGAGCGTGACATACTCCTTTGCGCCCAGTTTGTAGGCGTTTTCCTCGTTCTGCTTGAGCTGCTCGTCGCTGAATCCGCCAGTGTTGGCGCATGCAGCATAGACTTCATAGCCCATGTCGTGCGATAATTTCATCACTGTGTAAGAGGTGTCGAGTCCACCTGAGAATGCCACAACTACTTTTTTCTTGTCTGCCATAACAAATATGTTTTTTAATCAGTTTCCAATTCTTTTAATTCTCTCAATAACGTTTGCGGGCAACTCTATCGGAGTTTTGTCGCCCTCGTGCTCGGCCGGGTCGTAAAGCATGCCGGTGCAGATGCAGTAGCGTCGGCCCGTGCGCTTCAGCACGTCTACGTTGATGCAGCCCTCGCATCCGCGCCAGAATGCCTCGTCGTCTGTAAGGTCGGCAAAGGTTACGGGCAGATAGCCCAGCTGCGTGTTCATGCGCATCACGGCTGAACCGCTCGTCAAGCTGAATATCTTTGCCTTAGGCCAGCGTGTGCGGGCCAGCGTGAAGGTCATGTCCTTTATGCGCTTAGACACGCCCATGCCTCTGTAGTCGGGATGAACGATAAGTCCCGAAGTGGTTACATAATGTTTGTTGCCCCATGTCTCAATATAGCTGAAGCCGACAAACCTTCCGTCACACAGGGCTATAACGGCCTTGGTTTCTCTCATCTTGGTTGCCAGATACTCATGGCTACGGCTGGCAATACCCGTTCCGCGCACTTTGGCGGCTGCCGCCATTGTATCGAGAATGGTGTCAACATATTTCTCATGTGACGCATCAGCCACCATTACTTCAATTTCTTTCATCATTATAACGTTTCTGCCGTAAAGGATGTCAAGTCCCTGCCCGAACCAAATGAGGCACGGGAAAGACCGGACGAAACCGGCATTGATACATTGTTTATATTAAAAAGTTTCTGTTATTTATTATCTATTGCCACCTTTATTTTATGTCAGGAATGACGTTGCGCAGCTCGGCCACAATGTCTCCGTGCCTCACACCGTCCTTTATGACAATAAAAATAGTGTCATCGCCGGCAATAGTGCCCAATATCAATGGTATGCCACTGTTGTCGATGTTGTAAGCCAGACTGCTGGCATAGCCCGGACGTGTCCTTATAACGCCCATGTTGCCAGAAAAGTTGATAGACATAAATCCAGACGTAAGCAGCATCTCGGCAGCCGTCTTAGGGCTCGACACGCGCTTATACATCGTCTCGTTGGGCAGCACATAGAAGTATTTGCCGCTCAAACTTGTAGCCTTTGCCACCTTAAGCTGTTTCATGTCGCGGCTCAACGTGGCCTGCGTAACCTTGTAGCCTTCTTTCTCAAGAGCCTTGAGCACCTCGTCCTGACAACAAAGCTCCTGGCTCGAGATAAGCATACGCAAAGTCTGTAATCTACCGTTCTTTGATTTCATTTGTCTGTATATTTATTCATTTATGTTTGCAAATATACAACCATTCACGTATATATACAAATATTTTTGTATAAAAATACGCCAATAGAACTATTTTTCACATATTTCTGAATATATATTCAACAAAAAAGCAGGATGCACAACTGCATCCTGCTTCAACACTTATAATTTGCACCGTCAAAAGGCGCAACTGATGAATCTTTTATTCTCTGCTGTTTCCGAATATCCTGAGCAGATAAAGGAAGAGGTTGATAAAGTCGAGATAGAGCGAAAGCGAGCCTAAAAGGGCTATCTTTTGTGTCTCCTCGTTAACATCGTCTGCCATAATCAGCATCTGCTTTATCTTCTGAGTGTCGTAGGCTGTAAGACCGACAAAAATCAGTACGCCGACATAGCTAAGTATAAGACTGAAGCCGCCGCTCTTAAGCAGGAAGGCGTTGACCACAGTGGCAATGATCAGACCGATAAGGGCCATCATAAGTATCTTGCCCAATGAAGACAGGTCGGCCTTGGTGAAATAGCCTATGGCTGCCATAACGGCAAACGTGCCGGCCGTGATAAAGAATACGCTGGCAATAGACTGCATTGTATATACGAGCAGAATAAGCGACAGCGTGGCTCCGTTGAGGGCTGAATAAAGGATAAACAGCAGTGTGGCTGTGGTAAGCGACAGGCGGTTGATGCGTGCCGAAACAGTCCATACCAAAGCCAGCTCGGCTATAAACAAGCCCCAGAACAGCAGTTTGTTAGACACCAGGGCTGTTATTATGCCGGGACTTGAGGCCACGCCATAAGCCACAAAGCCTGTTATGACAAGGGCCAGAGTCATCCACACGTAAACCTTGCGCATAAGCGACGGGAAGGCTACCGACGCGATGTTTTCTTTCTCGCGTATGAGATCATACAATCTTTCTTCGTTCATTTTTTCTTTTCGGTTTTGTTGTTTTTATGATTTCTTTTTTATCTCCTAACTCTTAAATGCCCGGCAAAGCAGGCATAATATGTTATGCAAACATAAGCAAAAAAAGCGACAAATGCCTTTGTTTTAATAAAAATCATTGATTATTCACAAATATTCCGTATATACAGACATTGTGACAGACGTAAATGTCGCTGTACATGACAGATAGGCCCCGTGTCAGGCCTCAGCAGGCCTCTCGGCAACACACTCTATCATCACCGGCAAGCAGCCGCCGGCTCCGTCGGTACATACAATGACGTGAGGCACATAAGGGAAAGCCATGGAGAGCAGACGGTCGACATCGGTATAGTCAGAAAAGTCACGAAGATAAGCCACAAAGCAACTTACGTGGTTCATCGTCAGACCGTAGCGCTTAAGCCTTACGCCCATGTCGCCAAGCATCTGTCCGGTATACTGGCGCACATCGAGCTGACTCATGTCGGCATCAGTCGCAGAAGGAAGTACGAACGGCGGGATGTCAACACGCAATCTGCTGCCTAAATCTACGCCAAGGTCTATACAGCCATAGCCTGCGGCAGCCCCATCTTTTGCCGAGCCTTCATCAGAGCAAGGAGGAACGACAGCCTTGGCATCATCACCAAACGACAGATAGTCGAGAGCCACCACGGCTCCGTCGGCATGTGTTACTCCGCCAACAACCGTAACCGCCATACGCAATTTGCCGGCATCAATGCCATGACGCCCAAACACGTCGTCGCGTGCTTTCTCAACGGCATCAAGACAGCCGTCAGTATCAGCCACATAAAGCCACACGCGCAGGCAGCCAACTCCTGAAGCGTCATCGGCAAGATTAGCCGAGCCGACAAACTTTTCGAACAGAGCCACAGCCTGCCCATAGGCATCCTTACCGGCCAGGTCGGTCCCGCAGAGCCTTAAACTGCAAAACGAAGAAGCCGACGAAGCATCTGACGTGCATACAAGAAGCGAAACCTTCGACCCGTCAAGCGGTGCCTGCCCTACCACGGAACACGGCACATGCGAAAGATAGTCGTGCCACAGCTGCGACTCAAGCAGAGCGGCATATTGGTTGCGGACGTCGCTAAGAAACACCTTAACATAAACGATATGGCGGTTTTCAAGATTCTCCATATCAACATAATCGCCCGTCTTCATGTAGAGATGGCACAGCCGCTCCCAGAAATTTCCCCTGGCAACGGCCGACAGAACAGCATATTTTTCCATAAGCAGATATTCTTTTTAGGCGCAAAAATAATGCTTTAAAATTTAAAGCATACGCAAAAACAGCTTTTTTATCACAAAATTGACATCAAAGACATAATATTTCATTCACACCGGTCAACATCTGCGCATCAAAATATCAGCGTAAGCAAAGGTATGGTGACAACGGAAAGAATGGTAGTGATCAGCGTGCCCTCAACCATCTCGCTCTCATCGCGCCCGTATCTCAGGCAAAACATAGTGCCATAAGAGGCCACCGGCATGCCAATAAGCACGGTGTTGATGCGGTTAATTGTCTCGTCTACTCCGCAAAAGCGCAACAGGAAATATATGGCCACGGGGATTATCAAGAGACGGAAGGCTGACATGACATAGACCGACCTTGTGCCGAGTATATGGCGGGTATCCATCTGGGCCATCGAAGAACCGATAACAAGCAACGCTCCCGGAACGGTGATGCCTCCCAAAAGATGAAACGGCTCAGACACAACCCTCGGTATGGAATCAAGTCCAAGGGCCACTATAACTATCGAGACATAAGACGCCACCATTGGCGGACAATACAGCGTGCGGACATTAAACTTGTGTCCGTCTGTGCTTCCAAGGACAAACGACAGACCGACAATAAAGATGAAAAGTGTGTTGGGTATGTTGAGCAGGCTGGCATAGAATACGGCCTGGCTGCCAAAGATTGACGCAACAACGGGATAGCCGATAAAACCAACATTGGCAAACATAAGCATAAAACTATACATTCCGCGATAGTCGGCTTTGCGGACAAAATAGCGTGGAAGGAAATAGGCTATCAAAAACAGCAGTACATAAGTAATCATGCCTACGCCGAGCAATGGCAATATCATGCCCCGGTCGGGAAAAACGTCGCCCATCACTGACGATATGATAAGACAGGGACACGACACGTTGATAATAAAACCTGACAACTTACGGTCGAAATCGCCGCCCATAAGTCCGCATCTGTTTGAAACAAATCCCGCCACTACAAGCAGCAGGAGTATGATCATCTGTATGACAATGTTATCCATTTTTATTTTTAATATATCCTTTTACTCAGTAAAATGAGTATTAATATATAAATGCCTGAACTATTTCCGGTTGTAGCCATAAAGAATGCAGACCCGACTTGTCATCATCGGTCTGCATTCTCCGTAAGCAAATATGATTATAAAATGTAGAATTCTATAATGACTCGAGCATTCGCTTGATTACCACAGAAGCTGAAATCTCGCGATTGGCCGCTTCTGGAATGACGAGCGAATTAGGACTTTCTATCACATCGTCTGTTACGATAAGACCGCGGCGTACGGGCAGGCAGTGCATAAACTTGCCGTTATCTGTAACGGCCATGTGTGCCGCGTCTATTGTCCACGACATGTCCTTGCTCAATATCTTGCCGTAGTCAGCCGGACAGGTCACGCCGGGACAGCTCCAGTTTTTGGCGTAAACGAAGTCGGCTCCTTCAAGGGCTTTCATCTGGTCGTACTCAACACGGGCATTGCCAACAAACTTCGGATCGAGCTCATAACCCTCGGGATGAGTGACAACAAAGTCTACGTCGGCAGCGTTCATCCACTGCGCAAACGAGTTTGGAACGGCCTGCGGCAATGCACGGCAATGAGGTGCCCATGACAGGACAACCTTCGGACGGGCTTTTGTCTTGTGCTCCTCAATGGTAATGAGGTCGGCAAAAGCCTGAAGAGGATGCACCGTTGCCGTTTCCATGGCAAACACAGGACGGCCACTGTACTTTATAAACTGATGGAGCACGGTTTCGGCATAATCATACTCGCGGTCGGTCAGGCCTGCAAACGAGCGCACACCGATAAGGTCGCAATAGCAACCCATCACCGGAATGGCTTCGAGCAGGTGCTCGCTCTTGTCGCCGTCCATGATTACTCCGCGCTCTGTCTCCAGCTTCCACGCACCTGCATTTACGTCGAGCACTATCACGTTCATGCCAAGATTCATGGCAGCCTTCTGCGTGCTGAGTCGTGTGCGCAGACTGTTGTTGAAGAAAATCATCATCAGCGTCTTGTTCTTTCCAAGATGCTGATATTTAAAGCGGTCGTTCTTTATTTCTTGTGCTTCGGCAAGTGCCTGCTGCAGATTGCCGATATCTTCTACGTTTATAAATGTATTCATATCTTTTTATTAAAAATTTCCCTAATACCTGAAAGTTCATAAAAACGTCTGACTTTCCGTCAGACAGTGTAGCAGATTTGCAGTCCTGTATTCTGCAAAGTGCGACAGGAGGCCTGCGCATCACGCATGGCAGATGCCGTATCGTCTTACACCTGCTCAACAAATCAGATTCTGTTGCCTTAAAATATTCAACGTTTACAGCCTCATCGCCCACAAAGAGCAAACCGGCTGCATACTCACAAGGCTAAGCGCCAAGTGCCTTTCGGCTAATCCCGACAGAGGCTTTGGCATAGCATCCGCCATGAGCATTTCTTATCTTCACCTTTGCACAGGCTCCAAATATAACTTGCCAAAAGTAACAATTAAATTTGAAAAATAAGAAACTTAAATAGCGAAATATTCTACAATCCGTAAATTACGGATAAAACTTGCATTATAATTTATCTAATATACAGGTTTCACTGTTATCAGAAATCCATTTTGAAGTTTCTGTCTTATTTCGACATTCCGGCTTTCAGCCCGCGTATCACAGAACTCGTAAATCCGGCATGCTCCATTTCGTTAAGTCCGCGTATCGTCATGCCTCCGGGCGTAGTAACTTTGTCTATCTCGACTTCAGGATGACTGCCGTTGGCCTGCAACAAGTCTACGGCTCCCTTCATCGTCTGCATCACTATCCGCTGCGCGTCATGCGCCTTAAATCCGAGTTCAACGCCACCTTCTGTCGAAGCCCTGACATACCTCATGGCGTAGGCTATGCCGCACGATGCAAGCGTAGTGGCAGCTCCAAGCAGCCGTTCCTCCGTAACCATCTGCAATCCGGTTGAGTCAAACAGGGCAGCCATTACAGCCGTGGCTTCTTCATCTGCATTAACCGGAACGATAAACGTCATCGAGCTTTTCACGGCAATGGCTATGTTGGGTATCACGATAAACAGCCGAGGCAGCTTTCCGTCTGTTCCGCCAAGCCATTCCTTAAGCTGACTGCCGCTTACGCCGGCCATAACCGACACTATTGTCTGCCGGCTGTAGTCAACTGCCGGCCGTATTTCGCATATAACCTGTTCTGCCAGCCATGGCTTAACCACGACAAACACCACATCGCCTGCAGCTGTCGCTGCTTTGTTGTCTGTAGTAACATTAACTCCGAGACTTTTGAAGCGCTCTAGCGTCGCTTCATGAGGAGCCGAAACAGTGATGTCGGCTGCCGCCAACATCCCGCACTTGACAAAGCCTTCCACCATGGCTCCACCCATGGCACCGGCACCAATAACCGATATTTTCATAACCTGCAATATTATTTATAAGTCTGTCAGCCCTGTTATGCCTGTCACAGCAAACCGACTGCCGTCCGGGCAAAGACATACTTTATATTATAAAGACACCCACTCCACCGGCTTCAGCATTTTAATCATCATACTTAAAGCACAAGCCATGCCCCCGTAATGATACAACGGGCATACAAATATACAAAATTATTGTGTCTTTCTGTCCAAATATCCAACTTTAATAAAGTTTCAAAAACCAAAAGAGGCCAACATGCTGTCTCCAACCTGTTGACCTCTTTTGGTCGGGATTACTGGACTCGAACCAGCGACCCCTACGTCCCGAACGTAGTGCGCTACCAACTGCGCTAAATCCCGATGCCTTAAAAGCGAGTGCAAAGGTAAAGCATTTTTTTGAAACTCGTGCATTTTTTTCAAAAAAAATGCTCAAAAATTTGTATGATTAACAAAAAAGGCATATCTTTGCACCCGCAATCAAGCAATAACGATGGTGCCATAGCTCAGTTGGTAGAGCAAAGGACTGAAAATCCTTGTGTCCCCGGTTCGATTCCTGGTGGTACCACTCTCAACAAACAGAATCCTGATTTCATTTCGAAATCAGGATTTTTTGTTTTTCTAATTCCTATGCAAGTGAAAGATTTATAAGACAATATACGCTCTTAATTAAAATGTATTCCTGTCAATACCAACATTTGCTTCAACTGCATAAAATGAAAACGGCATATGATTGTATTTATAGTTTACCTACCGTATGTATTATCAACAACAATTCTGTAATTATCTCGTCATATAAACAGGACGCACATATTTAGCTGTACGATAGAGTGCTGCAACTTCCATCCAAATATAGTTATCATAGCGCATGCGCTCATTCTCTACCCCTATGTAGATAACTTTCCTGCCATTAGGATGCAGTTGTCCACAACAAGACTGAGTACCCATCTGCGATTGTTCCATATCATATTTATAATTTCCTGATGAGGCACTTCCATCTTGAAATTTTTTGGCCTGTGATGAATTGTTGAACACATACATATTACAGAAAGCGTCTTCATCACGTGGTGGACGAGTATTGAACAGCAGGCGATCAACAACCCCACTGCTGATGCTTCCCTCGTATACATTAAATCCAAACAGCTTTATCTTACTGGAGTACAAAGACAAGTTTTCAGAGAACTTACCATCAGATGATATTGTCTTCTCATTAGTGGAAATACGAAGCGAATAGACCAATGCATCACATCCCTTAGGCACAGGCACAGGGATTACCACACGCGACTTTCCCGAGAACACAGATTTCAGATTACCACGAAGTCCCACTTTCTTAGGAGAATCAAACACTGGCCTAACAGAAATACTATCCATCTTTGTGGCCAAAAAATCATTCGCCCTACATTCAATAATTTTTTCTCTCACATGAGGGCGAAGCGTATTGTCAGTCCCTTTATATGACATTGAAACATTAGCTACTGCCGTACCCTTGTCCACTATCAATTCCAGCATATAGATTCCTTGAGAACTGATATTAATATGATCTGCCATAGAGCTGCTTACCTGCCATTGCTTAATACGTTTCTGCCTATTGACATCGTAGAAGTTTACGCTAATTGTACCTTGGCAATCTAATTTTAACTCCACATTGTCACCAGCATTCAGACTATAAGGGAAACGTTTCACTCCCTTCACGTTCAAATTTCTACGCGACAAGAGAGTACCAACACGTCCATTTCTTTGAGATAAAGAGTTTTTAGCATTGAACAATTCCTCCGGATTACTTTTATATCGTTCAATTCTCTCTTTCAGCTCACGGCATTTCTTTTGAGCTTCTTCGCCCATGTTCTCGGCATTAAAATCATATCTGAGCAGATTCAATTCCTCTTTAATGCGATAAAAGTCATCTTCTGAGTCAGACATACTAGCTTCCTCGCACAGAGTATTGAGTTTCTTCAACGTATTGTCATACCTCAACTGCTCCATTTCCGGCATTCTGTTACTGTCATCAGATTTGCCCTCACTTTTACATCCTGCAAGTTGCAAGAATATAGCCATGGCACATACCCATAAGATCCGTCTTGCCTTCATTTCTTATTAATATGAACTATCAATCTGTGCATTCAATTTATCTCTTACTACATTGCTGCTGAAATATGTTTTAACGTTCTCCACATATTCGCCCTGCGAAGAATCTACATATGTCACAAACCAACTCAACTGATTTTCTATAAATCTGCGACACTCCTCCTGTTTCCCTTTTGAACACATATCTGCCACTACATCACTCAGATAAGCATAACGGCTTTGTGCATTTTCAAAGTAATTCTCATCTTTATATTCCAAAGGATAATACTCCCAAGCCCTTTCATAGTCACCATCCTTTAACAAACGTTTCCTCAATAGTTTGCATACTGTCTGCTCGTAACTACCATTATTCCACTTCATATCATACCGGCTTTTGTGCCAAGGTGTAACATTCTCATAAACCTCAATAGCCTTATCCACTTCTCCCACACTGAGATAGGACCGTATGAGTTGTAATGCCCCCTGCTTCAGTTCTGTTCTGTCAGAAACTTCCACAAGATATTCTTGTGCCTTAGATAGTTCGCCTACGGCTAAGGCCTCATTAAATTGTTCAAAAGCACTTTTACCGCAAGCAGTCAAAGCTATCGTTATAATTATAAACAGTATTATTTGTTTGGCTTTCATATACACTTTAATTTGAATAGAGCGATGGGATATTCCAGCAATATGTTGTTCTTAATTGCCAAAAATAATATAACGTTAGAAGCGTTTAACAAGCAGTTATCTCATAACCTAATTTTTTTGCAACCTCCAATAATTTAGAAAACTGAGCAGGTCTGCCCTGTGAAGTTGTAGGCCAGTTACTACAGATCAAAATGTTGGCATCAGCGAGCTGTATCGTATCTTCCAACGTTTTGTTCTTTCCCATGAACTCCACTTTACCTTTTTCCTGCATAATACGCTTATACATATCAAAAGTCATAAACACAGCATCCATGTTTTTCTGAATCCTGAAGTCCTCTTTCAATTGGGCATGAGTTATACCCGGATGTTTGTCAATATGATACAACACAAGATCATGTACAAGATTAACTTTTTTATCATAAACCTTGTTATTGAACCGGTAATTGGACAAATCACGATTAAATTTCATTGGTACTTTCGCAGGAGCATCAAATGCCTTTAAGTTGGTCACTGCAGACAACTCGATAGTTGAAGCGATAATGTCACCAAGATGTTCATCGTCATTCACAACATCCGCTATTTTGTTGAACAATCCGGACACGCTGAATACACGATTACTTAAATAAATCTCCTTCTGACACATACGAAACAGCACCTTTTCCCATTCATCATCAAACTCATCTGTTACATCCAGACTTTCTTTCTCTGATTCGGTGAGCTGGCGCAATTTTAATTTGGTAGCCACACTCTCATTCCATTTTTTGAAGTCAGGTTCTTCTGACAATTGATTGTATATATATGGATAAGCAATCTGCATACATACCAATGCAAAGTTAAGCGTTTTATCCTTGGTTGTCTGCGTTAATGACGATGCTTTAGCAAGCGATTCATTTATAATAGAGATGAGTGACAGAGTGTTGGTAAGGCGTTTCAACGAGCGCGGATTGCAGCCAACTGACAGACGAGCTATTTCCGATAGATTTTCGGCTAATACGGTATCGGCAAGTTCCTCTTTACTGAAAAATTCTATTTCACTCAATGCCTCCACAAGAAATGTGTCCACATTGTAAGAAGCTACAGGCATGGAGAAAGGCAATTGGATAATCTTATCGAAGAAGGAGCGAAACTCGCGTTCGTTCTTATCGGTCAACTCACCGAATTTTGGTTTCAAGCCTTTTATCACCACATCATAGTCTATTGCCAATACAAACACACAATGTTTTAAGTCAAAAATATTCTTCAGTAATTCTAATATCTCCACCGCAACAGGAGGATCAATACGGTCAAGGTCGTCAATATAGAGCGTAAAGCCCTTCTTCGACGGGTTCTGCTCCAATGATGTCTCAACTAATTTGGCTATTTCTTTTTTCAGCTGTACTATAGTAGATTCGCCTCCATTCTGGGCAAAAAGATCATCCACAGCCTCCCCGTCTACACCAACGGTTCCAACTGCCACCTTTGCCCCGACGACAGCCATTTTCTTAAACAATCCCCCTATTTTTTTCTTACTTTCGTCCCATTTGTGATTTGGAGACAGTTCACCAATCTGAGCGATGATTCCCTCTAAAATGGCAATAATAGCCTGACTTGGCGTACGCATAAGCGAATATTGCCATGTGTTAATCCACACAGGATAATATGCAGCACCATCCGCGTCACAAAGATTATACCTCAACTGGTTCATCAAGGAAGTCTTTCCACTTCCCCATTCTCCTTGCAAGGCTATTGTGATGGGTGTATCAGTATATTGTATAAACTTAGTAAGTGCATCTTGATAAACCTGTATACCAAACAGGTCGTTCTGCTGATGTTGGCGTGGTACGTCGATTATGCTGGATTTCATTTAGCGAATAATTTAAGAATGGGGATTAATCAAAAAATTATTTAGCAACGCTTTATCGCTGCCTTTGCACTTTCTATCTGGCGCTTGTACGATGCGATGTTGCGATCATGATATGCAGACTTGTCTATTTTCGCTTTTCTGTACGTTGCCTTTGAAGATGGTGAAGAAGCACTCTTTATCATTCTTGCATAACTCTCGTTGTCACGTTTCTTTGCCTCCTTCTCTCTAGCAATTCTGGCACGTAAATCAATAATCTGTTTTTTATAGTATTCTTTGCTCATATTCTTAGAATTAATTGATAAACAAAAATGGCGCAACCGATGTTTCTATTGCGCCATTTAAAGACTCTATAATTTATTCCTTACCGGCAGCAACAAGTGTGATGGTATTGTCGCTCAACTTAGTGTCAGCAGAATTTGCCACCTGGACACCAATACCATAAAGTTCAGTAAGTTTTTTCTCAAAGTTGCCTACACGCAAGTTTCCACCTACGGTCATTTCACCGCCCTTAGCTGTACCGCTCATCAGTGTACCTAGTGTAGCCTCATCATCAGCCTTTGCCTTGCATGCAGCTGTTGTATATACACGAAGTGTAGCTCCAAAAGCCTTTTTAAAGTTAGCCTTAAGGGTTTTAACCTTCATACGACTATCAATACGAAATTCTGCCATATTGTTTGTTATTTTTAATATTAAATATTTTGGTTATCTTTAAAACTCAATTTCAATCTCTGGTACATATTTCACCAAATCAGCAAGCATAAGAGCCACATCAGTGTGTTCTACCGCTCCTGTAGCATCAGCAAGATCAAAAAGAGTCTGTACTTCATCTGCTGACACAACATTGTCTGCCAATACTATTTCGATTGCACACTGCATCAGTATTTTGGCTTCACATTCATCTAAAGCAGATGCGTTTTCAACCAAATACTCCTGCACGCCATCTTCGTCTTTTCCTTCTATTACTGCCAATGCTTCATCCACCTGTTTTGCCAATTCGGCAGCATCAGTTTTTAGCGCTTCTGCTATTTCGCCAAGCACAGACTTTTCTTCCTCAGCATACACGCCATCTGCCCAAATAGCAGTGGCAAGGAATGCAGCAACATTTTTTATATCTGATTTCATATTATTTTCCAATTTTAATGTTTAACTGAACATACGTTTTATTCTTCCGATAAGACTTGCTTCCTGTTTACGTTTCTTTGCTGCAGCCGCACGCGCTTTAGCCATTCTTTCCAACATAGCCTTACCCTCTTTTGTGCGTTTGTCGATTTTCCCTGATTTTGTACGTTGTATAACCATAATTTATTGATTTTTTAGTTAGCCGATTAACCACCAAGCAGCTCCGCCACCAACCATAGTCAGTAAAGCAAGCATACCCAAACACCCTTTTTTAGGAGCATCTGGCTTCCAACCATTAAGATACTCAATGAAGAATCCTGATGCATTAAAATTCTTGCCAGAATCTTTGTTTGTCTCTGCCTCAATGCCAATTTTCTCTGCTACAGCTACAAGATTCGCAAGCGATTTAGCTGTCCATATCTGCGAAAGGGCGATTTTAGTTCCGTCAGCAAGATTCAAAGGCCGTTCACCTTTCACAAAATAGAGACTCATGTCAGACTTAGCATTACGAGCTTCAGCCTCAGCTACAGGCAGGAAGAGTTCGTCCACACCCTTATCCGGGGCTATATCATTTGGAAAAACTCTGCGTAAATCTGCCAATGTCGTTTTTGGGAACATCAGTATATAGGCATGAACGATTCCCAATGCAGTGCTGTTTTGAGCTCTACCAGTGACTTTAATTTTATTATTTGCCATTTCTATAAAAGTTTTAATTGTTTTCTATTGTATTATTTCCCGAGAAACTTTTTGAGGATGAAACCTCCAACCTTTCTTTCCAGTCCAGCTTTAGTCGTCGGGATACCAGTTTTGCGTGCAACTTTCTGTTTGAAAGCGGATATACCTACAGCGCGTTTAAGCGAGAAAGATAAACCCGGGATTGTTTTTTTCTTTGACATATAGTTTCATAATATCAGATTTCCACAATACAGTAGTTCATATCAACATTTTCCACAGCATTACATCTCCATTCGATTTCATAATCCTTTTCCACTTCGAAATTGATGTGAGTTCTTGCACAAGTACTATTCATATTTTGCCAATGTTTCTGTTTAGTATGAATACCACTTGACATGCTAAACAAATAATTATTGGATGTCTCTTTAGGAGCATTCAGATATGCCTTGTCGTTTGTCAAGAACACAGCCAATCCACTAGTAACATTTTTGAAACGGTTACGCACCATTTCCAATCGACGGACATCTTTCCAAAAGTCATACATGCCCAAATCCTGTGCCCCTTGGTTTTTCATTACTTGAACAGTCAGCCATTCCTCAAAACGTGGTAGCCGTTTTTCCACAGCCTTAGTCTTGTATTTTAACTCAATTGGTACAAACTCATTGCCATTACGGACAACAATATCAAGACGTAGTTCATTCTTCCATATATAGTTGTCAAGTTCTGAATGCGGTATATAATATTCCACATCCACGTCATCATATTTATTGAGACCACGTAAATATACAGCTAAGTGCATCTGAAAGTCACGTTCATTAAAAAACAGTTCGCTATTGCTTTCAATAAAAGCTATCACATCATCTTTTACTGTTGCTAAAATAGATTTCATCTGTTTCATAATTTTATTTTAACAAAGGGTAAAACATCAAATTAGAGATAAGGCTTTTGCAAGTGAATATACCCCACTATGTGACATTAATTATAAATCTTATAAAACCTTGAATTACCAATAACAAGTGAACTAAGCTACTTGACCGGAATTAGCAAATCTTTTTTTAAAATCATCAACCATCTCCAAATGCTTCTGTATAACATACAACAGAACCATATTGTAGATTGGATGGTTTTTCTTGCCATCTTCCTATGGACAACTTTATTTTATGATAGTTTTTCCACATAATTATTACTGTCTTTATTTATTGTTTACCTGAAGTCAATGATCCAGATACTGCAGACGGGATACAGTAATAATTATGTTTTTTAAAGGGAAAGAGCCGTCCCATTACTTTCAATACATCAGATAAACTTTACATCCTAATATTGAATTGCCTAGATAATGTAATTCCCTTATCGGATAGTCGATTTGCATTGCAAAAATATAAAATTTTATTTTCTTTAGCAGAAACTGACCGTTAAATTATTATAAATTACAGTTGCATACTTTTTTAAATTATGTTCCAAACCAGCCATAACCTTAAGCCATTCTATCTCAGCTATGCATGCGACCACATGTTAAAAGAATTCTCCCAGGCAGCTTTCTTATAAACATTTCATGAAACATCTGACCAAATTCATACTGCACCTATATTCCCAAAATCATCTTTAAACATTAGTATTATTACAATAACAAACTCACTGTATCAGTTTGCTATATAGAACTCACATTTTTTTACCATAGAAATCATCCTTGAAATGACGCGCCAAACATAGCTGCCTACTTATGAAACAATAGCTGAATATTACTAACTACGTAAATACATCAAAATCTGACATTTATCGTTAAATTTGACTAACACCACATTAACAAAAGAGGATATATCATCCCATTTCTATTACAAATAATTTATGCTATAAATAAACTCAAAAACATTTACTTGACAATCTATAACAAAATGAATTTCCATCCACTTCACAGTAAATAATCATGACAAAATATTTTCTCAATCTAGAAAATTAAATTATAACGAAAGTTAAAACAACAGCCTTTACACAATAAATATATTAACTTATATTTACTTTTACCTCATAAAACTGAGCTGAAACAGGCGTTTTTTGATGCAAAGACGATTGCTTTTGATGCGAAAAGTGATGGGTAACGCATCGTAAATGGGCCACTTTTGAGTGGTAAACGGCAGAGTAATGTTTTTTAACTATTGATATTTTGGATGTATTTTACGTAAACATCTGTAGGACAACGACTTAACAGAAATGGGCAAAATATGGCGATTTTCAAGGCAAAAAGTGGATTGAGGACGGACATCGCCATTCTGAGAGCGTCAAACGGACGGAAAATGTCATAAATGTTTACAAGCTCCGTTTGCTTTATTTATCAAAAACACCAAACGCAGAACATGACAGGAGATATATTTTTCGACGTTACCAAGCCACAATATTTCATTAAGCTATAGACGGTTTTATCTATTTCTATTCATGCTTTCGGCCGTCTTTTTGCTTCATTTTGTCGCCGTCTTATGTCTCACGTTGTTTGTTCCATATATCACATATTATCTACCAAGCTTCTGTTTGCTTTCATTTTTGAGTTAATTTTAATTAAAGTATTTCATTTTGCAACCATACATAACGATTCTTTTACTATATTTATAATCTAAACATTTCATCAGGCCAACTTTCGTAAGGTTAAAGGGGGATCAGCCTTGCGGGCGTTCAGGCTTTATTGTCAAGTGAGCCCCAACATTATTATTATGAGGAAGATATCTACGTTTTTACTTTTCCTTATGCTGTCGGTTGTTTCTGCACATGCAGACGCAATCTATACAACAGCATTTGAGACGGTTGACGAGTTCAACGCATGGACCGTGGTTGATGCCAACAGCGACGGCGCCACATGGCTCTTCAACGAAGAAGGCACCCCGTCGAAAGTGGCTTATAAGTACGACTACTTCAACAACGGCGACGACTGGCTGATTTCGCCTGCCATAACGCCAAGCGAGACCGGCACGCTGATAGTGAAATACACATTCAGCGGAAGTATGTATAGCGAGAGCATGGAGGTGTACTCGGGCAAGGGCGGCACCGTGGAAGACATGACCAGCAAGGAGGCTACATACGACAATATAAAGAAAGACGAGCAGTCGGGCTATTTTCTCGTTGACGCCAAGGCCGGCGAACCGTTCCACATAGCGTTCCGCGCCACATCTACGGCTTACAAGGACTATCTTTATCTCTGCTCGGTTACGGTTGAGCCTATTGCCAACCCGACAGACATAAAAGTTGCGGAGATACTGACCCCTGCCACGGGCTACGGCCTCGGACAGGAGACTGTAAAGGTGGCGATAAAGAACAGCGGACGCACTAACCTGAGCGGATTTGACGTAGCGTTTGCCGTTGACGGCAAGGAGATTGCCAACGAGACTGTGAGCGAGCCGCTCGCAGCCGGCGAGACACTTGAATATACGTTCAAGACCAAAGCCGACCTCTCTGCCCCGCTGACCACATACGAAATAAAGGCATGGGCAACTCATCCCGACGACTTCGACCACACGAACGACACATGCTACACCTCGGTAAGGCACAAGGCACCGATGAATGCTCCTTACACAATGGGCTTCGAGGCTTCGGAGAACACGCAGGACTTCACCTTCTACAACCTCAACAACGACGAGGGCACATGGGACGTAAGCATCGAATCAGGTTTCTTCAACATGGCGCACACAGGCAACGGCTGTCTGGCTTACGGCTATGACTCAAACAACAGCGGCGACGACTGGGCCATGCTCGACCCGATAAACGTTGAACCGGGCTATTACGTGCTGAAGTTCTGGTATTCAAACCTCGACTCTTATCCCGAAAAGATGGCCGTATACTGGGGCAACGAGGCCAAGCCTGAGGCCATGACCAACAAGATTGTGGAGTTCAACCCGATTCTGAACAACAAATACGAGGAGTCTGTCAACGTTGTTCATTTCGACAAGGCGCAGACCATCTATTTAGGCTTCTATGCGTTCAGCGACAAGAACCAGAACCTCATTCTCGTTGACGACGTTTCGTTCGAAAAGGTTGAAAGCAACCTCAACGACCTTGCCGTTTCCGACCTGCAGAGTCCTTACGACTTTGTGCGCGAGAGCAACCTCAAGGACGTGATATTCAACCTGGCCAACAGCGGCGTAGCCGACCTCGACGCCAAAGTAACAGTTAGCATCGACGACGTGGCCGTTAAAGACAGCACCATCGCCATGAAGGCTCAGAGCGCCACAACCGTTACGTTCAGCGGCCTGCTGGCAGACATGAGCGACGGCAGCCACAAGCTGAAGGTGGAAGTTACGAACGACAACGACGAGAACGCCGACAACAACGTGCTGACAAAAGACTTCACCGCAGTAAGCAAGCCAGTGAAATTCTGGGACTTTGAGGACGGCAAACTTCCATCTGACTTCACATTCCGCGCCGAGGACAACGGCACGGTAGACCCGTCAGCCGGCGACGAGTTTAACGCAGACGGATGGGGCTTGTTCAACATCGTAGAGCATAACGTGTTCGGCGAATATATGCTGGCAGGAACATCATGGCTCGAGGGCACCGACCAGGCCGACCGCTGGCTCATAATGCCGAAGGTAAGCATCAAAGGCAAAGACAGCTATCTCGTGTGGGACGCAAACTCTTTCAATCAACAGTTCCTTGAGGACTATCAGATAATGGTGTCTGCCACCGAAGACAACAGCGCAGCATACACAGAAGTGCTCAACGTTGAGGGCGAGACAGCAGAACCGAAGACACGCGGAATAAGTCTGGCCGACTATGACGGCAAGGACATCTATATAGCAATACGCCTCAGAACCAAAGGCGGCGACTGCCTGCTGCTCGACAACATAGGCATATACACCGGCTCTACAGGAACAGGCGTAACAGCCGTTACAGGCGAGAGCGAAGGCATAATGATATCGGGCAACGAACTGCGAGCCGCCGAAGGCACAAAGAGCATAGCTATCAGCGACACGGCAGGCCGCACCACACTGACTGCCGAAGGCAACGTTGTCAGCCTGTCATCGCTTCCGGCAGGAATATACATTGCCACTGTAAAATCAGCCGACGGCAACGTCAGGGGATATAAGTTTGTGAAGAAGTAAAGACGCCGCATCATGGCAGACCGTATTACGGCCGGGGGAATTTTTCTCCGGCCGTTATTATTTTTATAAACACAAGCCGGCACCGGCAGACGAGCATGGGAAAGACCTATCACAACAGGCTTTCAACATAGGCACGACGGAGCTATGATAACATCAAGCCCAAATCAACCGATTGAAGTTAAGACAATGCAATCCGCAAGCTTCTGCCGGCATCGGCACCCGGCTTCAATCCAGTTTTTCAAAACAAATTTTAAAAAAAGTTCTTTTTTGATGTCACGTTTTTCCGCGTCATACGTTACCTTTATGAAACAATGATGAAACCGGAAGAATTTAACCGCATAATAATACCCATGCGCGACGAGCTGAAAGGGCTGGCACGCAAGCTTACGGGAGACGACTACAGCGCTGAGGACCTGGTGCAGGAGGTGATGCTCAAGCTCTGGAGCATGCGGGCTACGCTCGACCGGTATGAAAACAAAAGGGCACTGGCCATGACCATGCTGCGCAACAAATACAGCGACCAGTGGCGCCACGACCGGCTGGAAGACGGAAAGGCCTCAGCAACAGGCCTGACAGCCGACGACTGGCACAGGGCCGAAGCCAAAGACGAGGCCGACCTGATAAGACTTATCGTTGAACATCTGCCCGAGCTGCAAAGACAGATTTTCAAGATGAAGGAGATTGAGGGCTACGAAAGCTCTGAAATAATGAAAATCACGGGATGCACGGCCGAAAGCCTCCGGCAAAACCTGTCGAGGGCACGCCGCAAGATACGTGAGGACTTTATAAAACTTACGGCCATAAGGGCCAAGAGAAAAGATTTACTGACGCTTTGAACGATATTTATAGTGTGATGAAAAAGGAAGAATATATTAAGCAGCTGCTCGACAAATATCTCGACGGTGAGACCTCATCGGCTGAGGAAAGGGCTCTGCGCGGATATTTTACCAACAGGGACAACAACATTCCTGAGGAATGGATGCCATACAAGGCTTTGTTTGCCTACATTGCCGAAGAACGGGCCGACGCCGTCGAGACTGCCCCAACAGCCGACAGCAGCCTCAACAAAGCAAAGAAGACCGGCCGCCACGGATGGATATACACGGCCATAACGGCAGCGGCAGCCATACTTATAGCGGTGGTGATGATCGCGCTGCCGCGCCAGAGCGACAACTATGCCGTGATAGACGGCAAGGTGTACACCAACAAGAAGGTGGTTGAGGAAGAAGCCCTGAAGGCTCTCGAAATGGTATCATCTGACGAGAAAGACAACTTTGGCGCGCTCGAACTGATGCGCCAATGACACTCTCTTACGGCTGAACGCCTCATGCAGGCACATGAAAGACGATAATATAAACAACAATGTAAAAAACATTAACCCGAGATATGAAACAGCAATATTATAACCCGCAACTGCCGGTAACGCATGCTGACGCCATAGATGTTGTATGCGCGATAATGATAACGGCCATGACACGCCTTGCCGCGGCATGCAGGCTGCCGGTTAACACATACTTCGGCAACAGCGAGGCCACACGACGCAACGCCAAAGGCACAAGCCGCGCACGGAGCGGCACTATGTGGCACGGGCTATGCCGCATCTTGCTCATAGCCGCACTGGCCCTTACGGCCGCAACGCCAGCCATGGCGCAGGAGGGGCTTAACGTCAACAAGGTGTTTCAGCGGTTCGGACATGCCAAGGGCTGCAAGATGGTGGAGATGCACAACGCCAAGCTGAAGGGATATGAGCTGAAGGTGTACAAGAGCCTTACCTACAAGAACATCGGAGCAAGCATAGAGCCTTATCTGAAGGCCGACAGAAAGAACGCCAAGAAGATACGCGAGGTGGTCGAGAACGGCCAGATAGTGAGCGGATACTACATAATGCCGCCAAAGAGCAAGGGCATCAACCGCTACATACTGTTCAGCAAGGTGAAGCCCAACCGGGGAACGGTGATATACATTGAGGGCGAACTCTCGCCCGACGACATAATGAAACTGTGTTACGCATAATCAAAGAAACAAACAATAAATATGACAAATATGAAAAAGACACTACTTCTGGCGGCGCTGCTGCCCCTGACGGGCATGGCCGCCGAAACCGGCGACACTACATTCGTGGTGAACAACAAGAAGATTGTTGTAAACGATTCAGCAGGAAGCACAAAAATATCTGTCTACGGCAGCGACGGCAAGAAGTTTAACCGCACATACGAGACTAACTTTGTTGACGGACAGGAGATTGAGCGCGTATATGTAACGTCGCCCTTCATTCCGCAAAGCCTCAACCGCAAGAAGAGCAAGCCCAGAAGCCACTATCCGCTGTTCTTCATGGGCTTCAGCCAGCTTGCCGGAAGCGTGATGGGCACGGGAGGCAACGCCGGCATGCACACACGCGACTCAAAGTCGTGGGAATATGGCTTCACGCTGACGAGTCTGGCCTTCAGAATAACCAATCCGCTGGCGCTTACATCGGCGTTTCAGATAGGTCAGGTGCATCATCACTTTCAGGACAACTACGTGCTGTCTACAACCAACGGCATAACCTCCATGAGGCAGATAGAGGGCGAGACGCTCAAGAAGAGCTACATAAGCTACACCTTCATCCGCATTCCGGTGATGTTAGAGTGGCAGAAGCGCACCGGCGGCGCTGATATGTTCGCTGCAATAGGTCCGTCTGTCGAACTGCGCTGGAACGACCACTCGCGCTACTTCATCGGAAAGAACAAGACCACCGAGACGGGCGACATAAACATGAATCCCGTAGGCCTCAACCTCGACATACGCGCCGGCTACGGCTGTCTGATGATCTATGCGCGCACGGCTCTCACGCCGCTGCTCAAGACAAGCGTTGCACCCAAATGCTATCCCGTGTCGTTCGGACTGGGCATACGTATATAACACAAACAATAACCCTAAAACACATTAATGATGAAACTGCTATTCTTATTTACGGCACTCATACTTTCTGCAACAGCATACGCCGAGGAGGCCAACGACACTACGTTCAACGTGAAAGACAAGAAAATAGTTGTAGACGTGCAGGACAAGAAAACTATTGTAAAAGTGTACGACAAAAACGGCTATGAATTCACAAAGACGCGCGAAATGGAATATGTAGACGGACAGGAAGTGGAGCAAATATATGTCGGCTCACCTTTAGTTCCTACAGAAGTAATGCAGAACCTGAAATTCCGCCCTTACCTGCCGACAATATGGTATGGATACAATTTTATGGGCAATAAAAAATGCTCAGACAATGGTGACGGCATCTACAGCCGAAGAAGCAAATCGTTCGAAATAGGTATAACGCCGTGGTCGTTTGCCCTGCCATTCAATAAGAGCAACACGTTTGGACTAATAGGAGGCGTTCAACTCGCATGGGTACACATGTGCTTCGACAAGAACTACGCAGCAAGCATGCAGGGCGACATGCTTAACTTCACAAAACTTGATCAAAAAGCGTCAGGCAATAATATGAACTACGGAATACTGCGTATACCGGTCATTCTATCATACCAGCTCGATTACTCATCTTATTGCATCAACGTCGGATTCTCCGGCGAAATGCGCACAAATGGTTCATACCGTTTCTCACCTGCTGCAGGCAGCAGTGCGCCTAGTGTACCTGATGGTCTGAAGCTCAACCGTTTCGGCTTAAACTTCGATTTCTCTATGTGTATTGCAGGAATATATTTTGGAACGTCAATAGGTCTTACACCTGTATATAAAACCACAACGGGTGCAAAAGCATTCTACACATCCACACATATTGGTATCAATCTTGCAGAATTTATCAACTTATGCAAGGGATGCAAAAAGAAGAAATGACAAACATCAGATATGACGTAACAATATAAAGACATTAAAGAGTTTTTCCGAAATACCACAAATCTAATTAAGTAGGCTTATTACAATACAATACTTCATGTTCCGGCAGACATTAAAAAATCTGCCGGAATTTTATTTTGTCGCTATATATTCATACTGACTATCGGCACTTAACATCAATCATTAAGCATACGGCAACGCAAAAACAAATAACATACAATGGCGCATAAAGTCAACAGGCAATAGCGATAACACGGGCTATAGTCAACGAAAAACAGGTGTTGGCCTGCATGAAGTCAACCCAAAGCAGGAATATAAAGCGTAATTATTTTTCTTTAAAAACTCATCACTCGTCACATCAGCGTATAACCTTCTGATTTACAAAGCATTAGAGTGTGATGAGTTGAGATTCCAACTCGTCACGCAAGCCCTGCTGTCTCCGGCCGTGACGAGTTACAGGATCAACTCGTCACACCATAACATTCTGACAGACAGCACATTAAACCATGATGTGACGAGTGACGAGTTTTTAACAAAAACTTTTTTGCTTATGCTCTCTGCCGCCATGTTACATGGCGCAAAAAGTATACTTTCATACTGCGAAACATGCCTTTTCATAATGCAAAAGGGCACCTTTGAGTATGTAAAAAGCTACCTTTTGCAATGCCGTTGATGGCGTTTTGCGTAAAGCGGAATCTGTATTTACGGAAATTATGCAATAAAAAAATCCCCTCAACTCACAACAACCGAAGAGCCAAGGGGATATTATCTCAAACTATGTTTATCAATATAACAGAATCAGTCCGGCAAAACCGCTGTAGCATATCATGCGTATCGGATTGATCTTGAAATGCCACGTGCCCACCATGGTTGCCACAAAGAGGAAGCAGCTAATCCAGAACTGCCAGGGATTGACAGACGGGGCACTGAAGTTCTCGGGCGTCATAAGCAGCAGAGTGGCAGCGCCGAGCAGTCCGACAACGGCAGGACGAAGGCCTGAGAATACGCTCTGAACTGTGGGCGTGTTCATATATTTCATGAACAGGCGCGATATCAGAATCATTAGTATTAGCGACGGCAACACCAGCGCAAAGGTGGCTGTTACGCTGCCCAGGATAGACATCCAGTAGCCGTAGCCGGCATTGTGAACGGCAGTATAGCCGCAGTAGGTGGCCGAGTTGATGCCGATAGGGCCCGGCGTCATCTGACTTATGGCCACGATGTCGGTAAACTCGCCCGTGGTGAGCCATCCGTGATTGTGCACCACCTCGCCCTGAATGAGCGAGAGCATGCCGTAGCCGCCGCCGAAGCCGAACAGACCTATCTGAAAGAACGTTATGAACAAATACAGGTAAATCATAAGAATATGCTCTTTATTTGGTTCGTCATTTTTTTAGATTAATGTCACTCCGTAGGCTTTATATACTTGCCGTAGACATAGCCGCCGATGCCGGCAATGAGGATAACAAGTATGGGCGAGACGCCGAGCAGCCATATAGCCAGCGCACCGGCAATGGGTATCCAGCAGTTAGTAAGAGTGATCTTGGCACTCTGTCCCAGCTTGAACGTAGGCACGGCTATGAGAGCCACAACAGCCGGACGTATGCCGCGGAAGATGGCCGCAACCACCTTGTTGTCCTCAAACTGATGGAAGAACATGGCTATGGCCAGAATGATAAGAAACGAGGGCAAGGCTGTGCCCAGACTGGTACACACGGCGCCCTTCACCTTCTTCATCTTGTAGCCTATAAACACGCTCACGTTGATGGCGAGCACGCCCGGACAGCTCTGGGCTATAGCTATGATGTCGAGAAAGTCTTCCTTGCTCACCCACTTCTTCTTGTCGACCACCTCCGACTCTATTATAGGAATCATGGCGTAGCCGCCTCCCAGGGTGAACAGGCCTATCTTGAAAAAAGTCTTGAAGCTCTCTAAATAAAAGTTGCTCATCCTTGTTTTAGTTGTTTAAAAACGAAAAGTAAAAAGACACGCGCTCCGCCTTGTCCGGCCTTTGCCGCACCGCCTTACAGTAAAGGCGCCACGGGCTGTGCTGACGGCCGTCATGACAGGGCTCTTGTCTTTTTACTTTTCAGCTTGCTTGTTTATTATTTGTTCTCTTCAATCCACTTGCGCGCATTGACAAAGGCCTCAATCCACGGCGTAACGTCGTCGTTGCGGCGGTCGGCCGGATACCATGCGTTCTGCCACGGGAAGATGGCGCGCTCAAGGTGAGGCATCATTGCCAGATGGCGTCCGTCGGCTGAGCAGATACCTGCAACGGCATAGTCAGAGCCGTTGGGGTTGCCCGGATATTCGGCATAGTTGTATTTTGCAACAACGTTATATTTGTCTTCGCCTTCGGGCAGATAGAACTTGCCTTCTCCGTGAGCCACCCATATGCCCAGCTTGTTGCCGCTCAGCGAGCCGAACATTACGCTGTTGTTCTGCTGGATGTCAAGGCTGAGGAAGCTGCTCTCAAACTTGTGTGAGTTGTTGTGCAGCATCTTGGCCTTCTTCTCGTGCTCAGGATTGATGAGGTTGAGCTCAACCATCAGCTGGCAGCCGTTGCAGATGCCGAGCGACAGGGTGTCCTTGCGGGCATAGAACTTGTCGAGAGCCTCCTTAGCCTTCGGGTTGAAGAGGAATGCTCCTGCCCATCCCTTGGCAGAGCCTAACACGTCAGAGTTAGAGAAACCGCCGCAGAACACAATCATGTTGATGTCCTCGAGAGTCTCGCGGCCGCTGATAAGGTCGGTCATCATCACGTCCTTAACGTCGAAGCCTGCAAGATAGAGCGAGTAAGCCATCTCGCGTTCGCCGTTGGTTCCCTTCTCACGTATGATGGCAGCCTTGATGCCTGTGCGCTCGCGGCGGTCGGCCGAAATGCCATACTGCTCGAGCTTGCCTGTGAACGAGTCGTTGAACTTCATCTCCAGCGGCTGTTTCTTATAGTTGTCATGGCGTGCGTCGGCACATCCGTTCATGCTCTGGTCGCGGTCGAGCAGATATGAAGTCTTGTACCATACGTCACGCAGAGCGTCGATGTCAAATTCGTGGTTGAACGCACCCTTGGCAACCTTCAGCGTGCGTGTGCCTACAGCCGGCTTGCCTATCATGGCGTAGCTTATGCTGTTGTTGTCCATTATGGTCTTGAACTCTTCAGCATCCTTGTCGGCAATCTGAACGATAACGCCGGGGTTCTCAGCCATAAGAATCTTAACCATGTCGTCGCCGCCAATCTCCTTCAGGTCGATGTCCATTCCGCCCTTGGTGTTGGCGAAGCACATCTCGAGAAGAGTGGTTATCATACCGCCGGCGCTGATGTCGTGACCAGCCATTACGAGGTCTTTCTTGATAAGCTCCTGAACGGTGTTGAACGCATCGCGGAAGTATTCGGGATTCTTCACAGTAGGAACGTCGTCGCCTACCTTGCCGAGGCTCTGTGCAAAGGCACTTCCGCCCAGGCGCTGCTCGTCGAACGAGAAGTCGATGTGATAGATGCTTGAGTTGGCATCGTTGACAACAACGGGAGAAACCACCTTGCGGATGTCTGAAACCTCACCGCCGCTGCTGACGATAACTGTTCCCGGGCTGATAATCTTTGTTCCGTCGGGATACTGCTGACTCATTGAGAGAGAGTCTTTACCTGTAGGAACGTTCACCTTGATGTCGCAGCAGAAGTCTGACAGAGCCTTGACTGCGCTGTAAAGACGTGCATCCTCGCCTTCCTGTGAGCGGCAGGGCCACATCCAGTTGGCAGAGAGGCTTACGCTGTCGAGACCGTCCTCGAGCGGAGCCCATACGATGTTGGTGAGCGACTCGGCCACAGACAGCACGCTTCCTGCCTCGGGCGAAGCCAGACCTGCCTGAGGAGCGTGTCCGAGGGCTGTGGCTATACCCTTACGTCCGCGATAGTCGAGAGCTACGACGCCGCAGTCAGACAGAGGCAACTGTATTTCACCCTGACACTGCTGGCGCGCAATCTTACCTGTAACGCTGCGGTCAACCTTATTTGTGAGCCAGTCTTTGCAGGCAACGGCCTCAAGCTGCAGCACGCGGCTGAGATACTCGTCGAGCTTGTCATGGCTGTAAGTTACGTCTTCATAGTGGCGCTCTACGGTCTTGTCCACCATATATGTCTTTGGTGAATGACCGAACATCTGAGCAACGTCGAGGTCGAAAGGCTTAACGCCGTCGCCCTGAACGAACGAGAAGTGAGCGTCGCCTGTGGTCTCGCCTACCACATACAGCGGAGCACGCTCGCGCTCAGCTATCTTGCGCACGTGTTCAATATGTTTTTCGTCAATGAGCAGACCCATGCGCTCCTGACTTTCGTTTGCTATAATCTCCTTGCTCGACAGTGTCTTGTCGCCGATAGGCAGCTTGGTCATGTCAATCTGACCGCCGCACTCCTCAACGAGCTCTGACAGACAGTTGACGTGTCCTGCCGAACCGTGGTCGTGGATGCTGACAACCGGGTTTACATCTTCCTCGCACAATGCACGTACAAGATTGTAAGCACGCTTCTGCATCTCGGGGTTGGCACGCTGAACGGCGTTGAGCTCAATGCCGTTGCTGTAGCGGCCTGTGTCAACAGAAGAAACGCTTCCGCCGCCGAGACCGATGCGATAGTTGTCGCCACCTACAACGACAACCTTGTTGCCCTTCTGCGGCTCCTTCTTCAGGCAGTCACGCTTTGTGCCGTAGCCGACGCCTCCGGCAAGCATGATAACCTTGTCGTAAGCATATTTCTCGTCGCCTTCCTTATGCTCGAACGTAAGCACAGAACCTGTGATCAGCGGCTGACCGAACTTGTTTCCGAAGTCTGACGCACCGTTAGAAGCCTTGATAAGAATCTGCTCAGGTGTCTGATACAGCCATTTGCGCACGGGCAGGATGTCCTCCCAGTCGCGTCCGCCGTTGATGCGCGGATAAGAAGTCATGTAAACGGCTGTTCCGGCGATAGGCCATGAACCTACGCCACCACCCATACGGTCGCGAATCTCACCGCCCGTACCTGTAGCGGCACCGTTAAACGGCTCTACGGTTGTAGGGAAGTTGTGTGTCTCTGCCTTCAGAGAGATAACGCTCTCGATGTCCTTTACACGGAAATAGTCAGACGTCGACTGGTCTTCCGGGGCAAACTGCTCGATGACAGGGCCCTGAGAGAAAGCCACGTTATCCTTGTATGCACTCAGAATCTTGTGAGGATTCTCCTTTGTCGTCTTCTTGATCATGTTGAAGAGCGACGACTCCATCTCCTTGCCGTCGATGATGAACACACCGCCGAAAATCTTGTGGCGGCAGTGCTCAGAGTTGATCTGTGCGAAACCGAAAATCTCTGAGTCTGTCAGCGGGCGGCCGAGCTCTTTCTCAATCTTGTGCAGATACTCAATTTCTTCAGGCGACAGCGCCAGACCTTCCTGCTCGTTGTATTCCTCAAGGTTGTCAACGTGCTTGATAGGCTCCGGCTTGTGGTCAACAGTGAAGATGCTCTGGTCGAGTCCGTCGTACATGCGCTGCAGCATAGGGTCGTGGTCGGCATCCTTGCTGCTTACGGGGAAGTATTCCTCTATACGCGAAATGCCGTTCAGATTCATGTTTTGTGTAATCTCAACGGCATTTGTGCTCCAGGGGGTAATCATCTCGCGGCGCGGGCCTACGAAATATCCGCTGAGGCAGTTGTCTTCTACGAGTGTGGCATCGCCATAAAGCCAGCACAGTTCCTTTATTTCCTCGTTATTGAGCTGATGGTCAGCTTCGGTTGCAATAACGCTTTGTGATGGAGTTCTGAAAAAAAGAATCATAACTTAGACTATTTTGTTTTAATCGTTTACGCAGATATTGAGAATAATAGGTGCAAACTTACGTAAATTCTGCGGAAAAAACGAATAAACTTAAAAGAATAAGAGTTTTTACGTTGAAAGTCAGCCGCTTTACTGTTGGCGACTGCTGATTTATGCACAAACAAGCGCTGCATTTCTGCCTGGAAACCGATGAACTGCCGGCACCTGTTTCTATTAAAACCGGCACCACGCACACTCATGTAGCGCCGGCTTTATTTCATAAAGAGCAAACGCACAAACCGACAACGCGGCACAGCCTCAACGGCAACTGCTCCACACTTATGCGCCTACCTGGAAAATGATTACGGCACAGGCCGGAACCGCAAAACACCAACACTAAAAACACCAACCGTGTTGCTTCACAATACCGGCCTCTCTGTAAAAGGTTACATTGCTCCGCATGATGTGTTAATCCGTGAAAAGCAAATTGGCAACATTAGGCTGGGCAGAAGCATACGTATAAAAACGGTTTTAGCATCCCGTCACCCATGATGTAAAAAAGTCATGGGCAACGGCGTTGCTCGTTATTTATAGTCATTTTTCAGGCCTTCCAGTTCTTTTATGAATATGAACACTTGCTGCCCGTCTTCGCGAGTGAAGTTTGTAAGCTGTTCTAACTGCTTCACGTAGCCAACGGAATTTTCGCGGATGTTCTCGATGATTTCCGTGTCATTGCTTCCGTCAGCTTTCTCTGAGGTGTGTATTATCAGGTCTTGCGTGATGTTAGAACCGTTGAAATAGCGTGATGCCTGAGCCATGGCCTTCACCGACGCCACGCGGTTGAGTATAGCGTCGGTCTTGTATTTTGCCTTGTCTAATGCCAACACCGAAATAAGGTAAGCTTGTTCATAATCGTCAACTACGCGCACCCCCTCAAATGGGGCATCGTTATACATACGTACCAAGAAGTTTATAAATGCGACCTTGTCACTACTGTAGCTTTGGGCACAAACTCCAAGGGGAATGGTCATAATGATAACAATTGTCAAAAATAATCTTTTCCTCATTTTGTTTCTTGTTTTTTCAGGAAATAATACCCCTCCCACACCAAATAATATATTTTCTTCTGGATGCGGCAAGCTATGTAGATTAACGATGCCGCAAGCAGAAAGAAAAATACAATCACTGTGCAAGGGCAGCAAGCAAGTGATGACGATACAAAGTAAGAAAATGTCTTACAAAAGCATATCATTGCGGCAGATATAAAGAGCAAAGGTATCATATTGCGTAAAAGCACGAACTGGGCTTCAAGTACGGGTATGCTATTAAGGCAATTTTTTCCCATCAAAAGGTAATAAGCCTCATAATACTTTACCATAACACCTGTTTTGCCTTCAAAATCAACATCTAATCCATGTCGGCTTAACCACTTATTAAATGTTGTCAACTGCTTTTTGATGCATTCTTCGTTGTTTCTTAATCCAGACTTTCCGTAAATGTATTCTATTAACTTATGGTAGACAATCCCGATAAGGTAACTTAGCGTTACTATTATGGCCAAAGTGTAAATGTCACCACTTATTCCTTGTGCCGAATTGTAATCCCAACAAAAGAAGCAAACCAGCAACAGCAAGATTAAAAAGCTGGGCAGTAGGATTGCAAAAAAGTCGTACATTGATAGTTTTGAAGTCAAGTCCATAATCAATCTTCTATTTTTAATTTAAAGTTTTTTATGTCTTAGGTATATCTTGATTTGAAAAATAAGAATCATTCTCAACGCGAATTCTTGTGCTCAATTCTAAAACTTGAATATTTACTTACTTCATCTATTGGGATATAAATTTGAATACTCATTTTTCCCATACATTCCCCAATCTTAAATTCTTGTCCTATAGCCCTTTTCTTGGTTACAGTACGTAATAAAGAGTATGTTTCTTTTGTCAATGAAAAGAATGGTTCATTATACTTAAGTAATTTACATTCATATCTCAAGTTTGACGGAGACGAAATATTATCTGAGAGCATGAAATCATACAAAGAATGGGAAACCATTTGCTCTATTTTTTGCTCATTATAAGGATTCCTTAACTCGAATTCAAAATCAGATGTCTTCCACGAATGGCTATAATATTTTCCGGGTTTATGAGCATTTAATGTTCCCTTTATTGTCAATGTATACCTTTTCGTGTTTGTTCTAGCATACTCGTCTAATTCACTATCAGACAAAGATATTGAAGAAAGTGTGTTTAAAAGGATGTTATAAAACAGCTGGGTATTACTGTTGAATATCAGTGAGATTTCTCCAGAAACAATACATATTGATTGGTTTTCTGACATTGTCGGCTCACGTAATTTAAGCTCATAGTCAAAAAGATTATTTATTGATTTTAATTGTGTAAACAAATTTTCCATGACTTTTCGCTCATTTTGCTTATTTAGCTCTTTTAGCTTTAAGTTCATGCCAAAAGTATTTCCTGCAAATTCTGTTTCAGCACCCTTGTTTTGTGCATATTTTACAAGTTTTGAAATACTAACTGTAGCGTCAAGCGTCACGAATGTTCTGCCGTTAGGCATGACATTACTTGATATTTCCGAATAGCTTTTGATATTTCCACTTGCAACTGTTACAATCTCATCTTTCACTAATTCATCGTTAAGTATTGATGTATTTGCAGAGACAAATGCTCCATAGGCCTGTTCTATTGCACTGCGTAGGGCTGTCTTTACGGCTTCGTCTTTAGTCGCTCCATCAGCAGATACCGTTAATGTTACATCATCCGTAGAATTGCTTTTTAACACAGCCGTAACGTCAGGGCCTTTTCCTATTAGTGGTATGGCTTCGGAATATTGGGTAACAACCATCAGGCAACAGCACAAAAATAAGATTTTAAAAGTTTTCATAATGAGTATTTTTATTGATTATTTTATAAAAGTCAAACATAATTACCACCAGCCACGGACTATATTGCGCACGATGGTGCGAGGCTGGCCTTTGCCGAAAGCAACGCCGATGTCACGGCAGGCTGAAACAATGCTGCGTTTGAAGGCTTGGTTGTCCTCGTATTGTTTCATTTGAAAAGCCCACTCTCGCTTGGCATCGGCTTGCAACTTACTCTCCACTTGCTTGCGAAAGACCTCGACAGAGGCATAGTTACCTGCTTTCGGATTGATATTGCCTATAATGGCTGACACTTGTTGCGCCCCGGAAGCGTCTGGACTATTAAGCCAGACGTTTTTGGCCTTGGCAAGAAGTGTGGCAGCCTCGTTGTCTATCTTTTGCTGATATATAGCTACGGCTGCATCTTGGCACTTCTTGTATCCATCTGCGTAAACATCAGGCACTGACATTAGACGAAAGATTGCCTCGTCGTACTTCTGCATCGATGCCAACGTTTGTGCGTTACGTACAATTTCATCGCTGTTGTTTTTGTAAAACTCTACAATCTTAGCCTTTGCCTCGGTCAACATATATTGCAAGTCGCGCTGTTGTGGATTGACTTTCGAAAATGCTGCGATTAAGGCTTTTGTCTCGTTTGTCCCAATACCTGCAAGCGATACGGTGCAAGAGGAGTAGATTTTGTTTTCAATAACGTCACCCACCATGAATGTAACGTCCATCTTTTGAGACACACGGGCTGGTATGGTAGGAACTATGTCTTTTGACGTTATGTCAACCTTTGCCGTTAGCACAAAACGTTCTGCATAGCCATTGTCTGCGTAACCGTTAGCTACAAGCGCCCTCGTGAGTTTGTTCTCCAAGTTGCGGCACGCCTCTGCGGGTATGCCTTCGTCTGGAACTACGGCATTGATGGATATTCGCCCTTCTTCGGTGACGGCATGGCTCACACACGGCATTGCAAGCAACATATAGGCAAAAAACAATAATCTGTACATAATCATAAAAGGTTTATTTCTCACCTAAAACAATTATTGCCTCACCAAGGCCACGCACCATGACCTTGGACGTTATGTTGAATGGTGATTTTTCCAAGTATTTCCTTAACTCTGTGGCAAACGCACGGGCATCCATTGCCCTACCGTTTTTACCGAATAAAGGTATGCGCACTTGCTCAAACTGTGCAAACGTCTCTGAACCATCACTTAAGTTAAAGGCTCCATTCACTGTGTTCTTCTGCAACCAGTCTTGAATGCAATCTGTTAGTTCACTTCCCTTGTATTCAGTCTCCAAGTCGTTTTCCCAGTTGTCCCAACATCTTACAGTCAAGACTATCTCACGTCCGTATTTATTCTGGTCGTCGTACCATGCGTCCATCTGTTTGTCAAACGTCTTAACATTATCCTTAACGGCTTCTTCGAGTAATACGGGTATTGGACTGTTTGACGATTTTGTTGTACCAGTAGACGTTGCTATTCGCTTGTTTGTATAAGCGTCAAAAGCCTCAAGGGTGAACGATGCCGAATGTTTTTTGCCGTCACGGTTGAGCTTCCACCATATCTGTACTACGACATCAGCCTTGACTCTACGCTTCAACACGTCAAGAGGCGTCTCTGACAATGAAGCACCAGAGGTCTTACTTGCAGTAACATTATCTTCAGCCGTCCTTACGTTTAAGCCCTTTATTGCCTGCTCGGCATCTTTAAGGCTATATCCGAGTTCTGTCAGCACGCCGCCAACTTTACTTATGACTTGCGGGAGTTCTGTGTCTTCCATAAATGCCTTTTGGTAATCAGGTACTTTCACAGTAGCACCTTGGTTTGAGAATGGCGTCATGAAATAACGTTGGTTGCACCAATTGTCACTTGGGAGAATCATTATTGTTGGTTTCTTCTGTGCAAATGCGCCGATGCACAGCAATAATGCAAACATTAATAATGTGGTCTTTTTCATAATCTTATTTCTTAAATGTAGGTTGCAGTATTGTTCTTTTACAAACTTGAAATAATATTTCTCACGATATTTTCATTATAACGTGCCGTATGGAAATAGGGACAAAAAGGACGGTGTGGACCTCCTGTCCACATTTTCCGAGAGTAAGGTTCTGGCAAAACCCGATAATGAAGAAAACATGAAAGAGGAATCCACACCGCTACACGGTGCGAACTCGCCCAGACATCGTTTCAACATTATCAGGACGGAACTGCCAGATTCTATTCCCTGAATGCCGCTGTCTGCACGCGCACGAAAAAACGTTGCCCCGCCGTCCGCGTCTTGCGGAAAGCTCGGCAACCGCAAAATTAGGGATTTTCTGCCAAAATCCAAACTATTGCATTGCTTTTTGCGCTTTTCTCTTTCGTTTTTCTTCATTCCGGGCTTGTGTTTCATGCAAATATATGAATATCTGCACAAATGTTGACAACGGTAGTTGGTCCAAATTGGTCTAAATGCAAAATTGGCTTAATGGCCGGTTTGGGTTAGTCTCTCTATTTTACGTTTTATCTCGTCTACAATTAGCTCACACTGAAGCAAGACGCACTCGTAGCACTTCACGGCGTTATTCCTTAAGTCGGCCATTTCCGCTTCGCTTAATTCTCGGTTCGTATCTGTTCCGTTGGAATACCTGTCAAGTTCCATTTCATAATCACGACCCTCACGTAGGTAATCAAATTCATTGCGGTCAAGGAAATCTGCTATGTCGGCCTCTCCACTTTCAAAAGACTTTCTATACAGTTCGATGGCTCTTGTGTAATCGTCCATCGAACCTATTGTGGCAAGTATATTGGCCGCCTCATTATAACCTCCGCCCTTGAGATACCAGCTGACGGCTTCCTCCATGTCCGCCTTTTGTCCCAATGCATCCCACTTGTCACAGTAATAATTCCCCAGATACACTGCCGCTCTTTTGTCGCCTTGCCCTGCAGCCGCCTTATACCAATACGCTCCTTTCTCCTCATTCCGTTTACGGATATGTGCACTTGTCCCTTTAATGCTAACTTCCACACCAGCCCCATAAAAGCCGCCAAGCGCCATTTGGGCTTTAAGGTAGCCTTGCTCGGCTGCGTGTTCCAAGCAAGCCATGCCTTCGGCATACTCTTCTTCGCCGGGGAATGCATCCCGCATAGGATGGAAACTTATTTCACCTGACGGCCATATCCTCTCCTCTTTTTTGAGAAGTGACAGCCCTTGTTTATACAATTCCTCTGGTGTCTTGTCTTTCAAAGAACTTACACTTTCATTGTTTTCCATTTAATCATACTTTACTGTTACATTTTTGCCAACAACATAAAGATTGTCCGGTCCTGCCGGAATTTACATTTCGGCCTGTCCTTTGATTTTAGCCAAGGCATCTTCTACGTTTCTCATCATGTCTGTGTACATCTTTTCGTGGGTGTCGCCGGTGTAAGTGGGATGCCAACTGTCTATTACCAGTTTATTCGTCAACGGCGAATAGTACACCCAGTCGTTCATCTTCACCAAGTCGGTAAGGTAGTTCTCGGCAACAAAGTCTTTGATTGCTCCCGAACCTCCGCAGCAAAGCAGTATGTCGGCATCGTACATCTTGATTTGCTTCTGCAGCAAGTCCTTGTACCTTTCTATGTAAGCGCGTAGCACGGCCGGGGCGATTGAGCTTGTGCCCACCTGTTTCTTGCAGTTGACACGTGCCACGGGCGCATTGTCGTAAAACGGCTGATACACATCTTGCCTATCAACCTCGGCAAAAGTTTTGGCTCGCCCGTCGGCATCAATGGTCAACAGGCCGTACACCCAGCGCATCAAGTTCTTGATGAACGGTGCCGAGATGACGACGTTTTGCTCACCCGAAAAGTTCTTGCGGCCCGTTTCCGCCCGTATGTCCCAGGCCTCGTCGTCGTTCAAGTCCTTTGTCAATATGAGCACGCGCCTTGCTGCGCGTTCCCATATTCGCCCTTCGTCGCCCGGCTCGCGACCCCAAAACCCGTCACGATAAACGAACCGTCCGCGGTAGAGCAACCCGTCGGGAGCAAGCTCTCCGCCGTCGCCATTATCTATTGAACGCTGCCGCCATTCGGCAAACAGGCTGTCTTCAAGTTGTTTGTAGTCCATGTTTTTGTTGTGTTTAATAGTAAATTACACGATTCATCCTCACTTTATTTATATTTCTAACATCGGCTTTAACGCCATTTGTCATTATTCCGCCCGTTTTGGCCTATAACTTTACCTGTAGTTGCATCCTTGAAACAATTTTCAGAAAATGCCTTTTTCATATCTTCAATTTGCTTTTTACAAGACATAGATATACTGACAGTTTTACGTGCTGTGTCAAGCAGGGTTTCCGTTGTCAAGGGATGTTTTTCATTCAAGAAACAACTCTCAACAGTTTCATTTACTACGGATTCTATATCAGCACCATTAAATCCGTCCGTCACTCCAACAAGCATAGAATAATCAATCGACTCTTTTTTACAAGCCTTCTTATTCAGGTGCACTTTAAATATTGCCTTACGCTCATCACCATTTGGAAGGTTCACGCAAAATATTTCGTCAAATCTACCTTTACGCTTTAATTCTGGAGGCAGTTTGTCCGCATCATTTGCCGTTGCCATGACATATACGCTGCTTTTCTTATCCTGCAACCAAGACAAGAAATAGCCGAACATTCGCGTTAATACCTCACTGTTTTCTCCACCAACACCAGAAAACGCTTTTTCTATTTCGTCTATCCATAGCACGCAAGGGGCTGCGGCTTCGGCAATACGGATTGCCTTGCGTAGGTTTTTCTCGCTTTCTCCAACGTACTTACCCATCATACTGCCCATATCCAACTTTAACAATGGAACTTGAAATTTTGACGCAGACGCTTTAGCGCATAACGACTTGCCACAACCAGGCATACCGACAATGAAAATACCTTTAGGTATTGCAACGCCAAACTTTATTGCGTCAGATAAATGCTGTATGATTTTAGCTTTTTGTTCAAGATATTTTTTCAAGTAATCCAAGCCGCCTATATCGTCAAGACTCTCCGGCGTATCTATCAATTCGAGCAATCCCGACTTGCGCACCATCTGCTTTTTCTGGCGCAATATCATTTCCGTATCCTCGGCACTTAACGAGCCATTGCTGCTCATCGCCATATCAAGCATACGGTCTATCTCAAAAGCCGTCATTCCTTTCAACGAGGGCATCAACTTCTCTCTGTCTTCCTTACTGAATTTACTTTTATCATAAAAGTTTACTTCAATATGTTCGTCTATCAGTTTGTTTATATGAATGTCCGCAAGTTGCCAATCAATAAATTCGATGTTTAAAGTTCGCCCTA